>Ga0308408_1000198_pt1 | contig 37096 bp, 32 predicted proteins | sample HotsprSampleMSe3_FD_203466 | JGI IMG/M metagenome (GOLD analysis project Ga0308408, IMG submission 203466) | Hot spring phototrophic mat microbial communities from Mushroom Spring, Yellowstone National Park, Wyoming, United States - 20060912_MSe3 ... | reverse complement strand
ATCGACAGCTTCCAGACCTTCACGCTGGTCGCAGTCATGACGCGCGGCGGCCCGGCCTGGAGCACCGATCTCCTCGTCCATCTCTTGTACCGCACGAGCTTCGTCTATTTCGAGATCGGTCGTGGTTCGGCCTTGGCGGTGCTCTTGTTCCTGGGCCTGCTCGCGATCACCTGGCTGCAGTTCCGCACGCTCGGCCGCCGCATCCACTACGGGGGCGACCGGTGAGTCGGCCGGCCGTCCGCGCGGGAGACCTCGCGGCGCTCGCCGCGGCCGCGCTTTTGGGCGTGCCGTTCTTTTGTGCCCTCGTCGTGTCGCTCATGCCGCCCGAAGCGTTCCTCGCGCGCGAGCCGGTGTTCTGGCCGCTGCGCTTCGACAATTACGGCCGCGCGCTCGAGGCGGCTCCCTTCGGGCGTTATCCGCTGAACACGTCCCTGGTCGCCGGGGCTGTCACCTTGGGCTCGCTCGTGACCGCGATCCTCGCCGCCAACGCCTGTGCCCGCCTCGACTTCAAGGGACGGGACGCGGCCTTCCTCGCGATCGTCGCCACCCTCCTGATCCCCGGGCACGTGACCCTCATCCCGAATTATTTGACGATGGCGAGCCTCGATCTGGTCGATACCTACCCGGCGTTGATCATGCCCTCGCTCGCCTCGGGCTTCGTCTGCTTCTTCTTGCGCCAGCAGTTCCGCAACATCCCGCGCGCCTACGACGAGGCGGCCCTGGTCGACGGGGCGAGCCGGCTGCAGATCCTCCGTCTCGTCGTGGTGCCCCTCGCCCGTCCGGCGATCGCCGCCATGGCGATCTTCCAGTTCCTCGCCGAATGGACGAGCTTTCTCTGGCCGCTCGTGGTCACGACCTCGCCCGAAATGCGTACCCTCGAGGTCGGCCTCGCGGCCCTCTACGACGTGGCGATCGACGACGGCATCGTGAACTGGCCCGTGGTGATGGCCGGGGCGGTGCTGGTCATGGCGCCCACGCTCCTGCTCTTCGCGCTCGCCGAGCGCCAGCTCGTGCGCGGCTTCACCCCGGAGGTCGGTCGATGAGCGGCCTTCGCCCGGCGATCGCCGCCCATCGCGGCGGGGCCCGGGAAGCGGTCGAGAACAGCCTGGCCGCGTTCCGCTACGCCGCCGGCCTCGGCGTCGAGCAGGTGGAGTTCGACGTCCACCGCACGGCCGACGGGGCTCTCGTCGTCCTGCACGACGCCACCCTCGAGCGCACGACCACCGGCAGGGGACCGGTCGGCGCCCTCCGCCTCGACGAGCTCCGCTCGCTGCGGCTGCGGGATGCGCCGGCCGAAACCGTGCCGACGCTCGAGGAGGTGCTCGAGCTCTTGGCGCCCACGCCGATCGGTCTTCGCATCGAGATCAAGCCCGGGCCCGGCCTCGCCCGCTACGCCGGGATCGAGGCGCAGCTCGTGGAGGCGCTGCGTCGCTTCGGCCTGCTCGAGCGGACGGTGGTCACGAGCTTCTTGTTGCCGGTCCTCGTGGACGCCGCCCGGGCCGGCGCCCCCTCCCGGCTCTGGCTCGTGGCACCTCTGGTCCAGGCGAGCCTGGGGACGGCCGAAGCCCTGGCCCGGCACGCCCGCGAGGCCGAGGTCGGCGAGCTGGGCCTGCACATCGACCATCTCGACACCGCGTGGGTCTTGGCGCTGCGCACCGCCGGGCTCGAGGTCGGGGCCTGGGCGGCGCACGAAGACGACCAGATCGACAAGGCCCTCGCCCTCGATCTCACGGTCTTCACCACCGACCGGCCGCGGGCGGCGCTCGCCCGACGCGCGGCCCGGCTTGCCGGGGCCCCCGCCGACCGCTAACCCGGTGCGGCGCGCGAGGGAACCGGAAATGGTCGAGCGGATCGCGGAATACGAGATCCACGATTGGCGCTTCAAGCGCCTGGCCTCGATGAACGCGCGCGTCGTCGAGCTCTGGAAAGGGGCGGCCTGGGCGGAAGGACCCGTTTATTTCCGCGACGGTGATTTTCTCTTGTTCTCCGACATCCCGAACGACCGGATCCTCCGCTTCGTCCCGGACCTCACGGGCCTCGGCGGGACGGTCTCGGTCTTCCGCCAGCCGGCCGGCTACACCAACGGCCACACCCGCGACCGGGAAGGACGGCTCGTTTCCTGCAGCCACGGCCACCGGCGGATCGAGCGGACCGAGTACGACGGCACGATCACGGTCCTCGCCGATCGCTGGCAGGGCAAACGGCTCAACTCGCCCAACGACGTCGTGGTCAAGTCCGACGGCACGATCTGGTTCACCGATCCGGCCTACGGGATCGACAGCGACCTCGAGGGCTTTCGCGCGCCCATGGAATATGGTGGCTGCTGGGTCTTCCGCTTCGATCCGCGCGACGGCCGGCTCGCGCCCGTGATCCAGGAGATGAAGCGGCCCAACGGCCTCGCCTTCTCGCCGGACGAGCGGTTCCTCTACGTGGCGGATACGGGTGTGAGCCACGATCCCGAGGGCCCGCGCCACATCCGCCGCTTCGCGGTCGACGAAGCGGGACGGCTCTCGGGTGGCGAGGTCTTCGTCACCTGCGACGTGGGCGTCTTCGACGGCTTCCGGGTCGACACCGAAGGCCGCATCTGGACGAGCGCCGGGGACGGTGTCCATTGCTACGACCCGTCCGGGGCGCTGCTCGGCAAGATCTTGTTGCCGCAGCGGGCGGCCAATCTCTGCTTCGGCGGCAAGAAGCGCAACCGGCTCTTCATCTGTGCGACGACCGCCCTCTACGCGGTCTGGACCCACGTCAACGGCGCCCAGGTGCCGTAAAAGGGTGCTTCGCTCACCCCCTGGCCTCGATCGTGCCGCGGCCGCCGTCGAGAGCGATCACTTGGCCGGTGATCCAAGCGGAATCGGACGAGAGGAGGAAGGCCGCGAGCGCCGCCGCGTCCTCGGGCTCGCCCAGCCGGCGCAAGGGGTGCTGGCGGGCGATCGCCTCGGCCATGGCGGCGCTCTTCGTGAGGCCTTCGGCGAGCGGGGTCCGGATGAGCGAGGGGGCGATCGCATTCACCCGGATCTCCGGGGCGAGTTCGGCGGCGAGGGACCGGGTCAGCCCCTCGACGGCGCCCTTGGCCATGGCGATCGAGGCGTGGAGCGGGAAACCGCGCTGCACCGCCACGGTCGAGAACAGCACGATCGAGGCCCCGGGACCGTGGGCGCGTAAGCCCGGCAGTGCCGCCTGGACCGCAACGAGTGCGCCGAGTGCGTTCACCCGGAAATCCCGCTCGGCATCCGTCGACGTCACCCGGGACACGGGCTTCAAGGTGATCGTGCCGACCGCGTAAACGAGCCCGGAAAGCGGGCTGCCGGTGGCTTCGATCGCGCTTCGGAGCGAAGCCGGATCCTCGATGTCCGCGCTCGCGAAGCTCGCGCCGAGCTCGCTCGCGAGAGCGGAAAGCCGGGCCGCGTCGCGTGCTACGAGATGCAGCCCGTGCCCGCTCGCCGCGAGTTTCCGGGCGAGCGCCGAACCGACCCCGCCGGTGCCACCGACGATCACGACCTTGCCCTGCATGCTCCGCCCTCCGCCTCGGACCCTTGCGCTCTACGCGGCCCGGACGGCGGCGGTTCAGGGGATGCCTTCAGCGGCGGCGACGCATCAAGAACTCGCGGATCGATTCCATGGCCGCCCAGCCGTGCCGGCTTACCACTTCCTCGGCCTCGATCTCGGGGGTGAGCACGGGTGCGGCCCCGTCCTCGGGCACGTAGCCGATCGCCTCTCGGGTGGGCTCGAGGTCCCAGCGCATGCCCGGATTGGCGCTCATGAGGTTCAGAACGGCGAAGCGGAGCGTATCGGGGGCGAGGACCGCCTTCTCGAAGCCCTGGCAGAGGTCGCGGTCGGAGAGCCACATCGCCTGACCCCAGAGCCCCCAGGCCATGTGCGGGCCGGGCCGGTTCCCCGGCTCGCGCTGGGCGTAGCCGATCCGGAAGCAGATCACCGAGAGCCCGTGCCGCTCGGCGAAGGACTTGCCGAGCCGCTCGCCGACGAGCTTGGCCATGCCGTAGGCGTTCACCGGATGCGGCGGGGTGTCGGGCCGCAGCGGTCCCTCCTCGAAGCGCCGGCCGCCCAGGACCCAGTTCGAGGAGGCGAAGACCACCCGCTTCACTTTCGCGCGCACCGCCGCCTCGTAGCAGTTGAGGACGAGGTCGAGATTGTCGCGGGTGACCTCGGTCCAGCTCGCGTGCGGGTAGGCCATCCCGGCCAACAAGAGGAGCGCATCGGCCCCCTCGAGGCGGCGCACCCAAGCCTCGTCCCAGACCGCGAGGTCGGCTTCGGCGATCGCCGGGTCACCCCGGCTGTCGCGGTCGAGGAGGACGAGGGGCCACCCGAGCGCTTCGAAATGGCGGCGCAGCTTCGAGCCGATCGACCCGGCTGCCCCGGTGATCACGACCTTCGGCACCGGCACTCCTCCCTCACATCGCCACAGGTGTCACGGCCCGGCCATCGGTGAACCAGGTGGTGATATTGGCGATCAGGCACTCGCCCATCCGCCGCATGCATTCCTGCGTCGAGCTCGCGATGTGCGGGGTCAAGACCACGTTGTCGAGCTGCAAGAGACGCTCGGGCACGTTCGGCTCGTGGGCGAACACGTCGAGGCCCGCGGCACCGAGCCCGCCGTTCGCCAACAGCTCGACGAGGGCCGGCTCGTCGACCAGCCAGCCGCGGGCGATGTTGACGAACACGCCCTGCGGCCCGAGCGCCTCGAGCACCTCGCGGCCGACGATCACACCACCCCCGGGCGAACCGGCGGCACAGAGGAACAAGATGTCGCTCGCCCGAGCGAGCTCGACGGCACTCGCCACGGGCTTCCAGGGTACCCCGCTTTTGGGTTGCGGATCGTAATAGGAAACTGTCCCGCCGAAGCCAGCGAGCCGGCGGGCGAGCGCCTGGCCGATCCGGCCGAGACCCAAGATGCCGTAGCGTTTGCCCCAGAAGCTCTTGCCGAGCGGCATGCGGCCTTGGAGCCATTTGCCGGCGCGCACGTAGCGGTCGGCCTCGGCGATCCGTCGGCAGGCGGCCATGCCGAGCGCGATCGCGAGATCGGCCACGTCGTCGAACAGGACGGGCGTGGTCGTGACGACGATGCCGCGCGCCTTGGCCGCGGGAAGGTCGGTCGTCTCGAGGCCGACGCCGTTGATGGCGCAGATCTCGAGCTTCGGCAGGGCGTCGATCAGGCCCTTGGGCAGGCCGGTCATGCCGCCCGAGAGGAGCCCCCGGATTTCGTGCGCGTGCGGTGCCAGGTCGCGCGCCCAGTCTTGCCAGCTCTTGCCTTGGAACACCTTGTGGACGACGAAGCCCCGCCGCTCGAGCTCCTCGAAGACGAAGGGCTGCTGGTTGCTGATCGCGCCCAGGTGGATCGCCATGACGCCTCCGCTCGTGCGGGCCTGCCCGCGGCTGTAGGCATAGAGTAAGCTCGCGCTCACGGCCACGGGCGCCGTTCGCATGCGTCTCCGCCAGGCGGCGCGGAACTTCGGGGGCGCGCTTGTGGGAGCCTGATCTTCTCGAACGACGGATCTCCGCCGAACCCGGGGCCCGGGGCTTCCTCCTGGTCTTGCCCTGCCCCGCCGGGCCGCTGCCCGCGCACGCCGCGCAGCTAGCGGACGCCCGGGTGGCGGCTCTGGTCTCGCTCGTCCCGCTCGAGGAGGCGCGGATGCTGGGCCTCGACCTCGAGGCGCTGGAGCGCGCTTGCAGCGAGCGGGGGATCCGCTGGGCGCACGCCCCGCTGGTCGATTTCGGTGTGCCGGATACTGCCTTCGAGGGGGTCTGGGAGCGGCTCGGCGCGGAGCTGCGCGGTCTGCTCGGCGAGGCCCTTGGGCTGGCGCTGCACTGCCGCGCCGGGCTCGGCCGGTCGGGGACGATCGCCGCCCGGTTGCTCATCGAGCTCGGCCTCGACCCGGCCGAGGCCTCGGCGCGGGTCCGCGCCGCCCGCCCCGGGGCGATCGAGACGGCAGCACAAGAGCACCATCTCCTGAGGTCGGTCCGGCGGGGCGGCGGCTGAGCGGCCACCGCCCCGAGGGCCCCCTCAATTGTCGGCGAACGGGTTCTTGCGCGGCGGCGGGGTGGCGAAGGGCCGGCTGCGGTGCGCGGCCGCCGCTTGCTCGCCGAAGGCCGCCGCCAGGTAGTCGAGGAACATCTCGCGATACTCGCCCTCGAGCGGCGGCATGCCGTGCCGCTCGGTCATCCAGGTGAGCGCCGTGTCCCAGCGCTCGCGGCTCATTCGCTGATTCGCGACCAGCCGCCCGGAATGGCAGGCCGAGCAGAAATGGGCGACGAGCTCGCGGTTCGGCCCCTCCGGGAAATGCTCGAGCGGGTCGCCCGCCTCGTCCGCCGCCCGAGCCGGGGCGGCGAGGGCGAGCGCGAGTGCTGCGGCGATGCCGACCCGTCGCATCAGGCGGCCGCGACCAGGAGTGCCACCCGGTGGTAGGCGTTGCCGCCGTAGCCTTGCGGGTTCCAATTGCCGGCCATGAAGGGCTGACTCACGCCGTTGGCGTCCACGGCCCGCACCCAGAGCTCGTAATAGCCGTGGGTCGGCAGCTTCACCGTCTGCCGCCAATGTTGCCAGGCGTGCCGGTTGACCGGCCGGTCGAGCTCGGCCTTCTGCCAAGTCGCGCCGAAGTCGATCGAGGTCCAAACCTCCTTGACCTCGAGGTCGCCGGCCCAGGCGTGGCCGCGGGCGGCGATCTCGCGGGTGCCCGCGGGCAGGCGCGTACCGTCGGCCGGGCTCGTGACAATCGAGCGCACCGGCATCGATTCGAGGACGCGGAAGCCCTCTCCCTTGCTGTCGCTGCCGGGGACGATCGGTGCGGTCGGCACCCGATAGGAGGTCCCCGTCATGCCCGGCCCGTCGTGCTCCTTGTCGCGGATCCAGATCCGGGTGAGCCATTTGTGGCTGGCGGAGGCCGCCCAGCCCGGGAACACGAGCCGCACCGGCCCGCCGTGGATCAGCGGCAGCGGCTCGCCGTTCATCTCGAAGGCGAGGATGCTGTTCTCGTCCATCGCCTTTTCGAGCCGGACGCCGCGCGAGAGCGTGACCTTGGTCGGATCGCCCGAAAGATGCGGATCGGCGCCGTAATGGGCGGTGTAGACCGCACTGCTCTTGAGGCCCGCCGCCTGGAGCACGTCCTTGAGTCGCACCCCGGCCCAGCGCGGGCAGCCGGCACCACCCGTGGTCCACGGATTGCCACGGGCCTGCGGGACGAATTGGGAGCGGCCGTTACCGCCGCATTCCAGCATGAAGACGCCTTCGACCCGCGGGAACCGGCTGCGCAGCTCGCCCAGGGTGAGCTCGAGTGGATTGTTCACCTCGCCGTCGATCTTGATCTTCCAGCCGTCGGGATCGCTCGGCATCTCCGGGACGCCGCCGTTGTTGCGGATGAAGAGCCGGTCGGTCGGCGTCACCGGATCGTCCAGGAGGTGCGCCGGGGTCTCGGCGACCAGGGGCTTGTCGCTCAGGAGCACGAGCCCCGGATGTTTGCCCGGGAACACCGCTTTCGCTTCGTTGGCGAGCGCCACCGGCAGATAGCCTTCCGGCATGAACCGGGCGAAGGGGATCGCCACCCCACCGAGGGCGGCGCTCATGGCCGCCAAGGCCGTGCCCTTGAGCACCCCGCGGCGACCCCAGACCAACGCATCGGCCCGTTCCGGATCCGCTGCGTAGAGCTCCCGCAACCCGCGTTCCTGGCGCATCGCTGCCTCCCCTTCGTCAACGCTCTCTAATGTAGCGGGCACTGCAGAGCGGGCAAGCTTCGAGACCGCTGGTCGCTGCGGGCACCTGGCCCTAGCTTCGCGCCGCGATCGCCGCCGGGAGGGAGACCGTGGCCACGACCAGCTTCGCCGGGATCTACCCGATCCTCTACGCCTTCTTCCGCGACGACGGCCGGCTCGACCGGGAGGCCATGCGCCGGCAGGTCGAAGCCTGCATCCGCGGTGGAGCGCACGGGATCGCCGCCCTCGGGCTCGCGACCGAGGTGCAGAAGCTCGCGCCCGAGGAGCGGCACGAGGTCATGGAATGGTGCCTCGCGGACGTGGCCGGCCGGGTGCCGGTCGCGGTCACCGTGTTCGGCGAGACCGAGGCGATCCAGCTCGACTTCGTCAAGGCCGCGGCCGACCTCGGCGCCTCCTGGGTGATCCTCCAGCCGCCGCCGCGCCGACCGCTTCCGGAGGACGAGCTCGTCCGCTTCTTCGGCGCGGTGGCCGATGCGTCACCCGTACCGGTGGCGATTCAGAACGCCCCGCAGTTCATCGGCGCAGGGCTCTCCGACGACGGCCTCGTGCGCCTCTGCCGCGAGCATCCCAAGGTTCGGCTCTTGAAGGGCGAGTCCTCGGCACTCGAGATCGCCCGCACGCACGAGCTGCTCGGGCCCGAGGTGGCGATCTTCAACGGCCGGGCCGGCCTCGAGCTCACCGACGTGTTGCGCGCGGGCTGCGCGGGCATGATCCCCGCACCCGAGTGTTTCGACGTGCAGGTGAAGATCTTCGAGGCCTTCCGCGCCGGTCGCGAGGAGGAAGCCGATCGGCTCTACGCCTCGATCCTACCCTTGATCGTGTTCCTCATGCAGTCGGTGCCGCGCTTCATCTGCTACGGCAAGCGGATCACCGCGCGCAGGCTGGGCCTCGGCCCGGTGGTCGACCGTGAGCCCTGCGAGCGTCCCACACCCCTGGGGCTCGCCTGCATGGAGCGCTGGAGCCGCGACCTGCCGCCCTTCGCGCTCTGAGCGGCGGCGGCTCGGGCGGGCTCAGGCCGGCGCCGGGCGGAGCCGGGCGACCGGCTGTTCGACGATCGGCAGATGCAGGAGGCCGGCGACGATCCCCATCGCGACCATGGTCGCCCAGACCGCATCGTAGGAGCCGAAGCGGTCGAACCAGAAGCCGCCGAGCCACACACCCAAGAGCGCCCCGAGCTGGTGGCTGAAGAAGACGATGCCGAAGAGGGTGGCCATCCAGCGCGGGCCGAACATGAGCGCCACGAGGCCCGAGGTCGGCGGCACGGTCGATAGCCACAAGAGACCGATGGCGGCCGAGAACCAGAGAGTCGAGGTCGCGGTCGGCGGGAAGGCCACATAGGCCAGGATGACCGCCGATCGCGCGAAGTAGATGAGCGCCAGGAGCCCTTTCTTGCTCCGGCGGCCGGCGATCACGCCGGAGGCGTAGGACCCGATCATGTTGAAGAGCCCGACGAGGCCGATCGCCGCCGCGGCGACCCAGGGGGCCACGCCCGCGTCCGCGATGTAGGGCGGCAAATGCGTCTGGATGAAGGCCACATGGTAGCCGCAGGTGAAGAAGCCGGCCACCAGCAGGAGGTAGCTCCGGTGGCCGATCGCCTCGCGCAGAGCGGCGCCGAGGGAGAGGTGGGCGGAACCCGCGACCACACCCCCTTCGCCGCGGAAGGCCAGGGCCATGGGCAGGACCGAGAGCAAGATTCCGCCCAGGACCACGAGCGCCGCCTGCCACCCCAGTGCGGTGATCAGCGCGTGGTTCAAGAAGGCGTAGAGGAACTGGCCGAGCGAGCTCGAGGCCACGACCAGCCCCATCGCCCAGGAGCGCCGCGCCTCGGGCACGAGCCGGCTGGCCGCGGCCATGACGATGCCGAAGGAAGCCCCCGAGCCGCCGATGCCCACGAGGAGCCCGGCCGAGAGGTGGAGGGCGAGGGGGGTGGTGGCGAGCGCGGTCGCGACCATGCCGAGGGCGTAGAGGAGCGCCCCGCCGATCAGCACGCGGGTCGTCCCGAACCGGTCGGCCAGCGCACCGGCGAGCGGCTGGCCGACCCCCCAGACGATGTTCTGGATGCCGATCGCGAGCGCGAAGACCTCGCGGCCCAGGCCACGATCGCCGGTGATCGGTTCCAGATAGAGGCCGAACCCGGAGCGGGAGCCGAAGGTGATCACCGCCACGAGGCAGCTCACCAGGACGATCGGCAAGACGCGGTTCGACCGGGAGGTCGCGGCCAAGAGGGGTCTCCTCGCACCGGGTGACCCCAGCATGGGCGACCGCGACCCGGCCGGGAAGCGGAGAGGCCGTGGGGCAGCCGCGCAACGGGTCGCACCGCGTCGCCTCGCGGTCACCGTGACGGGCGCTTGACGCTGCACGCTGCGCTGCGCCAGGCTCCGGTCCGGCGACGGTTCCCCGCGAGGGGAGGAAAGAGGGAACACGGTGCGGCCTTCGGGCCAAGGCCGTGGCTGCCCCCGCAACTGTAAGCGCCGAGCCCAGGCCCGACGACGCCACTGGGAAACCGGGAAGGCAGGGCCCGCGGCGACGACGCGCGAGCCAGGAGACCTGCCGGCGCCTTCGTCACCCTGCTCGCGATCGGGGTGTGTCGCGGGCGCGGATCTCCGCTGCGGTGACGGCTCGAAGTTGCCCTTGCCGGGGCGGAGGTGCCTTCGGGGTGAACGACCCGGACGATCCGTGGCGAGGGGCCGAGGGCCCCGCACCCTTCACGCTCCAGTTCCCGGTCGGGGCTTCGACCCGCGCGCGAGCGCGCGCGGGTGGTGCGACCGTGCGCGAAGGGGAAAGCACGCGATGAGGGGGAACGTCTTCGAGGAACGGCGCCGGGCCCTGCGGCTCGGCGCGGCGGCCGTGGCGCTCTCGGCCGCACTGGGCACGGCTGCGGCCCAGGAGGCCACGGGCCGGCTGCCCGAGTTCGTGGTGACCGCGACCCGCTACCCGGTCTCGCCGGAGACCGTCGGCAGCGCGTTGACGGTGATCACGGCGGAGGATCTGGCGACCCGGCAGACCGCGTTCGTGCTCGACATCCTGCGCGAGGTGCCGGGGCTCGCAGTGAGCGCACCGGGCCCGCGCGGTGCCTTGAGCGCGGTGCGGATCCGCGGGGCGGAAAGCAACCACACCCTCGTCGTGATCGACGGGGTCAAGATGAACGATCCGGCCTCGACCGGGGTGTTCCGCTTCGAGGATCTGCGCGCCGCGGACATCGAGCGGATCGAGATCCTGCGCGGCCCGCAGGCCACGCTCTACGGCTCGAACACGATCGGCGGTGTGATCGCGATCACCACCCGGCGCGGCAAGGGCGCGCCCGAGCTGCGCGTGTCGGCCGCCGGCGGCTCGTTCGGCACGGGCGAGGGTGCGGTGTCGATCGGCGGCGGTGATGCGCGCTGGGACGCTTATCTGGGCCTGAGCGGGGTGCGCAGCGAGGGCACCAACGTGGCCCCGCGCGGCGGCGAGGACGACGGCTACTGGCAGGGCCTACTCAACGCCAATGTCGGCTTGCGCCCGACCGAGAACCTCGAGATCCGCGGCACCTTGCGTTGGCTGCGGGCCGAGAACGACTACGACGGCTTCGGTCCCGCCACGCGCCAGGGCTTCCTCGTTCCGACCGATGCGGACCTGGCCGATCGGCGCTCCTCGCTCTCCGGCCGGCTGCAGGGCAAGCTAGCGCTCCTCGAAGGGCAGTGGGAGCACACGCTCGGCCTTTCCGCCCTCTCGACCAAGAGCGACCAGCTCGCGGGCGGGACCTCGACCTTCCGCTTCGATGCGGAGCGGACGATCCTCGACTATCAGAGCACGGTCCAGTTCGACACGCCCGCGCTCTTGGGCGCGAGCCACGGGCTCACCTTCTTGGCTGAATGGCAGCGCGACGACGGGGTGAGCTCGTTCGCCGCCTTCGAGGCCACCGACAATCTGGGCCTCGTGGGCGATTACCGGTTGACACTCTTCGACCGGCTCACCCTCTCGGCCGGGCTGCGCTACGACAGCAACGAGAAGTTCGACGACTTCGTCTCGCCGCGCCTCACGGCCGCCCTCGCGATCCCCGAGAGCGGGACGAAGCTACGGGCCTCCTGGGGCCGCGGTATCCAGAACCCGAGCCTCACCGAGCTCTACGGCTTCTTCGCCAATTTCCGCGGCAATCCGGACCTCGAGCCCGAACAGTCGACCGGCTGGGACGTCGGTGTCGAGCAATCCCTGCTCGGCGGGCGGCTCGCGGTTTCGCTCGGCTATTTCCGCAACGAGATCGACGAGTTCATCGGCTCCGCGTTCGATCCGGGCACCGGCACCTTCCGACCGGTCAACCTGCCGGGCGAGACCGAGACGCAGGGGATCGAGACCGCGCTCGCCGCCCGGATCCTCGACGACCTCGAGCTGCGCGCGGCCTACACCTACACGGACACCGACGGGACGGACGGCCGCCAGCTCGTGCGCCGCTCGCCGCACGTCGGAAGCCTCGGCCTCACCTGGCGGTTCGCCCCGGATGCGGGCGGTAAACGCCGCGGCACGCTCGACCTAGCCGCCCGCTACAACGGCTCGCAGAAGGACACGGTCTTCACGCCCCTCTTCGCCCAGGCGCGCCGCACACTCGACGATTTCTGGCTCGTGCAGGCGAGTGCGGCCTTCGAGCTCTTGCCGGGTGTGACCCTCTTCGGTCGGGTCGAGAACCTGCTCGACGAGACCTACGAGGAGGCCTTCGGCTTCCGCGGCTCGGGGCTCGGCGTCTTCGTGGGCCTCCGAAGCCGCTTCGGGCTCTGAGATCGGTGCGCGCGGCACGGGCGCGACCACCACCCTCGGCAGGACCACCGCTCGGCCGGGTCCTCCTCGCGGTCGCGGGCTCGCTTGTGGCGCACGGCGCGGTCCTCGCAGCCGTCCTGCTCGCCCCGACGGCGAGCCCGCCCGTGCCGGCACCCGCGTTCTGGGTCGAGCTCGTGAGCGAGCCCGGCAGCGCGGGCGGAGGCGAGCAGGGCGGGTCGCCGGCGAGCGCCGCGGAGGTGGCGGCGGTCGCGGCCGAGGCGGCAGCGCCCGGGTCCGTTCCGGACCAGCCCCCGGGCGCCCTCGCGGCCCTCCCGGTACCAGCCGAGCCCGCCGCCGACCGGGCCGTCGAGAAGCCCGCTCGCGCGCTACGCGAACGACTTGCGCGGCCGGTCGCGCCGGTTCGCGAGCCGAAGCGTTTCGGTGTCGCACAACCGGCCGCGCCGAGCGCGCCGACCGGTGCCGGCGCCTCGCTCTCGTCCGGAACGGGCGGCGAGCTGACCGAGGCGGGCGGCGCCGGCCGGGACCGGCCGGGCTCGGGTGGGGAGGGGCCGGGCGAGCCGCCGGGCTTCGCGCCCGGTTCGGCCGACAATCCCTTGCCGCGCTATCCAACGGTCGCCCGCCGGCGCGGCATCGAGGGGACCGTGACGCTCGAGGTCCGGGTGAATGGTGCGGGCCTGCCGGAGCAGGTGGTTCTCGCCCGATCGAGTGGCTCCGCGCTGCTCGACGAGGCGGCGCTCGAGGCGGTGCGCCGCTGGCGTTTCCGCCCGGCTCGGCGCGCCGGCGAGCCGGTCCCCGGGGTCGTCACGGTACCGATCACGTTCCGCCTCCTGGAGCCGGAGCAGGCGGCGTTGCGGTGACCAGCCGGCACGGACAGCGTTGCCGGCCGATCGTCGGCGGGAGGTGATCGTGGCGAAGAAGAGATAAGGAGGCCCAGCCGGTCGACCGGGCGAGCGACGGCCGCGATCCGGACCGGATCGACGTGGCGGCTGCTCGCCCTGTGATGATGAAACGCAAAGCGTTCGAAAAGGAGCTCGAAAAAAACGAGACCGAGCTCGTCCGACTGGCAGAAATGGACGCTCGCGAACGGCGCGCGGATCGTCGTGGTGTTCGAGGGTCGCGAGACGGTCCGGAACTTCGCCGATTTCGACGACCAGCGGCGCGGCCGCCTTGCGCTCATCCGCCACCTGTTGAGCCTCGTCCCGTACGAACCGGTGCCGCAGGATCTAGCGGCGATACCGGCGACCTCCGATCGGGCGCGGGCGGCGGGGCGGCCTCAGGCTCCGACCCGCTCGACCTCGATCCGAAGCCAGCCCTCCGCCGTGACGCGCGCGCGATCGCCCGGGCGCAGGAGCACCGTCGTCGTCGTCGATTCGACGAGCGCCGGACCGTCGATCGTTTGGCCCGGGGCGAGCGCCTCGAAATCGAACACCGGGGCTTCGCACCAGTCGTCGAGATGGATCGACCGCCGGCCGCGCGGCGGCACCGGCGGACCGGCCGGCCGGGCGGGCTCCTCGGGCGGGGCATCGAGCTCGCCCACCACGGCCACCCGCACGTTGACGAGCACCGGGGCGCGATCCGGCAGGGCATAGGTGTAAAGCTCCTCGTGGCGGCGGTGGAACGCCGCCGCGATCCGCTCGAGCAGGTCCGGTGCGTCCCAAGGGATCGGATCGAGATCGACCGGGATCTCGAAGATCTGCTCGCCGTAGCGCATGTCGGCGGTCCGGTGGATCCGCACCGGGCCGTCGAAGCCGGCGCCCGCGAGCCGTGCGCGGCCTTCACGCTCCAGCTCGGCGAAGAGGGCTCGTAGCTCCGACGCGTCGAGCGCGTGCGCCTCGGCGACGTGCGAGCGGGCGAGCTCCACCCTGAGGTCGGAAGCGAGCATGCCAAAGGCCGAGAGCACGGAAGCGAGCCGTGGCACGACGATCCGGCTCATCCCGAGCTGGCGGGCGACCGCGCTCACGTGCAGACCGGCAGCTCCGCCGAAGGCGAGAAGCGCGAAGCCGCGCGGATCGACGCCCCGGCGGATCGAGACGAGTCGCACGCCCTCGGCCATCTTGGTGTCGATGACGCGCTGGATGCCGGCCGCCGCGTGGGCGAGATCGCAGCGCAGCGCTCGCGCGATGCGCCCGACCGCGCGCTCGGCCGCCGCCCGGTCGAGCCGCATCCGGCCGCCCGCGAAGCGATCGGCGTCGAGATAGCCCAAGAGTAGGTCGGCGTCGGTGACCGTGGCGTGCACGCCGCCCCGACCGTAGCAAGCCGGCCCCGGATCGGCCCCGGCGCTCTCCGGCCCGACCTGGAGGATGCCGCCCTCGTCGACCCGAGCGATCGAGCCGCCGCCCGCGCCGATGCTCACGATGTCGAGGCACGACAGGGCGATGCGCTGGCCGCCGAGCCTTCGGTCGGCGGCGATGCTCGCCCGCCCGCCGCGGACCAGCGCGATGTCGGTCGAGGTGCCGCCCATGTCGAAGGGCACGAGATCGGGGAGGGCGAGCATCCGCGCCACCTGCTGGGCGGCGGCGATCCCGCCGGCCGGGCCCGAGAGCACCGCACCCGCCGCGAGCCGGACGATCTCCTCGATCGTCGCCACGCCGCCGTGGCTCGTCATGACGAGGACGGGGCCGCCATAGCCGGCGGCCCGCAGCCGTTCCTCGAGCCGGCCGAGATAGCGGGCGAGCGCCGGCTGGACATAGGCGTTGACCACGGTCGTCGAGAGCCGCTCGAACTCCTTGATCTGCGGCAGGACCTCGCTCGAGAGCGAGACCGGGATACCGGGGAGGAGACGCTCGAGGGCCGCCCGGGTCGCGCGCTCGTGGCGCGCATCGCGCCAGGCGTGCAGGTAACAGACCGCGACCGATTCGACCTTTTCTTCGCGCAGCCGAGCGATCGCGGCTTCGAGCGAGGCCGCGTCGAGCGGGACCTCGACCCGGCCGTCGGCGCGGATCCGTTCGCGCACGCCGAGCCGCAGCCGGCGCGGGACCAAGGGCTCGGGCGGCGGCTGGCGGAGGTCGTAGCGATCGTCCTTGAGCCCCTCGCGCATCTCGAGCACGTCGCGGTGGCCCTCGGTCGTGAGCAGCCCGACCCGTGCCCCCTTGCGCTCGAGGAGCGCGTTGGTCGCGACCGTGGTGCCGTGGACGATCCGCTCGGTGCGGGCGAGGAGCGTGGCGCGGTCGAGGCCCATCGTCTCGGCGAGCCGCGAAAGCCCGTCGAGCACGCCGAGCGACTGATCCTGCGGGGTCGAGGCGGCCTTGGCGTGGTACAGTCGGCCGGTTCCGTCGACTCCTACGAGGTCGGTGAACGTGCCGCCCACGTCGATGCCGATCCGGATCATCGGCCGGCCTCCGGGGCCGCCTCGACATAGCCTTCGGCAAGGTCGCGCGCGCGCGCCGCGCCCGAACGACGGGCCGGATCGCCCCAGCCGCCACCACCCCCCGAGCGGGCCAAAAGCACGTCGCCCGGTCGCACCACGATCCCGACTTCCTTGGTCCTCAAGATCCGCTCCGAGCCTTCGGCCGAGCGCAGGCGGTAATCGTGCGGCGCGCCGTCCCGCCCGCCGAGGATGCCGCACGCCCCGTGCCTCACGCCGTCTCCCGCCGTGTTGGCGACCGCGGGCTCGGCGACCTCGATCCGCATCTCGAGGATCGCTCCCGGGCCGCCCCGGTGTTCGCCGTCTCCGCCGCTGTCGGGCCGCAGCTCGTGGCGTAGGAAGAAGAGCGGGAAGCGGACCTCGTGGACCTCGAGCGAGCCGAACTTGATGCCGCCTGCGGCCTGCCACTCGCCGGCGGCGGGCCAGCCGTCGCCGGCCGCAGACGCCCCGCCACCCGGCCGGGCCTGGAACAGGTGCCACAAGAAGGGCCGGCCGTTCCGGGGATCGGTGCCCTTGAGGGCGACCCGGAAGCGCCGGCCCCAGCCGGCCATCGCGCGTTCCGGGCAGGCCGGTGCCAAGGCCTTGACGATCGCCTCGATGATCTCCTGGCCACAGTGGTTGGTGCAGAGAGTGACCGGCCGGCCCTCGCGCGGATGGACCACGGTGCCCTCGCGGACCTTCATCGAGAGCGGGCGGAACGCCCCGTCGTTCTTCGGGATGTCGGCGTCGATCAGATAGGCGAGGGCGACCACGCAGGCGGAGTAGGTGTTCGGGTAGGAGGAGTTGACGAAGCCCGCGCATTCCGGGTCGCTCTCCGAGAGATCGACCTCGAGGTCGCTGCCCCGCTTGGTCACGGTGGCGCGGATCGTCACGTCCTCGCGGCCGTGGCCGTCGTCGTCGAGCACCGCCTCGCCGCGATAGACCCCGTCCGGCCAGCTCGCGAGGATCGCCCTCACGCGCCGCTCGGCACCGTCGAGGACCGCCTCGACCGCCGCGAGCGCGGCCTCGGTCCCGAGCTCGGCGAGAAGCGCCTCGAGCCGGCGGGCGCCGAGCCGGGCCGAGCCGATCATCGCCGCGAGATCGCCTTTGAAGTCGCGCGGGTGGCGGACGTTGAGGGCGAGGAGGTCCAAGACGTCCTCACGCAAGGTTCCGGCATCGTAGAGCCGTAGCGGCGGCACCCGGATGCCCTCCTGCCAGATCTCGGTCGCCGCCGGGTTGTAGGCGCCGTGGGTGGCGCCGCCGATGTCCGACTGGTGCGCCCGGTTGATCGACCAGAAGAGGTGACGGCCGTCGGCGAAGACCGGCACGAAGGCCGTGAGATCGGGCAGATGGTTGCCGCCGCGGTAGGGGTCGTTCAGGAGGAACACGTCGCCCGGCCGGATCCGGCCCTCGAAAGCGCCCTGCACGGCGCGCACGGCGAAGGGGAGAGCACCCACGTGGATCGGCACGTGCTCGGCCTGGGCCACGAGCCGGCCCCGCGGATCGGCGAGGGCCGTCGAGAAGTCGCGCGAGGAGTTGAGGATCTGCGAATAGGAGGTCCTGAGCATCGCCTCGCCCATCTCCTCGACGATCCCGTGCAGGCGGTGTTGGACGACCGAAACGGTGATCGGATCGACGGGCATCGAGGGGCTCCGCGCTCTGCGGCCGGGTGGCGGCCGCGCGGCACGGCTTAGTGCGGAAGCCCTCCGCCCGGAAGGCCCGCTCGCGCGACCGCTCAGCCGAGCCGCGGGACGGTCCTCTGGAAGGAGGGCCGCGCCTCGATCCGCTCGAACCAGGCAGCGAGCGCCGGCCGCCCCGCCATGGCCGCCTGGCCTTCGGGGACCATCCGGAAATAGGCCAGGACCGGCGCGAGCCAGAGGTCGGCCAGGCTGATCGAAGCACCGGCGAGCCAGGGGCCGGGGCCCATCAACCGCTCGATCTCGGCAAGCGAGAGTTCGGCCTTCGGCCGGGCGGCGGCGATCCCGGCCTCGTCGACCGTGCCGCCCTGAGCACCCGCGATCGCCCGCTGGATGAAGATCGTGCGGATCATCGCATCATACGCGTAAGAGTCGACGATCCCTTGGATCTGCAGCATGCGCGCCTCGGCCCTCGGATCGGCCGGGGTGAGCCGCGGCTCGCCCAGGATCCGGTCGAGATATGTTGCGATCGCCCGGCTCTCGTAGAGTGCGAAGCCGTCGTGGTCGAAGGCCGGGACGGTGCCGAACGGATTGCGCGCGAGATGCGCCGGCTGCCGGTGCGCGCCTTTCAGGAGGTCGACCTCCACCAGGTCGTAGGGCGTGGCCTTCTCCTTGAGCACCATCCGCACCGTCCGGACATAGGTGCTGTAGCCCGGTCCGTAGATCGTGAAGGTCACGGCCCCCTCCCTTGCGGCCTCGGTTCGACGGTCCGCCAGCCTAGAGCGGAGGAGCCCGCGCGCAAGCCGGGCCCGCCCGGCGGCCGCTTGCCGGGCCGCGCGCGGCCGTGAGAGTCTCCCCCGGCACGCACCGGGGAGGCGGCATGCGCCTGGCGGGCAAGGTGGCGATCGTCACGGGCGCCGCACGCGGCATCGGCCGGGCGACCGCGCTGCGCTTCTCGGCCGAGGGCGCGCGGGTCGTGCTCGCCGATCGCGACCGGGACGCGCTCGCCGCGACCGCGGCCGCCGCCGGACCCGCGGATGCGGTGCTCGCCCGGCCCTGCGACGTCGCCCGGGCGGTCGAAGTCGAGGCCTTGGTGGCGGCCACCCTCGACCGCTTCGGCCGGATCGACATCCTCGTCAACAATGCCGGCTACGGCCTGCGCGCGACCGTCGAGCAAACGAGCGAGGCCGAGTGGGACGCCCTGATGGCGACCAACGTCAAAGGCGTCTTCCTCTGCTCGAGGGCGGTCCTGCCGGTGATGCGCCGGCAAGGTGGCGGGACCATCGTCAACGTCGCCTCGACTACCTCCTTCATCGGCATCCCCGAGCGGGCCGCCTACGTGGCCTCCAAGGGCGCGGTCGCCGCGCTCACCCGGGCCATGGCGGTCGATCACGCGAAGGAAGGAATCCGCGTGGTCGCGGTGGCACCGGGCACCGTGGCCACCGACTATTACGATCGGGTGGTGGCCGGCAGCCGCGATCCCGAGGGCATGCGTCGGATGCTCGCCGCCCGCCAGCTGATCGGCCGGGCCGGCACGCCCGAGGAGATCGCCAATGCGATCCTCTTCCTCGCCTCCGACGAGGCGAGCTTCTGTGTCGGCACGATCCTGCTGGTCGACGGGGGCATGGTCGTGCAATGAGCCGGCGCCGGCCGTGACCGGCGAAAACCGAACGGGGGAGGATCGGGGATGCCGCAGGTCTATGTGAGCGGGGTGGTGGGCGCAACGGCCGCCCGGGTCTGGTCGCTCGTGGCGCCGTTCGACGGCCTCGCCTCTTGGCACCCGGCCTTCGCGAAGAGCGTGATCACCAACGGTGTGCCGGCCAACCTCGTCGGCGCGGAGCGGCTGTTGACGCTGCGGGACGGCGGCGAGATCCGCGAGCGGCTCTTGGGTTTTTCCGAGTTCAAGCGGACCTGCGTCTACACGATCCTGCGCTCGCCCCTGCCGATCGGCGACTACGTGGCGACCATCCGGGTCACGCCGGTGACCATGGGGGATCGGGCGTTCGTCGAGTGGTGGTCGCGCTTCGAGGCCGCACCCGCCGACCGCGAGGCGATGGTGAACCTCATCAGGGGCGTCTACGAGGCCGGGATCCGCGCAGTGGCCGAGAAGCTCGGCGGCTGAGCGGCGTCAGGGGATCACCCGCATCCGGCGGAACTCGGCGAACAGGCGGGCGAACATCTCTTCGCTGTCCTCGCAGAGATGGAAGCCCGCCTTGCGGATCTTGATCGTGTCGGTCATCACGTCGTAGTCGCGCGTGAGGCAATAATCGACGAACGGCCAGGACACGAGCTGCTCGTAAGGGATCGGGACGAGATCGTATTTCTTCTGCATCTCGGCCCAGAGCGGGCCCTTGTCGGCCATGAACTCGGCGAGCCGGATGGTTTGTACGCCTCCGGGCTCCATCTCGAAGCAGCGCGCGAAACGCGGCCAGAGGTTTTCCCAGCGGAAATAGTCCGTGTTCGTGATGTTGAAGACCTCGTCGCGCGCCGCCGGGCTCGTGGCGCACCAGTGCATGCAGGCCGCCAAGAGCTCGCTGTCGGTCACCTGGTAGAGCGAACGGAAAGCCTTCTCGGTCCCGGGGTAACGCAGCGGCAAGCCGAGCTCCTTCGAGATCGCCGCGTAGACCGCGAGGCCGACCGCGAGGTTCATCGGGCTGCCGACCGAAAAGCCACACACGGTCTGCGGCCGCAGCGCCGAGAAGGACCAGGGCCGGCCCTGGCGGAACCGGCGCAACCAGGTCTCCTGGGTGTGGTAGAAGTTGGGCAGCATGTGCGGCGGGTCGCTCTCCTTGGCCGGCGTCTTGAACGGGCCGAGATGCGAGCCGTAGATCTTGGTGCCTTCGACGAGATGGACGTGCTCGAGGACCTCGGAAGTGGCCGCGATCGGCTCGACGCTGTTGCGCAAGAGGGCGAGGTTCGGGGCGTCGTGGCCGGCCCAGGTCGGGGCGGGTTGGAAGGCCGCGTAGAAGACGTGGGTGACGTCCTCGAGCTCCGCGAGCTTCGCTTCGGCGTCCGCGCGATCGAGAAGGTCGACCGAGACGAAGCGGGCGCGGGTCGCGAAGTCGGGCGCTCGGCGTGCCAGGCCCACGAGCTGCCAATCGGTGTTGCGCTCGAGCCAGAGCAGGAGGTTACGGCCGATCACCCCGAGCGCACCCACGATCACCGCTTTCTTGTTGGCCAAGGCCGCCTCCCGCTCCGGACCGGCCGCGGAAGCTAGGCACCGGCCGCCGGCCTGTCGAGCGGGGCGGCCGACGCGCCGCCGTTCGCCGAGTGCAGGCCGAGCCGGCCGAGGCCGGGGAGCTTGATCGCGAGGTCGCCCGGATCGACCCCGAGGACGAGGCCCAGGATGTTGAGCTCGAGGCCCTCACGGGTGGCGATCCCGACCCCGAGCAGGCCCGCGAGCGAGAGCTGGTATCCGGTCCCGCTCGGCATCGGCGCGAACGGGCTCGCGCCCAGAAAGTCCTTGCCGATCGCGGTCGGTGGCAGCTCGATCCCGAGCTCCGGCACGGCGCGCAGGATGTACGCGACGAAGCTGTTGGAGTTCGGACCGGGCCAGGTGAGGTAGGTGTCGGCCCAGGGATAGGCGGCGATCGCCGCCCGGATCTTCGCGATCGCCGCGGCCGCCTCGGCACCGCGCTTTTCGCCCAGAAGTTCGGGCGCGTTGCCGGCCCAATAGCCGTCGGCGGGCCGGAGATTGCGACGCACCGCCGGCAAGCCGCGGCGCACACCCCAGCCCACGACTTCGTAGCGCTCGTACTCGGCCGCCCCTTCTTCTTTGAGGACGATCCAGGAATGGACCGCGAAGGCGCCCTTCCAGCCCCAGGTGCGCGCCGCCCAGACCTGGACGAGCGCCTCGGGATCCGTGGCCGGATCGGGGAGGAGGCCCGCCGAGGCCCAGCGGGTCTGGCTCCAGTGCGGCTGGCCGCCGGCCCGCTGGGCCATCAGCGAGCAGCCGACCGGGGCGAGCAGCAAGACGATCGTCGCGATCCAGAAGGGCTTCACGTTCCGGCTCCGCAGCCCACGCGCCCATCATCTACCGCGCTCGGCCCCGCTGACGAGCCCGGGCTTGCCAGCTGCGAAGGGCCTGCCCAAAAGCGGAACGGAACCCAGGGTGGAGGCGACCCCGTGGCACTTCTCTTCGCGAGCCCGGACGACGATCCGGTCGCCTGGAGTGCGTCGCTGCGGCGCCGATTGCCCGACCTCGAGGTCCGGGTCTTCCCCGACATCGGCGATCCGGCCGAGATCGACTGCGCGCTCGTCTGGCTGCCGCCCCCCGGCCTCTTGGCCGGTTTACCGAACCTGCGGGCCATCTTCTCCTTGGGCGCCGGGGTCGACCGGCTGCTCGAGGACCCGACCCTGCCGCCGGACGTGCCGCTCTGCCGGATGGTCGATTCCTCGCTCACCGCGAGCATGGCCGAGTTCGTCCTGCTCCACGTGCTGCGCTACCACCGCGATCTCGACGTCTACGAGGCGCAGCAGCGGCGGGCGGAGTGGCGGCTCCTCCTGCCGAAGCCCGCTGCCGCGACGGTCGTCGGGCTGATGGGCCTGGGCGAGCTCGGCACCGCGAGCGCCCGCCTCTTGGTCCGCCACGGCTTCACCGTCCGCGGCTGGAGCCGGACCCGCAAAGCGATCGAAGGCGTCCGCAGCTTCGCCGGGCCCGCGCAGCTCACCGCCTTCCTCGAGGGCGTTTCGGTGCTGGTCTGCCTCTTGCCGCTCACCTCCGAGACGCGCGGGATCTTGAACACCACCCTCTTCGCCCGGCTGCCCGAGGGGGCGCGGCTCGTCAATCTCGGCCGGGGCGCGCATCTGGTCGAGGAGGACCTCTTGGCGGCGCTCGATTCGGGCCGGCTCGCGCATGCCACGCTCGACGTCTTCGCCCGCGAGCCCCTGCCGAAGGAGCATCCGTTCTGGCGGCATCCGAAGATCACCGTCACCCCGCACGCCGCGGCCTATTGCCAGCCGGAGAGTGCGGCCGAACTCGTGGTCGAGAACGTCCGCCGTCTGCGCGCGGGCCGGCCGCTCCTGCACCTCGTCGATCGGGCGCGCGGCTATTGACCGGGTCTCGGCGATGATTGCCCGCGTGGTCACGGTCGCCCAGCAGAAGGGCGGGGCGGGCAAGACCACGCTCCTCGTCCAGCTCGCCACGGCCTTGGCCGCCGAGGGGCGGAAGGTCGCGGTGGTCGACATCGACCCGCAGGCGACGCTCACGGGCTGGATGCGGATCCGCGAGCACGAGGCGCGCAGCGTCCCGGAGCTGCGCTTCGCCATGGTCGGCGGCTGGCGGCTCGGGGTCGAGCTCGACCGGCTCACCCGCGAGGTCGAGCTCGTACTGGTCGACACCCCGCCGCACGCCGAGACCGAGGCCAAAGGTGCCATCCGCCGCGCCGACCTCGTCCTCGTGCCGTGCCAGCCGAGCCCGGCCGACATCTGGGCGAGCCGCGCCACCTTCGATCTCGCGGCCAAAGAGGCACGGCCGGCCCGCCTCGTCTGGATGCGGGTGCCGCCCCGCGGCCGCGCGGTCGAGGAGGCGCGCGCCGCGGTCGCCCGCACGGGCTGGCCGGTCGCGGCCGCCGAGCTCGCCAACCGCCAGGCCTATGTCGGGAGCTTCGCCAAAGGGCTCGGGGTGGTCGAGGCGGAGCCCAAAGGTGCTGCGGCGCAGGAAGTACGGGCGCTGGTCCGTGAACTCGCCGACCTCCTTTGAGAAGGGGGCTGTCGGGCGCCGACTGCGCGCCGGGTGCCGAGCCGCCCCGATTGCCGCACCCCGGGCTCGACCGTTAAGAGGCTCCGGCCGCAACGGGAGAGCCTCATGTCCGCGCCACCCACAGGCAAAGGCGAGCCGATCACCGACCGCCGGCAGCTCGTCGAATGGTTCGAGCGGGGGTGCAAGCCGAAGGCCGCGTGGCGGATCGGCACGGAGCACGAGAAGTTCGCCTTCACGACCGCGGATCTGCGGCCTTTGCCGTACGAGGGCCAGGCGAGCATCCGCGCCCTGCTCGACGGCTTGGCCGACCGCTTCGGCTGGCGGCGGGTGCTCGAGGACGGGCGGCCGATCGCCCTCGTCAAGGACGGCTGTTCGGTGACGCTCGAGCCCGGCGGCCAGCTCGAGCTTTCGGGCGCCCCGCTCGAGACGCTCCACCAGACCTGCTGCGAGGTCCACACGCACCTCGACGAGGTCAAGAAGGTGGCCGAGCCCTTGGGGATCGGCATGCTCGGGCTCGGCTTCAATCCCAAGTGGCGGCGCGAGGACATTCCCTGGATGCCCAAGGGCCGCTACGCGATCATGCGCGGCTACATGCCCCGGAAGGGGACGCTCGGCCTCGACATGATGCTGCGGACTTGTACCGTCCAGGTCAATCTCGACTTCGCTTCCGAAGCCGACATGGTCCGCAAGATGCGCGTGAGCCTGGCCCTCCAGCCGGTCGCGACCGCCCTCTTCGCCAATTCCCCGTTCCTCGAGGGCAAGCCTTCCGGCTACCTTTCGCTGCGCTCGCGCGTCTGGCTCGATACCGATCCGGACCGGTCGGGCATGCTGCCCTTCGTCTTCGAGGAAGGCTTCGGCTTCGAGCGCTACGTCGAATACCTGCTCGACGTGCCGATGTACTTCGTCTACCGCGACGGTCGCTACATCGACGCCGCGGGCCAGTCGTTCCGCGACTTCCTGGAGGGCCGGCTGCCGGCTCTGCCGGGCGAGCGCCCGACCATCTCGGACTGGGCCGACCACGTGACGACCGCGTTCCCTGAGGTGCGCTTGAAGCGCTACCTCGAGATGCGCGGCGCCGACGGCGGCCGGTTCCGGACGATCTGTGCGCTGCCGGCGCTCTGGGTCGGCCTGCTCTACGACGAGACCTCGCTCGCCGCTGCCGCCGATCTCGTCGCCGACTGGACGGCCGAGGAACGCCAGCGGCTGCGCGAGGAGGTGCCGCGCCTCGGCCTCGCCACCCCGTTCCGCGGCGGCAGCTTGCTCGAGGTGGCGCGCACGGTCGTGGGGCTCGCCCGCGCCGGGCTCGCCCGCCGCGCCCGGCTCAATTGGGACGGCGAGGACGAGACGCGCTATCTCGCCCCGCTCGAAGAGACGGTCGCCACCGGACTCACCCCGGCCGAGGTCAAGCTCCGCCGCTACGAGCAGGAATGGGGCCGGTCGGTGGACCCCTTGTTCACCGAGTTCGCCTTCTGATCCCGGCTGCCGACCGCTCCGGGCTTCAGCCCAGCGGGGACGCGTCGAGGGCTCGGCGGATCACCGCATCGAAGCGGGCCGCGACGCGGGCGAAGCCGCGTCCGTCGCGATCGGTCGGGTGGATCTCGTCGGCCCACTCGGCCACGTCGTCGAGCAGGTCGCGGCAATCGACGAGCCAGCCGTGCGGATAGGCCCCGCCCGGGCAATTGCCACCCATCAGCCGGGCGAGCCGCTCGTGCAGCCGGTCGATCAACGCACGGACGATCGCCCGTTGTTCGGAAGGGTCCTCGAAGCCGCGGCGGGCGAGCGGATCGCGCAGCCAACGCCCGTGCCGGGTCCACATCGGATCGCGCGGATCCCCCGCGAAAGCCGGGATGGCGTAGGCGTAGACGTGGCCGACCACGAAGGCACCCGGCCGGATCGCCGCCACGGTTTCGAGCACCTGCCGATAACCCGCTTCGATCGTCGAAAGGCGCTCGTCGAGTTCGGCCTCGTCGAGATGCGCGACCGCCGGCTTTCCCGGCACGCGCGATCGCACGAGCTTTTCCAGGACCGATCGTTCCCCGTCCGGGCCGGGCTCGCTGCCGATGATGTCGTTGCCACCGGCCGAAAAGAGCAGGCCGCGGACCCGTGGGCCGATGGTCGGATCGAGGAGCGGCTCGACATATTCCCGCCCGGACCCGGTCATGTTGGCGAGCGTGTCGCCCGCGGCATCGAGGCTCCAGATCAGGTAGTGCGGCTCGAGCTGGTCGATCGTGTCGTCGAGCAAGAGCGGGAACTGGAACCAGCTGTCGCCTTCGGAGACCAAGACCGGGGCCGTCTCTCCCGCCTCGAGCCGGCGCTCGAACCGCTTGCGGCGACGCCAGCGCGACCAGCGGTTGGCCCAATCGAGAAAGCCCAGGCCCTGCGCCCGGACCTGGTCGAGCGGGCGCATCACGACCTGCTCGGGGTCCGGCACGACCACCGGGTCGAAAGGTCGGGAGTCTTCCGGGCGGGCCGTGAGATAGGGCCGGATCACGGCATCCGGGATTTCGGGATCGGCGAGCATCGCCTCGAGCTCGTCGAAGCTCTTCGACGTGACGGTCATGCCCCTGTCTTCCCGATCGCGGGCCTCCCTCCCCTCGAGGGAGGTTATGGCACCGATGTGACCGTTGCGCGACGGAAGCTAGCCCGGCCAGCCCTCGGCCGCGAGGGCCGTGAGGAAGGCGAGTTCGGCCGCCTGCTGAACCGCACCGAGGCCGTCACCGTCGCAACCCCCGAGCCGCCGGACGAGGTAGACCGTGGTGACGGCTGCCGCGAGGCCGGCCCAGAGGATCGCCTGCACCGCGAGAAAAGGTGGCAAGAGGGCGAGCGCGATCGCCGCGGCGAGGCCGAGGCCGAGGGCGACCCGGCTGCGTTCCGGGCGCAAGCGCGTCGTCGCGGGTGTCGCTAGCAGGACGATCGGGAGAGCCGCCCGCGAGACCGCCGACGCGCCGATGAGCGCCGCCGCGAAGCTGGTCGGGCTCCAAAAGCTCGTGAGCGCGGCCACACGGGCGAGCAACAGCAGCACGAGGGCTACGACCGCGAGCAGGGTGCCCCGCTCCGGCCGCCCGCCGCCCGGGGGCTCGGAGGTGTCGGCGATCAGGGCGACGGTGCGGGCGGAGCCGAGTTCGTGGAGCGCGCCCGTGACGAGCAGTTGGGTGGCGAGTGCCGCGAGCAGGCCCGAAAGCCCGGGAAGGCCCAGGAGCCCGGCGACCAGATAGGCGAGGGCCGCGATACCACCCACGAGCGCGCCCGCGAAGGGGAACCACTGCACCGAGGCCTCGAGCTCACGCGGCCCGGGCGGGCGCGACAGGCGGCTCGGCAGGCGGGTCAGGATCGCGAGCGCGACCTCGAGGTCGTGGAGGGCCAAGGTGGGCTCGTCGGGCGGCTTCGGGGAGGGCGCGCGGTGGCCGGCCACCGCGGCGGCAGGTTTGGGACGAGGGCCGCTCAGAGCGGCACGACCAGCCGGCGCATGGCCAAGAGCCGGGCGTCGAACCGGTCGGTGTAGACCACGGCCTTGCGCAGAAAGGCGAGGAAGCTGTCGTGCACCTTGCGGGCGAGCGGGTCCTTGCTCGCGATCTCCTCGAACACCGCGAAGGCCTCGCGGCCCATCGCCTTGACGATGTCTTCGGGGAAGGTGCGCAACTCCACCCCCTCACCCAGCAGCGGCACGAAGCTCTCGACATTGTGGTAGACGAAGTCGGCCAAGGTCTCGTTGGCCGTCGCCGAGGCCGCGACCTCGATGATGGTCTGCAGATCGGGCGGCAGCTTCTCCCATTCCTTCTTGTTGACCATGATCTCGAGGCCGGGGCCGGGCTCGTGGAAGGCCGGCACGTAATAATATTTGGCCACTTTGTGCAGGCCGAAGGCCCGGTCGTTCCAGGGCCCGATCCACTCCGCGGCATCGATCGCCCCACTCATCAAGTTGGGCAGGATCTCGCCCGGTGGGGTCGTCACGGTGGTCGCCCCGAGCCGCCGCATCACGTCGGCACCCAGACCGGCGATGCGGATCTTGAGGCCCTGCAGATCGGCCAGGCTCGTGAGCTCCTTGCGGAACCAGCCGCCCGCTTGAACGCCCGAGGAGCCGGCGTAGAAGGCCACGACGTCGAACGGCGCGTAGGCCTCTTTCCAGAGCTTGCCGCCCTCCCCGTAATAGAGCCAGGCGGGCAGCTCCATGGCGGTGAGGCCGAAGGGAACGCCCGTGAACCAATGGAGCGCCGGCGACTTCGAGGCCCAATAATAGGGCGTGCCGTGGGCGAGCTGGGCGGTTCCCGCGTGCACCGCGTCGAAGACCTGGAAGGGCGGGACGAGCTCGCCCGCGCCGAAGAGCTTGATCTCGATCCGCCCGCCCGACATCGCCTCGACCCGCTTGGCGAAGCGTTCGGCGTTGACCGCCACGCCCGGTGTGCCCTTGGGCCAGGGCATCGCCATGTTCCATCGCAGCCGGCCCTGGGCGATGGCCGGTGCGGCGAGGCCGGTCGCCGCGGCGGCGCCGGCCGTTGCGAGAAGTCCCCGTCGCTGCATCGAGAGCCCTCCTCGAATCGATTCCGTCCCTGCTGCTAAGCCAATCCCGGGCGGCTGGCCAGCGCGCAGCGGAGCTCAGCCCGCTTCGCGGTCGATCAAGTGCAGGAACGAACCCGCGACCGAGCCGACCCGGCAGCCGACGGGGCCGAGCTCGCGGCCCCGCGCATCGGCGGCCCGCGCGAAGGGTGTTCCGCCCTCGCTCACGATCCGCGCCAGGTGGAATTCGTGCGCCCTGTAGCGGGTGCCGACGCGTCCGAGGGGGCTTTCGTCCTCAAGCCGGAGGCGCCGCCAGCCGATCCGCGGCGCCGGCTCGGCGAGACTGGTCTCGAGGGGTAGGAGTCCGGCCATCCGGTGGGCGGTGCCGTCGGCATCGACCAGGCTCCGGCCGAGCACCATGTAGCCGCCGCATTCGCCGTAGACGAAGGCACCGCGCCGGGCGGCCGTCTCGAGGCCGGCGCGGAAGTGCGCCGCCGCCTCGAGGCGTCCGGCATGGAGCTCCGGATAGCCACCCGGAAGGTAGACCGCATCGGCATCGGCGGCCGGCGGTTCGTCGGCGAGCGGCGAGAAGAAGGTGAGTTCGGCGCCGGCCGCCCGCCAGCCCTCGAGCACCGCGGGGTAGGCGAAAGCGAAGGCGGCATCCCGAGCGATCGCGATCTTCTGCCCGAGCGGCGGCCAAGGTCGGACCGGAGGCCCGAGGCAGGCCAGGCTCGGCGGTCGCGCGAGGCGCACCAATCGCTCGAGGTCGAGCCGTTCGGCGACGAGCTCGCCCACTCGCGCGAGCACGGCCTCGAGCGCCGGCTGTTCGTCGGGCAGGACGAGGCCCAGATGGCGCTCGGCCAGGGTCAGGCCCGGATCTTCGGGGAGCCAGCCCAGGATCCGGGTCGAGAAAGTGGCCTCGCAAGCCTCGATCAAGAGCTCGGCATGATCCGGGCCGGCCACCCGGTTGAGCACGAGGCCCACCACCTCGACCTCCTCCCGCCAGCGCAGGAAGCCGTCGACGAGCGGGGCCACCGAGCCGCCGAGCCGGCTGCAGTCGACGACGAGGATCACGGGCAGGCCCAGGAGGGCGGCGAGATCGCCGGTCGAGCCCCGGCCGTCGGGGGCACCGTCGGCGAGGCCCATCATGCCCTCGCCGATCACGAGCTCCGCCCCCGAGGCCGTCCATTCGAAGAGTTCGACCAGGGTCTGCAGGCGCATGGCCCAGGGATCGAGGTTCGCACTGGGGCGGCCGCAAGCACGTTCGTGGAAAGCGGGGTCGAGGAAATCGGGGCCGACCTTGAACGCAGCCACGTCGAGTCCGCGGGCTTTGAGCGCGCGCAACAGACCGAGGCAAACCACCGTCTTGCCGGAGCCGGTCATCGGCGCGGCGAGCAGAAGGGCGGGGGCGGTCACGGGCGCGCGGCTCCCCGGTCGCGGTAGAGGCACCGAACCTAGCGCGTCCGGCCGAGCCCTTCACCCCCTGGATTTCGAGTCGGACGGCCGGCGGCGTTTCAGCCGCGCTCGCCCGCACTCGGTGCTTCGCGGGCGGCCAAAAGCACGGTGTTCGGCGGCACCGGCCCCTCGCCCGCTTCCTCTAGCGAGCGGCTACGCGCCTCGGGCCCGGCGCCCTCGACCAGGATCGCGCCCTTGGCCATGCGGCAGGCGAGCAAGGCTTGTCGCACCTTGCCGAGATTGCGGCCGATGCGGACCACGACCGCCCGGTCGACATCCTTGAAGATCGCCTCGAGGCGGCGCGCGGGTAGGCTCGCCGGGACGATCGCGAGCGCTTGATCGCGCAGCGCCAAGGGCCAGAGCCGCGCCGCGGCGGCCGCGGCGAAGCCGGTGATCCCCGGCACCACGACACACTCGAAGCGGGTGCCGAGCCGCTCGATCAGATGGGCGAAGGTGCCGTGCAGCAGCGGGTCACCTTCGCACAAGAAAACGACGTCGTGGCCCTGGCCGAGCTCGCCCACGATGCCGGTCGCGAGCTGAGCATAGGCCCGGGCGGTGGCCGCCGCGTCGGCGGCAGGCGGGAGTACGGCCACGAGCTCGCGCGTGCCGGGTCGAAGATGTGTGGCGGCGGTCTCACGCGCGGGGCTCGCGCGACCGGCCGCGGCCACGAACGCGACCACCTGTGCCGCTTCGAGGAGCCGCACCGCCCGGATGGTCAACAGCTCGGGATCCCCCGGGCCGACGCCCAGACCGATCAACTTGCCGCGCCGCATGTCTCGTCCAACCGTGTCCGGGCCCGAGCTGGATCGCCGGTCGGCCCGCTCCCCCGACACGGCCCGCTCGACGGCTGGCGCAACAATCGGCGCTGCGGCTCGACCGGGCGTGCCACCCGCAACGAACTCCTACACGCTCGACCGCCGCGCGTCCACCGGCGCGCCCGGCGGTGGCTCCGACGCGCGAGCCGCCGGGCTTGTCCGGAACAGGGACCAGGTTTGCCCGGGCAGCACCCCGCTCAGGGCAAGGAGTCCCAAGTAAACGAGGCCGGCGAGCGCGAGCTCGGCCAAGAGCGGAAGACCACGCCCCGGCAGGAGCAGGACGAGGACCGCGACGGCACCGGTCGCGAGCAGAATGCGGGTGAGGGCGCCGAGGTCGAAGAGCGGCCCGACCAGCCGGCGGACGGCCCAGCTCGCAGCACCGCAGGCGAAAAGGCCGGTGGCGAGGGCGCCGAGGGCGGTGCCTAGTGCCCCTTCGAGCACCGTGCCGAGCGGCAGGAACAGGAGGGCCGCGGCCGCCGCAGCCGGGGCGATCAGGGCCGAGATCCGCTCGCGCCCCGCGGCGAGCAGGACCGAGCCCAAGGTCACGAAGCCCGTGTAGAGGACACCGTGCGCCGCCAACAGGATGGCGAGCAGGGGCGCACCGCCGCCATAGGCTTCGGAGAAGAGGAGCTCCAACAGGCCGCGCGCCTCGATCGTCCCCACGGCGAGCATCGGCACGAGCACGGCGAGCAAGGCCGTGGTACCGCCGCGCAGCGCCTGGAGCGCCGCCGTTCGGTCGCCGGCGCCGAGCGCACGGGCGATCGTGGGGACGAGGATCGAGGTCGCGACGAAGGCCAGGAGGTTCGGCATCCGAGCGAGGTTGAGGGCTGCGGTGTACCAGCCCTTGACCTCGGCCGCGACCGCCGCACCGAAGGCGTTGAGCGCCCAGAGATCGAGGTTGCTCAAGAGGCCGGCTGCGGCCCAGGCCACGGCGACCGGTGCGGCCACGCGGAGGAGCGGGCGGAAGCCGTCGAGGCGGGGTCGCAGCACGCTCGGGCCGAGCCGCGCGAGCGTCGCGAGGCAGCCGGCGAACGAGGAGAGGATGGTCACGACGAGCGCGGCCTCGATGGTCAGGCCGAACGGGGCCACGAGCAGGAGCCCGACGATCCGTGTTCCGGCGTAAACCAAGTTGGCGAGCCCCTCGGCGAGGAAGTCGCGGCGGCCGTTGACGATCGCCACGGTCACCGCCAGCAGGCCGAAGGGCAGGACGTCGAGCGAAGCGATCCGCAACAGTCGTGTGCCGTCCGGGATGGCGAAAACGCGCGCGAGCCAGGGGGCCGCGAGCCACAGGGCGAGCCCGAGTGCGGCGAAGACGAGCACCATGAGGGTCACCGCCCGTCGCTCGAGCAGGGGGTCGCGCCCGTCGGCCTCGGCGACCAGCCGGCTCGTCGCCTGCGGGATGCCGAGCCGGCCGATCTGCTCGACGCCGACCAAGATCGCGTACACGATCCCCCACACACCATAAGCCACCGGGCCGAGTTCGCGGGCGAGGAGGAGGGCCGCGAGGAAGCCGGCCGCGGCGAGGGCGAGCTGGCCCGCGGTGACGAGCGCCGTCCCGCGCAGCGTGGCGCTCCTGGCCGTCACCGGCCGGACCCGCGCGAGGAGCGCGGCTCGAAGCCGGCGAGCCAGCTCTCGACCTCGCCGAGGCTCTGGCCCATGAGGTTGAGCCGGCCCCAGATCTCGAGCGTCACCAGGCCGAAGAAGGCGTGCACCCACCGCTCGGCCCGGCCGACGAGCCGGGCGAGCCCGCGCCGGCCGAAACCGAGCCGGGTCTCGAGGAAGCCCGCCGCGAAGAAGTCCGGCCGGGCATAGGGCCGCGCCCAGTCCCACAAGGGGAGGGGAAAGCCCATTTTCTTGCGGAACACGAGCTCCTTGCGCATGTAGCGCGTGGCGACCTGCTTGACGACCCATTTGTCGGCGTGGCGGCCGAGCTTGTAGTCGAGCGGCAGGTTGACCGCCCGACGGACGAGCCGCGGGTCGAGGAAGGGCACCCGGCACTCGACCGAGGCGCCCATGCTCGTGCGGTCGAGCCGGCGCAGGAGCGGGCTCAAGAAGTCGCCGAGATCGGCGAGCATGGCTCCCAAGATCTCGCGGTCCTCGGCGCGCGGCTCGAAGCCGTAGGCCGCGATGCAGTCCTGGAGATGCTCGTAACGCTGGTAGCGGTCGACGAGGTCGACCGCGGGCGGCAACAAATCACGGAAGCGGACCGAGGTCACGGGCAGATCTGCCTCGGCGTAGACGAGGAGGGCCAAGCCGTCGCGGACCACGGCCGGCAGCCGGGCGAGCCACGGCCGCAGCCGCTGCAGCCGCCGCCGACGACGATAGGCCCAAGAATAGCCGCCGAACAGCTCGTCCGCACCCTCGCCCGCGAGCGTGACGATCACCCCGTGCTCGCGGACCACCCGAGAGATCAGGTGATAGGCGACCGAGTTCGGATGGGTGAGCGGCAGGTCCGAGAGCCAGACGGTGCGCGCCAACGCCCGGCGGAAGGCCGCACCGTCGAGCCTCATCGGCACGAAGGCGAGCCCCTTCTCGCGGCAGAGCGCCTCGGCGAAGGGCCGCTCGTCGTGCTCGGGGAAGCCCGCGATCGAGACGTGGAAGGCGGTCAGATCGCGGCGCACCTCGGCGGCCATGGCGGTGAGCAGCGAGGAATCGAGCCCGCCCGACAGCAGGGTCCCGACCGGCACGTCGGCCACGAGCTGCTCGCGGATGACGCGCTCGAGTTCGGTTCGGACTTCCTCGACCACGACCGCGGGGGCGAGGCCGCGGCTGCGGGCGTAGAGCTGGGGGTCGACCGCCTCGGTCGGGCGGAAGTAGGAGCGGTGTCGTCGCCGGCCGTCCGCGACGATCACGAGCTCGCCCGGCAGGACGGCCTCGATGCCGCGGACGAGCGTACCTCGGGTCGGCGCGTCGAGGTTGCGGTAGAGCGCCCATTCGATCAGGCCGGCCTCGTCGACCCGCGGGTCGGGATGCTCCGGCAGGAGCGCTTTGATCTCGGAGGCGAACAAAAACAGATCGCCGCGCTCCATGTAATAGAGCGGTTTCACCCCGAGGTGATCGCGCACGAGCCAGAGTTCCCGCCGCTCGCGGTCCCAGAAGGCGAAAGCGAGGATGCCGGCGAAGCGTGGCAAGACCGCCTCACCCCAGGCGATCAGGCTGTGCAGAACGACTTCCGTGTCGCCGGTCGAGCGGAAGCGAACACCTCTCGCTTCGAGCTCGGCCTTGAGCTCGGCGGCGTTGTAGAGCTCGCCGTTGTAGGCGAGGGCGTAGCGGCCGGTCGGGTCGAGCATCGGCATGTGGCCGGCCGGTGACAGATCCTGGATGGCGAGCCGGCGGGAGCCGAGGCAGATCGGCCCGTCGCTCCAGATCCCCTCGTCGTCCGGCCCGCGATGGGCGATCGCCCGGCACATCCGGGCCACGACCGGCGCCCATTGCGCGCCCGCAACGTCCGGGCTGCGGCACAGCACGCCGGCCAGTCCGCACATCCGTCCTCTCCCAGGGCCGCGTGGGCGAAGCTAGAGCGCCTCGGTTAACGAACGTTTGACGAGGTTGGCCGTTCGCTCCCGCCCCTCGAAATGCGCCGGCGGGTCGACCCCGAGCAGGGCCAGCACGGTGGCCGGCACGTCGAGGATGTGGCCGCCTTCGATCCGCGCGCCGGCCGCCACCCCGGCGCCGGCCGCGGCGAGGAAGGCGACCGGCCGGTGATTACCCGTGTAATAAGCGGGGGTATCGTAGCCACACTTGCCGCACACGAGGCCGGCGCGCGGCCCCTGGAGTCGGTCGAGCACCCGGGCGCTCTCGTCCCAGCTGATCACGAGGTCCGGCAGATGCGGCCGTTCGCTGCCGGGGAACAGCGCGTCGATCAGGCTCACCCGCCCGGCCGTACGGCCGTTGGCCGGGTTGACGAGGCCTGCGAGTTCGTCCGCGAGGAGCGCCAAGAGCTCCTCGTAGGCCGCGCCCGGTGCGACGATGCCCCGAGGCTCCCGCCCGATCAGGTTGAGGCGCACGAAGCCCTCGTTGTTGTTGTGGATCGGGAAAGCCTTGGTCCGGCTCCAGTCGATGTCGGCGTTGAGCCATTTGAGCGACAGTCGATATTTGACCCGTCGCGGCAAGCAGCGGCTGATCGACTGGCGGACCGACAGGGGAATCATCTCGCGCAGCCGGGCGGCGAGGCTGCGCTTGGGTACGGCCTTCGCGGCCGGGCCACCGCCGCCCACACCCGGGGCGTGGTAGAGATCGAGCCGGTGCAACAGCTCCGGCATCAGATGGGCGCCCGAATAGTTCGGGCCCATCCCGTCGCCCGAGGCGAGGAGCACGGTCGTCCGATCGTCGAGATGGCGATCGAGAAGCTCGCCGATCGCTCCGTCGACCGCGGCGTAGACGTCGAGCAGCGGATGGGGGAGGCCGGGGATCGGCCGGTGCACGGGATAATCGGGGTCGCCCGTGTGCCAGAGATAATGGCCGCCACCGTGCGGTTCGCCGAAGGTGACGAACGCCATGTCCCAGGGATGGTTGCGCAAGAGCCAATCGGTCGCGCGGGCCTTGACGGCGGCCGCCTCGACCAACCGGTCGCGGAACCAGAGCTGGTCGGGCACGGTGACCTGCTGGCTGTGCTCGGGGGCGGGGTAGGGGCCGACTTCGCGGATCAGCCGGTCGCGCAAGCCGGAGGGCGTCGAGAACGGCTCGCCGAACCAGGTCCAGGTCCCCCACTCCCCGATCTGGACGCCGCGGAAGCCCGGGAGGCGGTAGTCCATGAAGGCATCGAACACGATGCAGCGTCGCCCGGCCTCGTCGAGCATCTTCCAGAAAGGCGGGAGCGCACACCAGGACGGGTCGGTGCGGTGGATCCGCTGGTCGCCGGCCCTGACCTGGTAGGCGTGGTAGAGCCCGTGCCGGCCCGGGGTGGCCCCGGTGTAGATCGTGGGCCAGGCCGAGACGTGCAGGACCTCGGCGGTGGTGCGCAACCGCGACCAGGAGCCCTCGGCCATCAGCCGGGCGAAGGTCGGCAGATGGCCGGCCGCTGCCCAGCGCTCGATCAGATCGGCATCGGCGCTGTCGAGGCCGATCAGGAGGACGCGGCGATCGGAACGCGGCACCGGCGGGGCCTCCTCAGCTGCGCTCGACGAAGCGGCCGTCGCCGACCTCGCCGATCGCCACGGTGCGCCCCTCGGCGGCCGAACGCTTCCCGGCCTCGAGCATCGCGATCGTCCAGATGTTGTCCTCACCACGCGTTTCGGCCGGGAGGTTCTTTTCGACCGCGGCCTCGAGGGCCATCAAGAGCGCGGTCGTCCCGCCCTGGGGGTAGGACTTCTCGTCTCCCGGCGGCACCTTCACGTTGCGCACCGGCAGGAAGAAACGGCTCGAGCCCTCGCGCAAGAAGACCCAGCGGCGGTTGGTCCAGATCGCCCCCTTCTCGCCGTCGATGCGGATCGAGCAGCCGTAGCGCGGTGAGCTCATGGTGCCGAGATAGGAGACTTGGACCGAACCCATGTCGATGAGCGCCTGGCTGCACTCGCACCCCTTGTAGTCCGACCAAGGCGCCCGCCAAGCCTTGACCGAAAGCGCGCGCGGCCGGCCGAACCACATCCGTAGCGAATCGAAATGATGAACCGCCACGGCCTGCAGCTGCGGATAGTCGACCTCGGCGAGCCAGGGGCCCTCGCTCGCCGCCCGCATCGCCCGGTGGTCGACGAACACGCAGTGGTCGACCCGGCCGATCCGACCTTCTTCGAGGAGTTTCTTGACGGTCCGCTCGGCCGCCCAGAAGCGGTACTGCTCGGCGACGATCACCTGGCGGCCGACCTCCGCCGCGCGCGCGAGCACCCGTGCCGCCTCGGCGACGGTGGGCGTGAAGGGCTTCTCGATCATGACCGTGAGCCCTCGGTCGAGGCAGGCCATCGCCTGTTCGGCGTGCAGCCGGTCGGGGCTCGCGATCAAGGCGGCATCCGCCTCGACCGTGGCGAGGGCCGCGTCGAGGTCGGTGAAGATTCGGCAGGAGGGGCCGAGCAGCGCGCGCGCCTTCTCCTGGTTGGCCGGATCCGGCTCGACCAGCGCCACGCACTCGGTGCCGGCGAAGGCCTTGACGTATTCGATCCAGTGCCGGCCGCGGATGCCGGCGCCGATCTGCAGGATGCGGACGGTCACGCTGCCTCTCCTCGTTCGGACGGCGGCAAAGGCCAGGGACGGCCCTCGAGCCCGGCGGGTGGCTCGACGCCGAGGGCCGAAAGAACCGTCGGGGCGACGTCCACGAGGCGCGCCTCCTCGCCGAGCGTGCCGGCAGCGATCCCGGGACCGGCCAGGACCGCGAAACCGGGGCCGGCGTGGGTGCCCGGCCGCGGGTCGGGGGAGACACCCTCGACCCGACCGATCGCCGGGCTCTCGACGGCGCGGATCGCCCCCTCCCTCGCCCAGTGGACCACGAGATCGGGTAGCCAGGGGCTGCGGGGTCCCGCGAGCTCACGGTCGGCGCGCAGGATCCGGGCCACGACCGGCCGGCCGGTCGCCGGATCGACGAGGGGCCGAAGCTCCGCTTCGAGCCGGTCGAGCAAGGGACCGTAGTCGGCCGGCTCGACGATTCCCAGAGGCTCGCGGCCGCGGAGATTGACGCGGATGCAGCCCTCGAGGTCGGTGATCAGGCAATAGGCACGGGTGCGGCTCCAGTCGATCGCCGCGGTGTCGACCCGCTGGGCGAGCTTGTCGCGCAGGCCGCGCGGCAGGAGGCCGGCGAGCCGTTTGCGGAAATCCTTGGGCAGGAGGTCGCGGACGATCTTGACCGGATCGAGGCCGACCGCGGGCTTCGCTTCCGCAGCCGGCTCCCGTTCGGCCAGATCGGCCGAGGCGAGGTGGCCGAGCCGTGCGAGGACTTCGGGCAGGAGGTGCCAGCCGGCGCGGTTCGGGCCGATCGCGTCGCCCGAGACCAGAAGGACGGTGGTGCCGGGCCCCGCCGCTTCGAGGATCGTCGCGATGCAACGATCGAGGGCGGCGTAGACCGTGCGCAGATGCGGCTGGTCGGCGGGCGGCTCGAGCGTGCCGTCGGCCGGTGGGATCCAGCAATAGTGCGCGGCCGGGTGGGTCTCGTCGAGGCAGGTGACGAACAGGTCCCAGGGCTGCCGGCGCAGGAGCCAGGCGGTGGCGCGCGCCCGGGCGTCGAGCGCCGCGACGAGCTTGCGGGCGGTCT
>Ga0308408_1000183_pt1 | contig 38620 bp, 29 predicted proteins | sample HotsprSampleMSe3_FD_203466 | JGI IMG/M metagenome (GOLD analysis project Ga0308408, IMG submission 203466) | Hot spring phototrophic mat microbial communities from Mushroom Spring, Yellowstone National Park, Wyoming, United States - 20060912_MSe3 ... | reverse complement strand
CAACATTCTCCTTTTCCTTCGCCGATGAACCCTGGCTGAAGAGAATTTCAACCTGGTAACCAGCCTGCTGGAGCGCCTCTCGGAAACGGGTTTCGTCTTGAATCCAGCGGGGTTCATCTTTAGTCGGCAGGACGATACCAACCGCGAGTTTTTGGCTCGATCCACCGGTACTACCACCACTGCTTCCACCGGTATTACCGCCGCCACAGGCAGTTAACAGGAACACAAAGGCTGTCAACAAAGACAGCATGAACCACAGAGTCTTCTTTGACATCACATTCCTCCTTGAGATAAAAAGGCAACACAACATAGCAATGCGCTACACCACAAACAGCGTTTCTTTACCGGTAGATACACCTCCTTGTGTCGATTGCAGAGCAGCGTTCAGATAGTGCTATTGAAGCACGATACATGCGGCTTGCCTAGCTGCCTACCCCTGAAATTAGTTAGGGAGTCACCCCCAATGGGAAATTAGGGGAAAACCCTCAAAGTTGCCGCGGAGCGAGAGGTGAGAAAAGAGGAGTAGCGGCTTTCAAAGATTTTCCTGACCAGAAAATAGAAGCATAAGGATGGCTTTTTCAACGTGTCCGTAGCGTGGGCTAGAGAAGGCCTGGCACTCTCTTGCCGTTCCGAAGGTACCTGCTGTATCCCGATTTGGAGCGGCTGGTCTACCCCCTGCAAGCGGGGAGGTAGGGTGAGCGGACTCCAGCAATTCTCCTTGCAGATGCGGGCCAGCGATCCGCGCTCCCAGGCAAAAAGTAGTCAGGGATCACAGTAAGTACGAGAATGACATAGTCGGCGTGCCAGATACGACTGGAAATCGAACATGTTAAAAATCCATACAGCAATAACCTACCGTTCTACCATCAGCTATGGTAGACTAGGATGTGCAACGATATTTCAACCTGTTACTCTCTCATCAATTATCATTGCACGGAGGTGGCATGATGATGCCGCTTGTGCGCACCAAATTACAGCCACCAGAAGTTCTCCCTTTCTTGCTCACCCGCCCGCGTTTACATGAACGTTTACGACTGGCCCTGCATAGACGACTCGTCTTGATTGCAGCCCCAGCAGGCTACGGGAAGACTTCACTGCTGGCCGAATGGCTGGTTGAGGCGCGTAAAGAATGGTCGCATATCGCCTGGGTCAGTCTTGATAGTACCGATAATGATATTCGCCGTATGCTGGCGTACCTGCTCGAAGCACTGCACCATTTGCCGGAAGAGCAACGTGAGCGATTACAAGCGTTCATCAATAAAGATAGCGAGATCGATACCGAACAATGGTGTGCCGAATTGCTCAACAATCTGGCCGAGACGGCTAGCCCCACAATTATCGTGCTGGATGATTACCATCTGATCAGCGATTCGCACATCCATCAAGCAATCACATTTCTGGTTGATCACCTGCCGCCACATTGTCGTTTAATCATTCTTAGCCGTAGAGATCCACCGATCCCCCTAGCCCGCTGGCGAGCACGCGGTCATCTGGCTGAATTGCGTAGTTTCGACCTGGCGTTCAGTCCTGAAGAGACGGCCACATTTCTACTGGAAACGATGGATCTGCCACTTAATCGCGAACAGATTGTTACGTTGTTAGAGAGTACTGAGGGGTGGCCGGCTGGCTTACATTTGGCTGCCCTGGCATTGCGTGATCGTATAAATCGGGGAGAAGTGATTGATGATCCTATTCCCAGTAACCGTTACGTGGCAGATTATCTGATTGAAGATGTCTTCAACCAATTACCCCCTCATCTACAACAGTTCCTGTTACAAACCTCGATTCTTGAACGGTTATGTGGTGCACTGTGTGATGCAGTGCTTGGTGTAAGTGACTATACGGCGGGTGGACAATCGGCGCAATCGTACAGTCAATCACTCCTCACGGAACTGGAACGAAACAATCTTTTCTTGTTTCCACTTGACACCGAGCGAGTCTGGTACCGGTACCATCATCTGTTCGCCGACGTCTTGCGTGAGCGGTTAGTAGTGGGTTGTTCGCCAGAGCAGGTCGCCACGCTCCATCGTCGTGCAGGCGTCTGGTACGCCGCGCATGGAATGCTCGTTCAGGCAGTTCATCACGCCTTGCAGGCACAGGCCATTGATGACATCGTGGCTATGCTCGAACCAAATGGACTGGCAATTATCTCGCAGGTTAGTGAGGAGACCCTTCGTCGATGGTTACCCGCTATTCCAGAAGAGGCTTTTGAACAGCATCCCCGCATAGCTCTGTTACGAGCCTGGCTGGCTACCACCAATTATCAGGCCGAAGAAGCCTCCCATTGGATTGCAGTGGCCGAACGTGCGTTGGCCGATGTCGCGAGCGGTACCGCTACACCGATTGGCCTCATTGCAAACTTACGTGGCGAACTGAGCGCCGTGCGTTTGCGACTGGCAATCTTACAGGGCAATATCGCACAGGCGCTCAGCGAGGGAAAACAAGCCCTGAACTGGTTACAAAGTGACTATCAATCGTTGCGAATGCGCGTAGCTAAAGACTTAGGTTACGTCTATCTTGCCCAGGGCTATCTATCACAGGCCGAGCAAGCTTTCAAGGAAGCGATGATCAATGGTTTGAACGCTGGCCTGCCGTATATTTCTGCACTGGCAAGTAGTGATTATGCCTATACCCTTATGCTGCGCGGCGCATTCAGTACGGCAATTCACGCCTGTCGTGATACACTCGAACAGACCATGCGTCGCTATCGCAATCAAACCGTTCCGGGTATCGGATTGTCTTTTCTGGGGCTTACCGAACTCTACCATATCCGCCACGAATTTGCTGGCGCTTTACCAGCACTCGCCGAGGCTGAAAGTTTGATTAAGTCAGGGCAGATCACCAGCTATCTCTGTCTCTTGATTGTTATGGCACGAGTTGCCCGATCGCGAGGCGATCTGACTGGTGCGCTACGTGTGATCCGTCAGACTCGCTTTCTGGCTCAACAACGGCAGGTTCATTGGGTATTGGCAGTACTGGACGGTTTGGAAGGACAAATACTTCTCGAACAGGGCGATATAGCGGCTGCCGGACAACTGCTGACCAAGAGAGTATCGATAGCGCAAGAATTTTATTACCTGCCGACGGCAATCTTCTACGCACGCGAGCACATAACCCGTGCACAGTATGAATGGCGGCTGGCCCAAAGTGCTGCCGATGGTGATGCACAGGCCCTCCGTGAAATGGCCGCTGAGCTGAGAGAACCTTCGGGAACAGCCCCGTGGCAGACACTGTTACCCTTCGATGCGGCACTGCTGCGCGGGTTAGCGCTGGCAGCCGCCGGTGAAGATGCCACTGAATCGATCATCTCCGCACTCGAGCTGGCCGCCAGTGAACGAATAGTGGCGCCATTTACACAAGTAGGTGAACCACTGCGACGCATCCTCAGCCAACTCGCGAATCGTCAGCAGTTACCACCGTTTGGTGAATATATTTTCTCACTGTTTGTGCATGACGATCCATCGTCGATAGGCACTCCCACCTCACCTGCACCGAACAACCTATCTGAACCGTTGAGTCAGCGGGAAATAGAGGTACTGCGTCTGATGGCAGAAGGCCGCAGTAACCACGAGATTGCTGCCAGTTTAATTATTGCGGTCAGTACGGTGAAATCACACATTAACAACATTTTCGGCAAATTGGGTGTTGCTTCACGCACGCAGGCAGTGGCTCGTGGCCGTCGGCTCGGTCTTATCCCTTAGCGCATCGCAATCGATGCCTGATGTCGATGACATCGCGCAACATCGCCTGACATGTCCCCAAAGGGCCGTCTTCAAGACTGCTGAGCGTTGAGCGACCAGCGGTATCGCTATAGATCACCAGCCCCATCTCGCCACGTGAGAGACGAGCGAGCGGATGATCGGCAGCCAGCCTGGTCGGTACGACCGCGAGGGTATATCGGCCATCTGTCTGCCGGTCGGCGCGTGCGACCAGTGAGATACGGCCACCAGCACTCCACGCCGCTGCCAGCTCCTCTGCTGTCACTTCACGGATGCCGCGTATGTTCACATCGGTTAGTGTGGTTGGTTGACGCAGCACCGAGTTGGCAAAAATAACCAGCTTACCGGCAGCATCCCAACCATCAACATCAAGCGACGGGTCAGGCTCAACGATGCCCTGACGTTGCGCTTCGGCCAGAGCAGTAGAAAAATCAGCACCAGTTGCCATCTGTTCGAGGATCACCTGCGTCGTACTGTTGACAACCAGCTCAGCCCGTTCAATACAGGTACCGGCCAGATCACGACGACCAAAATTGATCGTCGGCAACGCACCGCCAACGGCACCAGAAAACCGCAACGGTGGACGCACACTGTACGGAGAGAGATCATCAGCCCAATCGCTGAGAGCAGCCAATTCGGCAAACGCCAACACCAATGGCCCCTTACTGGCAAGGACAGCGGCTTTGCCGCGTTGTAAAGCCGCCCGAACAATGTCGAGCGCTGGCTGACCATCACGGAGGTTGGTAGGAGTTGCTTCTAACAGCAGATCATAATCAACAGTTCGTGCAAGACTGATCGGATCGAGATCCGGTCGGAACGTTGGTAACACTCGTACACCGAGCCGACGACGCTTACAATCAATAATGGCCGGGAGATCAAGACCGTCAGGATCAAACGCAACACCTGTCGAATCGGCAACCCCAATAATCCGCAACTGGAAACCGTAACGAAGTACAAAACGCTCCGAGTCAGCCACCAGCAGTTCGAGTAAAGTACGGCCAATATTGCCCAAACCGGTCAAGATTGTCTTGAAAGTGTCCATACATACTCTCACACAATTCTAATCCAAGCATGTATAATATAAGACTACACCTCTATAACATGTGTAGATTATCACATATTATATCGCAGAGGCTTCATAATAACGACGTTACATCGTAGGAAAACTCCATGAAACAGTGTCCGGTACCATGTCCCTTCGTCACACAACATCAACAGGATATAGTAAGTATCCGCAAGCACTTGCTAGAGGGGTATCAATGTCGGGATGCATGGGTTGCCCTGAGCAAATTAGTGCACGATCCGCGGCAGCGCAAAGATTGCCTCGAACGGGCATCGATCCTAGCACCTGATGATGAAGAGTTGCTGATTGCCTACCTCGAGGCACGGTTAGCAGTTGACCCTTCAGACCTCTTTGCCCAACAACGCCTGAACGAGATCCGCACAATGCGTCTACTCTCGGATGTGAAAACACCATACTTTCATGAACAACCGAAACCCCGGTTAATTGGTGATATTCTCGTCTCGATTGGCGCCATCACCGAAGCCGAGCTACAAGAGGTGTTGGTCGAGCAGCGTCGAGGCAGTCTCCTGGTTTCCGACCGACGGATCGGACAACTATTATTACGGCGCGGATTAATCACACCAGCAAAGCTGGCAAAGGCATTGATCATTCAGCAGCAAGAACGGAGCCGGGCTCGTACTGCGCCACAGGTTCTAGGTGAGTATCTGGTTGAGCACGGCTACATTACTGCGGCCCAACTCGAAGCAGCGCTCACCGAACAGATTCGTCTCGATCAGCAAGGGAAGCGCTACAGTCTAGGCCAAATACTGGTGCGAATGAACCTGATGTCGAAAGATGAGGTGGAACGGGCCGCAAGAGAGTACGAGAAAATATTCTGGACGAAGTTTAACGCTTAGCTTTCCCTGATAACATAGATGGATGTCTCCACCCTGTGGTCTGTCATTATGGTCACAGGGTTTTTTGTGGTACTCGATAATGATGAAACTACGTAGCAACCTTTTGCACGCTGCATAAAGAGCCGTGCTACAATAAGCACGCCTTGCTGTGGCTGACATGATGAGGATCGATGCGTGGTCGTTGCAGGTAAAGATATATCATCCCGCTCGACAATCTGGTTAGCTGTGATCTGGTTGGCGGCTGTCGTGAGCATGGCAGCGCCTGGATTGCTCTGGTGGCTCCCACAAACGTTGCTTCATGCACCGCTAACGCTGCTTAGCGGTATCATCCTCTTCACGCTCCCTGGCCTTGCTGTATTACGCTGGCTGTGTCAGGCTCCTCTCATCTGGTTTGAACGGTTGATATATGCAGCCAGCCTCAGTTGTGGCGTACTACCGCTCTTACTTCTCGTGAGTGATCTGATTGGATGGCGCTGGAATAGTGTCTCAGCATGGCTAATGATGCTGATGCTTTCCATCCTTGCTTTCTGGCCTCCACAACTACGTACATTGCATCAAAATCACCACCGAAATCTGATTGGATTAGCTATCGCTTTACTCACAATTACTGCTCTGGCTGTTCGCTTTTTTATTGTACGTGAAGTACCTGTTGGTTTTTTTGGTGACTCATACCATCATACTGTTATTACTCAGTTGCTGATAGATCACGGCGGCCTTTTCCATTCCTGGCAACCGTATGCGCCAGCCGTGACCTTTACCTATCACTACGCCTTCCATACAATGGCGGCCTGGTGGCACTGGTTAAGCGGTCTATCGGCCGCGCAGGGTGTCGTTCTAGTTGGACAGGTGATGAACGGCTTAGCGACACCATTGACATTTCTGCTAACAGCACGACTAACCAATTCGCGGCTGACCGGTCTCTGGGCAGCCTTGATGGTCGGATTCCTCAGCCTCTACCCGGCATATTACGTCAATTGGGGACGATATACACAACTAGCCGGGCAAACCGTTTTGCCGTCAGTGGCTCTGGCCTGGATGACCTTACTTGATCAAACGTTACAGCCTCATCTCTCGTGGCGTACCCTGCTTAAACCATTATTCCTGACCAGTATTGCTAGCGCTGGCCTATTACTCAGTCACTATCGAGTAGCAATACTGACGATGTGCTTTATCCTTGCCTACGCAATGACAGCCTTTGCCCTCTACACATCGCACCGGTGGCAGTATTTGCTGCGTATGAGTGTAGTCGGCCTGCTCGGTGCTGCCGGAACAGGTCTCCTGGTCGGACCCTGGCTATGGCGTGTACAACAAGGTCAGATCATGCGTCTGGCTTCCGCCCTCTTGAATACCAGTTCTGAAGTGAGCAACCCCATCTCGCTCGACATCATTGGGGCAGCATTTCGCACGGGTCTTTTCCTGCCGACAGTTCTGGGCCTGGCGAGTCTGTTGTGGCGGCGACAAGCGGCTGGTATTGTCCTGACGCTCTGGGCTATCTTCGCCTGGCTGGCGGCGAATCCGCAACTACTCGGCCTGAATGGACAGGGCTTGATCACCACATTTACAGTGTTAATTGGTGCATATGTAGCTATTACGCCAGCGGCTGGGGCTGGTTGGCTGACACTGATACGCCTGTTTGCCACCCTGATGCGATCAGCCTGGCAGTGGAAGGATAGTTCCATCATCGCGGTTCAGATCATACTGGCCCTGATCCTACTGGGCTGGGGTACCTCGATCCAGGTCAGTGTTCTCGATCCCTCCTATCAACTGGCAACTCCGGCTGATATAGCGGCAGCCGAGTGGATTAAAACCAATTTACCGGCAGATGCGGCGATCTATGTGAACGGATTTTCTGCCTACGGTGGTTATGTGTATGCCGGTAGCGATGGTGGATGGTGGTTGAGCTTTCTTACCGGACGCCGTACCAATTTACTACCAATGGCTGTAGGATTTGAAGCGACTGATCCACCCGATACGTTGCGACAGATTGCCGTACTTCATCAGACAGTTCAGCAATTCCCAATAGGAAGTGCTGAGGCGGCGGCGGCATTACGTTCAGCCGGCTTTGAGTTTCTTTACGATGGACCGGCTGCCAATCCCGGTGGCGAGTATCTTAATCCAGCCCAAATCGATGCTGCACCATTTTACGAGTTAATCTACCGCCAGAACGGGGTGAGTATTTGGAGGATTCGCTAGTGCGACTTGCAGTTGTTGGTCCAACCTATCCTTTTCGAGGTGGAATTGCCCAGTACAGTACCATGCTGGTTTATCACCTTCGTGCGGCTGGTCATACGACGTTCTTCTACTCGTTTACCCGTCAGTATCCCACCTGGCTCTTTCCCGGTCGTAGTGATCGTGATCCGAGTCGCACTGCGCTCCGGGTCGATTGCGAGTATCTTCTCGATCCAATGAATCCCTTGACCTGGTGGCGATTAGTGCGTCGGGTACGTGCTGATCAGCCTGATCTCTTGCTCTTACAGTGGTGGGTTCCGTATTGGACACCCAGTCTGACGGTTATTTCGAGTCTGCTCAAACGACCACCAGCGACGAAGATTGCAATGATTTGTCACAATGTATTACCACACGATGGCGGTGGTGTGATTGATCGAAGATTGGCAATGACGGTTTTACGGCGCGCAGATGCGCTAATTGTCCACAGCGATCCTGATCGCTATCGGGCACGAGCATTGCTCCCACAAGCCAGGATTGTCAAAGCCTTCCTACCGACATATGAGCCTGTCTCGCAAGAAGCGACAGCCGCAACGACTGCTGTGCTGCGAGATCAGTGGCAGATGCCTGATCAACGACGTGTCCTGCTCTTTTTTGGGTTTGTACGGCCGTACAAGGGTCTGGAGTATCTGATCCAAGCTTTGGCTCAGGTACGGCATCAGCTTGATGTGCACTTACTGGTGGTTGGTGAAATTTGGGGATCACAAGCCTATTACGAACGGTATGCTGCTGAGTTTGGTGTCACTGACGCAGTAACGTTCGTCAATCGTTATGTACCAAATGAAGAGCTGCCAGCAATCTTTTCAGTGGCTGATGTCGTTGTGTTGCCGTATATCTCGGCAACCCAGAGTGCTGTCGTACAGTTGGCATTCGGTTTTGGCAAACCAGTCATTACAACCAACGTCGGTGGTCTACCAGAGGTGGTCAAAGATGGAGTAACTGGGCTTATTGTCCCTCCGCAGGATGCAACTGCGCTGGCACGAGCAATTGTGCGTTATTTTCAAGATGATTTGGCAACTTGCCTTACTGCTCATGTGCAGGCGGAAGCAGCAGAACGAGCCGAATCGTGGCCCCGTCTGGTGGCAATTATCACCGATCTGGCCCGCGAACTGAATGGAAAGTAGTAGCCCTGTGATGAGACTTATTAACAAGCTGTCTATCTTCACAGGCCGTCGGCAAGCGAACCCGACACCTACGCGCCGCATTGTCTTCCTCTTACCGATGGGGATCGACCGTCCGTCTGGCCGCCGCTATTTCAACATTGCTCGTGGTCTGGTTCGACTGGGATTTCATGTGCGTCTACTGGCGCTGCATCCTGATTTCGCAACATGTCCCCAACGCCGCTTTGTTGTTGATGGGGTAGAAGTTTGGTATGTCGGACAGATGCATGCTCGCAAGATTGGCAGTATACCGCTGAGTTTTAGCCCCTTTCAACTCTTGCTCGTGGTCGTGCAATCAACGCTGGGAATGATTTGGGGTGTTCTCCATTCACCAGCAACCTGGTACCATTTGGGTAAACCACAACCGATCAATGGCATGGCTGCACTCCTCGCAATATCCCTCTGGCGCCGTCAACCGTTCTTCGTTGATTGTGATGATGATGAAGCAACTGCTAACCGATTCACGGCACGTTGGCAGCAAGCTGTCTTTGCGTTCTGGCAATGGTTGTTGCCAAGACTGGCGATAGGTGTTACCGTCAATACACAGTACCTTGCTGCACAGATGGCTCAACCTGGTCGACCCTGTGTTATCGTTCCCAATGGAGTAGCCGCTGATTTTCGTGCACCACCACTACATATACGTGCAGCATTGACCTCCGCTTTAGGTTTACAACATGGGCCAGTTATCGCTTACGCTGGTACTTTAGCCTTGCACAACCACCCGGTTGATTTGTTGCTCCAGGCATTTGATCAAATTGCAGCTCAACATACCACGGCAAGATTGTTAATCATCGGCGGTGGTGAGGATCTGCCGCTGATCCGGTCCTACATCGAACGACAACCCTGGCGTGGGCGAGTTATCTTGACCGGACACTTACCCCATGCTACAGTACGCGGCTTGCTAGCCCTGGCCGATCTTAGTGTTGATCCAGTCTATGATGACTCAGTTGCTCGTGCCCGCTGCCCGCTCAAGATCGTCGAGAGTCTGGCACTCGGTGTGCCGGTGATTACTGGCGATGTTGGTGACCGAGCCGAGATGCTCGGGTATGGCGCAGCAGGAATGCTTGTACCACCAGGAAATGCTGCGGCGCTAGCAGCCGCAATCCATGAACTATTAATCAATCCACAGCGACGAAAGGCAATGGCCGCCGCGGCACTGGTTCAGGCTAGTCGTTATGATTGGGAACGTCTGGCAGCTCGCTGGGCAACTATCTACGATAGAGCCAATCACCAATGCCCCCGGCAACCTACTGACCGGGAATGAAGACAACGTACAAGGCGCGATATTCACTTAAACGACCCTCCGCACGACTATCACCCACAAAATAGATGTTCGATTCGAGCAGTACCGCGTCAGGAGAGACCTGTGCTTCAGCCGGTAGTGGTGTCTGGCTCCACGCATCAGCCGCAATATCGTAGGTCAGTCCCTGACGCCGCTCACTATCGAAAATGAGCAGGGTGCTCGGCAGCCCCACCACAACCGGACGCGCAATCGCCTGCGGTAGCGGCGCAGTCGCAATCCAGCGTTGATCAGAGTCGTTGCCTGGCTCAAGTCGGGCGCTGTCGCGAAGCGCACCATCGATCCCTTCTCCACCCACGATGTAGAGCCGCCCACCGGCCACTGCTACGCCAGCGTTCTGGCGTGGTTGAGGTAATGCTGGCCCCGTTTCCCAACGTTCACGTACCGGATCGTACATAAACACTTCAGAACGGAGCAAGGTTCCATCCCAACCGCCGATCAGGTACATTTGCCCTTCCCAGGCCACTAGTGCATAACGACTCCGCGGTGCTGGCAATGATGGGCCAACATACCAGCGTTGCTCGCGTGGGTCATAGATTTCAAGCCGATCGGTCACTGTACCGGTCGCATCTTCTCCTCCCGGTACGAAAATACGTCCGCGAAGTGTAATAGCCCGTGCATGACTCACTGCGGTCGGCTTGTCGGTTAGCCGTACCCAGCGGTCAGTTTCGGGATCGTAGCGGTCAACTGCGGCGCTCACCATACCGCCTTGTTCGCCACCGATAACGTACAACCGCCGTTCGAGATCGTATCCGGTCAGCGCAAAATGATCGCGCGGATCGCTTAGTGGTTGGCGCAGAAACCAGCGTTGCTGACTACTGATGATCGTTGATATGGTTGGATTCGTGGTTACATTGGTCTGAGCAGAACGTGCATTAACCATGAGAATTGTAATGGAGACAACGATCAACGCCAAACCTGCAATCAGCCACGGCACCAAATGCCGCCACCAGGGTTCCGCTGTCGGCAGAGCAGCCGGTTGCGTTGGTGATGAAGAAACTGCCGGTATTTCAGGTAGCACTGTCCCAGCATCTGCGACCCGATCGGTCGGTGGTGAAATGTCGGGCAATGCTGCTGGAGTGCTGGTCGCTATCGAGGGTGTTTCAGGTTCTGACGATGCGGCAATCGGTGGCTGCGCTGATCCTGCAATTGCTGCTACCTCTTGCACGCTAATCGGCGCCGTCTCGTCGGCAGGCGATATACTGGTTTCGCCAACTGTCACGATCCCGGTACGAATTGCGTAAACCGTTGCCTCAGTACGCGATTCCACACCAATTTTGGCAAAAATGTTCCGCAGATGTACCTTGACCGTGTTGACACTAATGTTCAACGCAATCGCGATTTGCTGATTGGTTGCCCCAGTAGCCACAAGACGGAGTATCTCACGCTCACGCTCACTAATTGGATTTTCGTTCGTCATAGCCTGATATACTACAATACAGCTTGTTTACGTTGATCATAACATATACAAGCGTGGCATGGCGCGACGATATTGGAGCGAGGAGATAGCAAACAAGAGTGGGCGTGTAGGAACAGATTGGTTATCCAGATAGCGCTCTCGCACAGCAAGAGATGGGTTCAACGGCTAACGCTACCAGGCAAACGACTTGGAGCGGGCAAGAAACGTGTTTGAGATGATTTCACCTCGGAAAAGGTTCTCGTATAATAGTTTGCAATCAACTCAGCCTGACAGAAAGCTCTTATGTTCAGATGTCGACCATCTCTCACCATCGTGCTACTCCTGACCCTGGCTCTTCAGGGAATTCTGTTGGGATTGCCACTAAAAGCCTTCGCGCAACCAAACATTTCACTTGAATTGTCTACTCCCTTTGGCGGTCAGTATGTTGTCGGAGCGTGGCTGCCACTCAGGATTACGCTGAGCAATAAAGGCGCAGCGACCACGGTGACACTAATGGGAACTCCGGCTAATGATTCGGCCCAATTCACCCGCACCATCGATCTCTCCGCCAACGCTGAAAAAACGGTATGGCTCTACATCTTTCTTGCCCAACCGACGAGTTCGGTTATCGTCACCGTAACTGCTAACGAGAGCATATTGTCGCGGCAAGAGGTACCACTTCTGTCACGTCCGGTCGAGCAGATGCGTGCCGTCCTGGGCGAGTCACCGGTCGCTGGCGATCTCTTTGCAGCCGGTCGCTTGCAGCCAATCGATTTGCCCGATCATCCGCTCGGATGGAGCAACCTGAGCGTACTGGCCTTCTTCGAGCTAAGTAACCCGTTATCACCCGAACAGCAATCGGCGCTGCTGGAATGGGTATACGGTGGTGGTCACGTGATCATTGGCGGTGGCCCAAGCGCTGTGTCGCTTCAGTCTTTTCTTCCACCAGACCTTCAGGCAGCCCAGATTGTTGGCGTGACCACGCTTGACCGACAACCGTTACGCGAGCGCGGTGGCGCTGAGATGACTACTCCCCTCATAGGAGTCAAGTTGCGACCGCTTGGCGGTGCATACGCAGTTGGCGATCCAGATTCTCCACCATGGGTTGAATATCCATTTGGTCGCGGACGAGTGACCCAACTGGCGTTTGAACCTAAAGCCTTGCAGGATTGGGAAGGGCAGGAGCGATTTTGGTCCACGTTGGCGCAACCGATCTTGTTGTTTCCGACCGGAATCGCGCAGAGTTCCCAGATTACCAGTCGCCAGATCGAAACCCTGGCCCCTGTATTAGGTCAGTTGCCCGCCGTTGATACTCCGACGGTTACTCAGGGTTTCATCGCGCTGACCGGATATGCTCTGTTTGTAATCTCTGTGGTGGTGGGATGTTGGTGGTGGCGACGCCGTATCGTTCCGGTGAGGTTGCTGATATTGATTACCCTGATCAGTACCAGTAGTGGTCTGTGGTGGGCCACTACCAATGCAGCACCAGCTTACACAGCACTACGGCTGACACTCATTGAACCCATCAATCAAAAGCAGGCTCGCGCTCAAACTACCCTGACAATGTTGTCGGCAATGCCACGGCGCGAGGTACTATCGTTTACTCATCCTGTGGTAACACGGCCATTGCCGATCAATATCAGCTCAACTGATGAAAGCGGGCCATTTCCTCAAGCTACCAAGAACGTAGCCTTGACCCTGACACCCTGGATCATGCAGGGCATACTGGCGACGATGGAGCTACCGGCTCCCCAGGTTCAGGCAACATTAGTGATCGATCAGGAACGATTACGGGTTGATGTTCAAAATGATAGCCCCTATACCCTGCAACATGTTTTTGTCAGTTATGCTGATCAGATGATCTTTTTTGGGAATTTACGGCCTGGCGTCCGATCAACGGCCCGCTGGCCGGTCATCTTTGCCAGTTCTGCCCATGCTGAAACACTTGGAACACGGATTGTCAACGATCTTCGTGAGAACGGATTACTTATCGGACGTGACATCGAACGGCGAACCACCATTCTTACCACCTTTATTGATGCGGCAATAGCCACACTTCCAGATCAGTTTGATCCCGGCCCTTTCCTGGTGGCTTGGCTCAATCAAGACCCGACGGTGTCAGCTTCAGAATTCATCGGTCAGCGCGAAACGCTTTTGGTCATGCGCCTACGCATTATCGGCCAGGGCCGGTTGATCCTGCCGATGGGATGGCTACGCATTGACCCCTTATCGCAGCATACACCCGCCTGTCTGAATGGCAAAGGGGTTCAACTACGTGGGAGTACCGCCGAGATACGTCTTCGCCTACCGGCCGATCTCGCATCGTTTCAAGCCGACACAATTCAGGTGCAACTGAAGACGACCAACCAGCTTACCGGTCGTGACCTTGTGGTGAGCATCTACAACTGGCAAGAGACGAAATGGGATAGGATCACATTCACCGAGCCGTCCAATTTCAGCATTCCTGCGGCTATCAACTACCTGCGTAATGGCGAGCTACGATTACGTTTTAGCGGAACGCTCGACCAGATAGGGTGCATAGTTGTCGTCGGTGGAGCACAAGGGATCGTACCGTGATCGAGCTGTTTCACTCAGAGTGGCAACAACTTATTCGTCACCGTCGCGTAATTTTGCTGCTGCCTGGTACGGTGATCGTAATGTGGCTGGTTAGCCTGCAGTTACTCCAACTCTCAGATGCAACAAGTCCAGATCGAACAGGTCTGACACCGTTATTCAATGCGCAGATTGGTCGTCTCTTTGCGACTGGTCTTTGTCTCGCACTTCAGGGCTGGCTGACGGTAGTGATACCGCTGCTTGCCATTAGTTTCTTTCCCCTGTTTACTCCATCACTACCGTTGCCGCCTGCACATTTCCTGACTCGCCTGCTGGCATTGTGGATGCTCATGGTTTTGTTTATCATTGTGACATTGCCGTTTTTTAGCCTTCTGCCGTTGTTTGGTAGTCTGAGCTTAGCCGAAATCGGTTGGGCGCTGAGCATCGTCGTGACGACAACATGGTTGGTCAGTACCCTGGCTCTTTCAGGAATAACGCTTATTCAACAGCGTCCAGCAGGCCTGTTCATGACCTACGTTGTGATCTTGGGATGGTTCCTTGCGTCCTTCCTGACTGCCAGAACGAGCACCAGTCTGACATTTACCACGATCATGATCGTTGCCAGTAATCCTTTTGCCGCCTTGATTGCGACTCTAGCGCCAGCGTTTCCGCTTGATGGCCCAATTGCATCTGACCTGAACACGTTATTACAATGGACGCACGGCAGCATTGAACGCGATGTACCACTCTACCGGCTCTATGTAACCGGGAGTGGTCTCGCAATTCTGCTATTCATCGGCATCTCCGGCTTTATCTCTCGTCCAAAACCCCGGCATTGGCAGCGCTTCGATACCTGGTGGTCGGTTGTGCTCATGGTCTATCTGACCATCGCATACGCTGGACGCGAATGGTGGTTGCCCGTGTTGACAACCACAGCTCGCTAACACTTACCGGCGTCGTGATGACGAATACGTAGAGACCACTGCACGCCGTGCAGATCGGTATTGGAACCGTCCTGTATAGTCCATCTCGGTAAACAGAATAGCAATATAGAAAGCCTGTCGATCTGCACACGCTCTATTTACTGGTCTGCACTCGATAGATGACAATCCCATCCTGAGCAAACACGACTTCATAACCAGCTTGACCGGCAAAGTGTTCGGGGCGCAATGGGCCAGCAGGTGACGTGTAGATGTAATCAATTCGTTCAGCAGCGATGAGCCGGGCAAGATCGACGGCCTGACCGTTGCCAAAATCAATAATCTGTTGGCTACGCTGTTGGGTCGCCTGCACTTCATCTGCCTCACTATGAACGAAAAGCACTGGTGGTGTGCTCGTCCAGCGTCCGGTGAGCGGTAAAATCCACCAGCCACCATCGGTACCGCGGGCTACACCGGGCAGCCACGGTGCAGCATTGATCAGAAACCGTGCCGTTGGCGGCGTCTGCTCGGCGATCCACGTGAGCGCCGACCGATCAGCTACGGTTGCCAAAACCGTAACCGGATTGACAATCGTGCGCTGCTGGTGTGCGCCCCAGAGCGTAAGTGCCATGAGCACAACTGTACCACCAATGAGCCACCAGCGACGAGTGGTAGGCCAGATGAGTGCAATACCACCACCGATCAGGTTGCTAATGGGCAGGAAAAGACTGATTGCCGCGATGTCAATCGGCAAGAGCCAGAGGAAGGGCAAGCGGACTGTTGACGGATTGACGGCTAACAAGAGCATACCAATGCCGAGTAGCCACCATTTGCGCCAGGAAATAGCGTATAGGCTCAAGACCAACCCGATCAGTGGTAGTAGGTAGCTGATCAACCACAGATTCGTCAGTATTACTAGCCCCCCAACCCAGAGTACCATCACAGCTACAGCTTGTTGGCGATAGGTCAGCCCAATCATCCCTCCAAGCAGTGCCAAAGCTACCAGCCATTCGTTTGGCCCTATCCACATCAAATCGTAGCTCAATTGCACATACGAACCACCGCTCGTTAAACTACGGGCGCCTGTCGCAGCCGGTAACAGCACCCGCCGTAATAGTAAGAGCCACCATGGCCCGGCGAGGGCCAATGCTACCAGACCGACAAATCCCGTTTCGAGGATATGCAAACCAATACGAGAGCGCGTTTGCCGCAACGCCCAGACTATACTCTGTGCGACAATGAGTGCACCGCCAAAGACAAACATCCGCACATGAACCAGACTTAACCCGGTAACGATGACGGTGCTCAGCAAGAGCCAACCGAACTGTTCACGCCGCGATTCGGCATTTAGCCCATGGTGCCAGCTTATTGCCAATGCAGCGATAAGCAATAAACCACTTAACTGCGTATATCTGCCCCACGACACATAGTACGCGGGCATCCACGAGATACAACCCACAACCGCAGCCGCAATCACCGCTGCTGACGGTCGTCGCCAACTCAACAAAGCCAACGCAGCCGCTGCTATACCCTGCAACCAGTTGAGAAACTGTCCGCTCCACAATATGACTGTCGGTAAATCACCACCGCTAAGTTGCCAGGCGGCTGCGATCACCACGTGATAGCCCCAGTGGTATGGCATATCTACCACCGGCAAATAGGGGGTCAGTGTCCACGGTGCCCGTCCTGTCTCAGCAGCAACTCGTACCATGAGCGCGTGATGCACTGAGTCGACCCAGGCCGGAAATACAAGATCAGCGATCTGCATGGCCCGCAGCCAGCCACTGATCGCCAGTACGATGACCAGAAGCCAGGTCATTACTGAAGGTGATCCCTGAACTGCTGCCAGATCATGCCATGCCGCACGCAGTGCGACAATCGTTAAGCCACCTGCGCCAGCCATCAGCAACCACGACGGTAATCCAGTACCTGCAACCGTTGACCACAGATAGAGGATTGGTAAGACGCTCAGACCGATACCATTCCAGATGACGATGCGCAAGAGCCAATGAGGGCGAGTGCCAGGGAAGCAACGTTCGAGCACATACCCTGGCACGATCAACCAGAAACCGGTTGCCAGCAATACTCTCCCTGCCGGAACCAGCGCCGCAATCAGGGCTACCGCGAGCACGCTTATCAGCCAGCGCTGACCGGTACTGTACGCCAGCGAACGCGCCCCCTGCTGCGGCTGTGTGTCTTCAATTCCTGGCCGATTGACATTCCAGGCAGGCATACGTGGTTACCCATTGTGGTGAAGAAGTGTGGAGTGAGCGCGAACACATCTGAATCAACAAAGAACACACAGCCGATCTTAAACACATTATCGAAGGCGGGCCAGGAATACCCGCCCCTACTTTCTATTTCCTAGACACAGTCTCCCCTACCGCACCAGCCAAAAGATCAAACCAACCACAACCACCGCAATCACCAGCAAAAGTGCAAGCAGTTTAGCTTGCTCAGCCGAACGGCGACGGGCGAGAAGCGGACGTGCTTCAGGAGCGTAGGGCACATCCGGCAGTTCACTTAAGAAGATGGCACCTAAAGCCGCCGGATTGGAAAACAACGTCTTGAAAAACGTCGTAATCAACTGCCGGGCAGTGATCAGTGGTGGCGCCCAATATGCCTCTTCTGGCGTCAACGGTCGCCCGGTCAAAGCGCAACGCAATTCAGTGGTTGTTTCATCGTCAGGCAATGACATACTGCCCTCCTTACGCAATACGCCGAACGAATCGCTCAATCCGCTCGAGTGCCTCTTCAATCTTGTTGAGCGCAGTTGCATAACAAGCGCGCACAAAACCAGCACCACTCGGCCCAAAAGCATCGCCTGGCACAACGGCAACCTGCTCGCTGTGGAGCAACTGCTCACAAAAGGCTTCACTGCTCAGACCAAGGTGGCTGACCTGTGGAAAGGCATAAAATGCTCCCTGTGGCTCAAATGTCGGCAAGCCAATGCTGTTGAAGCCTGAGACAATCACCTGCCGCCGACGGTTGTATTCGCGTACCATCGCCTGCACCGCCTCTTCACCATGCAGCAGGGCTTCCAGGCCAGCATACTGGCTCATGGTTGGCGCCGACATAATCGCATACTGATGAAATTTTCGGACTGCGGCAGTGATCTCCGCTGGTGCAGCCAGCCAACCGAGCCGCCAACCGGTCATCGCGTATGCCTTCGAGAAGCCGCCCAGTAAAACGGTACGCTCACGCATACCGGGCAGCGAAGCGAAACATGTGTGTTCAACCCCGTACACTAGTCGGTCGTAGATTTCATCGGATATAACAATGAGATCGTGACGTTCAGCAACGGCCGCAACTTCTAGCAGACGTTCACGGCTAAGAACCGCACCTGTCGGATTATTCGGATAGCCAATCAGAATCGCCTTCGTGCGCGAAGTTACCGCCGCTTCTAGCGCAGTCCCGCTTACTTGAAAACCATCAGCCACCGATGTTGGCACATACACCACTCGTGCATCGGCGAAGGTAACACAGGCCGGATAGGCGACGAAGCAGGGTTCCGGGATCAGCACTTCATCGTCGGGATCGAGTAGTGCCAGCGCTGCGCCTAACATTGCCTCACTCACCCCAACTGTGATCAAGAGTTCGGTTTCAGGATCGTACTGTACCCCATAGCGTCGTGCTAGATGGTCGGCGAGGGCGATCCGTAGTTCGAGCAAACCGGAATTAGAGGTGTAGGCAGTAGTACGATCAATCGACGCCTGACCAGCAGCACGAATTCGCGCAGGCGTGATAAAATCAGGCTCGCCAACACCGAGCGAGATGACATCAGGCATCGTCGCGGCAATATCGAAGAAGCGGCGAATGCCGGATGGCGGAACGGCGCGGATGCGTCGTGCAATACGTTGGCTATTCATAACGGGTCTCCTTTAGTGTGAACGCTGAGCCTCATCGCTCAACGTTTGTTATCTTACCATATGCGTTCTGCATTCTTCATTGGACGTTGGTTGGTAACGAGTACGCTGGTTGGATTAATCGCTATCTACCTCTGGTATGCGAGCGATCATATCCGTCTTCTACTCGGTTTCCCTTTTCCACTCGATTACGGAGAGGGGCCAATCCTGGCACAGGTACAGCAGCTCCTTACCGGACGGGCACTCTGGCAAATATATGCCGATCCAGCGCAGGCGCCGTTTTTGGTCGTTAATTACCCACCGCTGTACCTTGTCTTCACTAGCAGCTTGGCCAGGATAATCGGCGAACCGTTGCTAGCCGGACGTATGATAGCGCTTTTCGGCGCTCTGGCAAGCACCGTTGCCCTGGCAGCACTAATCGGCCGACGTGGAGCCTGGATGTCGTTACTGTGGTTGACAATTCCGGTCGTGCGTGAGTGGATGCCATTGATGCGCGTTGATCTGCTGGGTGTAGCGCTAGGTTTATGGGCAGTGTGGGTAGCCAATCGTGAGCGCTTACCGGCAGTTCAGCGTGGCCTACTGGCCGGTCTGTTGGCCGTTGGCTGTCTCCTGACCAAACCATCACTGATTGCCGGGCCAGCGGCTGCGGCTGCTGTGTTGTCCGTCGCATGGTACCGCTCTCGTTCCCAACCAGCATCAACAGCGGCAAAAGCAGCCATCACGTATATCACGACCGTTGGTCTGGTTGGCGGCGGCATCGTTGCCGGGTTGTCATGGATGAGCGATGGCTGGTTTCTCCTGCATGTCGTCACTGCCAACGCTAATCGTTGGGAAGCCAACCTGGCTGCCGATTTCTGGCGACAACAGTTGGGGTTGCGGTGGCCGCTATTGCTAACTGCGCTCATCGGCGGTATCACGATCTGGTATAGTCCTCGGCGGGCAATGCTTATCCCAGCGCTAACATACTTATTGGCTGGAACTATCGAGGCTATTGGTGTCGGTAAAGTTGGTGCATATGCCAACTACTTCTTTGAATGGTACGCTGCTTTAATCTGGCTGAGTGGTGCAGGGTGGTCTGTTCAAACGCCCCCCTATCCGGGTACACGACCTCTGCTGAGCATCTTGACCGTTCTCAGCCTCCTCTACTATCCTCCGCTTTGGGACGCCAATCGCCTACGACCAGCAGGTTTGATCGAGCCAAGTCCACCTCGTTTTGTTCTGGGAAGCTACGGGTTGTGGGCCGACGCCCAACGTGAGGCGGCGGTTTTAGCCGCATTAAACCGCACGACTACCGCACTGACCGACGAGCTACAAACGTCTGGTGGTGTCATCTTTACCGATCTTCCCGGCTTAGCCATCGGTGCTGGCCTGACCGCCCGTATCCCCGTGTTTGAGTTTCGTCAACTGCTCGATCAGGGGTACATTGATCAGTCCCCTATCTTGTACGAGCTGGCCAACGGCAAGTTCCCACTCGTCTTGCTCGATTACCTCGGTAATTGGCTGACACCAGAAATGGTCGCGATCATTCGTCATCGCTACGCCCAGGATGGTTCGCTGGGAGTGATTGATCGGTACCGCCCGATTGCTACCGGTTCAACCCAACCACCGTTACAACCGCTGACCGGTGGCGGAATCCAATTGGTTGGCGTACAAATTGCACCACCAACCACAAACACCTACGAGCCGGGCGATCTTGTGGTCTTAAATCTGCTTTGGCAACGAATTGATCCTACTCCCAGCGATGATCTCACTGTCATTGTGCAATTACGCTCTGCCGATGAGCGTCTCCTCTTGCAGCATGAACGTCCATTGGTCTATGGCGCGTTTCCTCCATCACGCTGGCCAGAGACAGCATCCATCGACCATCTGCAACCCATTACATTACCACCAGCATTACCACCCGGCGACTATCTACTCACCGTTCATCTACGTGACCACCACGGCAATGAGATAACCTCCCCCCAACCAGTTGCCAGGATACCAGTTGCTGCCCAGGGAGGCGCTTTTTTCACCGAGACCGGCTATTTCGTGCCAGCCACCTTCATGCGCGCTTGGGCTGAAGCTGGCGCCGTGGAACGGGGTGGCTGGCCACTAACCCCTGCGGTTCCGTTCACCTGGGGCTGGCTACAATGTTTTGAACGCATCTGCCTTGAATGGCGTGAAGGTATCATCCAAATGCGACCACTAGGTGGTGAGCTTTACCTGGCCGAGACTATGCGCAGTGAACGATGTCACGATAACTCGCCAGCAACTGGCATTTGTGCGGATTTTTCTATACCCGAAGAGATTAGCGCTACACTCGGTCAGGTGCTAAGCGGAGAAATATCACGGAACGGCTGGATTGTGCAATGGACAGAGTACGCTCGCCTAGAACGCAGCCCCGACGGTACAATCTTTAGTCTTGGCCGTTTAGGCGATGAAACGCTGCGGCTCCCACCAGGTGTGCGCTATCGATGGCCGGAATAGGGTCTATCCGAAAAATCCTGTTGCGGAAGATGAAGGTCATCGAACGTCGCAACCTTTTCGGATCGGTAGCGGTTGGAAAGCGTCATATTCTACGATTCGAGACCGCCTGCAAGCGCTGCGATAGGTAACAATTGATCATTCGACCACCATGGGACGCCTGATATTGCGCCCCAGCAGTAAGATACCCGCGCCCTTAGAGCATGATCAAAAACCCGAATTTCTTATCGGGAATGTACCGTGCCCGGGCAACCACTGCATTGGGAGGCCAACGTTCTGTTCCGCCATCCGCCGCACGTTCCCTCTGCTGAGCGGGCAGCGCCAGGCGCTGCCCGTGACGGGTTGGGTGAGCAACGCTCACCCCGCGCCGCACGTTCCTCCTTCCTCTCCCCGTTGAGAGCGGAAAGGGGTGAGGGGAAGATGCAGGACTACCATCCTCACCTTCCTCTCCCCGTGGGAGCAGAAAGGGGTGAGGGGAAGGTGCAGGACTACCATCCCCCCTTCCTCTCCCCGTGGGAGCGGAAAGGGGTGAGGGGAAGATGCAGGACTACCATCCTCACCTTCCTCTCCCCGTGGGAGCAGAAAGGGGTGAGGGGAAGGTGCGGGGCTACCATCCTCACCTTCCTCTCCCCGTGGGAGCGGAAAGGGGTGAGGGGAAGGTGCGGGGCTACCATCCCCCTTCCTCTCCCCGTGGGAGCGGAAAGGGGTGAGGGGAAGGTGCAGGACTACCATCCTCTCCTTCCTCTCCCCGTGGGAGCGGAAAGGGGTGAGGGAAAGGTGCAGGACTACCATCCTCTCCTTCCTCTCCCCGTTGAGAGCGGAAAGGGGTGAGGGGAAGGTGCGGGGCTACCATCCTCACCTTCCTCTCCCCGTGGGAGCGGAAAGGGGTGAGGGAAAGGTGCGGGGCTACCATCCCCCTTCCTCTCCCCGTGGGGGAGAGGAAGGGGGCAAGGGGGAAGGTGAGGGCCGCCAGACGTGCTCTGCAGCACAGACACTGAAACCGTTGCAAAGGAAAGGGGTACCAGGAGGCGTAGCGCAGCATCGAGTCTAGGGTTTTGTTCGTACTAAAACCAGCAAGGGGTGAGCTATAGACGCACCCCTTGCTAGCGCCAACAAATTTGTACTGCAACAATTACGCCGGTAGCGGATTAGTACCGCCGAGTCCCATCTGAGGCGCATCGGGTTGGGTTGAGCGTTCTCCAGTGCGCCCATTCGGAGTGCTGCTCTTGCTCAAATCGAGTGCCAAAGGCTTGACGCGCCGGATCAACTCTTCAAGCTGCTCACCATCAAGGGTCTCATATTCAAGCAAGGCATTCGCCATATCGTCGAGCACTGCCCGATTCTGGAGCAGGATTTGCTGCGCTGTCTCGTAGGCTTCAGTCACAATGGCACGCACCTCTTCATCAATCTGGCGCGCCACCTCATCGCCATAGTTTCGTTGCTCGCTGATCTCACGACCAAGGAAGATCAACTCTTCCTTCTCGCCGAAGACCATCGGCCCCAGACGCTGACTCATCCCATAGCGCGTCACCATTGCCCGCGCAATCCGCGTAACCTGCATCAAGTCACCAGAAGCGCCTGTGGTGACCTCATCATTACCGAAAACAATCTCTTCAGCAACACGACCACCCAGCGAAACGGCCAGACGGGCTTTGAACTGCGACACGGTGCGCAGGTTCAAACTATCCTCATCAGGCAAGAAGAGGGTATAACCGCCAGCCTGACCACGTGGGATAATCGTTACCTTCTGCACTTTGTCGGCCTTCGGTAATGCAGCACCAACAATAGCATGACCGGCCTCGTGGTACGCAACCACCAGTTTCTGACGATCAGTCATTACCCGTGAACGGCGCTCGGGACCGCCAATTGCCACTCTCTCGACCGCATCCTGAAATTCGGCCATACTGATCTTGCGCTTCGAGCGACGTGCCGCCAGGATCGCTGCCTCGTTGACCACATTCATCAGATCGGCACCCGAGAAGCCCGGTGTCTGACGAGCGATGACTTCGAGATTGACATCCTCGGCCAGTGGCTTTCCTCTCACGTGAACCTTCAGAATATCAATGCGGCCCCGTACATCGGGTGCATCGAGCACGACTTGCCGGTCGAAACGGCCAGGGCGAACCAGCGCCGGATCGAGCACGTCAGGACGGTTGGTTGCCGCAATAACGATCACATTTGTGTTGGTATCGAAACCATCCATCTCAACCAGGATTTGGTTGAGGGTCTGTTCACGTTCATCGTGTGAACCACCTAAACCAGCGCCGCGCTGCCGACCAACAGCATCAATCTCATCAATGAAGACGATACACGGTGCATTCCGCTTCGCCTGATCGAACAAGTCACGAACACGCGAAGCACCAACACCCACAAACATCTCGACGAATTCAGAGCCAGAGATACTGAAGAAAGGTACACCCGCTTCACCGGCAACCGCACGCGAGAGCAACGTCTTACCGGTACCGGGCGGGCCAACCATCAAAACACCACGCGGAATGCGTGCCCCAAGAGCCGCAAACTTGTCAGGAAACTTCAGAAACTCAACAACTTCAGCCAGGTCTTGCTTTGCCTCTTCCTGACCAGCCACATCAGCGAAGGTAATCGTAGGCTTGTCACCGGCAAACATCCGCGCCCGGCTCTTGCCGAAGGACATCGCCTGATTATTGCTGCCCTGAGCCTGCCGCATAAAGAAGACGAAGAACCCAATCAGCAGCAGCGTGGGGAGAAGAATGGTAAAGATGCTCAGCAAACCACCCCAGGCCGGTGCTGGCTGCACAGTAACGTTAATCGTCCGCCGACCATTCTCATCGTACAGTGGCACATTGTAATCAGCCAGCAACCGCATCACGCTGTCTGATGTCTCGACCCGCGAGCGATATTTCTTGCCATCCTTGTAAGTAACAATAATCTGCTCATCGCCAGCCTGGGCCTGAATTTCGCTGACCAGACCAACCTGGGCATCAGCGATTACGTCAGCGATACCTTTCTCTTCAGTCTGGCTGGCGCCCTGCCCAAAATACTGGAAGAACAGCGCTAACGCTGCCACCAGAATGATGAGGTAGACAAAGCTATTTTTGAGCCAACGGTTATCACTCATATCGTGTCTTTCTAGAGGGGTTGCCTCATCTCAGTTTCCGAGCTGTCATCTGATGCTGAGGAGAATACCCCACAACGAAGATATTGCGACGCCGATGACGATCAGCCATCGTTTTTGCCGCTTGTACAGCATTATAACATCAGCCGATCACTGGCGGCAAGGGAACAGATTACAGTCAAAGTGTAATCTGGATCACAATATCAAGATTGATACACCTCTGGGCGCAAGACACCGATGAACGGCAGATTGCGATAGCGTTCAGCGTAATCAAGGCCATAGCCAACCACGAAGGCATTGGGAATATTGAAACCAATATAATCGACCGGCACATCGGCCGTGCGCCGTTCTGGTTTGTTGAGCAAGGTACAAATTCGCAAACTGGCCGGATTGCGGCGCAAGAGTTGCGAGCGTAGATAGGCAAGCGTTAGCCCACTATCGATAATATCTTCGACAAGCAATACATGGCGATGCGAGATGTCGGTATCGAGGTCTTTGATCAACCGAACGACACCCGATGATTCGGTGCTGGCGCCGTAGCTGGCAACTGCAATGAAATCGATTGCTAGCGGCAGATCGATAGCGCGGGCCAGATCAACCATGAACATGGCACACCCTTTAAGCACCCCAACCAGTAACAGATCATTGAGGTGGCGGTAATCGGCAGTTATTTCGGCAGCCAACTCGGTCACACGTTGCTTAAGCCGCTCTTCGTCGATCAAGACGTAATCGATGTCTTGGCGCATATCCCTTTTACTCCTGTGTTGCCTCAATCGGATGAACTATTCCAATCCACATTGTAGCCTGATTCGGATCGGAGGAGGCAATGTCGGCAGCAACCCGTAATCCTGTCACCCAGAGAATCTGGTCGTGTGCATCAACGAGGAGCGGCCATCGATCACGCAGACTACGCGGCACCCGTAGATCAACAAACAGATCTTGTAAACGACGACGCCCCGGTGCGCCAGACGGTCGCATGCGATCCCCAGGCCGTCGTGTCCGCAGCCGTAAGGGGCCAGATGGTCGTGCAATAAACCCTAACCACCAGCGGTCTGGCTGTGGCGGGGGATCAGGCTGCACGATACACTGCCAGCCATTCGCCAGCATCACTACCCCACATTCGGGCAACGTTACCGGAGCTTCTAACTGTGGAACATGCTGATACACCGCCCCAGCATGTTGCAGCGTAACAGTTCGTTGATCGCACACCAGCCAGACCTGCGCCGTCAGTTGCATCTGCCGACCAGCCCGCGCATTGATCAGATGGATTGCGGTGTCCATTTGCGCCAGACTCGGTTCTTCAGCCCTCAGCTCGGCAATTGCCCGCCGAAGGGCATACCGGCGCAGCGCCGGGTGCAACGAGCGTAAGGCAGCGCGATCAAAGATGATTAGGTCAGACTGCTGCTCAACGATCAGCATCGGCCACTGCGCTGCAAGCGCCTGTTGGATGAAGTCATAGTCTTCGGCGCAGATGCGAGCTGTACGGTTCAGCGCAGCTACAATTTGCGGATTTTCAGCCGCAAGCTGCGGAAGTAGGTGATGCCGAACCCGTGCTCGCACGTAGTGAAGATTGCGATTCGTCGGATCGTCACGGGGTGTTAGATGATGCGTTGCACAGTAGGCTGCCAGGGCTGACCGACTGATCGTGAGTAACGGACGGAGCAACGGCGGACCATGCGACGGTACACGACCGACACCAATCAGCGGTGCTGCCCACTCACTCCATTCTACCCGCGTTCGCATACCACGTAATCCAGCCGGACCGGCGCCACGCAGGAGGTGCATCAACACCGTTTCTGCCTGATCGTCAGCCTGATGAGCAACAAGTACAGCATCGACCTGCTCGGCCAGAGCAGTGGTAGCGAGAAAGGTGTAGCGAGCAATTCGCGCTTCAGCCGGCGTCGTCCCTGGGGGAAGGCGAGCATTGTCAATGACTGCCCGTATCCCCCACGCCGCCGCGATGGAAGCGACGAAAGCGGCGTCGGCTGCCGACTCTGCACCACGCAGACCGTGATCCAGATGAGCAACAATCGGTATCGGCCCACCGGTAGCACGCAGGATGGAGAGCATATGCAAGAGCGCCAGCGAATCGCTGCCCCCCGACACTGCAACCAATACCCGATTGGTGGGCTGACCAACACCCTCAACAAGCAAGAACTGATGCAACTGGTCGAGCATAGCACCACACGATGAACGGAAACGCCGGTGAGCAATTGCTCACCGGCGACTGGTGCCGGAGGCGGGATTCGAACCCGCGACCTAACGATTATGAGCCGTTTGCTCTACCGCTGAGCTACCCCGGCACGGCATTCAAGTGTACCACTGATGAACCAATTCGTCAAGATGGACAATAAGCGTAATCGTTAGTGAGGCAATGGGCAACAATCAATACGCTTGCTCGGTATCCTCTCCAAAACTGCTGGGCAGCGGGTGACAGCGGAGCCAAGATCTGGTAGACTCCCAACATATGCAGATACCTGACCTCAATCCCGACAGCATTGCCGATCTGGAAACCCACCAGATCGTGATCCAGTTGCTGAACGTCATCGAGATGCTGGCGGCTGAGAACGTCGTCCTGCGGGTTGAACACCAGAATCTGCGGGATGCGGTGGCACGGCTGAAGGGACGCTCGGGTACGCCCGCCATCAAACCACCCACGCCGCCGTCCAGCCCGCCGCCTGCGGATCATTCCTCGGAGGCCGAGCGCCGCACGCGCACGCCGCGAGGCAAGCCGAACAAGAACGCGAACCTGATCGTCACGCAGGCGGAGCACTGCGTGGTGGAACCGGCGACCCTGCCCCCCGATGCGGTGCGCCATGGGCCAACCGCTACCATCGTGCAGCGCCTGCGCATCGACGTGGAGGTGGTCCGCTTCGTGCGGGAGCGGTGGTACGTCCCCAGCACCAACACGCTCCTCACCGCACCGTTGCCGCCCGGCTTCCGGGGTGGTTTGTACCCCACGCCCCATCCCATCGTTCCCGCACTCGGTTACGAGGCAACCGTCAGTCAGCCCGCGCTGCTGCGCTTGCTGCGGGATGTCGGTCTGCAGATTGGCACGCGCCTGGTGGCACGCATGCTGCTGGAACCGACGGGACGCTGGGCGGACGAAGCCGCCGCGATTCATCCGCCCGGCCTCGCCACCGAGTCGTGGGTCGCCACCGACCAGACCCGTACCCCGCGTGGATGGGCAGAACGAGGTATGCCCCGTGGTGGGCTACGCCTGGTGTACTAGCGATCATCCCCGTCCCGACGGCACGCGCCAGGATGTCCTGGCGGTCATCTGGGGCCAGGAACTCCGCTATCGCCGCAAGGACGAGTCGCTGGCGTGGCGGCAGGCGCTCAGTCTGCCGCACCCCCTGCACCGCCAGCGGCGGGCGGCCCGGCCCCGCGACACGGACATAACGGCGGCGACACACCAGCAGCACCTACCCACCGCCGGGATCACGCTCACGCAGCAGCAGGTACAGCTGGTCGGCGATGCGCTGGCCCGTGCCACCTATCACGCCCAAACCCAGGTGCCCGTCCTGCGCTGGTTGCTGCGCGATGATGCGCCCATGTCTGACCACCTCACGACCACGCACGCCCGGGGGTGTGTGCATGAGTAGCGGCATTCCGCCAAGCTTGCCCCACGGGTGCCCCATCATCAGGCGGAACGCGCCGCAGTTGGGGAACGCTCTTGGACGTTCAATCGCGACCTGCTGGCCTATTAACAGGCGCCCACTGCGGCGGAACGTGCACGGTTGGCGGATGCGTTTGACGCCTTGGTGGACAAAGAGACTGGCTATGCGGCGTTGGATGACCGGATCAGCAAACCCGCCGACAAACGGATCCAGTTGTTGGCGGTGCTGAAACATCCCGACCTTCCCCGGCACAAGAATAATAGGGAACTGGCGGCGCGACGCCGCGTGCGCAAACGCAATGTCAGTGTCGGCCCTCACTCCCGAGACGGGGCACGAGCGTGGGATACCTTCCAAACCCTGACCGCCACCTCCGCCAAACTCGGCGTGGGGTTCGTTCCCTCTCTCCGCGACCGCATTGTCACGCCGGAGACCACCCCCACCGTAGCCGAACGGGTAGCGCAACGGGTGGGTATCGCTGTGCCTTCATCGGCCTGATCCAGCGCTTTTGGAGAGGATACTCCGCAGCGATATGCTGCTTGATAAAGTCCGCACCCTGGCCACCGACTTCGCCGTGCGCCAGATTCTGCACGAGGGCGGGCAGGCTGCTCGCTCCTACAGCGCCGCAATCAGCGACCGGGTGCGCTTCTACGTCCTGTGGCGCTGGAACTACGGTGAGGCGTGCGTCCCCTTCGACGAAGCCCGCAAACTGGCCCAATCCTGCGGGCTGGACCTGGCCGAAGAGTGGTCGCGACGCGGCGGGATGGTCAAGAAAGAGCAGGAATTCGTCCGCCTATTAGGGCCGCATCAGCGCGAGATGGAGCACCTGGCTGCTGGGCAGGATTTGATAGATGTGCTACATCATGCCCTGCGGCTGTGGGAAAAGGGCGATCGTGCGGAGCTTATCGCACGCCTAAGCAAAAGCGGCTGCGGTCGCAGCGAAGCCTGCTACCGCGTTGCCCAGGCCATCTCCGAATGCCTGCCCATTGAGAGCAAGGAGAAAAAACAGCTGGATGGCCTGCTCGCCAGGCGGGCGCGGCTGCAGAAGCACAGTAGCACAGGATTAATCCTGTGCTACTGTGCTACACGAGGTTATCATGATGCACCGACGTAAACACCGTATGGAATTGACGAGCGATAGAAGTGCTACAATCTTGTGCTACAGGAGGTTATCATGACCATTTCCTACCGTCGCAATCTCCCTCACATTCACCCTTCGGGAGCCATCTTCTTTGTCACGTTTCGGCTGGCCGGGTCGCTCCCGGTGGAGGTTATCGAACGTTTACGCGAAGAATTCAAAGAAGAGGAACGACGACTATCCGACTGTTTCAGCGGCGCAGCGTTGCGAAGTGAACGTTACAAAATCCAGAAGAAATTCTTTGGACGCTACGATAAGTGGCTGGACCACATGGCGCATGGCCCCACCTGGCTGCGTCAGGCGGAAATTGCCCAACTGGTCATGGATGAAATCCGGCGGCTGGATGGCAGCCATTATGACCTGCTTGCGGGTTGCATCATGCCCAATCATGTTCACTTGCTGGTGGATGTGGAGCGTTTTGATGATGCCAATCATGATAAGACGGGGCACCCCTCTGTCCTCAGTCAAGCCTTGCACCTGCTCAAAGGGCGCACAGCGCGTTACGCCAATCAGAAACTCGGCCGCAGCGGAAAATTCTGGCAGGACGAAAGTTACGATCACGTTGTGCGTGACGAAGCAGAATTGGAGCGTATTTTCTGGTACATTGTCAACAATCCCGTCAAAGCCGGGTTGGTTTCTAACTGGCAAGATTGGCCGTATACATACGTAGCACAGGCTTAAGCCTGTGCTACAAAGCAAATCATACGTAGCGCAGGCTTAAGCCTGTGCTACAAATCGGTGTCGAAGACAACGGCAACATTCTGGGATTGGAGAAAGACCTGGAACTAGTGGGCAATTCACGCGACAAATTCGAGCAATTGCTGGCCAATCTCATCGGCGAATATTTGGGAAGCCAGTATGCTCCGTTTCTGAAGGGGCATTTTGAAGAGGTAGACGGAAAGATGATCTCTGTCTTTGAAATTCGCCCTTCCTCAGACCCTGTCTATCTCCAAACCCCCAAAGGGAGCAAAAAGGTAATTCTACGTTCAGGTTCATACCACCACACGCGATCTCGCCCCCCAAGAAACCGCGAAGTACATTCAAAATCACTGGGGCAAGACAGGGAGCAGATCGATCACGCCATCTTCTGAAGCGAGGACAATCATGAAACCCTTTCACACCATTGCCATTCCACACGATGACATCTTGCAGGACCGTCTGACCCTGGACGTGTTCGCTGCCGACCTGTGGGAGGTCTATCACAGCCGTGGGCCAGAAGAGTACCGCGACCCCGACCTGTTCTTTCAGAAAACGTACCCTACCGAGGGCAGGTCAATCGCGTACTAAGCAAACAGTGGCGAGATGATGCGAAGCAGGTAATTCTGGTACTAGCCTGCTCTGAGAGAGTGTCTGAAATTTTATCTGGTCGACGGTTTTGATGGATACGTAATGATATGAGCAAACAGAACAGACGAACATCATATCCTACCGACCGTACAGACGCCGAATGGCAACGGATTGCCCCCGCTCTGCCGGAACGGACATCGCCGCGGGGGCGACACTGAGTCCATTCGTACCGTGAGATGTTGAACGCCATCTTCTCTATCTTGCGAAGCGGTTGCGCCTGGCTGATGCTTCCCCACGACGTGCCTCCCTGGCAGACCGTGTCTCATTCCGTTCGGCGCCGGCATGCTGCGCTCCGCACAGACGTGCGCGTTGCCGCAGGGCGGGAGGCAGAACCGAGCGCTGCGATTCTGGATAGCCAGTCGTTCAACACGATGGAAAACGGAGGCCTCGGGGGTATGATGTTAGCAAAACCGTCCACGGGCGCACACGCCATCTGCTGGTGGATACCGTGGGCGTGGTGGTGACAGTGGTGGTTTATGCCGCCGATAGACAAGACCGGGACGGGGCACGGTTGGTGGTGGGCAACGCCCACGGGAAGCAGTCGCGCGTGCGGGTGATGTGGGCCGATGGGGGCGATGCTGGCCAGGTGGTGGAATGGGCACAGCACGTTGGTGGCTGGACGCTGGACAGCAGCAAGCGTCCCAATGGGGCATCACGCTTCCAGGTGGTGCCGAAGCGCTGGGTGGTGGAACGGACGGTTGCCTGGCTGGGTAAGTATCACCGCTTGAGGAAAGACGACGAAGCGCGCACCGATACGAGCGAAGTGCTCATGGATGTCGCCATGACTCCCGTGATGGTGAGACGGTTGGCCCACATCTATGCCAACGACTCTTCATAGAATGTTCAGATACTCTCTAAACAAGAGCAATTATTGGTCAATGGGCAGACGTGCCGATCCGGTCTGTACTTAGAGTGGAATGTTCGTGATGCAATCCGAGTTACAGGTACAATGCCGTACCAAAGGATACGGAGCGATAAACACTCTTGACCCTTCCTCTCTCACAATGAAAGAGGAAGGGTAAGAATTTTTCAGACGTACTCAGATGATGAATATGAGCGATGAAAGTGGAGATAGATAACAGCGCAGCAATGAATCAACACTGCTCACTCCAAATAATCGCGCAAATGCTGACCAACCTCTGGGCTACGCAACCGTCGTAGCGCTTCGGCTTCGATCTGCCGTGCCCGTTCACGGGTCATACCGAGTGCTCGTCCAACTTCTTCCAGGGTTCGCCGGCGACCGTCCAAAAGGCCGTAGCGCAAATCGATAATTCGCCGTTCGCGGTCGTTGAGCTGGTCGAGAGCTGCCCAGAGATCACGACGCAGCAGCTTTTGCGCCGCTATTTCACTGGGTGTAGGCAGTCCTTCGTCGGTCAGAAAGTCGCCCAGCGTATGCTCACCATCATCACCGACCGGTGTTTCGAGTGAAACCGGTCGCCGTGCTGCTTCGAGGATACGCTCAATCCGTTCGACCGGCTGACCAAGCGCCATCGCAATCTCTTCTGCGGTGGGTTGGCGTTCGAGCGACTGAGCCAGACGCTCGGCGATCCGCTTCACCTGACCAACCGACTCGCTCATATGCACCGGTAGCCGGATTGTGCGCCCTTGCTCGGCTAGTGCTCGCGTTACCGCCTGGCGTATCCACCACGTGGCATACGTGCTGAAGCGATTACCTTTGTGGTAATCAAACTTCTCAACTGCCCGCATCAACCCAATATTTCCTTCCTGGATCAGATCGAGCAGGGCCAGACCACGACCAACATACTTCTTGGCAATACTGACTACCAGACGCAAATTCGCCTGAATTAAATGGCGACGCGCCTCTTGACCACGCTGAACGGCCTGAAGTAATTCGTAGCGTTCCTGGGGGGTCAGATCAACGGCACTGTTCAGACGTGCTTCTGCCTCATTCCCACGCTCGATCTGTTCAGCTAACTCCACCTCTTCAGCAGCGGTTAGTAACGCAACACGCCCAATCTCTTGCAAATAGTGTTGCACCGCATCGAGTGTCGGTTCTGCCCGATCAATATCACTCAGATCGGGAGAAAACAGTGACTCTTCGTGCCCAAAACTTTCATCGTGCTCGTGGGTGTAGAGCGTTATCTCTTCTTTTTCCCAGCTTGATGGTCGACGCTTGAGCATTGGCGGGCACTCCTGCTTAACTATGCAACCAAAGGGACAAATAGCAAGTTTCTCCGCCGTTGCGGAGACGCCACCAGAGGCACCCAGCACGTAACGAAACGGGGTAACGTGTGAGGTGTGAACCGTCGAGGATGTGACGGTTTACGCTGTTACATCTAATAACAGCATTTGTTAGTATACGAGCAATAACACAATTTGTCAAGTACTTTGCACACCATTTGTTCACCTGAAGGTTAGCCCAGTTCGCTGATCCGAAGCGCTACTTCAGCAGCCACGCGAGTGTTGTTGCGCAACAAGGCGATGTTGGTTTCAATACTCTCACCAACCGTCTCTTCCGCCATTGCTGCGAGCAGGAAAGGGGTTACTGACGGCCCACGCACGCCCTCGGCCTCAGCCCGCGCTAACGCCCGCTCAATTGCAGCCTCGATCACGTCACGGTCAAGCGCATATTGGGCCGGTGGTGGCACACAGAGTACCATACCACCTGGGGCAGCAAAGGCACTGTAGCGGCGTTGGATACGCCACATCCGTGCGGCAGTCAACGCATTATCAGCCACTGCGGCTACCGGCAGGCCACTCTGAGGGGTGTAGAAAGCGGGGAACTCGGAGGTTTGGTAGCCAACGACCGGTACCCCATGGGTTTCCAGGTATTCGAGGGTGGCCGGGAGATCGAGGATCGCCTTGGCACCGGCACAGACCACCAACACCGGCGTGCGACTCAGTTCGGTCAGATCAGCGCTGACATCCCAGCTATGAATCGCACCACGATGAACGCCACCGATCCCACCTGTTGCAAAGACTTCAATACCGGCAGCCGCAGCCAGCGCCATGGTCGCTGCAACGGTCGTTGCGCCGTCGGCGTGATCTACAATAGCTGCTCCGATGTCGCGCCGACTCAACTTCCGTACTCGTTCACCACCTGCGGCCAGTCGCTCCAGTTCATTCCCATTCAACCCGATGACCGGCACCCCTTCAATCAGCCCAATCGTTGCCGGCACGGCACCCGCTGCCCGAACTTCAGCTTCCAACCCCTCGGCAACGGCCAGATTGTGTGGGTAGGGTAAGCCGTGACTGATGAGGGTACTTTCAAGTGCAACAACGGCACGGCCCTCTTCGAGAGCAGTAGAGACTTCTTCGGCAATGCGCAACATACACAGTTCTCCTCTTGTACCTTCCGCAGGCATAAACGCTCGATGGCGCGACGTTTTACACATCTGGAACAATTGCCCCATCGCGATTGATCTGGAACGCTGTGATGCCGTGTTGTCTGGCTTGCAGCAGATCGGTTGGGCCTGGATCGGCCAGCGCGATGGAAACCTTGATTCCGCTGCGCCGAATGGTCAGCAGGATCGCTAGAATACGCGCATTGAGTGAACTGGTAATCAGCACCAATGTTCCACCGCGACTCAGGGCCAGATTATCTGAGAGCATATGATCGATTGGCGCACCGTCGGTTGCCGGTTCGATTCGTCCCAGTCTGAGCAGGATTTCACGCAGATGCTCGACACCGGCTGCTGGCGCCAGTGTCGCCACAGGCTGGCGGAGCAGCGGATCATAACCGTTGCTCTGAAAACCAACCGGCTGACGCCGATAGATTAAGGCAGCGGCTAGTGAAGCAGCCGCAACGACCGCACGCTCACGATTGTTATACGAAAATCGACCGGGGTATTCGCTTTCCATGAAGGCCAGCACGATCAGCGTTTCACGAGCGACCACTGGTGCCAGTTCGCGAACCTGAAGCTCACCCACACGAGCACTGGTCTTCCAATCAATACGCCGCGGCGGATCACCTGTCTGGTATTGACGCACCCCAATCTTCTGCGCCGGATCGTCGAACAGGCTCAGGTGATAACGCTCCTGACTATAAGGCAACGCATTTGGTAGATAAAACGACTGGAACGGTAGCACCATTGGCACGATAGTCAGCGGGGTTTGTTGCGGTTCGCCAAGCTGCACTTCGTTGATCGCGAACACCGAACCAACCCACATCTTGAGCGGTCCGAGCCAATACAAACCACGCTGCCGCCCCTGTATCGGGTAGCGGAGTGTGCACTGTTGACCCGGACGTAAGCTAACGACCCATTGCCGACGCGGCATCTCACTCAGACTGGCAGGAATGTCTTCGCGCACAATCAGGTATGGTAGGGGTAACCATCCACGGTAGACAATCCGTAGCACGACATCTGCCTGCTCAGCGGGTGCCAATGCCGAGGGTACGGATCGTTGCCACGAAATCTGGTTGCGCACAAAGCGCGGCCAGGCCCAGCCCGTCACTTGAACACCGATCAAAGCGGATACCACCATCCCGATGATCAAATTCGGATCGAGTATCATCCAGACGATGGCAATGATGGTTATCGAGCGGAGCAGCGTCATAGCCGACCTACATGCGGAAGACACCAAAGCGGGTCGGCTGTATTGGAGCCTCGGCTGCCGCTGCCAGACCGAGTGCCAATACCCGCCTGGTCTCTATCGGATCTATCACCCCATCATCCCACAAACGGGCACTGGCATAGTACGGATGTCCCTCCTGTTCATACTTAGCCAAAATCGGTGCCATAAAGCGCTCTTGCTCTTCGGGAGTCATATCTTGACCACGGGCACGCAGATTGTCACGCCGGATAGTCAGCAGCACGTTTGCCGCCTGCATTCCCCCCATCACACTGATACGAGCATTAGGCCACATCCAGAGCTGACGCGGTTGGTAGGCGCGCCCACACATACCGTAATTTCCGGCGCCGAAACTCCCTCCGATAATGACGGTAAATTTTGGTACGTTTGCGCAACTCACTGCGGTCACAAGTTTCGCACCATCTTTGGCGATCCCGCCATTTTCATACTGCTTGCCAACCATGAAGCCGGTGATATTCTGCAAAAAGACCAACGGAATACTGCGGGCACAACACAATTCGATGAAATGAGCACCCTTCAGCGCACTTTCGCTGAACAGAATACCATTATTGGCCAGAATCCCGACCGGAAATCCTTCAATGTGGGCAAAACCACACACGAGCGTTGTACCATAACGCGCTTTGAACTCATGGAAACGACTGCCGTCTACAATGCGCGCAATCACCTCACGAACATCGTAGCTCTGACGAAAATCGCGGGGTAGAATACCATAAATCTCACGTGGATCGTAGCGCGGCGGTTCCGGATCACGGAGTTCCCATTGTGCACGCTGACGCGGCCCCAAATGAGCGACAATATCGCGCACAATTGCCAATGCTTCACGGTCATCGTTGGCAAAATAGTCGGCGACACCAGAGATACGAGTATGAACATCAGCCCCACCTAGCTCTTCGGCAGTGACCTCCTCTCCGGTAGCGGCCTTGACCAGCGGTGGCCCACCTAAAAAGATGGTACCGTTACCCTTCACAATCACCACTTCATCGCTCATCGCCGGTACGTAGGCACCACCAGCGGTACAACTGCCCATCACGCAGGCAATTTGGGGAATGCCCTCGGCTGACATCTGAGCCTGGTTGTAGAAAATTCGCCCAAAGTGGTCGCGGTCGGGAAAGACTTCGCTTTGCAGCGGCAGATAGGCGCCGCCGCTATCGACCAGATAAATGCACGGCAACCGATTTTCCCGCGCAATCTCCTGTGCGCGTAAATGCTTCTTGACGGTAAGCGGAAAGTACGTACCGCCCTTGACGGTCGCATCATTAGCAATGATCATCACCGGTCGACCGGCCACCTGACCAATACCACAAACAATACCAGCCGATGGAACTTCTTCATCGTAAACCTTATACGCAGCCAGCGCCCCAATTTCAAGAAATGCACTATCAGGGTCAATCAGTGTATCAATGCGGTCACGCACGAAGAGCTTGCCTCGTTCTTCGTGACGCCGACGCTGCTCGGCGCCACCACCCTGGCGTATCTCAGCCAGCCGTGCACGTAAGTCGGCGGCTAACGCCTGATGATAAGCGAAATTGGCCTGAAAATCAGGACTGTTGGTTTGAATGTGCGAATGAATGATCGACATAGTATGCTCTCCGACGACTACAATAGATTCTTCAGCTCTTCGGCAAGCTTGCGCGTCATCCCAGGAACGGCAGCAATTTCATCGATACTGGCCCGCCGAATACCCTCTATCGAACCGAACGCCTTGAGCAGCGCTCGCTTCCGTTTTGGCCCGATCCCTGGAATATCTTCGAGTGGTGAACGAAGCGCAGCTTTGCTACGCAATTTGCGATGATACGTGATCGCAAAGCGATGTGCTTCTTCATCAATCCGCTGGATCAGCGCCAGAGCCTTACTATCGCGGGCCAGCACGATCGGTTCGCACCCTATACGCACCAGATCAAACCGGTTACGATCAGGGCCTTTAGCAACACCAACTACTGGAATCTGGTCAAAACCGAGTTCCTGTAGCACGGCAACAGCAGCCGCAACCTGTCCCTGTCCACCATCGACCAACAACAGATCGGGCAACTCGGCCCAGCGTTCTAGTGCCTGTTGATCGGTACTGGATGCTTCACCGGTCGAGGTTTCTTCTTCGACGGCAAGCTGCTGCTCACCTAATGCTTCGGCTGCCCGGCGGAAACGCCGACTGATTACTTCGCGCAGTGAGGCCACATCGTTTGCCCCACTCACGGTCTTGATCTTAAAACGGCGGTAATAAGCAGGACGCGGTTCGCCGTGCTCGAACACTACCATACTGGCCACTGAATGCTGTCCCTGAGTATTTGAGACATCGTAGCACTCGATCCGACGGGGTAGAGCAGGCAATTCAAGCAGATCACGCAGCTCACTCAGCGCAGCAACGGCTCGCTGTTCAGAATTGAGCCACTGCTCGCGAATTTCGCGCAACTTCTGGCGGGCATTATTCGCCGCCATTTCCACCAACTGCCGCTTCTCACCGCGCCGTGGAACGGTAATTTCGACGCGATGACCACTCTTTTGTTGCAGCCACGAAGCGATAATCAACGGTTCTTCGATATGCTCAGCGAGCAGTAAACTAGGTGGAACGGTTGGCGCATTCTGGTAGAATTGGGTAATGAACGAAGCGAGCAATGCCTCATCGCTTTCGCCTTCTGTGCCTTGCAGCGTAAATGGCTCGGCGTTAATCAGCTTCCCGCCGCGAATGAAGAGCACCTGCACGACGGCACTCCCGTCTTCGCGGGCAAAGGCAATCACATCCTGATCGGTATCTACGGTGCGCAACACCTGCTGACGTTCCGATATCTTCTCGATTGCCTGTATCCGATCACGCAGATAGGCCGCTCGCTCGAACTCCAATTGTTCGGCGGCTTGCTCCATTTGCGCACGTAATTCGCGCACGATCTGATCACTCTTTCCTTCGAGGAAGCGACAAACAGCGTCAATCGCCTGCCGATAGGCTTCTTTTGTCACCAGACCAGGTACACACGGCCCTAGACAACGGCGCATCTGGTAGTAGAGGCATGGCTTTCCTTGCTTGCGATGGCGGTTGAATTTATCGTCTTTGCACTCGTAGGGTGGCCGGAATGCGAACAGCCGATTAAGAATATCGAGTGCCTGGTAGACTGAACCGGCACTGGCGTAGGGGCCAAAATAACGTGCGCCATCATTCAGCACCTGACGAGTCGCAAACACCCGTGGCCACTCTTCGTTGACCGTGACCTTGATGTACGGATATGTTTTATCATCTTTGAGCAGAATGTTATACGGCGGCCGGTGCTGTTTAATCAAGTTCATTTCCAGCAACAGCGCCTCTAACTCGCTCTGAGTGACAATAATTTCAAAATCGGCAATATGACTGACTAACC
>Ga0308408_1000179_pt1 | contig 39030 bp, 30 predicted proteins | sample HotsprSampleMSe3_FD_203466 | JGI IMG/M metagenome (GOLD analysis project Ga0308408, IMG submission 203466) | Hot spring phototrophic mat microbial communities from Mushroom Spring, Yellowstone National Park, Wyoming, United States - 20060912_MSe3 ... | reverse complement strand
AATGGGCCAGGCGGCGGTAGCCCCTTTCAATGGGAATGAGGCGACCGTAGCAATAGCCGAGCCGGGAGAGGTAGGCAATGGGGATATTGCGCTTCAAGCACTCCCTCACAACATCGGTAGTCACCTGAGAGCGGCCAAAGATTAAAATTTGCTCCAGCAAGGGCAGAGGCATCTCTTGCAAGAGCGACTCGCCCAAATGAACCAGCACAAACTCTTGCCTGAGGCTTAGCCTGCACCCTTGCTGGGAAACATACAAGGTTCGCATTATTGATCATCTCGACGCAGACTCTCTGAGCCTCGCCTTGGCTCTATGGAAGTGCTGGTCTTGGATTGGCGCTCTTCTGGCAAAACCTCCACGTCAATTTCAGGGCTTGACAAAAGATCCATGACCATCTCTGTTAAGCTTCCAGAAAAGAAGCTGGCAATGGCAACCAAAATAGTGTTGGTAATCACGGCTGCCAGGCCCAAGGGAGCAATGAGCAAAATGGCCAGTGTAATCGAGCCATTGATTACGGCTGTAACAAGGTTTCTGAGAACTTTGGCATTGATCTTCTTTTTGGGCATTTTGTTTCTCCAAAAATTCTTCGAGATTTCTTCTATCTCAAGGGCCAGATTACTTGAAAATCATCAGCATCTTTCTTGAGCTCCTCAAGATACTTTTTCCTAGGATCTGCCGTTGCCCCAAAAACGGTAACCACTTGGTAATCACCCAAATCGGCAATCCAAACCGGAGAGGGCAGAGCACCTCCCTGTACACCCCCGCACAAGAATTTGTCGTACCGGCCTTCATCTTGTCGGCCTAAGCGATGCAAAGTTGCCAGGGCATAGGGTTTGTTGAAATCTTCCTCGCCGCTGCAGACTACGATCCTGCAGTTGGCATCCACCGCTTGCGGCCATTTATCCCTCTGAACCTGGCCAGCACTTCTTGGGCTATCGGGGTTAATGGCCTGCTTGGTTAGAGTCTTGAGAGCGTCAAAGAAGTTGCCCAGGCGCTTTTGGAAAAGCTTCTGAAACCCGGCCACCGACTCCGCCAGCTTCCAAAAGGCATCCTCCGACCTGGGAATTAGGGTAGAGCCGCGCCACCAGGGAGCCCGCTCCCGGTTCTGGCGGGAGTAGCAGGGTCTTCTAGCTCCTTGACCCACACCTCCCAGATGGAACATCATCCAGGTGAGGTTAGTAAAGAGCTTTTCCACCGCCTCTTGATCTTCCTGGGAAGCATAGTTTTGACACTCGCCAGAAAGACTTAAGATGAGGATCCCTTCTTGTCGGCCTGCGGGTCTATTTCTTCCTTCCCGATTGGGCTCTGGCTCCGGCTGAGAGACTTTGCCATTTAGGAGATCTACATGGATCCAGCCGTGTTTTTGCTTAGGGGTAATGGCGCCAAAAAGTTGCCCTTCCCACTCCTGCACCTGATCGACCGGCAAAACTCCCAGGGCAAAGGTGCGGAACCAATAGCGCAGCATATTCTTAAAGGCTACGGGCCGCACTTCGGCGATGGATCGGTTGTCGTAGCGATTCTTATCGGGCCTCCAGTTGACTACCTGCCGCCCGTGAATGAGTTGGCCTTTTAGCTCAAAGGGCAGGCGCAAGAATTCTCCTTGGCTCTTGTCCAGTGATTTCCCTAAGGGGATCAGCCGACCGTAGCCGGTATTCACCTGGGATCCCACCCCTTGCTCCAGCCCTTGGATCAGCCACTCTTTGACTTGATCCAGCATCTCATCGGTGCAGCCGGGGCCTTTGCGCAGGCCAATTAAAAAAGTGGCTTGCTTGAGAGAAAAGAACAAGTTAGGGTTAGGCGAGTAGTCAAGATTTTTTCCATTCCATTTCCAGATACTATTGGCAATATCTACAGCTAGACCCCCCGTTTTAGAATTATCGGGATCCTCTCGCCGTTGGGGCCGAGTGGGTACCGGGTAGGCATCCAAAAAGATAACCTTGCCGGCCCTGTCTTTTTCGTCAGCTTGTAGGTGCCCAAACCAAGGAGCTACGGCTTTGTCTGCTTGCTCCCAAGATAAATTGCGCTCCTGCATCAGCTCTCGAATGGCCTGGGAGCGGGCCACGCCGCACAGGGTGGAGCTGGGAATGTAAGGGATCCCTAAGGGATCGAAAGCGGGGAGCAACATGCTCTCTGGACCCTTGGCCCCACCGACTCGAATTCGCCAGGGACAAGTAACCTGAAAGGTGTCGCTGGCAATGCGTTGGGTGCGCTCATTCAAAACTTTCAGGCGGGCTCCAAGGTTGATCGTTGTTTCCACTTGGTGCGCCAGCTCCGCTTTGGTGCCGTCTTTAGAAGCATCAAGCGGCGCTCGCATCCAGCGCAGATATTCAATAAAGCCAGCGGTGGGATCCGGCCTGGGCGTGGGATCCAAGGGGTGACCCAGCCAAGGCGAGGGCGGAGGATTGTTGCCTCCTCCACCGCGCGGCTGGTTTCCCCCTCCATTGCCTCCTCTAGGAGAATTAGGGCACCGATTTTCCTGAGGCGGCCGGCGGCTGGGATCCCCTGGCCTGGGGGGACGAGGAAGCGGCTGAGGAGCGTTGCCAGGACGAGTAGGGCGATTGCCAGTCATGGGATCTTCTCCAAAAGTGGGAAACAGCGTTAGGAATTGCCAAGGGTTTGCCGAAATTTGCGCAACATAGCGCTGGTGCCAATTTCTAGGGCGCGTCGAATGAGTTGAGGTACAAGATTGGGGATGTCGAAGTCTGGAAAAAGCCAGCTGCAGCTTGATTCTACGTAGTCTTCTCCCTGCAGAATAAAGATCCGCAAACTTCGCTCACCCAAGATCCAAACTTCCGGCACGCCGATGGCTCTATAGGCCTCGATAAAAGTTCGGGAAGTAACGTCGGACTCGATGGCCAGATCAGGTGGGGGCAACTGATCGACATCGATCCTGCCCTCGCAACCTCGCACCAACTCCAGGTGATTGACATAGAAGCAGGTGTCGGGCTCCACGCCAGCTCTGCCTGGCTTTTTGAGGGTTGTTGAGCCAAAGTCTTCCCAATCTCTCCCCTGAGCATCTAAGAGAGCCTTTACAATGTCACTGGCAATGCGATGAAGGCGCTCGTGTTTGGATAAAGGAGACATGATCTCAAAAGTGCCATCGTAGTAGGCAATGCGAGTGTGGCGATCTTCGCCCAGCTCCTCCAGAATGCTCTCGCAGTCTTGCCAGGTAAGAGAATGAATAACCACTCGGCTGCCTTCTTGCAGGGAAATCGCTTGCAGGGGGATCGCGACGCCCATTACTCTCCTCCTTTAATGTCGTGGTAGATGGCCATAGCCCAAAAGCCGAATTCCTGAGCCAAAGCCAGACCTAGCCCTGTTAAACCTAGATACTCTTCAACTCCCAATTGCATAAGACGATCCAGGCCGTTGGAGTTAGCAATTCCCTTTTGGCCAGAGATCTCTTCTAGGCAATCAAAAAACTCCTTGACTACTTGTTTTTTCCCTTCCTGGTTGAGGGCATCTTCTTCTGCCTTAAGGCGCAGCAGGCCCCAGGTGGAAAGGTAGGTGTAGAGCTCCACAGTCTGGTTTTTCTGCTCCTTAAGCTTTTCTTGGTCTCTGGTTTGAGCCCTTAACTGGCGAAGGGATTCGTAAACGGGCTTGGCCAACGTGCGGGGATCAAAAGTTTCCATAAAGCCTCCTCAACTAGTTCCAAGACAACTCGACAAAGCCCCGGCCTAGGCTCTCTTGGCCGCCAATTTGTAGAAGTTGGTTCTTCTGGAGAAGCTTCTGAAATTGCTCCACTGCTTCTTGGGAACTGCCGTTGGCCTGGGCTGTTACCCCCCAGGTAAAGTACATCAGGCTATCGGGGGGGATGGCCTCTTCGTAGCGAAAGCCGCCTTCTACAACTTTGTGCTCGCTGAGCTTAACTTTTACCTGCCGCCACAGGCTCATTTGAATAAGGGTGGCACAGTGCTGATCCGGCAAGACAAGGACGCGGCTGATGCTGGAAGATTTGACAAAGCTTTGCCAGTTTTCCCACTTTTTCAGGCCATTTTTTAGGATGGCATCCTTAAGGTAGATGGGTCGGTTTGTCTCCAAGTTGGTGCTATAGGGATCCGGCGCATCCAACTTTTGACCACTTAGCCGCAGCCAGCGCTTGAGCAAGAGGGGGCAGCTAATCCAGACTACCCCGTGGCTGAGGGAAGCCACCGGCACCCACAAGAGGGATCCATCCCCAATCCAAATGGAGCCTTGGGTAAGCTGATCCCCTTCCCCAATTTCGTTGCCAAAGAGCTCGAACTTTAACTCTTTCTCGGCCACGCTGGCCCGCAATTTGCCGCGGATGGTGCTGGAAGGAATGTAGGGCAAGTTGGTGTGGGCTTCGCGGGCAATGCCCAAGAGGTTGCCTTCTTGGGTGGTGCCGCCGGTGTGCAGGGGGGTTAACAGGGTGAGATAAACCAGGTGAAAGCTCATAGAAAAACACTCCTTATCCGTCAAAACAGGACTTCAAAAGTTGACCCAAGGCAGCCAGAGCAACTCGCTGTAGCCCAACAGCCGCCAGCGGTGGAAGACGTTGAGCCGGCCATTTTCCAGCTCCGGCTCGTCCTGGGCAAGGGGAGCCGGCTGCTCCAGGTAGTAGACGCTGCCGGGCGGGGCGGCAAAGACTTGCGGAGCCGGTAGGCTGGTCTTGCGCGGCTCTGTTAGGGAGTCCACCCGCAGGCGACCGCTGATGGGAACTGGCTTGCCGGTGGCCACGCTCACCAGAGGACCGGTGAGGGAGTGGGCAGGATGGGGGGTGACCAAGCGCCATTCCCAAGGCCAGGCGCGGCAGAGGGAGCGCCCATCCACCTTTTTGATGAACACCCCAGGCGTGACGAGGTAGGCCAGGGATCGCTGGCCTTGCCGGAAGGTCTGCCGGGAGAGCTCCTGCAGCGCTTGCCATTGCTCGCCCAGCTTTGGACAGGGGCTTAAGAGGGCGCCGTGGCCTTCTCCTCCCAGCCGCACCACCACTTCTTGCTTCAGAGGCAAGGGATCCCAAGTTTCGCGATCGGGATCCCAGCACTCGATGGAAAGGGCCAGGCTCCAGCCGGGCTGCAGGCGGATGCAGGTCTCCACAAAGTAGCCCTCGGCCTCCCGCACCTGGCGTTTGCCTGCCTGCAGGGTGTTGTGGGGCCGCACCTCCGCCACCCAGGGGGACTTTACTGCCTGCTCCAGATCCCAGCCCTTGCCCTGCAGTGCAGTTTGCACCGCCTGAAAGGGCAGGTAGCCGGCGGCCTTTTGCTTGGAGCTTGGCCGTTCCTCCTCCGGAGCTGCTGCCACCAAAGGGGCGGGCCGGGTGGGATCCCAACGGTAGCCGTCATAGGAATGGCCCTCTTCCAGCCAGGGGATGGGCACCAGCGGGGATCCCTGGTAGAGGTGCAGAGGGCCGGGGAAGTAAAGCTGCTCATCCCAGCAAAGGAAAGGGCCGCATAGGCGCAGGGTTGCCGGCTGGCCCAGGTGAGCCAGAATGGCGCCGGCCAAGGTGTGGCCGCTGGGGGGAAAGCCGCTATTGGCCCAGGCCCGCTCCCCCGGCGCAAAGGGCTTGGCATCGCGAAACATCCACACATCTAGAGGCGATAGCGTGAACCAACTCATCGACCGTTCCTCCCCAAAGTCACGGTGCGGTTGCGCAGCACAAAGGCCGCCAGCTTGAACCAGTTTTTGATGGCCAGATCCCAGGCCCCCGGCTGGGCGGGCAGGCTGTGCTGCCAAAAGTGCTGGATAAATGCGATTAGCTGGGTCTGGAAACGATCCGTCTGCTCGCTTTCGCCGTGGAAGAGATCCCGGCGGCTGCAGAACAAGCGGGCCCAATCGGGCACTGCTTCCAAGGTGGGGGCTGGGTGCTGCTCCCAGAGCTGGGCGGCGTGTTCAAATAGGGAGCTTTGATCCTGCTTTTGGCCCAACAGCTTCCAGTCAAAATCCAGCAGGTCTTTCCACTTGTCGAAGGTGTCGAACTTGCAGGTGCTCACCAGTTGGTTGCCGTTGGCAAACAGTACCCGCACCTGGGCGCTGTCTTTGGAGCTGCCCTGGGCATAGGCCTGCTCTTTGGCGCCTTGTTCTGCCTCCCAGAGATTCTCCAGGGCAATGGCCAGGGGCACCGAGTGGTGGGCAATCACCACGCCAAAGCTAATACTGGCCAGGGATCCCAGAGTAAAAAGAGGGCGACGGCTGAGGCCAGCCGGCAACTGCGCCTTTTGCCACTGCCAGTAGTCCCCTTCGTTGGCAAACTCGCGCCAGTCGTCTTCGCCGCCGCGGAAACACTGGCGGATGTCCCAGAGCCAACTATCCCACTCCCAGAGGTTGGTGTAGGCCAGAACGTCGTCCCCCCCGGCGTAGATGAGCCTGCCGGCATAGCGCTGTTCAGTAAGGTAGGGCACCAACTGGCCAGAAAAATCCAACAGAGCCCGGCTGAGGGCGCTGTGGGTGGCCGGGCCCATGCGCTTGCGGCTGGCTTTAACAAACTCGCTGAAGGCGTCCTTGACCTGGTCGAGCTCTCCGGAGTTGATGACCTGGCCAATGGCGTCCTCTTGTTTATCCGCTAGGCGCTGCAGCGGCTGGGGCAGGTAGTCGTAGTAGGGTCGCATCTTCTCGCCACTCAGCCACTTGCCCATGTCGTCCCCGTCGCCGGCGGCCACCACGTACCAACTGGCGGGGTTGATGCTGGGGTAGTAGCGGCTGAGGGTGGCCTCTATCTCCTGGCGGCAGCGCTTCTGGGTTGCCTCGTCCGCTTCCAGGTCTTCCACCAGCCAGCCGGCGTTGAGCAGGCGGGGGTGGTAGCGCAGGTTTTGCTGGTCGGCCCACGGGATCCCCCACTTGCCGCGCATTTCTCGGATGACCTCCCGAATGGCGGGGTGGATGGCCTCAACGGCGCGGCAGGCCTGCTCGAAGTGCTCCAGCTCGCGTCGCCCGTGGGTTTTCAGGTAGCCGGCCACGCCAGCGGTGAGATCTGGGTAGGAAGCGGCGATCTTGTCTTTATCAAGGTTGGGGAAGAGCTCCGGCAACACCTTGTCTAGGGCCCGCTTAACCGTTTCGGTGGCGTTGAGCTGCTCGCGGCCATCGAAAAGCCCTGCCTGGCGCTGCCAAAGCCGCCGGCTCTCCCCTTCGCCAATCCAGCGATCCCCGGGGGAAGGGTGAACCACCGGCCCTAGGCCAGAGACGGTGCTGCGCGGCCCAAAGGCCACCGGCAACTGCCAATCGCGGGCCTGTTTGCAGGCAGCCTGCAGCCGGCGCGTCGCCTCCACTGCCGCTGCCCACCAGGAGCCTACGTTTAGCCCTGGCTTGTGCTGGCGGTGCTGCTGCCTTTCGGGATCCCAGAAGCTGATCCGCAGGAACTTCAGCTCCGGATCGGCAAAAAGCTGCCGCTCTCCTTTGAGGTGGTAGGTGCGGTTTTGGGTGCTGACCCAGGGATCCCGCTCAATGGACTCCTGGGACCTGAGGATGGCGGTGTCTTTGAGCCTTTGCTGGGGGGATCCCAGGGGCGCCGCCGCCCAGTAGATCTGCCACTGGTGCTCCAGCCATCCCTTCCAGGTGGGATCCTCCGGGCGCAACTGCACCAGCCAGCGGCGCTCCAGTTGCAGGTGCTCCAGCGCTCTTTCCGCCAGGTGGCGCCATTCTTCTTTGAGGGTCTGCTGGGCCAACTGCATGGCCGCCTGCAGCCGCTCTTCGGGCAACAGCAAGAGGATCACGTTGGGGAAGCCGGCGGTGAGCAGAGTGTTGGCAGAAGGCTGCGGGATCCACTCGGCAAAGGGGGGGTACTTCTCCAGCAGCCAAGCGTCGATCAAAGGCTGGCCGTAGAGGCTGGGGTAGAGCAGGCAGTCGGGGCCGTATTTCTCCGCCAGGCGCCAGCAAAGCCGCGCCGAGAGGTAGTGCAACAGCCAGGATCCGGCCCAAAAGTCCCGCATCTTGCGGCTGGCTTTGATCAGCTCCTGGATGGGGTTGAAGGTCAAGCTGGCCAAAAAGGGCCGCGTGAACTTGGGCTCGTCGTAGCCGGCCAAACAGCCCGCCAGAGCGGCCACGACGCTAGTGTGGCTCCACAGGGATCCATCGGGCAGCCGCGTTTCTGCCGGCAAAAGCAGGAGGCTTTCATCGCCAAACTCCCGCGCCAGCGCCTGGGGAAAACAGCGCCAGAACCACCAGAACACCTTCTGGATATCCTCCTGTTCTTGCCAAATCCAGTCGGGAACTACCCTTGCTTCCTGCGCCAGCAAGTACTCGGCGCGGGAGCGGGCCTGCTGCAGGGCCCGGTGCTCCTCTTCGGGCAGTTGCCAAAAGCGCTTGCGCCCCGAAAGCAGATGGCTCATCTCTAAGCCCGGCCCCAGGCTCTGGCCGCGATCCGCTAGCTGGTAGTCGATGGCAACGGGCAGGTGGCCAATGGCGGCCCGATCGCTGGCGGAGGCGACCAGATCCGCATCTCCCACCTGTGCCAGAGGGGATCCCTCTGCCTTGGGCGAGATCCACCCCTGCATCGCTGCTAGGTTTGGCCACAGCCCTTCCTTAGCGCGGCCAGAGGCGTCGTGGAGGGCTTTGAGGGCAGGATCATGCAGCAGGCCCCAGAGCTTTGCTTGCCAGTAGTGATAAGCCATGGTGTTCTCGCAGCAGGAAGGGGACGTTTAGAACAACAAAGACAAGAACCCGGCAGCCGTCTGGTGTCGAGGTTACAGAGGCTACAAAACACCATCCGTCGATCCCCCTTGCTTCGTAGATTTCTTCAGCTTTTTTTCTGGTCGTCTGGGAGGATCAAGCTTGAGCTTGGCCAACTTTTTAACTAGGCTTGAAAAGCGGGAACGAAGCTGCCAATGTCTTGGGTTTACCAAGAAGCGGAGGGATCCTTTTCTAGCCGAGTCAATTCGGGAAACAGCGCCTCCAAGCTGGGCAGCAGATCCTGCAGCACAAAGCTCTCCAGAACTTCGCTGCGTAGAGATTTGGGTTTCATCTGCACATGGGCCACGTCGTTGCGGTATTCGCTCAGCCGAGACCAGAGCTTGGCTAGCTGCTGCACATCTGGGACATGGGCGGCAATGGGAGGCAGGGACTGAAGCTGCTCTTGGTGTTGGATAAGGGATCCAGTCGCAGGGAGATCTCCCAAGAGCTGCTCTTCCCGCGGGATGAGGGATCCCAACTGGTGTTCAATTCCCTGCCGCGCTTCTCGTTCGAGGTAGTTTTGGATCCCCTCACAGAGGCAAAGGGCGGAGACCACCCACTCGCGGGCCAAGAGAATGGCTTGGGTGGTGAAGCGCTTTTCCACATACCAGCGCAGCAGTTGAAAGTGCTTTTGAACTTGAGCGCGGGGATCCTCCTTCTGGTCTGCCGGCAGCGCCAGTTGGCTGTAGCTATTTTGAATGCTTTGCAGCAGCAGGCCGAAGGGCTTGGCAAATTGGCCCACCTCTTCTGCCAACTCCTGGGTAGAGTGTCTTTGTAACTTGCGCAAGTCCTCCTGCAGGCTGACCGGCCTCACCAGCTCCAGAGAACGGGAGATGTCGCGGATGGCTTGTCCAAAGCTCTGCAGCCGGGTGGGCCTGGGATCCCCTTTGCCGGGCCTTTGCTGTCGGTAGAAGTCCCGTTGAACGGTGTCCAAAAGCTGGCCCAGCTCTACTGCCGAGCCGGTGCTGATGAACTTGTCGCTGGCCGTCAGCCAGTCCAGAAGCCGAATGGCCGGCGTGAGATCGATGATGGGGGTTTCTGCCTGGCCATGGCGGTAGAGGCCGTAGTAGAGCCCCTGGATCTCGACATTTTTGGCCTTGCGCAAAAGGGCGGCTCCCAAGAGCACCAGCAGCGGGATGGAGCGAAAGGCGTGGGTGATATCAAAAAGCAGCCGGCTGTTGGGCTCGATGCCATCGACCAGCACGTCGAAAATCTCCCAGGTCTCCGCTTCCGTTTTGCCCTCAGGAATGGCTTTGGCCACCTTCTCCACCTGGGGTGGCAAGGACTCCTGCAAGCGGCCCCAGTGCTTGGCGCGGGCCTCCTCCGTCAGCAGGAGGATGATTCTATCAATTTCAAAGAGCTGGCAGAGGGCCTTGGCGACGTAGCAGGTTTTGTCTGCCCTTTGCTCCCCAAAGAAATACGTCGTCTCGGTGTAGTCGCCAGTGCCCAGGGTGGTCAAAAGGGTTTTAGCCATAGGGATCCTCCAGGTGGGTCTGCAACGCATCAAAGCACAACCGCTGGCAAGCTACCGCAACCTGGAAGCCCCCCCTTCCCAAAAACAAGAGGCCTTTTCCCGCGCAGTGAAGGCGAAAAACCCAAAGTTAGCCTAGAACTAGAAAGCAGTTGGCCTCTAGAACGAGAGGGATCCTGGCATGCTATCGACCGAAGAGCTGTCGATTGCTCATCCAAAACTTACTCCCGAACAGTTTCTCGCCTTGCCAGAGGAAGATACTACCTATGAGCTGGTCAATGGACAAGCTGTTCCCAAAGATTTGCCGATGTCTCCTCAGAGATTTCATGCCTCTTTGCAGAAGCGGCTGCTTTTCATTCTGGATGCCTGGTGTCAAGGCAAGGGGGATCTGTACACAGAGCTGGCAGTTGTTTTGCAAAGGCAGGATCAAGATTGGCTTCCTGTTCCCGATTTGCTCTATGTTTCCTTTGAACGCTGGCCAGCGCAGCTTGAGGAAGACGGCCCTTGTCCCGTCGCTCCCGAACTGGTAGTGGAGATTCTTTCTCCCGGCCAGAGTTTTGGGGCTGTACTTCAAAAAGCAGCGGACTATCTGGAAGCTGGGATCCCTCGCGTTTGGGTTGTGGATCCCCAAGCCAAGAGCATCACCGTTTTCTACCCCGATGCCCCGCCGCGGACTTTTACGGGATCCCAAGCCATCCAAGATGAGTTTCTGCCCGGCTTGAAGGTTGTCCCCCAGGATGTGTTTGCCCAGGCTCGGATCCCTTAGTTGTTTTAGCTATCTGAGAGGGCTACCATGATTGAAGCTCTGGAAAGGCTAGCAAAGGAACCTGCCGAAAGCTCTGCAACAGCTTCTCGGAAGATTTGGACTGATGAAGAGTTTATGGCTCTGCCCGATGATGGCAATTGCTATGAAGTTGTCGATGGGAAGCTGATTGCTTTGGGTTCGGCAAGTGCAAGGCATGGATACTATGTAAGTTTGATTCACATCCTCCTAGGTGCCTATGTTCGCAGCCAAAAGATTGGCTTTACTTTTGACTCCGATACTTCGTTTAAGATGAAATCTGGCAATCGCCGCTCCCCAGATTGTTCTTTCTTCTCCAAGGAGCGGCTGCGATCTCTCGGCGGGATCCCCAAGAGCTATATCGAGGGATCCCCAGATTTGGTTGTAGAAGTTCTCTCTGAAGTCAACACAGTGGGAGAGATCCACAATAAAATCGTCGAGTACTTTGAAAATGGATCCCGCCTTGTTTGGCTTATTCATCCCGAAGAAAAGTATGTTTTGGTTTACCGTCAGCCTGAGCCCGCAGCATTGAAGCGGCCAGGAGATATCCTGGAAGGCGAAGAGGTGATCCCTGGGTTTGCCTTGGATTTGTCAGAGTTTTTTGCCGAACCTGAGTTTTAGCTGTTTGCCAAGCTCGCAAGTCTTCCAGGGTTCCGCGGCACCTGGTAAACTGGCGCCAAAAACGGGATCCAATTTCATGAGGCCGGTTTACCTGCAAGTTCTGGAGCGCAACCCCAGACGGCTGCGAATTGCCCTGCAAAGGTTTACCCCTGAGCAACTGGCCTGGCGGGTGGTGGCGGGTTTGGGGCTGTTGGCGCTGGGATCCCAGCTCTGGGGCCGCTCGCCGCTGGTGGGGTTGCTGGCCGTAGCAGCGGGCCTGGGGATTGGGATCCCTTGGGGGCTGGGGCAGATCCTGAGCTTGGATCGGGAGCGGCAGCGAGCGACCCTGACCCGGCTGGGTGGCCCCTGGGGGCTTTGGCGGCAGCAGGTATTCTCTTATCCCCTCGCCCAATTGCAAGGGGTGCGGCTGCAGCGGCTGGGACAGGAGATCTTGGATGAGGAGGCGCGGGAGAGCTTTCAGATCCAAGCTCAGGTGCGGTTGCAGTTTCGCCGCGGCGCTTTTGAACAAAAGCTTGAAGAAAAATTTCAAGAAGAGGTTATTGCTTGCTTCAGCAGCCAATCGGCGATCAAAGAAGGCGAGCCGGAAGCGCTTACCCTGGCACAGCGGCTGGTGGGCTGGATCCAGGACTATCTTAACCTGTGAGGTTCCCTTCTGGGCAATTGCCGAGGTTATATAGAAGTTCGTGAGTTGTTGATTGTGATACTTGGCAATCCTTGGCAAACTGCCGAGAATTGGTGTGGGTTTGAATAGGCACTCTCGCCTATCTTAACAGAATTTTGGCAATGCTAAGCTGTCATGATCATTCCTTGGGAGACCATTGTTGAGGAAGCTTTGGGCAACTGGCCGTGGCTGCTTTTGTGGGCAGCCTGGCTCCTGGCGCTTGTCTTCTGGCAGAGGCGGCGGCCGCATCAGGCCCAGGTTGGTTTTCCCGATGTCATCATGCTGGCGCGGGCGGATACAACGGTGGTGGAGTGTAACGAGGCCTGCCAGAAGGTTTTCGGCAATTGGCAGGGCCGGCGCTGGATCGAGGCCTTGCCGCCAGAGGAGCAAGAGCAGGTGCGGCAGAAGATATCCCAGCTTACTCCTCAGCAGCCTACCTTTGCTTGGGCTCACCCCTTGTTCGATGCGGAAGGAAAGGTGCGGTGGTTTGAGTGGATCAACCAGGGCCTTTTCGACCGGCGGGGCCGCTTGCAGTTTATTCGCGGGGTGGGCCGAGACATTACCGAGAAGAAGCAACTGGAAGAAAATCTGCGCCTGCGGGAAGCCCAACTGAGGGCTCTTCTGGACGCCCTGCCGGCAGCCATAGGGGCCAGGGATCCCCAGGGAGTGCTGATTTTGCAAAATGCCACCGACTGCGCCTGGTATGGCGATCTGCTGGGCACTTCTCTGCAAGAGGCAGCGCAGCAACATCCCCACTGGCTGGAGTACACTGGGCAAGCCTTGTCTGACCTGGAGCGGCAAGGGTTTTCCCGATTGGAGAGCAAGGAAATCATCCAAGGCCAAGAGCGCTACACCTATCGCCTGGCTGTCAAGCTGCAGGATGAGTCCAAAGGTTTGGGATGGCTCGGCATTGTCTTGGATATTACCGAGCAAAAGCGGCTGGAACAACAACTGCGAGAACAACAGGAGCGCTTTCGCGCCTTCCTCGACAACAGCCACGACATTTTGTGTTGGATCGATGCCCAAGGCTTGGTTCATACTCTCAATCGCCCGGTTACCGAGAAAGTCTTGGGTCGTTGTCCTGAGGAGGGAGAACCTATACCTCTGGATTGGGTTCACCCGGAAGATCGCCAGATCGTTGCCGACGCCCTTGAACAACTGAAGGCTCGGCCTGGCGAGACGCTCAGCTTTGTCTATCGGATGCAGCATGCCGATGGCCATTGGGTGTGGTTGGAGAGCCGCTGCACCAATCTTTTGCAGGATCCTGCGCTAGGGGGAATTGTCTGCAGCACCCGCGACATTACCCAGCAAAAAGAGGCAGAACAGGCGCTGCGGGAAAGCGAAGCCCGCTTTCGCGAAATGGCCGAGGCTGTGCCGGTTTCCTTCTTTCTCTATTCTCCAGATCTCAGTCAATTGTTTTATAAAAGCCCTCAGTGCGAGCAGATCTGGGGATACAAGCCGGAGGAGTTTTACCAAAAGCCCGATCTGTGGCGAGAAAAGATTCATCCGGAAGATCTGCCGAGGATTTTGCAAGCCGTACCTCAGGTCATCCAAGGAGAGAAGCCGATTACCTATCGCATCATTCATCGAGATGGCCGGGTGCGCTGGTTGCGGACTTCCTGCCGGCCTATTTTCAATGAACAGCAAGAAGTGATCCGCATTGCCGGCATTACCGAAGATATCACCCAGCAAAAAGAGGCGGAGCTGGCCCTGCAAGAAAGCGAAGCCCGTCTCAAAGCTATCCTCGATGGGATCTCTTTTCCCATCTTTGTTAAAGACCTGCAGGGCCGCTACTTACAGGTCAATCGGGCTTACCTGCAGAAAAAAGGTAAACTTCCAGAAGAAGTTCTCGGCAAAGTCGATGCGGAACTCTTCTCGCCAGAGGAAGCTCTGAAGTTTCGCGAGGAGGATCAAAGGGCAATCCAATCTGCTCATCCCATCAGCTATGAGCACACTGTTTGCCGTGATGGGCAAGAACTGGAAAAGTGGATCACCAAGTTTGCCCTGCGGGATCGGCGAGGGGATCCCTATGCCGTTTGCGGCATTGTGGTAGATATCACCCCCCTCAAACAAGCCCAGGATCTGCTGCTGCAAGAGGCAGAGCGAGAGAGACTCCTGGGATCCCTGCTGCGCCGCATCCGCGAGAACTTGGACTTGCAGCCCCTCTTGCAGACCACGGCGGCGGAAGTGCGAGAGTTTCTCCAGGTGGATCGGGTGATGATCTACCAGTTACAGGACGGCATAGGGGGATGGGTAGCTGCCGAGGCGGTGCTGGATCCCTGGCCCAGCCACTTGGGCCGCTCCGTGTGGGATGCTTGCTTTCGCCAGGATCCCTGCTATCGCAAGTACCAACAGGGCTTTGTGCAGGCCATCGACAATGTGGCGACAGCCAGTTTGGATCCCTGCCATCGGCAACTCTTGGAATCCTTTCAGGCTCAGGCCAACTTGGTGATCCCGATTCGGCGGAGGGAGGATCTCTGGGGCCTCTTGGTGGCGCAGCACTGCCAATCCAGCCGCCCGTGGCAGGAGTGGGAAATTGAGCTTTTGCAGAAACTGACCGACCAGTTGGCTGTCGCGTTGCAACAGGCTCAGTTGTACGAGCAGATAAAAGCTCTAAAGCAAACGCTAGAAGAAAAAGTGCGGCAGCGCACTGCGCAGCTAGAGCGGGCTTTGCAATTTGAGGCTCTCCTAAGAAGCATTATCAACCGCGTGCGCGATTCTCTCGACGAAGCTGAGATCCTCAGCGCCGCCGTGCGCGAGCTGGGAGAAAGTCTAGATGCCGATGGCTGCGACATCAGCCTTTACAACGCCGATTTCACCCTTGCCACCATCCGCTACGAGTATTGCCCCCGCTCCGATTCTTATCTGAACCTCTCCATCCCTTTGCAGGGAGGGCCTTACGAAACCGTGTATCGACAATTAACTGCAGGGCAGCCTTGTCTATTTTGCTTCTTAGGGCGAGCCTCGGAAAACCGCCAGGTAGTAATGGCTTGTCCCTTGCTAGATAAAGGCCAAGTGCTGGGGGATCTGTGGATCTTTCGCTCGGCGGCGCGTCCTTTCGACGACCAGGAGATCCGACTTATCCAGCAGGTGGCCAACCAATGTGCCATTGGGCTGCGGCAGGCGCGCCTGTTCCAGGCTGCCCAAGAGCAGGTGCAAGCCCTGGAGCGCCTCAACCGTCTCAAAGACGACTTCATCAGCACCGTCAGCCACGAGCTGCGCACTCCCCTGGCCAGCCTGAAAATGGCCCTGAAAATGCTGCAGATAGCTCGCTCAGAGGAGAAACGAGCGCAATACTTCCTCATTGCCGAGCGGGAGTGCCAGCGGGAGATCGAGCTCATCAACGACCTGCTGGATCTGCAGCGGCTGCAGGCGGGGGCCTATGCGCTGGAGGTGCAAGCCCTCACCTGGCGAGATCTGCTGGGGGATCTGCTGACCGTTACCGAAGAGCGGGCCCGCGCCAAGGGGCAAACTTTCCAAGCCAGCGTTCCCCTGGAGAGCTCCCTCACGACAGATCCCTTGCTGTTGCAACGTATCCTGCGGGAGCTGCTGCACAATGCTGTGAAATACACCCCGGCCCAGGGATCCATCCGCCTACGGGTAGAAACCGAAAACCGCCGCAGCATCGTCGAGGTCAGCAATAGCCAGCCGATCCCCGCCGAGGAGTTGACCCGCATCTTTGAGCGCTTTTACCGCATTCCCAGCAACGATCCTTGGAAGGAAGGGGGCACGGGTCTGGGCTTGGCCTTGGTGAAACAGATGGTGGATCAGTTGCGCGGATCCATCGAGGTGAGCAGCGCCGCCGGCTGGACAACCTTTACGCTTCACCTACCTCATCTGCCCCAACTTTGACACAAAAGGATAGCTTGGTAGCCCCGTACTTGAGTGCGGGGCGGAAAAGCCCTTGAGCCACTTTAGTTGCTTCTTTGTTATAGTTAGTACAGAGCTTCTCCAGGAAAACAACCTACTGCGGTGCAAAACCCGCGCGGCAATAACTAACCTAGAGGAACTTAAGTCCGAAGTAAGCAGAACTTTGAGGTTATGCCTCAAAGGACTGTCTAGGGGCGTCTTGACAGCGCCTTCGCGAGTCCATTTGGGTGGGAGTGTCAAATCCCACGCTGAGGTCTCAGGCTTCTGCCATAGTGGAATTGGTCTTTTGTTGCTCCGTCTCTATGCTCAACTACCCGCCCAGCCATCCGGATCCCACTGTTGTCGACTTCTACCATGGGCAAGCGGTGCCGGATCCCTATCGCTGGCTGGAGGATCTGGATTCTGAGCAGACGCGAGCTTGGATCGAGGCGCAAAACCGCCTAACTTTTGACTACTTGCAGCGGATCCCGGCCCGGCAGCGGCTTCTGGAGCGCCTGAGGCAACTGTGGAACTACGAAAAATACAGCCAGCCCTTCAAAGAGGGCAACCGCTACTTCTACTTCAAAAACGACGGCCTGCAAAACCAGAGCGTTCTCTATACCCAAGAAAGCCTGGAGGGAGAGGCGCGGGTTTTGCTAGATCCCAACACCCTCTCGGAAGACGGCACGGTGGCCCTCTCAGGGATTGCCATCAGCCGCGACGGGCGCTACCTGGCCTATGGTCTCTCCCGCTCCGGCTCCGACTGGCAGGAGTGGAAGGTGCGGGATATCGAAACGGGAGAAGACCTGCCGGATCACCTGCGCTGGATTAAATTCTCCGGGGCCAGCTGGACGCTGGACGGGCAGGGATTTTTCTACAGCCGCTACGACGAGCCGGCCCCTGGCAGCGAGTACGAAAGCGCCAACTACTTCCAAAAACTCTACTACCACCGCCTGGGCACCCCCCAGTCGGAAGATCTCTTGGTCTACCACCGCCCTGACCAAAAAGAGTGGGGCTTTGCCGGCGGGGTTACCGAAGATGGAGACTACCTAATCATCTCCGTCTGGCGGGGCACGGATCCCAAAAACCTCCTCTTCTACAAAGACCTGCGGGATCCCAGCTCGCCGGTGGTGGAGCTTATCCGCGAGTTCCAGGCCGAGTACGCCTTTGTCGGCAACGACGGCTCCCGCTTTTGGCTGTTGACGGACCTCCAGGCTCCCCGGCGGCGACTGGTGGCCATTGATCTCGACAACCCAGGTCAGTTGCAAGAGGTGATCCCCGAAGCCGAGGAGACCCTGCAGGGAGTTAGCCTAATCCACAACCAGTTCGTTGCCTTCTACCTCAAAGACGCCCACACCCAGATCCGGACCTTTGCTTTAGACGGCACCTACCTGGGGGAAATCCCCCTGCCGGGGCTGGGATCCGCCAGCGGCTTTGGCGGCAAGCGCCACGACACCGAGACCTTCTACACCTTCACCAGCTTTACCACTCCCCCCACCATCTACCGCTACGACTTCACCAGCGGCCGCAGCACCCTCTTCCGTCAGCCCCAGGTGGATTTCGATCCCCAGGCCTATGAGGTGCAGCAGGTGTTCTACGCCAGCCAAGACGGCACCCGCATCCCCATGTTCCTTGTCCACCGCCGCGGCCTAGCGCGGACAGGGGATCACCCCACCCTGCTGTACGGCTACGGCGGCTTTGGCATCTCTCTGACCCCCAGCTTTTCGGTGGGCCTGGTGGCCTGGCTGGAGAGGGGAGGGGTTTACGCCCAGCCCAGTTTGCGCGGCGGCGGCGAATACGGGGAAGCCTGGCACCAAGCGGGCACCAAGCTCAACAAGCAAAAGGTCTTCGACGACTTCATTGCCGCGGCTGAGTGGCTCATGGCCAACGGCTACACCAACCCCTCCAAGTTGGCCATCGCCGGCGGCAGCAACGGCGGCCTCTTGGTGGGGGCCTGCCTGACCCAAAGGCCGGATCTCTTTGCAGCAGCCCTCCCCGCCGTGGGGGTGTTCGACATGCTGCGCTTTCATAAGTTCACCATCGGCTGGGCCTGGATCTCCGAGTACGGATCCCCGGAAGACCCGGAGGAATTCAAGGCCCTCTACGCCTACTCCCCCCTGCACAACCTCAAGCCCGGCACCGCCTACCCCGCCACCCTGATCACCACGGCAGATCACGACGACCGGGTGGTGCCCGCCCACAGCTTCAAGTTTGCCGCCGCCCTGCAGGCGGCCCAGGGGGGATCCCAGCCCATCCTCATTCGCATCGACACCAAAGCCGGCCACGGGGCCGGCAAGCCCACTGCCAAGCTCATCGAAGAGACCGCCGACCGCTGGGCCTTCTTGGTGCAGGTGCTGGGGATCCAAGCGGGCTAGCGACTCCGCGCCGGCAACCCCCTAGGCCCCAGGCCCACCCGACCGGCATAGACGGCCGCTTCCCCCAGCTCGTCTTCGATGCGCAGCAGTTGGTTGTACTTGGCGATGCGCTCGCTGCGGCAGAGGGATCCGGTTTTGATCTGGCCGGCGCGGGTGGCCACCGCCAGGTCGGCGATGGTGGTGTCTTCTGTCTCACCGGAGCGGTGGCTGATGAGGGTGCGAAAGCCCGCCTGAACGGCCAGTTGAATGGTCGAGACCGTCTCTGTCAGGGTGCCGATCTGGTTGAGCTTGATCAAAATGGCGTTGGCAGCGCCGCTGTCGATGCCTTTCTGCAGCCGGGCCGGGTTGGTTACAAACAGGTCGTCCCCCACCAGTTGCACCCGGGATCCCAAGCGGGCGGTCATGGCCTGCCAGCCGGCCCAATCTTCTTCCGCCAGCCCGTCTTCCAGGGAGAGGATGGGATAGTTGGCCAGCAGTTGCTCGTAGTAGTTCACCATCTGCTCGGCGCTGCGGGCTTTGCCCTCGAAGTGGTACTGCCCATCCTGCAGCAGCTCGTTGGCCGCCACGTCCAAGGCCAAGGCGATATCCTCCCCTGGCCTGTAGCCCGCCTGTTCAATAGCCGTCATCAATAGATCCAAAGCTGCGGCGTTGGAGTCGAGGTTGGGGGCAAATCCGCCTTCATCCCCCACCCCCGTGGACAGTCCCCTCTGCCGCAGCACTTGTTTTAGGGCTGCAAACACCTCGGCTCCGTAGCGCAGCGCCTCGCGAAAGCTGGGTGCTCCGATGGGCACGATCATAAATTCTTGAGTATCGAGGTTGTTGTCGGCGTGGGCGCCGCCGTTAAGCACATTCATGAGCGGCACTGGCAGCAGGTTGGCAAAGGGTCCGCCCAGGTACCTGTACAAAGGCAGGCCCACCGCATTGGCAGCCGCCTTAGCCGTGGCCAAAGAGACCGCCAAGATGGCGTTGGCTCCCAGTTGCGACTTGTTGGGGGTGCCATCCAGATCGATCATCAACTGGTCGATGCGGGCTTGGTTGAGGGCATCTTCCCCTCGCAGCTCCGACTGGATGGGGCCAAGAATGTTTTCCACCGCCCTCAACACGCCCTTGCCGCTGTAGCGCCTGGGATCCCCATCCCGCAGCTCGTGAGCCTCAAAAGTGCCGGTCGAAGCGCCACTGGGCACCTGGGCCAAGCCGGTTGCCCCATTGGCTAGGCCCACCAAAGCTTCTAAGGTCGGCTGCCCCCGGGAGTCGAGGATCTCATGGGCGGTAATCCACTCGATGGCCGTTTCCACAGTTGCACCTCAGCAATTGGCTAGACAGTTCTGGCCGAAGCCAGATTGCCAATAGACTAGTGGATTTTTGCCCCCGGATCCCTTTGGCTTCCGGAAAACTTTAATGGGCACAGGCGGCACAGTTGCTTTCGGTCTGAGCTAGGAACAGGCAGGGAGTAGCTGAGAACATAAAGCCCTATCTCCGTCCACAGCTTCAGATGTCTCGACATCTCCTCTGGGCTCCTTACCCCTTGGCTGGGCCAACTCTGGCTTGATTGAAACTAATCTCAAGAAAAAAGAGATTTTTTATCACTAGCTGCCACGGGATCCCTTGCTTAAACCCGGCCCTTTAGGAACAACTACCGCCTACGAGAGCCGCAGCCTGCGAAGTCAATCCAGCTTTTAACAAAACTTAACCCTAAGTATATTGATATCTTTTCTCAAGAAGCTTAGAGTAGACTACAGCTTAAAGTTGAGATTTACTATCAATAATTGGTTGTATGGCTCGAAAGGATGTGTCCGTGCGGCCAGAGGCAGCTCTGGGGCAAAGTCTCTGGCCTTTTCCTAAAAAAGCTTGTTTAGCAACGCAAAAGGAGCGGGGATGACAGCGACAACATTGAGGGCAAGAAGGGGGATCTAACTTGCAAAAGTAGATCCCCTAGGGGGCGGGCAACGCCCGTTTGACTGATCTTTTTGGCTGCTGGGGGCGCATGTGGCCCATGCAGCGAAAAATGTTTTGCTGTAGCCGAGAACAGCTCCTGGTGCGTATAGCCCAGAGCCTTCTGCCAGCTTCAGAACAGTGGCGAGCGCGCTCACTCTCCTATGCCCTGGCTAAAGATTTAGACACTTCCCCCATACCTCACTCCCTATTTCAGGTGGTAGCGATTCCAACCCAGAAAGTGTCGGTGCCGATGTTGGTTTGCGCCAGCGAGGATGACCCCATTGTGGATCCCGCTTCGCTCGAGAAGTGGGGAAACCACTTAAAGCCAGGGGATCAAATGTGGTTTTGCCCTGGGGGACGACAGTTTTTTCATTATTCTTTTCCAAGTTTGGTCAATCTGAAAATCATGGATTTTTGGCAGGAATTGCGTAAATTTCAGCCCAGCATGGCCTAAGGCGGCTGGAGTTTTGCGGGATGATGGGCATGGCCGCTCATCCCAACAGGAGAGGGGCTCCGTTTGCAGCCCAGGTCGAGCCCCTGACAATAGAAAAACGGGCAGGGGTGGAAGGAGGCCATTGAGCTTCCGGTAAAATTGATTGGTAGAATAGGGCCAGCCCCCGACGTGGATAGGGAAGGGGCGGGCTTAAGTGTGGGATCCGCGACTATGTTCGACAAACTGCTCTTTCCCATCGACAACTCGCGCGAAACTAGCCACGCCCTGCCCTTGGTGGCGGACATAGCGCAGCGCTACAAGAGCCAGGTCTATCTGCTCTCCGTCCTAGACAGCACGGACCTGAGCCCAGAGCAAGCCGAGCAAGCCCGCCAAAGTATCCACAACTTGCTCAAACAGGCTGAGGCTGGCCTCCAGCAGATTGGCATCCAAAATGTCAAGAGCGAGTATCGCGAGGGGAAGGTTCCTTTTGTCATCTGCGACGTGGCGGACGAGCTGGAGATCAGCCTGATCGTGATGGGATCCCGCGGCATCAGCTTGTCTGCCGAGGGACAGAACAACTCCGTCAGCCACCGCGTCATCGACCTCTCCCCTTGCCCGGTGCTGGTGGTGCCTTGAGGAAGGGGATCCCAGCCGACGCCATTCTTGCTGTTTTGTTCTATTCTGTAGAGTGCGTTGAGGCCGGCTCTGGCTGAAGAACCCGAATGTTGCCTTCTGTAACAGCAAGGCGGCTGATATTTGTATTGTCCAAAAGTCTGCAGTACAACGAAGAGCGAGATACAGCTTTTTCCGACTCTGTGAGAATCTTGTGGAGAGGTAGGATCCCTGTCATACAGGAGAAGCATCTGATTTTTATGAGCGTTGGTCAGCGTTGCTGGGAAAAGCTGTAAGCTCCATTGCTATTCACTAGTGCCACCTTTAGGAATCGTCATGGAAAGTCGTGGTTACAACAAGGCCTCCCAGAAGACCTTCGAGGTGATGCGGCATTTCGCAGAAACCTACGCCAAACGTACCGACACTTTTTTCTGCTCTGATCCTACGATTACGACGGCAGTGATCGAAGGCTTGGCTCTCCACAAAGAGCAGTTGGGCGCTCCGCTCTGTCCCTGCCGCTTTTACGAAGACAAAGAGGCGGAAGTGAAAGCCGGCTATTGGAACTGCCCCTGCGTGCCAATGCGCGAGCGCAAAGAATGTCACTGTATGCTCTTCTTAACCCCAGACAACCCCTTTGCCGGCACCAGCCAAACCCTAGAGGAGGTGCCCCTGGAATACCAAACGAAATAATCGGCCAAGTGCCTGTCATTGGAGGGGACGATCGGGCGGGGAGGGGTGACAAAGATCGGTATAGTCAGAGAATAGCTGGGTAGTTGCTATTCGCAGGAGGAGGAAACTCTTTTATGACTCCCTCACTGGCTAACTTTCTCTGGAGCTTGCTGTACGGCGCAGTGGTGCTGGGGCTTCTCTTCGGCGCCATCGTCTTCGTCAGCCAAAGAGATAGGGTGCGTCGTCGCTGAGTCTCCTGCTCGCCAGGGCTTGTCTGCGGATTGCCCACCGCCCTTTATGATCTAAAGCTGATCTGGCGACATCCCGGGAGCGTTGACCCACCCCCTGCACTACTGGCGGCAAAAAAACCGCTACTACCACGAGGATCTGGAGCGGCTGCACCGCTTCTTCGTTCCCCCAGGCCTGCGCATTCTGGAAATCGGCTCCGGCACCGGATCCCTGCTCAACGCTTTGCAGCCCAGTTTTGGGGTGGGGATTGACTGGGACGCAGAGATTGTTGCCCAGGCGCAGAGGCAGTTTCCCCATCTTCACTTTCGGGTGCAGGATGCCCACACGCTGGACAAGCAGGATCCCATCTTAGCGGAGCCTTTTGACGTTATTTTGCTCGTCAACACCTTGGGCTACCTGGCAGACGTTCAGCAGGTTCTTGAGCGGCTGCGCCGTTTTTGTACCCCGCGCACTCGCCTGATCCTCTCGTACCACAACCCCCTCTGGGAGCCGCTGCTAAGCCTGGCGACCGTCCTCAAGCAGCGCATGCCCCTGCCGGCAGCCAACTGGCTCTCGGCAGGCGATGTGGCCAATTTGCTGCACCTAGCAGGGTACGAGGTCATTCAGCAGGGCAAGCGGCTGTTGTTGCCGCGGCGGATCCCACTGCTTTCGACGCTGATTAACCGCTTCATTGCCCCCTTGCCCGGGATCAACGCCCTTTGTCTAACGGAATACACGATCGCCCGCCCCCAGCCCGATCCCGCCTGGGATCCCCCCCTTGAGGAGCAACCTTCTTGCACAGTGGTGATCCCAGCCCGCAACGAGGCGGGCAACATCCGCCGCTGTGTGCAGCAGTTGCCAGAGATGGGATCCCGCACCGAGATCATTTTTGTAGAGGGGCATTCCAGCGACGACACCTGGGCTGAGATCCAGCGGGTTCAGGACGAATACCAGGGGATCCGCACCATCCAGGCTCTCCGGCAAGAGGGCAAAGGCAAGGGAGATGCGGTGCGCAAGGGGTTTGCCGCGGCCAGCGGCGATGTGCTGATCATTCTCGACGCCGACTTGACTGTCCAGGCGGAAGAGCTCCCCAAGTTTTTCCGCGCGGTGGCCTCCGGGCGGTGCGACTTTGCCAACGGCTGCCGCCTCGTCTATCCCCTGAAACCAGAAGCGATGCCGCGCCTCAACCAGTGGGCCAATCGTTTTTTTGCCGCTCTCCTCTCCCACATTCTCGGCATCCGCATCAAAGATTCCCTCTGCGGCACCAAGGCCCTGTGGCGGGAGGACTATTGGCAGATTGCCAAGCTGCGGCAAGAATGGGGGGATTTTGACCCGTTTGGGGATTTCGACCTGTTGTTGGGGGCGGCCAAGCGCACCCTCAAGATCCTGGACATCCCGGTGCGCTACTTCCCCAGAACCTATGGGCGCTCCAACATCCAACATGTGCGGGACGGGCTGCGGCTGCTGCAGATCTGCGCTTTTGCCCTCAGCCGCTTCAAGGGATCCTGAGCCCTAACCCCTTCAACACGGTTTTGATCCAGACGGGCCGCTTCCCCATCCGGATCCCTGCCCAGCCTCCCAGAAGTTGTTACAATAGTTAGCCATTGAAAAATGCATGGATCAGCCCTGAGAAAAACCGCCACAGGAAAAAGCAATGGGGGAATCCGTGTTGAGCAGGCTCGGCCAATGGATCTCAAGTACTCCCCTACGCTCCCTCGATCGAGCCTATGAAGCTGCCCTGCGCATCAAAGCCATCGAAGACCGCTACTTTCAGGGGGGATCCATCGGCAGCAACGGAAACCACGGCCAAAACACCAGCCGCTACTTTCAGATCCAATTGCGCCAGGAATTGCGTCAAATTGATCTTAGTTTAGCGGAGTTCAGGGCCAGTAGCGTTTTTTCTCGCCTGCCGGATCCCGAGCAAAATGGCAGCGGCCCTCCCTTCTCTTCCGACAAAGATCAGGCCAAAGAGGCCCCCGTCGGCCCTTCTGAAAACGACGGTAAAGACGCTGAAAATGGCCGGCAAAGTCGGGATCCCTCGATTTTGGAAAAGCTGGAGTTTATCGATCAGGTGACCTCGCGCTACAAGCGCCCCGCTGCTCAACCCAGGTCCACCTCCCCTCCGCCCAAGTCTCAAGAGCAACCAGAGCCACTGACCTCAAGCCAGCCGGAGCCCTCCGATCCCTCCATCAAGACCAATCTTGCTAAGACAAACCTCGACAACAGCAATGCCCCGGTTGCCTCTAAAACGGCCCTCCTGCCTCGCTCCATCCTGCGTACGGCCAACCAGATCCGCCGTGAGCTGAGTTCGCAGGCAGAAGAAGAGCTGCTCCAGGAGTATCGCGGCCAACGCACGCGCACACTGGTGGCAGTTCGGTTTTTGTTGCTGCTGGCCATTTTGCCGCTGCTTGTCCAGATTTTCTCGAAACACTTCCTGTTCGGGCCGTTGGTGGATCGCTTTCAGCCGCGGGAGCCCACCATCCTGGCTCTGAGCTACGAATTTCAAGAAAAGGCTCTCTCCGAGTTTGAGTTTTTCAAGGAAAAAATAGAGTTTGAGCGGGCTTTACACCACCAATCTCCAGAGCTCGACCTGGAATCCGAAGACCAACTGTCCAAGAAGGCAGAGGAGTTGCTGCAAAAATACAGCCGTAAGAATTTGGAAGGCCTCAAGAACGTCCTTGCCGACGTGCTATCGCTGCTGGTGTTTGGCTGGCTGATCTTCATCGGGCGCGAGGAAATTGAAGTTCTCAAGTCTTTTTTGGATCGCCTGATCTATGGCCTCAGCGACAGTGCCAAGGCTTTCATTATTATTCTCTTCACAGATGTGTTCGTCGGCTACCACTCTCCCCATGGCTGGGAGGTGCTGCTGAGCAGCTTAGCTGCCCACCTGGGTCTGCCAGAAAACCGCAATTTTATCTACGGCTTTATTGCCACTTTTCCGGTTTTCCTCGATACACTCTTTAAGTACTGGATCTTCCGCTACTTGAACCGCGTATCGCCGTCGGCGGTGGCCACCTACCACGCCATGAACGATTGAGGGTTTGCAGTTGCCTTCATCGAGAATCCAGGCCGCTGCCGCCACCATCCACAACCTCAGGGGGAGTTCCCCTCACCCCCGGCCCCTCTCCCTCTGGGAGAAGGGAGCTGGGGATCGACCTAACGAGTTGTTTCGTTGCCCCTGGAAACAGCCCTAATTTGAGTTCCCTGAGTTAGCTGCGCACGCGCAAGGACTGGCGATGGCAAAACCCGCAGACCAACCAACGCTCCAGTTCGGCGGCAGGGGCGGGGCAGCCACAGGCAGGGCAAGGGAACAGGTTTTGCTGAGTTTGTCTCTGTTTCACCAGTCGGGCCCAACGTTCGAAAGCGGCTTTAGCATCGGCGGGAGACGGCCGTGAGCCGGAGCGGCGAGCGGTTGCAGGCTGCTTTTGGGCTGGGGTTGCAGATGAGATGGGGTAAAACTTGCCTACCAACTCCGCATCAGGGTGGGGAGCGGACGGGCTGGATCCCTCGTGCCAAGCGCCGGGGCTGAAGCGAATGTCGCTGAGAGGAGGGTGCAGGCGGCTGTTGAGTTTCCTGAGAATGAGCTGGCGCTGCAGAGTTAAGTTTTGCGCCCAGGACGGGGTAGAGGTGGCCACCTGTAGCACCTGGCGGCGCAGGTTGAGGGGATAGGTTTGCGCTGCTACCGCCTCTCCCACCACTTCCGGCCAGAGCTGTCTTAGGAGCTGCATTTGCTTCAGTTCAGCCCAACACGGATGGCTGCCAAAGCTACCCAGTGCCTCATCTAACCGTTGCAGCATGGTGTCGCTCAGGAAACGCCATTTTGGTCTTCCAACGATTTTGCCGCTTCGCTGAGGGCGGACTGAATGGAAGCGGCATCGGGCAGGGAACGGGATCCGCCGTTTTGACTGGGGGGAGCAAATCCTTCGAGGCTGCGAATGTGAATATCTTGCTGGGGGAAGGGGATGCGGATCCCACGCCGGCGAAACTCTGCTTCGATGGCAAAGTTCAGCTCGCTGATCAAGACAAATTGATCCTGGGGCCGGTTGATCCACACCAGCAGCTCAAAGTTGAGGGAAGAGGGGCCAAAAGACTTGAGCCACACCTGCGGGGCGGGGCTGCTCAGTACCCGCGGATTTTCCTTGGCGGCGCTGAGCAGGGCTTCGGTGACCAAGGTGGTATCGGAGCCGTAGGCCACGCCCACGGGAATGTGGATGCGACAGCGGGGATCCCGGTAGCTCCAGTTCACCACCTTCGACTCGGTGAAGCGGGAGTTGGGCACGATTACAAAGATGCGATCCAAAGTGCGCAGGACGGTGGCCCGCGGGCCAATGCGCTCCACGGTGCCGAGCAGGTTGTCCACTTCCACCAGATCCCCGACTTGGATGGGGCGCTCCAGCAGGATGGCGATGTAGCTGATGTAGTTGTTGGAGAGGTTTTGCAGACCAAAACCGATCCCCAAACCCACCGCCCCGGCAATCACCGCCAGGGATCCCAAATTGAGGCCACTGAAGGGCAAGACCAAGAGGATCCCGAACAGGGTGAGGATGTACTTGAAGATGGCCGTTGTAGACTCCTGGGTGCCCAGATCCAGTCCCAGCCGGCTCAGAAACCGCTGCTTAAAGCCAACGCTGACGTAGTGGGCAACGGTGAAGACCAAAGCGGCCAGCACAAAAAAGACCAGCAAGCTGGCGATGGAGACGCTGGAATTGGGCAGCGGTTGGGTGAGGACGCCCAGCGCCGTGGCCACCACGCGCCCCAAGCCCAGGTAAAAAGCGCGCTGAAAAGGCCGCAGGGCAGGTATAAAGCTGATGCCGCGATCCAGAGAGATGCCGGCAATGAGAATTGCCCCCAGGCCTCGCAGCAGCACCCCTGCGATGTCGATCCAGCTCCCCCAGGCCGGGTCGGCCTTGAGCTCCAACCAACTTTGCAGGCGGACGAGACTGCGGTCGAACAGCCGCCAGAGAAAGAACCCCACTGCCACGGTGGCCAGCCCGGCCAGGATGGTGAGCATCAGCACGCGCGGATCCTGCGCCCGCTGCAGATCCAGCCGATCCTGCCGGTAGTCGGCAATGGCTTGCTCCAGCCGCCGCGCCCAAGTGTTGGCCACCAGACGCACGTCGTTGAGGCTCACCTGGCCCAGCGGCACCCTGCGCTCGGCGGCGGCGTCGGCATAGGTGACGGTAAACAGATACCGCTGGGTGGCCTCAAAGCGACCTCTTTCTCCCAGGCGGAGGACGTACTGGCCGTTGGCATCCTGGGCCACCCGTACCTCCGGCTCTGGCAACTGGCCTTCTTCCAAGAAGCGCTCAATGATTGCCCGCACGTTGTCGGCCCGCACATCGCTGGGGTATTCTGCCGTCTGCAGGCGAAACACCGGAATGTTCCCCACCAAGACTTCTGTGCCCTCTTGGCCGGTCAAGGGGATCCGCAGTGGGCTAGAGGTCGGGGAAGGGGATCCCTCAAGAGTTGGCGCTTCGGCAGGAGTGGGGTGGGAAAAGCCGGGATCCCGCAACTCGAGGGCTTGGGCCACCGGGATCCCAGCAGCCTTGGAGACCGGAGCGGGCAGGAGCCAGAGGCCAATCCCGGCTATCAGCCCCACCGCCAGGGCCGCTCCCTTCAGCAGGACAGAGTCTCGAATGGCTCGTTGGACCCGAACGCCCATTGTCTCGGGGATCCCTAGGATGCTGCTGTAAGCCTATGGTGGCATAAGCAAATCCCGATTTTGGCCGATCCAAGCGAGGACCTTAAGTGCTCTGATGGTGGCCCAAAAGGCGTTGGCGCAGCTTTTTAATTTGGTCTCGCAGTTGCGCAGCTTCTTCAAATTCCAGGTTTTTGGCCGCTGCTTTCATCTTCAGTTCCAGTTGGCCGATCAGCTCTGGAATCTCCGAAAGAGGGATTTCGTCTGCAACTGGAAAGGCTTTTTCCAGGTCTTGGCTGTTGAGTTTGCGGGAGATGGCCAAAAAAGACAGAATGGCGTTGCTGTTTTTCTTAATAATGGGCTTAGGAGTGATGTTGTGTTGGCGGTTGTATTGCAATTGAATCTCCCGGCGGCGCTGGGTTTCGGCGATGGCCCGGGCCATGCTGCCGGTCAGGGTGTCGGCGTACATCACCACCGTGCCACGGACATTGCGCGCTGCTCGCCCGATCATCTGAATCAGGGATCGCTCCGCCCGCAAAAATCCCTCTTTATCCGCGTCCAAAATGGCCACCAAGGAGACTTCCGGCAAATCCAACCCTTCCCGCAACAAATTGACCCCTACCAGTACGTCAAAAGCTCCTTCGCGAAAATCTTGTAAAATTTCGATCCGCTCAATTGAGCTGATCTCGGAATGCAAATAGCGAACCCGGATCCCGCGTTCTTGCAAGTATTCTGTGAGATCTTCGGCCATGCGTTTGGTGAGGGTGGTCACAATGACCCGTTCCGGGAGGCCCTGCTGCGAACGTTCCAATCGCAGGTAGATCTCTCCCAACAAATCCTCCACCTGCCCGGCTGTGGGGCGGACATGCACTTCCGGATCCACCACCCCGGTGGGCCGAATGACCTGTTCTATAACCCGACCGGTGCCCGGCACATAGAACTTCAGGGTTTTGCCGTTTTCCACCACCGTTTCAAATTGGGCTCCGCTTTGCTCCAGTTCCCAGTTGCCGGGCGTGGCGGAAACAAAGACGCATTGGTGGACTTTGGCCCAGAACTCCTCGGCTTTGAGAGGGCGGTTGTCGAGGGCGCTGGGCAGGCGAAACCCGTGATCCACCAGCACCTGCTTGCGGGCGCGATCCCCATTGTACATGCCGCGGATTTGCGGCACGGTGACGTGGGATTCGTCCACCACCAAGAGCCAATCGTTGGCCTTGAAATAATCCACTAAACAAGCAGGCGGCTCCCCTTCCTTGCGCCCCGTCAGGTGCCGAGAGTAGTTTTCGATGCCGTTGCAATAGCCCACCTCCCGCAGCATTTCCAGGTCGTAGCGGGTGCGCTGTTCTAGCCGTTGGGCTTCCAGTAGCTTGCCTTGTTTGCGAAAGAAAGCCAGTTGCTCCTCCAGCTCCTGCTCAATGTTGAGGATCGCCTGCTGCAACTGGGCTTCTGGCGTTACAAAGTGGCGAGCCGGGTAGACTCTGAGGGCGCTGAGGCTGGTCAAAATCTCACCTGTAACCGGATCAATCAGGCGAATGGCCTCGATCTCATCGCCAAAAAATTCAATGCGGATCACCCGATCTTCATACGCCGGCACAATTTCCAGCACATCGCCCTTGACGCGAAATCGCCCCCGCGCCAGCTCCAGGTCGTTGCGCTCGTACTGAATGCCGGCCAGATCCCGCAAGACCTCCCGCTGGTTGATCTCCTGGCCGACTTGGAAGGGGATGGAAGCCTTCAGGTATTCCTCCGGCATGCCCAAGCCGTAGATGCAGCTTACCGAGGCCACCACGATGACATCTCGCCGTTCAAATAGAGAGCGGGTAGCGGAGTGCCGCAACATGTCGATCTCATCGTTGATGGAAGAAGACTTGGCGATGTAAGTATCGGTGCTGGGCACATAGGCTTCCGGTTGATAATAGTCGTAATAGCTGATGAAATATTCGACGGCATTGTAGGGAAAAAGCTCTCGCAGCTCGTTACACAGTTGGGCGGCCAAGGTTTTGTTGGGAGCCATCACCAAGGTGGGCCTGCCGACTTGCTGGATAGTATGGGCAATGGTAAACGTTTTGCCGGTTCCGGTTGCCCCCAGCAGGGTTTGAAAGCGATGGCCCTCTAAAATCGACTTCACCAAGCCGGCAATCGCCTTGGGTTGATCCCCCGTGGGCTGATAGGAAGAAACCAGTTGAAACTCCGACATAAGTCTATCCGTTGATCTTTTGAGGATCCATGGTTGAGTGTTCTGGTTAAGACTTTTAATTTAGACAACTGGGCAGTTACAGCCTGCTTGGCCAGAACCTATATCGTCCCATAAGCTAAAACCTTTGTCAGTGGAGTTTCCGTCGGTGCGCTGGATCTCCTGACGAAAGAGCAAGCTGTAGTTGAATTCGGCGGCTACACCTCACAGGCTGTAAATTTGTCCATCGATTAGCAGATGGGTAATGCCTTTCTTCTGCAATTGTGGGCGTACAATCTCCAGAATGTATCCGGGAAATTGGATGACCCGGTAGGGCGGATAGGTGTTGCTGCCACGACGGCTCATCTCGGAAAAGCGCCGAGCCACCTTGTGGTTGTCGAAAATGGGCAGCGTATTGGCGTTTTCGATCCCCTCTACGGGCAGGGATCCCAGCCCCAGAAATTCCTTGAGGGGGCGGGTGGTCAGCTCTTGGTAGCGATCCACCACAACATAACAGGTCTCAGGCAGGTCGAGCTTCTCTAGGGGGAGTACTTGGATGTGATGGACGGGATCCGCCAAGGGATCTTCTGAGGGCACCGCTGCCGCGTCGTCTAAAAAATCGTCGGCATCCTCTTCTTCGTCGTCATCGTCTTCTTCGTCTTCCAGGTCGTTGTCCTCGTCGTCTTCTAGGTCTTCTTGAAGCTCGGCTACGAGCTGGGCCGGCAATTCTTCGGGGGCCAGTTCTGCCACCGTGGCCGTCCTGTCCTCAGGGATCCGCTCCCCTTCGCTGACATCGCTGAGATCGGAGGCGTCGGCAGCCCCCTGTGGGGGCAAGACCTGTTGCCCCTCCATGCCGTCCAGGGGAAGGGTGGGTTCCTCGCCCGTGTCTTTGCGGCGAGCTGCTGAGCGTTTGAGCTGGATCAGCCGCTGGTACTCGTCGGCAGCGATGTTTTCCTTGAGGACACGGGTGATGGTGGTAACGCTTACCCGAAATTGCTCGGCCAATTCGGCGGCAGTGGCTGCCGAGCCGCGGTAGGTGCTAACAATTTGCTGTTGTTCTTGTTCTGAAAGTTTGCTGCGGGCCATCGCGGTTATCCCATCCCAAAACTTGGACTCATGGGCAGGCGGCGGTTGCCCGACACAGCCGGTTGAGGCCGGCGGCCAGCGCTTCCCGCTCTAGTTCCTTGCCGATGAAGACAATTTTTGACCAACGCGGCTCATCGGGATCCCACTCCCGCTCCAAGAAGAGGGTCTGTCGTCGGCCCACCTGATGAAAGATAACCCGCTGCGGCTCGTCCGCAACCCACAGCACCCCCTTGGCGCGAAAAATCGTCTCCGGCAGATCCTGCAGCCAATCGCGGAAGGCCGCCAGATCCAGCGGTTGCTGCAGTTGAAAGCTCAGAGATTGGATCCCGTCTTCTTCCAGATGGTGACTGGGGTGAGCGTGACCTTCAGCCTCGGCAGCGGAGAGCTTGGGATCCCACAGCTCTGGGCGAAAGGCGTGCACATCCAAAATGCGGGCCAGGGGCACCTGGGCGTGGGTGGTGGGCAGACAGGGAGCGTCGGGGTTGTAGCGACGCAGATCTAACAGGATCTTCTCTTGTTCGGCTGGGGTGATCAAATCTACCTTGTTCAGGAGCAAGATGTCGGCGCTGCTGATCTGGTGGGCGGTAGTTTGGGACCGCTGGAAGTTGCGCCAGTACTCGGCCCCATCCACCAGGGTCACCATCCCATCCAGGCGCAGCTCCTCGTGGAAGGTTCTCTGTACAAACAGCTCGGCCACCTGCCTGGGATCCGCCACGCCGCTGGTCTCCACCACCAGGTAGTCCAACGCCTGGGCATGCTGAAGCAGCTCGCGAGCCGCCCGTTCGAGATCCTCCCGCACCGTGCAGCAGAGACAGCCGTTGCTGAGCTGCATCAGCCCTCCTTGGGGCATGTTGACCAGTTCGCCATCGATGGAGATCTCGCCAAACTCGTTGAGGATAACCCCGATGCGCAGCCCGTGTTCCTCCTGCAAGATGCGCTTGAGCAGCGTGGTTTTACCACTGCCCAAAAAGCCCGTCAAAATTGTAACCGGAAGCTGAGCTTTCATACATTCATTACATATCAATCACTCAAGACTCAATCGACAAGCGGCCAACAAACCCTTTTCTCAGGTTCTCTGGAGGCTCTACTAGCTTAGCTCCAGGGCCAGTTTTCCAGGATCTGGACTGAATGGCGGCGCTGCTGGGATCCCTAAGCCAGCAGGTTCGGGTGGACGAGGTGGGCATGCAATCCACCTACCCCGTCTGGGTGGGCTGCGCCGGCAGATCCGCTGGGCCGATGTCGAGCGCCTTGACCTCGCTCCACCAGCCAGGGGGGCCTGTTGACACTCCCACCGTCTAAAGGCGGGGGATTCTTACGCAGTCCACAAAAGAACCCGCAACGGCGTTGTCAAAGCGCCTCTAGACAGTTCCTTAACGCAAAGCCCCAAGGTTCTGCTGACTTTCTTAAGCAGGTTGGCGGCAGCATTTGCCTCAGCCCAGAGGGTCTCCACCCGTCGGGTTTTTCACCATAACTAGGTAGCTCATCTCCATCTAGGAAGCTTGCCTGCGAGCTGTACGCCTCCTCTACCTCAATAAACTCCATGCCATAATGCTGACATAATTGCACGATACGCTCCTTGAACCGACCTGTTGGGACGAAAACAAAGTTTTGGTTAAAACCGCATTCTTGTTTTTGTTCTTTGTTCCAACCTAAATAAGCGATAGTGCGAGAGGAAAGTCAACGGTACAATCACTACAACCATGGTGTGGGGCTAGCGGTTGTTTATCTTATTTTTTGGCCAAAGAGAAAGAAAGAGGTCTTGGTGGGAGAAGTCAGGAAGAGGTTGTTTGAGCTATGAAACTATATCAACGACCCCCATCATGGGTAAGCGACTAAAGTGGCTAGCGGGCTTTTCCGCCCCGCACTCAAGTGCGGGGCTACCAAGCTATCCTTTTGTGTACTACCTGGTCAGCGGCCCTATGTCCAGCCTTGGATGGACAGGCTGCTGGGGGTTTGCCCTGTTGCTCTTGCTCTGGATGGGATCCTGGCCTTCTGGGTTTGGATGGGGAGCTAGCTCCAGCGGGGCAAGTAGCAGGAAAAATCCTGTTTTTTAACAAACCGAAAGGGCCCGGAAAGGGATCCCCAGACCACCTGATCTGTTTCGGGATCGCGCCCCTGATCCAGGCTGTGGAAGTAGTCGGCCCCGATTTCAAACTCGCTATAGAGGTAGGTGGTTCTGCCCTTGCGCTCGACGATACAGCCCTTGCCGGGTACGCTGCGGCCCCGGTAGCAGGATCCCGTCCATTCCACCTGAACCGCGCAGCCGGGCAAAAGCTCCAGCTCTGCCGCCGCCAGGCTGGCCAGTTTTCCCAGATCTCGGCCAGCACATTTGTAGGCCTCCGGGGATCCCAGGGCGTAGTTTTGAATGCGGATCCCGTCTGGCGTCTCGAAAAGGTGGATGACCCGCTGCCGGTAGGGCTGGTCGGGGTAGATATCGTACAGTTGCTCCACGTAAAACCCTATCCCCTGAAACACCGACCACGGCAGAGGGCATTGGTAGACGTGAATGTTGGCGAACCAGACCGGCTCGGCTATAGCCTGGTGCAGATTGTTGAAATGTCCGGCCATCCAGGTGGCCAGTTGGGCCAGTTGCGGCGAAACCGACATAGCGCAAGTGACATACTCCCGTCTCTCACCCTAAAGCGCTCTGCGCCGCTGACGCGAACGGGTAGAGAGCAGGCTTCTCGCTTCGAAGGACTCCGTTCCGCTAGCGCGAACGGGGAGCTATTGCAAGAACCCTCTGCAAGCAGCCACGGAATGCCCTATCGCAGGGCTGTACCAGATTCCGGCAACGCCGTTTTGTACAGCCAATCTGATTTTACGATATTTTTTGCGGGGGTGGCTGTATCCCGACCCTGACTGCCCCCCAGTCGGATATAGGGGGGTACAGGGCGGGGCTTATCCACCCCCGCACCCCCAGAAGCGTAAGCGTGCAAGCCTATTATCCGGGACGGCAGGCCCGCTTGCCAAAACCAGCTCTAGGGATCCAGTTTGGCCGACAGGCTAGAGTAGAGAAGCTCGATCCCCTCCGCTTGGGATCCGATTTGCCTTTCAATGGATTTGCGAACGGCGCTATGTCTGCCCCACCCCTTCCCCTGCTTGGGCAATCCCTAGCTGCCTTGAAAGACTGGGCGGTTGAGCAAGGGCAGCCGGCCTACCGCGGCCAACAACTGCACACCTGGCTCTACCACAAAGGGATCCGCTCCCTGCAGGAGGTGACGGTCTTTCCCAAGGCCTGGCGCGAGGCGCTGCAAGAGTATCCCGTGGGGCGCTCCCAGGTGGTGCAGCGGATAGAATCCCGCGATGGCACGGTCAAGTTTTTGCTGCAGTTGGCGGATGGGGAGTTGATCGAGACGGTGGGGATCCCGACCGCCAGGCGGCTGACCGTCTGCGTTTCCTCCCAGGTGGGCTGCCCCATGGCCTGCAACTTCTGCGCCACCGGCAAGATGGGCTACCGGCGCAACCTCAAGCTGCACGAAATTCTGGATCAGGTGTTAACGGTGCAGGAGGACTTTGGCCGCCGCGTCAGCCATGTGGTCTTCATGGGCATGGGCGAGCCCCTGCTCAACCGCGACACGGTGGTGCAGGCCATCCGCAGCCTGAACCAAGATATTGGCATCGGCCAGCGGCACATCACCCTCTCCACCGTGGGCGTGCCCCGCCAAATCCCCTGGCTGGCCCAGCAGGATCTGCAAATTACCCTAGCCGTCAGCCTGCACGCCCCCAACCAGGAGCTGCGGCAGCAGCTGATCCCTTCCGCAGCCCACTACCCCCTGGACGCCCTTATTCAAGATTGCCGCGACTACATGCTCTGCAGCGGGCGGCGGATTAGCTTTGAGTATACGCTGCTGGCCGGGGTCAACGACCTGCCCATCCATGCCCGCCAACTGGCCCACCTGCTGCGCCAGGCCAGCCAGTCGGGGGCCCGCCTGCACGTCAACCTAATCCCATACAACCCCATTGCCGAGGCCAACTATCAGCGCCCTCACCCAGCGCGGGTGGCGGAGTTCGTCCGCCTGCTAGAGGAACACCACGTCCAGGCCAGCGTGCGCCAGACCCGTGGCCTAGATGGCAACGCTGCTTGCGGTCAGCTGCGGGGATCCTTTTTGCGCGCTTCCCCTGAGCCGGCCCCTGGCCGTTCCTAGGCGCTGCCGGCTCTAGAGAGGTCTTTTGCCGCCGCCGGAGCGGGATCTGGGCTTTGGGGGAGCCAAACGCGGAAATGGGTCCATCCTTCCAGGCTGCTGACGGAGATCCGGCCCCCCATGTGCTCCACCAGTTGCTTGACCAGGGACAGCCCCAGGCCGGTGCCGCCGTGCTCCCAGCGATCCGCCTTCGGGATCCGATAGAACTTTTCAAAGATGCGGGGCAGCTCCGCCTCTGGGATCTCGCTGCTGTTGCTACAGACGAAGAGGATCCCTTCTCCTTCCTGGGCCACCCGCAGGTGGATGGATCCCTCGGGGGCGGTGTACTTGATGGCATTGTGCAGCAGCTCGCGCAAAATGCGGCCCAGAGCCGTGGGATCCGCCTCAAGGGGTGGGATCCCCTCTTCCAGGTGCAGTTGCAGGTTTTGCTGTTTGCTCTGTGCCAGGGGCTGAGCTGCCGCCACCAGATCCCGCAAATAGCGCGGCAGGAAGATCTCTTCCGGCTGGAGCAGATACTTCTCGGCTGCCAGCCGCTGCATGTCCAGCAGGTCGTTGATCAGCTCAATTTGTCGGTTACACTCCTTGAGGGCAATGGCGAAATAGTGCTGCTGTTTCTCGGAGTTATTGTGGGCTATTTGCAACATTTGCAGGGCCATGCGCACATTGGCCATGGGGGTGCGCAGCTCGTGGGAGACGGTGCTCAAAAAATCGTCCTTGAGCAGGTTGAGCCGCTCCAATTCCTTCACCTGGGCCTGGGCCGCCTCATACAGACGGGCCTGCCGCAGGGCCAGAGCACACAAGTTGGCCACCTGGTAGGCCAGTTGCCTTTCGGCTTCCGAAAACTCCTGCTGTCGCTCCACCAGCAACACCCCCAGCCGCTCTTGCTTGTCCCAAAGGGAGCAGGCCAAAAGCTGCACCCAGTGCCCGCCTTTTTCCTTTTGACAACAGCAGTGGACTTCCCAGGGCTGCTCGAGAAAAGTATGGGAGTGCAGCAGGTGCACCAGCTCAGGGTCGTTGAGATAGACGGGATCCGCCTCCTCCGGAAACGAGCAAGCCGGGATCCAGCCTGACCCCCCGGCGCCGGTCAAGAGAATGTGGCAGCCGCTTAGGTGGAGGGCTTCGGCCAGGCTCTTGACCACCTCTTCCAGGATCTCCCCCTCGTTGAGGCTGGCCACCATCTGGCCGCTGAGGGAGCGCAGCACCGCCTCAAAGCACAAAGCCTGCTGCAGCTTAGCGGTGCGCAGCGCCACTTGCGCTTCCAGCTCGCGGTTGAGGGCTTCTAGCTGCTGTTGGGCCCGCTTTTGCTCGGTGATCTCCCGCCCCACCGCCAGGATCTCCACCAATTGGCCTTGGCTGTCGAAAATGCCCTGATCCACCCAGCTCACCCAGCGGGACTGGCCACTTTCGCCGGGGTACTCCCGCTCGCTGCGGTAGAAAGGACGTTCAGGCGTAAGAGCCGCAAGAGACTGCAGCACCGCCTCCCGTTCTTGCGGCGGCAGAGAGTCCACCCAGCGCCTGCCTATTGTTTCTTCTGCCGAACAACCAAAAAAGCGCAGGTAGGCAGGGTTGACATAGGTAATGCGGCTATCGGGCAAAGAGCGACAGATCAGCTCCGTCTGCTGCTCCACCACAGCGCGGTACTGCTGCTGCTGTTGCCAGAGGCGATCCAACAGCGCCTGTTGGCTGGCCGCCGCCTGTTGCCAAGCCTTGGCCAGGGTCTGCACCTCCCAGATGGGGCCGGGATCCACAGGGGGCCAGGCCGGGATCCCAGTTTGCACAAATTGCTCCGCTATTTGGGTCAGGCGGCGCAGCGGGCGAGAGAGGGCTTTGTCCAGGAGGATCCCAGCTCCCAGAAAGCCCAGCAGCAGCCCCCCGCCCAAGAGGGCCGCCTGCTGAGTGCTGCGATAGACAGGGGCGAGAAGGATCTCCTCCGGGATCCCCTGTACGAAATAGAAACTCAGCCCCCCTTCATCCTGAATGGCCGTCACCTGTGCCAGATAACGGATCCTGTCCACCCTAAGGCGCAGCAGATCTTGCGAGGCCGCCGTCTCCCAGGATCCCACCTGCGCTTGCACAGCCAGCAGCAGCGGGTGGGGGGAGAGCTCCTCCGTGCCGGCCACCACCTGGCCCTCTTCATCCAGCAACCAGCTCACCCCCGGATACCCCAAGCTGACCTGCAGATCTTCCAGAAAAGCCTGCAGTTGCTGAGCCGAGAGAGCAGCCACCAGGCTGCCGTAAACCCCGCCCTCCCCATCCGCCAAGGGCAGCGCCGTCAGGACCAGCCGCTCCGGCCTTTGATGGGGAGACTCGACAAAAAAGTTGCTCACCACCCAGGTACGGCGGGCCCCTTCCTGTTGCAGGACTGCGGGAAACCAAGACAGCCGCCGCAGATCCACAAAGCCCAATTGCCGCGTCAAGCCGGTGGGATCCCCGCTTTCCGGATCCCGTTGGCGGCCTTGGACGGATCCCGGCTTCAGGCCCGGCGTGTGGTAAGTCCAGATCGAGCCATCGGCGTGGCGGCGGGCCGTGATAAACCCCCCCTGCTCAGAGACAAAGCCGACATAGCTCAGCTCGGGAAACTGCTGCAACTGGCGGGCAAAATACGCTTCCAAGACTTCCAGATCGGGAGGCTGAGGAGCGGCCAGATTGGGCAACAGCCCCCAGCGCACCGCTCCCTCAGTGAGGGCATTGACCTGCAGGGGGGCCTGCAGATACCGGTGTAGGTTCTCCTCGGCTCGGTGGTTAACCTCACGCTTCAGGTGCTCGGCCAACTGCAGCGCCATCTGCCGCCCGGCTCGCCAGGAGAGGTAGCTCACCCCGCCCGCCCCCCCGGCCACCGCCAACAGCAGCGGCAACAGCAGCGCCACCTGCAAAGGGATCGACCGAGAAGCCAGGGAGGGCAAGCGCATCCGGGAAGCAATCGAGGAAAATAGCATGGGATCCCTAGGCTTGAGGAGGTTCTAGCGCTCGCTGCACAGCGCCGAGGACAACTTCGGCACCCATGGCCAACAGCGCCACCGGGATCGCCCCCACCAGCAGGATGGCGGTGTCGTAGAGGGCAAACCCCAGCGTGATAAAGCTGCCCAGCCCGCCCGCCCCGATAAAGGCCGCCAACGTGGCGCTGGCAACCACCTCGATAGTAGCGGTTTTAACGCCGGCCAAGATTACCGGCAACGCCAAAGGGATCTCCACATAGCGCAGCACCTGGGCAGGGGTCATGCCCATGCCCAAGGCGGCTTCGCGTAGGGCCGGATCCAGGCTGCGGAAGGCCACGTCGGTGCTGATTAAAATGGGGGGCAAGGCCAAGATCGTCAGGGCAATGGCCGCCGAGCGGAAGCCAAGGCCAAAGTAGGGAATGGCCAAAAACAAAATCGCCAAGCTGGGGATCACCCGCAAGCTGCTAAAAGCATTGATCACCACCAGAGAAACCACCTGCGAGCGGGAGCTGCCAAAACCCAGCGGCAGACCCACCAGCAACGCGATCCCCAGCGGCACCGCCACCAGTTGCAGGTGTTGGAGGAAAGCTTGAAGTAGCAGGTCGCTGTTGCTTTGAGCATAGTCCAAGGAGCGGGCCAGGAGGCTCATCGAGAGCATGACTCTAGTCAATGATATGCTGGACTATACTGAAAATAATGTACAGTATGTTCAGTATGGCTGCTTGGTATGGCTAGGTATGTAAAACCGAGAGAAGCGGCGGATTATTTTGGGGTGTGTCTCCACACCTTGAGGCGATGGGAAC
>Ga0308408_1000172_pt1 | contig 39693 bp, 40 predicted proteins | sample HotsprSampleMSe3_FD_203466 | JGI IMG/M metagenome (GOLD analysis project Ga0308408, IMG submission 203466) | Hot spring phototrophic mat microbial communities from Mushroom Spring, Yellowstone National Park, Wyoming, United States - 20060912_MSe3 ... | reverse complement strand
CCGCGAGCGCGCGACGGCCTCCGGGATCTCGAGATCGGAGCGCACGATCCCGGCCGCGAGGCCGAGCAGGAAGCAGAGAACGGGTGGGGAGAAGAGGTTGGCGAGCGCAGCGTCCAAGGCGGGTTTCCGATGCGGCGGACACCCTTCCGTGGGGTGCGGCGAGCGGCTAGCACGGGTGCAACGAGGTGGCGAGCATGACCGCGTTCGATCGTTCCTTCGTCGCTTCGACCGTGGCCCGCATGCTCTGGGAGGTCGAGGCCGTCGCGTTTCGGCCCGACCCGCCCTTCATCTTCACGTCGGGCTGGGCGAGCCCGGTCTACATCGACGTGCGGAAGCTCATCTCCTATCCGCGGCTGCGCCGCACCCTCCTCGACCTCGCCGAAAAGACGATCCTGCACGCGATCGGCTACGAGCGGCTCGATGCGGTGGCGGGCGGGGAGACCGCCGGCATCCCCTTCGCCGCCTGGCTCGCCGAACGGCTCATGCTGCCCATGCAATATGTCCGCAAGCAGCCCAAGGGGTTCGGCCGCAACGCCCGGATCGAGGGCGCGGTGCAGGAGGGCTGGCGAACCCTTCTCGTCGAGGATCTCGCCACCGACGGGCGCTCGAAGGTCGGCTTCGTGGGAGCATTGCGCGAGGCCGGCCAAAGCTGTGAGCACGCCTTCGTCGTTTTTTATTACGACGTGTTCCCGCACGCCCGAGCGACGATCGAGAAGCTCGGCGTCAAGCTCCACCATCTCTGCACCTGGCGCGACGTGCTCGCCGTAGCGCGCAGCGAGGAGCGGTTCCCGGTCGCGGTTCTCGGCGAGGTCGAGGCGTTCCTGGCCGACCCGGTCGGTTGGTCGGCTCGGCACGGCGGCCTCGACCACGTGCCCGACTGAGCGCTCCTTCACTCCACCAGCACGAGGTGACCGGGTGCCACCTCCTCGTAGACCGCGGGCGGCGGCTCGAAACCCCAGGGACGCAAAGGCGAAGGGATCTCGTCCGTCGCGAGGCGGAGCTCCTCGCGCCGCTGGCGCGGATCGGCCACCGGCACCGCCGCCAAGAGCTTTTTCGTGTAGGGATGGCGTGGGTTCTCGAAGATCGCCGCGCGCGCCCCGATCTCGACGATCCGGCCGAGATACATGACCGCCACCCGATGCGCGATCCGCTCGACCACCGCCAGATCGTGACTCACGAAGAGGTACGAGAGGCCGAGCTCTTCCTGCAGGTCGATCAAGAGGTTGACGATCTGCGCCTGGATCGAGACGTCGAGCGCGGAAAGTGGCTCGTCGGCGACGATGAGATCCGGCTCGAGGGCGAGGGCGCGGGCGATGCACAGCCTTTGCCGCTGCCCGCCCGAAAATTCGTGCGGGTAGCGGCGCAGATGCTCGGGCCCGAGCCCGGTCCGGCGCAACAGTGCCACCACCCGGTCCTCGAGCTCCGAGCCGCGCGCGAGCCCGTGGATCCGCAAGGGTTCGCCCACGAGCCCGAGGGCCGAAAGCCGAGGATTCAAGGACGCGTACGGGTCCTGGAAGATCATCTGCATCCGCCGCCGCACGGCCACCATCGCGGCGCGGGGCAAGTCGGTGATGTCGCGCCCTTCGAACCGCACGCTCCCGCGGGTCGGCTCTTGTAGCCGCAGGATGGTCCGGGCAGTAGTCGACTTGCCGCAGCCCGATTCGCCGACGAGCGCCAAGGTCTCGCCTCGCCCCAGTGTGAAGGAGACGCCCTCGACGGCGTGGATCGCCGCCTTCGGTCGGCCGAGGAAACCGCCGCCCACGGGAAAGCGGGTGGTCAAGCCGTCGACCTCGAGGAGCGGGCCGTCGGGCCGGACGGCCGGTCGTCGCGCCGTCGCGCGGGTCGGCTCGGCGGCACGCGCCTCTTGGCCGAACTCGACGGTCGGGAAGCGCTCGGGCCGAGCTTTGCCGCGCATGCTCCCGAGCCGCGGCACGGCGGCGAGCAAGGCCTGCGTGTAGGGATGCTCGGGGGCCTCGAAGATCCGCTCGACCGGCCCCTCCTCGACCTTCCGGCCGCGCCACATGACGACCACACGATCGGCCATCTCGGCCACCACCCCCATGTCGTGGGTGATGAAGAGCACGGCCATTCCGATCTCACGCTGCAGCAGTTTGACGAGGTCGAGGATCTGCGCCTGGATCGTGACGTCGAGGGCGGTAGTGGGCTCGTCGGCGATCAAGAGAGCCGGCCGGCAGGCCAGAGCCATGGCGATCATCGCCCGCTGGCGCATGCCGCCCGAGAGCTGGTGCGGGTAAGCGTCGAGCCGGCTCGCAGCCTCGGGGATCCGCACCCGCTCGAGCGCTTCGAGAGCGAGGGCTCGGGCCTCGCGCCGGCTCTTGCCCTGGTGCAGCTCGATCGCCTCGGCGATCTGCTCACCCACCGTGAGCACCGGGTTGAGCGAGGTCATGGGCTCTTGGAAGATCATCGAGATCTCGTTGCCGCGGATCGACCGCAACACGGGGGCCGGCGCACGCACGAGATCGAGCGTCGAGCCGTCCTGGCGACGGAAGCGCACGGCACCGTCGACGATCCGCCCGCCGCCGAGCTCGACCAGCCGCATGATCGAAAGGGCCGTGACCGATTTGCCCGAGCCCGATTCGCCGACGATCGCGAGGGTCTCGCCGCGGCCGATCGCGAAGCTCACCCCGTCCACGGCTCGGACCACGCCGTCGACCGAGCGGAACTCGACCGCGAGCCCGTCGACTTCGAGGAGAGGCTCGCGCGCCATCGCGCTCAAAGGTTGCGGGCGCTGCGCCTGAGGCGCGGATCCAAGGTCTCGCGCAGGCCGTCACCCAAAAGATTCACGGCGAGCACGACGAGCGACAGGAACAGGCCCGGGAAGACGAGGAGCCACCAGCCTACGAGGACGTAAGTCCGGCCTTCCGCCATCATATTGCCCCAAGAGGGGATGTCGGGCGGCGTCCCGGCGCCGAGGAACGAGAGAATCGCCTCGATGATGATCGCCGAGGCGCAGACATAGGTGGCCTGGACGACGAGCGGGGCGAGTGTGTTCGGCATGATGTGGACCGCCAGGATGCGCGGCAGCCGCGCCCCGAGCGAGATCGCCGCGTCGACGAAGAGTTGCTCGCGCAGCGTGAGCACGACGCTGCGCACGAGCCGCACCACGCGCGGGATCTCGGGGATGGTGATGGCCACGATCACCGTGCGGATCGAGGAGCGGGAGAGCGAGATCATGGCGATCGCCAAGAGGATCGCGGGGATCGCCATGAGCCCGTCCATGATCCGCATGACCACGGCGTCGATCCGCCGCAAGAAGCCGGAGACGAGGCCGATGGCGAGGCCGAGTGCGGTGCTCAAGAGTGCCACCGTGAAGCCCACGAAGAGCGAAACCCGGGCACCGTGGAGCGTGCGCGAGAAGACGTCGCGGCCGAGATGGTCGGTACCGAACCAGTGTTGGGCGGAAGGCGGACGCAAGCGCAGGCGCGGGTTGATGCGCGCCGGATCCTCGGGTGCGATCCAGGGGGCGAAGACGGCGATCGCGACCATGACGAGCAGGATCGCGACGCCGGCGACCACCGTCGGGTAGCGACGGGCGAACAGCCGGAAGCCGCCGGTCGTGGGCCGCGAGGTGCTCTCGAGGGGGCTCGCCGCGGCCATGGCTCAATAGCGGATCCGCGGATCGAGGAAGGTGTAGACGATGTCGATGACGAGATTGATCAGCACGTAGACACCACTGAAGATCAAGATGACCCCCTGGATGATCGGATAGTCACGGCGCAAGATGGCATCGACCGTGAGGCGGCCGAGCCCCGGGATCGCGAAGACGCTCTCGGTCACCACGACCCCGCCGATCAGGAGTGCGATGCCGATACCGATCGTCGTGACGATCGGGACCGACGCCGGCTTCAAGGCGTGACGAAGCAGGATGGGCGCCAGGGCCAGGCCCTTGGCGTGGGCGGTGCGGATGTAGTCCTGGTGGATGACCTCGAGCATCGAAGCGCGGGTGATGCGCGCGATCAGAGCGACGTAAGTGACGCCGAGGGCGAGGGTCGGCATGGCGAGGCTCTTGATGAAACCCCAGAAGTCCTCGCGGAACGAGACGTAGCCCATCACCGGCAACCATTTGAGGTTGACGGCGAAGATCAAGATGAGGACGTAGGCGAACACGAAGACCGGCACCGAGAAGCCGAGGACGGCGAAGCTCATGACGAGCCGGTCGACCCACGAGCCCGCCCGCCAGGCAGCGACGATCCCCAACGGGATCGCGACCAGGACGGAAAAGAGGATGGTCGTCGTGGCGAGCGCGAACGTGGGCTCCATGCGCTGGAGGACGAGCTCGGCGACCGGCCGATCGGAGAAGATCGAGCGGCCGAGATCGCCTACGAGGATGTGGCCGAGCCATACGAGGAACTGCTCGACGAGCGGCCGGTCGAGGCCCAGCTTGGCGCGGATCCGGGCGATGTCCTCTTGGGTCGCGATGTCGCCCGCGATGACCGCCGCCGGATCGCCCGGTGCGAGATGCAGCATGCCGAAGACGAACAGCGCCACGACCGCCATGACGAGCGCGGTCGAGCCGAGCCGTCGCAAGATCAGCCCGAGCATCGCGATCGAGCCCCGCCACGGGACCCACGGGCACGGCCCGCCAGAGCGCGCCGCATCCCACGTCCTCCCCTGACCATGTCGCGGCCGACTATGACGGGGAGGCGCCCACCGGTCGAGGGGCGGTCAGAGGCCGAAGCGGTGGTCTTTGGGGAAGCCACGCGGCGCGAGACGGCCAGCGGCGCCGCGCCGACGGCGATAGGCCTGCCACGCCTCGAAGCTGCGGATCTTCTCTCCTGCCCGCCAGGCGAGACCCCGTTCGGCCGTGAACGTCACGAGATCGGCGAGGCTCGCGTCCTCGAGGCGCATCAAGGTTACACCCTTGCCCTTGGCTTGCTCGGGGAGGTCGGCCACGGGGAAGATCGAGATCTTGTGGTTGGTACCGGAGACCGCCACGAACTCGCCCTGGACCGGGACGGCGAAGGCGAGCGCGTCCCCTTCGCCCAAAGTGACGACCTGCTTGCCGGCCCGGGTCTGGGCGACGAGCGCCGCTTCGGGCGCGACGAAGCCCAGGCCTTTGCGGGTGGCGAGCACGAGCTTGCCCTCCGGACGGTGGATCCGGGCGGTCACGATCTCGACGCCCTTTGCGAGATCGAGGAAGAGCGAGAGCGGTTCGCCCGTGCCGCGGCCGCCCGGGAGCTTGTCGACCGGTACGGTATAGGCCTTGCCGTCGGCCGTCAGGATCAAGAGCCGGTCGGTGTTCTGGCCCTCGAGGACGAAGCGGCCGGCATCGCCCTCCTTGTAGCGGACTTCCGAACCCGGCTCGAGCCGCCCTTTGAGCGCGCGCACCCAGCCCTTCTCCGAAACGAGCACGGTCACGGGCCAGCGTTCGACCGGCAGCTCGACGAGTTCGGGGGCCACGGCGGGCGGACCTTCGAGCCGGGTCCGGCGTGCCCCGAGCGGCCCCGAGCCGAAACGCTTCTTCCCCTCGAGCATCTCGGCGCGGAGCTCGCGCCGACGGGCCCCCTCGTCGGCGAGGAGCTCTTCGAGCTCGGCACGTTCGCGGCGGAGTTCGAGGGCCTCCTTGCGCAACGCCTCTTCTTCGAGACGGCGGAGGTTGCGCAGCCGCAGGTTCAAGATCGCCTCGGCCTGCCGGTCGGTGAGGCCGAAGGCCGAAACGAGCGCGGGCTTGGGCTCGTCCTCCTCACGGATGATGCAGATGACGCGGTCGATGTCGAGGAAGATCTTCAGATAACCCTCGACCAGCTCGAGCCGGTCGGCGATCTGCCGGAGCCGGAACCGGCTGCGCCGTTCGAGCACCTCCATGCGGTGGGCGAGATAGCCCTGGAGCAGCTCTGCGAGGCCCATCACCCGAGGCACGCCGCGGGCGTCGAGCACGTTCATGTTGATCGCCAGGCGCACCTCGAGCTCGCTCGCCTTGAAGAGCTGTTCCATGAGCGCCTCGGGCGGCACCGTGCGGCTCTTGGGCACGAACACGAGGCGCACCCGGTCGGTCGATTCGTCGCGCAGATCGGCGAGAAGCGGCAGCCGCTTGGCGGCCAAGAGCTCGGCCAGCTTTTCGACGAGGCGGCTCTTCTGCACTTGCCAGGGAATCTCGGTGACGACGATCTGGTACTGCCCGTAGGGAAGCTCTTCCTTTTCCCAGCGCGCGCGCAGTCGGAGGACGCCGCGGCCCGTCCGGTAGGCCTCGACGAGTGTTTCGGGCGGCTCGACGATCACACCGCCCGTCGGCAGGTCCGGCCCTTTGACGAAACGCAGGAGCTCTTCGGCTGTGGGTGGCGGGGCGTCGGCCGGCCGGACGAGCATCCAGGCGAGCGCGTCGAACAATTCGCCGGCATTGTGCGGCGGGATCGAGGTCGCCATGCCGACTGCGATGCCGGTGGCGCCATTGGCGAGCAAATTCGGAAAGGCGGCGGGCAGGACCACGGGTTCCTGCTCGCTGCCGTCGTAGGTCGGGCGAAACTCGACCGTGTCCTGGTCGATGCCCTCGAGCATCGCCATGGCGACCGGCGTGAGCCGCGCCTCGGTGTAGCGCATCGCCGCCGCCGCATCGCCGTCGATATTGCCGAAATTGCCCTGGCCTTCGATCAGAGGGTAGCGCTGGGCGAAGTCCTGGGCGAGCCGGACGAGCGCTTCGTAGACCGCGGCATCGCCGTGTGGGTGGAACTTGCCGATCACGTCGCCGACCACCCGGGCGCATTTCTTGAAGCCCGAGGCCGGGTCGAGACGCAGCTGCAGCATCGCCCACAAGAGGCGACGTTGGACCGGCTTCAAGCCGTCGCGCAGGTCCGGGAGCGAACGCGCGGTGATCGTCGAAAGGGCGTAGGCGAGGTAGCGCTCGCCCAGCGCCCGGCCGAAATCGATCGGCTCGATCCGCTGGGCGGAGTCTTGGCGGCTCATGCGGGCTCCGTTCGCGGTGCGGGGGCGAGGAGCGCCGAGAGGCGCTCGCGGGCGGCCGGCATCGGCCGATCGACCGGGGCGAGGATATGCCGGGCGATGAAATGGCCGGCAAGACGCAACCCCTGGGCGATCTGCTCGGCATCCGCGGGCCCGCCCCGGGTCAAGAAGGCGGGCAGCGGCAGGAGCCTGTCGGCCCAAGGTGCCCCGGCTTTCGCACTCACCGCCCGGCCGGTCCTGGGCGAGACCCAGACGAGATCCTCGCTGGCCCCGGTGAGCGCGCAGCGGTCGAGCTCCAGGGCGAAGCCGAGCTCGGCGAGCAAGAGGAGCTCGAAGCGGACATAGGCCTCGCGCCAAGCCTCGTCGGCCGCGAGCCGGCCGAGCAAGGTCAAGAGCCCGGCATAGAGCTGCGGGTGCGGCTCGCGCTCGGGCAGGCTCGCCTCGAGGAGCGCGGTGGCGGCGGCGAGGGCCTGGAGGCGGAGCGGATCCTCGACCAAGATCGACGCGTAGAGCCGGCGCGGCTCGACGGTGAAATGGCCGAGCTGACTCTCGAGCCGAGCCCGCCAGGCGAGATCGAGCCGGTTCCCGGGCTGGAGGAGCGGGGCGCGTTTGCGCGAGCGCCCGCCGATCACGAGACCGGCGTGGCGGCCGTGATCGAAGGTCAGGGCGGAGAGCACGAGGTCGCGCTCGCCGAGTGGCCGCACCTCGAGGACGATCCCCTCGTCACGCCATTCCACGTCCACCTCCGGACCCGCGCCCGTCGCATGGCCGAGCCGCGCGGCGCGGCTCGTTGCTGCGCTGTGCTTCAGCAATGACTAATACCCCGTCCGGCGGTCGGCTCCGGGCCGTCGCCACATGCTCCAGAGGGAGACCGGCATGTACGATCCGAACCTGCTGCAGAAGCTGCCCGAGCTCGGCGCCAAGGCACCCAAGGCTTGGCAGAGCTTCGTCGCCTTCAACGAGGCGGCCTTCGCCGAAGGTGCGCTCTCGCGCAAGCAGAAGGAGTTGATCGCCCTCGCCGTGGCCTTGACCACCCAGTGCCCCTACTGCCTCGAGATCCATCGCAAGGCCGCGGTCGAAGCCGGCGCGAGCGAGGCCGAGATCGCCGAGACGGTGTTCGTGGCGGCGGCGATGCGGGCGGGCGGGGCGATCGCCCACGGGCCCCACCTCCTCCCACGCTGAGGGTTCAGCGGCGCTTCGGCTCGAGGCCCATCTCGCGCCAGCGCTCGGCGTCCTCGCGCCAATCCTCGCGCACCTTGACGAACAGGAACAGGTGCACGCGCTGGCCGAGCTGGGCCTCGAGCTCCTTGCGGGCGGCCTCGCCGATCGCCTTGAGCCGCTGGCCACCCTTGCCGATCACGATCGCCTTTTGGCCCGGCTTCTCGACGTAGATCGTCTGGTCGATCCGGACCTCGCTGCCGTCCGGGCTCTCGACCCACTGGTCGGTCTCGACGGTCGTCGCGTAGGGGACTTCTTGGCGCAGTTGCAAAAAGAGCTTCTCGCGGGTGATCTCGGCTGCGGTCGCCCGGTTGGACAGATCGGAAAGTTGGTCTTCGGGATAGAGCCAGGGACCCTCGGGCAGCCGGGCGGCCACGGCGTCGAGCAGCTCGTCGATTCCCTCGCCCGTCTCGGCCGAGACGTAGAAGGTCTCGGCGAAGGGATGCAGCTCGTTCGCCGCAGCGGTCAGCGGCAACAAAGTGGGAGGCTTCACGAGGTCGATCTTGTTGATCGCGAGGAGGACCGGGATGCGGACCTGCTTCAATCCCTCGATCACCGCTCGCGATCGCGCATCGAGACCACGCTTGGCATCGAGCACGAGGATCGCGAGATCGGCATCCGCGGCGGCTTTCCACGCAGCTTCGACCATCGCCCGCTCGAGTTTGCCCGCGGCCGCGAAGATGCCCGGTGTGTCGACGAAGCAGAGCTGGGCGTTGCCGCGGATCGTGATGCCGATGATCCGCCGCCGGGTGGTCTGGGCCTTGGGTGTCACGATCGAGACCTTGGCACCCACGAGCCGGTTCAAAAGGCTCGACTTTCCGACATTGGGTGCGCCCAGGATGGCGACGAAGCCGGCTCGGGTCGGCTCGGCAGCGCTCATCGGGCCTGCCCACCCTCGAGCCGGGCGAGGAGCTCGGCCGCGGCGGCTTCTTCGGCGGCCCGCTTCGAGCCGCCCTCACCGAACGCCTCGCCCACCCCTTCGACCGAGACCCTCACGGTGAAGCGCGGCGCGTGATCCGGCCCCTCGCGAGCCACCGCCTCGTAGACCGGCAGCGGCAGGCCGCGCGCCGCGAGATGCTCTTGCAGGGTTTGCTTCGGATGCCGCGCGGGCGGTGCCGGCTGCGTCAGGCGCGCCCCCCAAAGCCGCTCGATCACCGCCCGCGCCGCGGCGAGGCCGCCGTCGAGATGCACGGCTCCGAGCACCGCCTCGAGCGCGTCGCCCACGAGCGAGGGATGGTGCCGGTCGGCAGCGGCGCGCCCGTGCCGCCCGCCGATCACCAGCGCCTCGTCGATCCCCATGGTCCGGCCGATCTCGGCGAGCGTATCGGCCTTCACGAGCGCGACGAGGCGATGGGTGAGCTCGCCCTCGCTCGCCTCCGGGAAGCGCTCGAGGAGGAGTTCGGCCACGACGAGCGCGAGGACCCGGTCGCCGAGGAACTCGAGCCGCTCGTTGGAGCGCCGATCGGTCGGGCGTGGGCCGGCACGGCCACGTGCACCGGCGGCAGCGCTCTCGTGGGTCAGTGCTTGCACGAGGAGGCTCTTGTCGCGGAAGCGGTAGCCGAGCCGTTCCTCGAGGGCCGCGCGCGCCGCGCTGCGTCCGGAAGTGCTCAGCGGATCCGGCTCAACAGTCGGTTGTAGCGGATGCTCCACGGCCATTTCCAAGGCTCGAAGAGGGAGCCGTAGCCGTTCACCGAAAAGAAGATGATCTCGGCCCGCCCGATCAGGTTCTCGAGCGGGATGAAGCCCACATGGTCGACCCGCGAATCGAGCGAGTTGTCGCGGTTGTCGCCCATCGCGAAGACGTGGCCCGGCGGGACCTCGTAAACCCGGGTGTTGTCGAGCGGGCCTTGCCGAGTGATGTCGATGGTCATGTAGAAGCGCCCACCGGGCAAAGTCTCCTCGAAGATCGGTACCGGAACCCCGCGGCCGTCGACGTCCTCGACGAAGCTGCCGGCCGGTTCGCGGCGGACCGGCTCACCGTTGACGTAGAGCACGCCGTCCTTGACCTGGATCTTGTCGCCGGGAAGGCCGACGATCCGCTTGATGTAATCCGTGCGGTTGTCCGAGGGGAGCTTGAAGACGACGACGTCACCACGTTCGGGCAGGCTCCCGAACAACCGGCCTTCGAAAAGTGGCAAACTGAACGGCAAAGAATAGCGGCTGTAGCCGTACGCGAACTTCGAGACGAACAGATAATCGCCCACGAGCAAGGTCGGCTTCATCGAGCCCGACGGGATGTTGAAGGGCTCGTAGAGGAAGGTCCGAACGAAAAGCGCGATCGCAACGGCATAGACCAGCGTCTTGACGGTTTCGACGAGGCTACCGCTTCGGCGCTGGGGCATCGCGATGGGCTCGTGCATCGATCCGCTCACTCCGCCTTTCCGGGAAGCGGCCCGTTGCACGGCTGTCGTCGGATCAGGTCCGGCCGGTCCGTGCGCCCGGACCGGGCCGGTCGGCTCGCCACGGCGCGACATTAGCGGAGCCGGCCGGGGGCGACAAGTTGGCGGCGAGATCCGCGGGCACGGCGCTGATGATCACGATCGCCTGGGCGAAGGGTGGTTCGTCGGTCAAGCTCACCGAGATTTCGGCGCGCATGCCCGGCGGGGTGAGCGCGGCGAGCCGCGCCGCGGCGCCCCCCGTGAGCACGAGGGTGGGTCGTCCGCCGGGCAGGTTCACGACCCCGATGTCGCGCCAAGAGACACCGCGGGAAAAGCCCGTGCCCAAGGCTTTGGCGCAGGCTTCCTTGGCGGCGTAACGGCGGGCGTAGCCTTCCGCGCGGGCGAGCCGCGCCTCGCAGCGGGCCCGTTCGATCTCGGTGAAGCAACGCGCGGTGAAGCGCTCGCCGAACCGCTCGAGGGTCCGCGCCACCCTCCGGATGTCGACGAGATCGCTGCCGATGCCCAAGATCACACTCGCACCCTCGCCACCGCAGCCGAGCGCGCCGCCGGGCCGCCCGCTCCGGCAAGAAAGGAGCTCGCGCCCGACCGGTCAATCGTCGTTCGAAGCGGACGCGAACCCCTTCCTCAAACGCGGGCCGGCGGTCGCCGGCGAAAGCCGATCGCCTCGGCCAGATGAGCCTTGCGGATCGTCTCGGCACCGTCGAGGTCGGCGATCGTGCGGGCGACGCGGATCAGCCGGTGCCAGGCGCGCGCCGACAAACGAAAAGCCTCGCTCGCCCGCTGCAGGAGCGCCCGGCAGCCGGCATCGAGCGGTGCGATCCGCTCGAGTAGCTGGCCCTCGGCCTCGGCGTTGGTCCGCAGATCGGGCCGATCGAGGGCACGGAAACGATCGGCTTGGACGGCTCGGGCGGCCGCCACGCGGGCGGCGACCTCGGCCGACCCTTCGGCGGGTGGCGGCAGCTCCAGATCGGCGGTGCGCACGGCCGGTACCTCGATCGTGAGGTCGATCCGATCGAGGAGCGGACCCGAGACCCGGCTTTGGTAGTCGGCCGCACAGCGCGGGGCGCGCGGGCAAGCGAGCGCCGGATCGTCGAGATGGCCGCAGCGGCACGGGTTCATCGCGGCGACGAGCTGGAAGCGGGCGGGCCAGGTCACGTGCGCTGCGGCACGCGCCACCTGGACGCAGCCGGTCTCGAGCGGCTGGCGCAGTGCTTCGAGCACCGGGCGCTGGAATTCGGGCAGCTCGTCGAGGAACAACACCCCTTTGTGGGCGAGCGAAACCTCGCCCGGCCGCGCCTGCGGACCACCGCCGACCATCGCGGCGACGGACGCGGCGTGGTGCGGGGCACGGAACGGGCGGCGGCGGGAGAGCCGGCCCTCGACGAGCCGCCCGCCGAGGCTGTGGATCATGCCGACCTCGAGGATCTCGGCCGGATCCAAGGGCGGCAAGATCCCCGGCAAGCGGGCGGCGAGCATCGATTTGCCGGCGCCGGGCGGACCGATCATGAGGAGATTGTGGCCGCCGGCGGCGGCGATCTCGAGCGCCCGTTTGGCCGTCTCCTGGCCCTTCACGTCGCGGAGATCGGCGAAGATCGGCGGGTCCTCGATCGGCCGCGGTTCCGGTTGCGCCAAAAGTTTGGTGCCGCGGGCGTGGTCGAGCAGCGCCAAAAGGCTCGGGGCGGCCAAGATTTCGATCTCGCTCGCGAGCCAGGCGGCCTCGGCGGCGCCAGCGGCCGGGCAGATCAACCCGCGGCGCTTGCCGGCCGCCGCGATCGCCGCAGCGAGGACACCCGCCACCGGCTGGATCGAGCCGTCGAGCGCGAGCTCACCGAGCGCGATCCGCCCCTCGACCAGATCGGCGGGCAACACGCCCGTCACGATCAAGAGCCCGAGGGCGATCGGCAGATCGAAATGGCTGCCCTCCTTGAGGAGGTCGGCCGGCGCGAGGTTCACCGTGACGCGGCGCGGCGGCAGCGCGAGACCCAAGGCGGCGAGTGCGGCACGGACCCGCTCGCGGCTCTCGCCGACCGCCTTGTCGGGCAGGCCCACGAGGGTGAAGGCGGGCAACCCGGCACCGACCTGCACCTGCACCTCGACCTCCGCCGTGTCCATCCCGACGAAGGCGATCGAGCGGACTCGGGCCATCGTGAGGGTCGCCGCTCGGCTGTCGCTACGCGCCACGGAACTCCCCCGATGAGAGAACGTGGCGCGCACCCTATCAACCTGAGCGAAAGATGTCAGCCCCGGCGGCGGCCCACCGCCGGTTCAGTTGCTCGCCCGCTCGACCGAAGTGACGACGCTCGTGGCGCGCAACGCGGCCAGGATCCGCTGGAGATGGTCGAGGCCGCTCACCTCGACGTCCAAGAACAACTCGGCGAGCTCGGCGGCACGGCGGGTGATCTTGAGATCGGCGATGTTGCCCTGGTGGCTGCCGATCACGGTGGAGATCGTCCCGAGCGAACCCGGCTTGTCGAGGGCCACGAGGTTGAGCCGGGCGACCGCGCGCGGGGCTTCCACCCGGTCGTTCCAACCGACGTCGAGGGTGCGGTCGCGCAAATCGCCGGCGCGGGCGAGCCAGGCGCATTCGCTCCGATGGATGCTCACCCCCTTGCCGGTCCGTACCAAGCCGACGATCGGATCGCCCGGCACCGGATGACAGCAGCGCGCGTAGTGGAACGCCACCCCTGCCGGCAAGCCGAGGATCGGCTGGTCGCCGACCGGCGGCACCGGCGATGCCGGACGGCGCAACGGCAGGATTTTCGCACTCTGCGGCTGGCGTGCGGGGCTCGTCCGCTTGAGCTCGGGCTCGATCGCCTCGAGCACGGTGCGCGGGCCGATCGTCCCCTCGCCCACGGCAGCCAGCAGATCGTCGACCGATTTCTGGCGCAGCGCCTCGGCGGCCCGTTCGAGGCGCGCTTCGCCGAGCTGGACACCCTCGGCACGCGCCGTCTTGCTCAAGAGCTCGCGCCCCTGCTCGATATGGGCGGCGCGCTCGCGGGTCCGCAGATAGCGACGGATCCGCGCTTTCGCCTTGCCGGTGACGACGAACCGCTCCCAGGCCGGTGAGGGATGGGCGTTGCGCGCGGTGATGATCTCGACCTGGTCGCCGTTCTGGAGCTGGTGGCGGAGCTGGACCAGCCGCCCGTCGACCTTGGCGCCGATGCAATGGTCGCCGACCTCGGAATGCACGGCATAGGCGAAATCGACCGGCGTGGCGCCGCGCGGCAGCGCGATGAGGTCGCCCTTGGGTGTGAAGCAGAAGACCTGATCCGAATACATCTCGAGCTTGGTGTGCTCGAGGAACTCTTCGGGGCCTTGAGCGTGTTCGAGGATCTCGAGAAGCTCGCGGATCCAGCGGTAACGCTTGCCCTCGGTGATTCCGGTCTCTTGCTTGTAGATCCAATGTGCGGCGACCCCGAACTCGCAGACCTCGTGCATCTCGCGGGTGCGGATCTGGACCTCGATCTTGCGCCGCTCGGGGCCGAGGATCGTCGTGTGCAACGACCGGTAACCGTTCGGCTTCGGAGTACTGATGAAATCTTTGAAGCGGCCCGGCAGCATGGCGTAGCGGGCGTGCACCGCACCGAGCGCGGCGTAGCAGGCGCTCACCGAATCGACGAGCACGCGGAACGCCATGATGTCGGAGAGCTGCTCGAAGGCGACGTTCTTGCGCTGCATCTTGCGCCAGATCGACCAAGGCGCCTTCTCGCGGCCCGTGACTTCGGCCTCGATCCCGGCCTCGAGAAGGGTGGCGCGAAGCTCCGCGACGATTTTTTCGATGAGCGCCGAACCGGCCGGGCGCAATTGCTCGAGGCGGTGGACGATCGAGGCGCGGGCGTCGGGCCAGAGCTCGGCGAAGGCCAGATCCTCGAGCTCGGCCTTCATACGCTCCATGCCGATCCGCTCGGCCAAGGGCGCGTAGATCTCCATGGTCTCGAGCGCGATCCGCCGCCGCTTCTCCGGATCTTTGATGAAGTGCAAGGTCCGCATGTTGTGCAGCCGGTCGGCGAGCTTGACCAGCAGCACGCGGATGTCCTCGGACATCGCCAGGAGAAGCTTGCGGAAGTTCTCCGCTTGCTCGGTACGCGGCGATTGCAGATCGAGCTTGTTGAGCTTGGTGACCCCGTCGACCAGGCGGGCGATCGTCGGGCCGAAGAGCCTTCGGATCTCGTCGATCGTGGCCCCGGTGTCCTCCACCGTGTCGTGGAGCAGCGCCGTGGCGATCGACGCGCTGTCGAGACGGAGCGCCGTCAAGATCCCGGCGACCTCGACCGGATGGTGGAAATAAGGGTCGCCCGAGGCGCGCAATTGCGCGCCGTGCGCCTTCATGGCGAAGACGTAGGCACGGTTGAGGAGGTCCTCGTCGGCGCTCGGATCGTAAGCCTTGACCCGCTCGACGAGCTCGTATTGCCGCAGTGGCGCGCGGCGGACCCGCCCGGTCTCCGGCGCGGACTCGAAAGCCGGTGCCACGGCAGCCGGCGTCATCGCAGCTGCCCCGGCGCCCGCTCGGTCGGGCGCTCAGTCCTGGTCGGGAACGTCGTGCTCCGCATAGGAGATGCCCGACGGCATCGGCGCCACCGCGCCCACCTCGGGCGGCGGCATGAGCGCCTCGAGCTCTTTGGCGAGATCGGTCGGTTCCTCGCTCTCGACCCCGAGGTGCCGGCGCAGCCCGTGAACGAGCTCGTAGCGGAGATGGTCGAGATCGATCGTGCCTTCGGCGATCTCGCGCAGCGCCACGACCGGATTCTTGTCGTTGTCGCGGTCGACGGTGAGCGGCGCGCCGGCGGAGATGTCGCGCGCCCGCTGGGCTGCGAGCATCACGAGCTCGAAGCGCGAGGGCACCCGCCGGATGCAGTCCTCGACCGTGATCCTGGCCATCTTCTCGATTGCTCCCGCGAAGTTCGATGGTAGAGGTAGGTAGCGCACCCGACGAGTGGAAGCCAGTCGCCGGGAGCCTCCTCTGGCTATGGCGGCAGCGACGTGCTAGCGCACCGCGCGCGCGCCAAACGAGGCGGCGAGGTCGTTCCGACGGGAACCCGGCCTCGCCGCCGGTAACGAGCCGGGCTCGGATCCCGGCGATCGTGGAGGATGATTCGTCATGGCCAATGCCGGGTCGGCCCGTTGGTTCAACCCGCAGGAGCGGATCGCCGTGTTCATCGACGGCGCCAATCTCTACCAGGCCGCACGCGCCCTCGCCTTCGACATCGACTATCGTCGGCTGCTCGACGTGTTCGCGAGCCGCGGGCGACTCGTCCGTGCTTATTACTACACGGCATTGCTCGACGAGCAGGAGTATTCGCCGATCAGACCGCTCGTCGATTGGCTGGACTACAACGGCTACACGATGGTGACCAAGCCGCTCAAGGAGTTCAGCCAGCCGACCGGGCGCCGCAAATACAAGGGCAACATGGACGTCGACATCGCGGTCGACGTGATGGAGCTCGCCCCGCACCTCGACCACGTCGTGCTCGTCACGGGCGACGGCGACTTCAAGCGGCTCGTCGAGGCGGTCCAGCGCAAGGGCGTGCGGGTCACGACGATCAGCACGATCCGCACCACCCCGCCGCTCATCGCCGACGAGCTCCGGCGTCAGTCCGACCAGTTCATCGATCTGGCCGATCTGCACGCCTACATCGCCCGCCAGCGACCGGTCGAGCCGCCGGCCGACCGCGGCGATCTCGTCGAAGAAGAAGACGAGGAAGATCTCGGCTGAGAGACACCGGGCGGTTCCCCGGGTCTGCGCTCCCGCAACGGTCGACGGGGACAGGTCTTCCGCCCGACGTGTCGAAACCGGTTGCGATCTCGTGAGCGGGTTCGGCCGCCCCGCGGGCCCCGCCGCCGAGGCGGTCGGCAAGCGCCGATCTCCGCAGACCGAGTGTCGGTGCAGAGCCCGGCCGGTGCAGCTGCGCAGACCGGGGGCGAGCGCGAGCCGGCCGCTCCTCGCCGCGAGCGTCGACCCTTGCCGGGCCAATGGGCTCGTCCTCGGGCGCGCCAGGGCAAAGCGCGGCGAATGCGCCCGAACCCGGCTCGACCGGCGGGCCCAGGCCGAGCGGAGGGCCGCGGTACGGTTCGGCAACTCCCGCACCCTCGACCCGGGGCGCCGGCTTCCGGGCGGAGCAGCGGATCGGTGCAGCACCCCGCGGGTGAGGGTGCGCCGCACGCGCGGAGTGCATCGCGACGCCATCGGATACGGCACCGCGGCCGAAGCGGGTGGCCCGACGGGAAGAGCGGAAACCCGACCCGCCGCGGGTCGAGGCGGACGTGGTCGCTTCTCCGGCCGCGAGGCGGGCCGGAGGGAACACCGTACCCTGCCACGCCGGAGGAACCGTGGGTTCGCATCCTGCCCCGGCTCGGCGATCCCGCGCATCGGCGACGCTCCAGGTCCGACGTGCAGAGGGTGTCCGGTCGCGTCGGCGAGAGCCGAGCCACCGACCGGAGCTGTGCGACCTCTACCGGCTGCACCGCTCGCGACCCATCTCGAACGTCGTCGTGGGTCGGTTCCGGCGCGGAACAGCCGCGTCGAAGGTGGCACCGGGGCGGGGTGGTGCCCGAAACCCGTTGCGGTATCGAGCCCACCTGTCCGAGCGCCGGCTCCATTCGCTCAAGGGGATCCGCGTTTCGTCGATCGCGCGGACCGGCGACGCCTTTGCCGTCGACCCGACGAGCCGCGGTAGGGGCTCCCCTCGCCGCCGGATCCGTTCGTCCCGGCCCGGTTTCGAACGAGCGGAAGTCCGGGGAGAGACGGGATCGGACCCACGCGGCGATACACCTCGCGCGCGGCAGCGCGATCGCGTCGGGCGTCCCGAACTCTGCTTCGAACCCGCCGGCCGAGAGCGGAAGGGGCCGCGCGAGGGCGACCGGAGCTCTCCCGGGTCGCGCGAGCCCGGGAGCCGGCACCGAACGTGCCCCACCGCGAGCCGCCGGGGTCGGAACGCGCGGCCCGGGCGCCGCGCGGCACACCCGTCCCGGCGAGGGCGCTCGCGAGAGGTCGGCGCGGCGAGCGGCGGCTCAAGGTTCGGCCACGAGAGCACGCCCTCCTCGCCGCCCGAGCTCACCACCGCTCGCAGCCTCCCGCCGTGCAGCCGGCGACAGCTCTTCGGGTTCGCCGGCCAGGAAGCGCACTAGCTCGTCGAACAGACGCACGCGCACGGCCGATCGCTCGAAGAACAGGTCGTGGCGAGCGCCCGGCAGGTCGACGAGTCGCCCCCGAGGCAGGCGCCGCGCGACCCTCTCGATCGCCCGGTTGCAGACGATCCGGTCGTCACCGGCGCGCACGACCAGAACGGGAAGCTCGATCTTTTCGGGCACGCCCTCCCGGTCGACCGCCTCGATCGAGCGGAGAGCCGCAGCGAGCCAACCCCAGGTCGCCCCGCCCACCTGTCGTTCGGGATGACGCCGCCGCAGCTCCCAGAGCGCCGCGAACCCCTCGGGGCAAGAGGTCAACGGATTGCCCTCGAACGCACAACTCGGCAGCGGATCGTGCTGCCCGGGTGCGTAGTGCCGGCCGAGCCCCGCCCGGACCGCGGTTTCCGCGACCACTCGAAAGAGCCGCCGGGGTGGCGGCACGAGTGCGATGTCGAACATCGGCGTCACGAGGGCCGCGCGGGACATCGGCGCCGGCCCGCGCCCGAGCCAGCGCAGCGCCAGGTGGCCGCCGAGCGAATGGCCGAGCAGGATCCAGGGTCGCGGGAGGTTCAGCGTGCCCGCACGTGCCACGAGCGAATCCAGGTCCTCGAGATAGTGGTCGAAATCGTCGACGTGGCCGCGCGGTGTCGGGGGCACGAGCCGCGGCGAGCCACCCTGACCGCGCCAGTCGAGGCCGAAGACGACGAACCCCGCGCGCACGAGCTGCGCGACCGTGGCCGCGTATTTTTCGAGGAACTCGCCCCTCCCCTCGAGCAAGAACACGGTCCCCCGTTCGCCCCGGCGCGGCCGGGCGAGACCGGCGCGCAGCGGGCCCACGGGCGAAGGCAGCGTGAGGGTCTCGGCGGCGAGATCGGGCCAGGGCATCCGTCGTCGAGACGTGGTGTCGATGTCGCTCGGTAGCCGAACTCGGTGGCAAAGGCGAGACGGTCCCGGCCGGACGCCGCGAAACCCGAGGCAGCCGGGCCACTCGCCCGTTCCGGAGGACCACGACCCGTGACCCCCGGCCCGCGCGAGGGCCCTCACCCTCGCGCCTCGCCCGGGCGAGCGCCGCCGCGTGCGACCGGGTGCGGGCGGCGGTCGATCGTGCAGGAGGACGAGCGAGATCCGCCGGTTCCGCGGGTCGTTCGGATCGGCCGGAAAGAGCGGCTCGGAATCGGCGCGGCCGACCACCTCGGCGATCCGCGCCGGATCGAGTCCCGCTTCGACGAGTGCGAGGCGGGTCGCGTTGGCGCGATCGCTCGACAGGCGCCAATTGTCGTAGCCGGCGCGCGGGGCGAAGGGGCGGGCGTCGGTGTGGCCGCGGATCGAGATTCGGTTGGGCAGGCCACGGACCGCGCGGGCCACGACCTCGAGCAGGCGGCGGGTGTGCGGGTACATCTCGTCGCTACCGAGCGGGAACATAGCATATTGCTCGCGGTCGACGATCTGGATCCGCAGCCCCTCCGGCGTCTGGTCGAAGATCAGACTCTCCTTGAGCCGCCGCAACTCTTCGGGGGCGCTCGACAGCGCCTGTTCGATCGCCCTTTTGGCCGATTCGAATTGCGCCCGCTCGCGCTCGCGGACCAGCCGCTCGACCGCCTCCTCGTCGATTTCCTCGTGAGTGGCCGCGGCCTGTGCCAGCGCCTCACCGTCGCTGCCTTCACCTTTTCGGATGTCGACCGTCGGTTGCAAATCGATCGGCGAGGCTGGGAGGCGCGGGACCGTGTCCGGTACGACGCTGACCCCTTGGAGGGCGCCCCCCACCCCGCCCGGCGGCCCCGCCTGCGTTATCGATTCACTGAAATATTCGGCGAGGCCCTTGAGCGTTTCCTCGCTCGACGTACTCAAGAGCCACAGCAACAGGAAAAAGGCCATCATCGCCGTAACGAAGTCGGCATAGGCGACCTTCCAGGCGCCGCCGTGGTGGCCGTGTCCGCCGTCCTCCACGACCTTCTTGACGAGGAGCGGGCGGCTGTTGGCTTTGCTCTTGGCGGCCACGGCTCAAGCCGCGAGCGGGTCGGCCGGCACGGCGGCCAGGATTTCGTCGAGCTCGTGGAAGCTCGGTTGCAGTTCGCTCGGCACGTTGCCGCGTGCCAGCTCGACGGCGACCGGCGCCGAATGGCCCTGCAAGTAGGCGACCAGGCAGTCGCGGATGATCGCGTAGAATTGCGCGTCCTGCTCGTAGGTCTGATTGAGCTTGGCCGCGAACGGTCCGAAGAAGCCGTACGCCAGGAACACGCCTAGGAAGGTTCCGACCAAGGCACCGCCGATCATTTTGCCGAGGATCTCGACCGGCTCGTTGATCGAAGCCATGGTCTTCACGACACCGAGAACGGCCGCGACGATGCCGAGCGCCGGCAGCGCATCGGCCACGGTCTGCAGGGCTGCGGCGCGGGCGTGCAGCTCGGCATGGTGTTTCTTGAGCTGGCGCTGCATACAATCTTCGACCTGGTGCGGATCGTCCATGCTCATGGTCATCATCCGCAACGTGTCGGCGATGAACGGCAGGGCGAAATGATCGTGCTGGATCTTGGGGAACTTGCCGAAGAGTGTGCTCTCTTCGGGCTTCTCGAGATGCGGCTCGAGTGCGAGCACGCCTTTCGTCTTCAAGATCTTGACGATCATGAACATTAGCGAAAGCAGGTCACGGTAATCTTCTTTGGTCCATTGCGGACCGGCGAAGACGCGTTTCAGATCGGCGAGCGCACCTTTGACCACGCTGCCGTTGTTGGCGACGAGAAAAGTGCCGGCCGCGGCGCCGCCGATCATCATGAGCTCGAAGGGCAGCGCCTTCAGGATGATGCTGAACTTGCCGCCGGCGAGCAGATAACCACCGAACACCATGACGAAGACGACCACGATCCCGACGATCGCGAGCATCGGAAAGTCCCTCGTGCGTCCCGCCGATCCCTTAGACCACGAGGGTTAACGAATCGTGTGCGGACCGCGCCCGCAGCGCCTCAGCCGACGCGCCGATCGCCCTTGAGCAGCCGTTCGCGCTCGCGTTGCCAGTCGCGATCGCGGGTCGCGGCGCGCTTGTCGTAGAGGGTCTTGCCGCGCGCCAGGCCGAGCTCGACCTTCGCCCAACCGCTCGGCGAGAAGTAGAGCTGCAGCGGGATCAGCGTCATGCCCTTGCGCTGGATCGCGCCTTTGAGCCGCTCGATCTCGCGCCGGCGCAAGAGGAGCTTCCGGGGCCGCCGCACTTCGTGGTTGAATCGGTTCGCACCGCCATATTCGGGGATGTAAGCGTTGAAGAGCCAGAGCTCGCCGCCCATCTCGCCGGCATGCGCTTCGGCGATCTGCGCTCGCCCCTCGCGCAGCGATTTCACTTCGCTGCCGGTGAGCACGAGCCCGGCCTCGATGCGCTCCTCGATCGCGTAATCGTGCGTTGCCCGCCGGTTGACCGCGACCACCCGGCGCTGGCCGCCCCCGCCCGCCGACGCCACGAGCTCAGCTCACGAGCCCGACCGCCGCCAACGCCTCGTCGATCAGCGCCCGCGACCGCTCGCTCGGCTCGACGAGCGGCAGACGAACCGTCGGCGCGCAGCGACCGAGCCGGCTCAATGCGTACTTGACCGGCCCGGGATTGGTCTCGCAAAAAAGCGCGCGATGGAGCGGCATCAACTTACGGTGGATGGCGAGCGCTTCCTCGGGCTTGCCCGCGGCCCACGCCTCGTGGACCGCGGCGCAGAGTGCCGGCGCGACGTTCGCGGTGACCGAAATGCAGCCGTGGCCGCCGTGGGCGAGGAACGCCACCGTGTTGGCGTCTTCGCCCGAGAGCTGGCAGAAAGCCGGGCCGCAGCTTTCGAAGGTGGCGAGCGGGCGCAGGATGTCGTTGCTCGCGTCCTTGACACCGACGATGTTGGGCAGCTTGGCGAGCCTTCCCATCGTCTCGGGCGTCATGTCGATCACGCAGCGCCCCGGAATATTATAGATGATGATCGGCAGATCGACCGCGTCGTGGATCGCGGCGAAGTGCCGGTAGAGACCTTCTTGTGTCGGCTTGTTGTAATAAGGCGTCACGACGAGCGCGGCATCGGCGCCGACCTTTTTGGCATGCCGGGTGAGAGCGATCGCTTCTTCGGTCGAGTTCGACCCGGTGCCGGCGATCACCGGCGCTCGGCGAGCCACGGCCTCGACGCAGAGCTCGATGACGCGACGATGTTCCTCGTGGCTCAGGGTCGGACTTTCACCCGTCGTCCCGGCCGGCACGAAGCCCCGCGTCCCTTGGCCGAGCTGCCACTCGACGAGGTCTTGGAAGGCACGCTCGTCCACTCGGCCGTTGCGGAACGGGGTGACCAGCGCCACGATCGAGCCGCGGAACATCGTTTCGGCCCTCGACTTTAACCGGATGTCAGCCGACGGGCGGCGTTCATAGACTGCAGCGGCCGGAGCGACAAGCCGGCCACGGCCGGCACCGGCGATGCGGGGTGGGCATGGGGTGTCGGATCGGAGTCCTCGCGGCGACCTTGGCGCTGGCACTCGGCGCCTGTAGCCCTCCCGGTGTCGCCGCCGCGGACCGCGTTCTCGACAGGGCCGATGCGAGCTTGGGCGGCGTGGAACCCGGCCTCGTCCGCGAGCTGGTGGCAGCCGCCGAACGACGCGATTGGCCGGCAGCCGAAGCCGCGGCGCGCCGGACCGGCGAGCCGGCGCTCGCCACCTGGGTGACTTGGCGACGGCTGCGCGAGGGCGACGCCGCCGATTTCGAGACCTACCGGGCCTTTCTCGATGCGAAACCGGATTGGCCCGAGGCGGCTCGCCTCCAAGCCCGCGCGGAAGAGTTGCTGGATGTGGCGGTCCCGGCTGCCGAGGTGCTCCGCTTCTTCGCCGTGCGGCCGCCGCGCACCCGCCTCGGGCGGCTGCGCTTGGCCGAAGCCCTGCTCGCCACGGGCCGCCTCGACGAAGGCCGCGCGGCGCTCCGGCGGAGCTGGATCGGCGACGATCACCCGCTCGTGGACGAGCGGGTCATCCTCGAACGTCACGGCCGCTTCTTGACCCGACGGGACCACGAGGAACGGCTCGAGCGGCTTTTGTGGGACGGCTCGGCCGAGGCAGCGCGGCGGATGCTGCCGCTCGTCGACGCACGCAAGCGGGCGATCGCCGAGGCGCGCCTGGCCCTTCAGGCCGGCGGCAAGACCGCCGATCGAGCCCTCCGGCACATGCCGGCCGAAGTGGCGGCCGACCCGGGCGTCGTCTTCGACCGCATCCGCCTCGAACGTCGTCGCGGCCGGCACGGCGCGGCTCGAGCCCTCCTCCTGTCCGTGCGTCAGGAGCCCTACCGGCCGGACGCTTGGTGGGCGGAACGCAGCTATCATGCGCGCGCAGCGCTCGACGCGGGCGACGCCTCCACCGCGTACCGGTTGGCCGCCGGTCATCGCTTGACGGATGGCTCGGCGATGGCCGAAGCGGAGTGGCTGGCCGGCTGGCTCGCCCTGCGGCGGCTCGACCGGCCGGTCGACGCTCTCGCTCATTTCGATCGGCTGTTCGAGCGGGTCGGCACGCCCTTGAGCCGCAGTCGCGCCGCCTATTGGGCGGGTCGGGCAGCGGCAGCCGCCGGTCGCGGCGAGCTCGCGCGCGTTTGGTTCGAGCGCGCGAGCCGCTGGCCCACCACCTGGTACGGCCAGTTGGCGGCCGCCGAGCTCGGTCGGCGAGCGGCTCTCCCGGATGGGCCTCCTGCGGTCGACCCGGCCGCGCGCCGCGCGTTCGAGAGCGAGGAGCTGGTCCGCTTGGCGGAAGCTTTCTGCCGGGCGGGGGTGACGGCCGAGGCCGGGCCGCCGATCCGCCGGCTCGCCGAACGTGCCGAGGCCGATCCTACCCGACTCACCCTCGCGCTCGAGCTCGCGATCCGCTGTGGCCGCCTCGATCTCGCCACGGCGCTCGGCCGCGCACCGGTCCGCGAAGGCCGCGTCGACCCGCTCCTGGCCTTCCCGGTGCCGCGGCTCGACGGCTTCCTGCGGACGGAGGGCGAGCCCGAACCGGCCCTTTTGCTCGCGGTGGCCCGCCAGGAGAGCCAGTTCGATCCTTGGGCGGTGAGCCCGGCCGGCGCCCGCGGCCTCATGCAACTCATGCCGGCCACCGCCAAGGCGGTCGCGCGCGAACTGGCGATCGGCTACCGCGCCGAGGCGCTGCTCGCCGAGCCGGCCTACAATCTGCGGCTCGGCGCTTTTTATCTGAGGCGCCAGCTCGAGCGGTTCGGCGAGCCGGCCCTGGCGCTCGCCGCCTACAACGCCGGGCCGGGTCGGGTCGAGGCTTGGCTCGCCCAGTACGGCGACCCGCGCGGCCGCGGCCGCCACGCCCTGGTCGACTGGATCGAGCGCATTCCCTTCCGTGAGACCCGCAACTACGTTCAACGGGTGCTCGAGGGGGCTGAAGTGTATCGGCGCCTGTTGACCGAGCGTGCGCCGCCGCTCCTGCCGCTCGCGACGCCGTATTCGGCTGCTGCCCTCGAGGATGGCCCGCGCCGGGGAGGGAAGGACTCGTGAACGCCAACGGGCCCGATTCGACCGATGTCGCGGTCTTCGACCTGTTCGGCACGTTGCTCGACGTCAGGGCCGCGCTCGCCACGCCGGCAGCGCGGATCGCTTTCCCCTCCGCCAATCCTCGGGGCGCGCACGGCGCCGCTTCGAACGAGCTCGGCTCGATCCGGGTCGATCGTTCGGGTCTGCCCGACGAGGCGTTGCCCGGGTGTCCCGCGCACCGGGTCGGCGCGCTCGCCGACCTGCCGCCCTCCGCGCTCCGGTGAGCGAGGAAGCGCTCCCGATCGGGCTCGGTGAGGTGCGGGAGGCTGCGGCACGGCTGCGCGGTGTCGCGCTGCGCACCCCTCTCCTCCGCGACACCTCGCTCGACGCCCTGGTCGGCGCACGGCTCTTGATCAAGGTCGAGCCACTGCAGCGCACCGGCTCGTTCAAGTTCCGCGGCGCCTACAATGCCATCGCTCGGAGCTCGGCTCCGGCGGTGGTCGCCTGGTCGTCGGGCAACCACGCTCAAGGTGTGGCACTCGCTGCCGCCCTGCTCGGCAAGCGTGCGACGATCGTCATGCCGGCCGACGCCCCACGCATCAAGCAAGAGCGGACGCGGGCGCTCGGTGCCGAGATCGTGCTTTACGACCGGGCGCGGGATTCGCGTGAAGCGATCGGTGCGGCGATCGCCGAGCGGAGCGGGGCGGCGATCGTCCGGCCCTACGACGATCCCGCCGTGATCGCCGGCCAGGGCACGGTCGGGCTCGAGATCGTCGAGCAGGCCCTGGAGTTCGGCCTCGTGCCCGATCTCGCGGTGATCTGCTGTGGCGGCGGGGGGCTGATCGCCGGCTGCGCCACCGCTTTGCGCGCGCTCCTCCCGGACATCCGAGTCTACGCTGCCGAGCCCGAAGGCCACGACGACACCGCCCGCTCGCTCGCCCGTGGCGAGCGCGTCGCCAACCCGCCCGGGGTGCGCTCGATCTGCGATGCGCTCCTCGCCCCCGAGCCCGGTGAACTCACCTTCGCCATCAACCGGCGGCTCCTGGCCGGCGGGCTCGTGGTGAGCGACGCCGAGGTCCGGCGGGCGATGGCCCTCGCCTTTGCGGAGCTCAAAGTCGTGGTCGAGCCGGGCGGAGCGGTGGCTCTCGCCGCGGTGCTCGCCGGTCGGATCGATTGCCGGGGGCGGACGGTGGCCGTGGTGCTCTCGGGCGGCAACGTCGATCCCGATCTTTACGCGCGGGTGTTGCAAGAGTGCTGAAGAACGCGGCGACACGCCGCGGCCGCATGGACAGAGCCGCGGCCGGCCGTTAAAGGAAGCCGCCCGCTCGGCCCCCGCCGGGCGGTCACGTTCGCCGACCGATCATCGAAGCCGCGTGCCGAAGCGCCCCGCCGCGGGCGCCTACCGGACCGCCGAAGCCGGGATCATCGTGCATGCAGACTTTCCTTCTCCTTCTCGTGATGTTGAGCGGCGCCGCCGGCGTCGCCTACGGTGTCCTCACCCGCAGCCGAGTCCTCGCCCTACCTGCCGGCACCCAGCGCATGCAGGAGATCGCCGCGGCGATCCAAGAGGGTGCCCGGGCCTATTTGAACCGCCAATACACGACGATCGCCGCGGTCGGTGCCGTCATCCTCGTTCTCTTGTGGTTGTTCCTCGGCTGGGCGCCGGCGCTCGGTTTCGCCCTCGGCGCCGTGCTGTCGGGGTGCGCCGGCTACATCGGCATGAACGTTTCCGTCCAGGCCAATGTGCGGACCGCCCAGGCCGCCACTCAGGGCGGGCTCGCAGCCGGGCTCGACGTGGCGTTCAAGGCCGGGGCGATCACCGGGCTTCTCGTCGTCGCCCTCGGCCTTTTGGGCGTCACCGTCTATTACGGTTTCCTCTTGGCGGTGTTCGGCACGGCCGACGGCGTCGCCTCCCGCCGGGTCCTCGAGGCCCTGGTCGGCCTCTCCTTCGGCGCCTCCTTGATCTCGATCTTCGCCCGGCTCGGCGGCGGCATCTTCACCAAGGGAGCCGACGTCGGCGCCGACCTCGTCGGCAAGGTCGAGGCGGGGATCCCCGAGGACGATCCGCGCAACCCGGCGGTGATCGCCGACAATGTCGGCGACAATGTCGGCGATTGCGCGGGCATGGCGGCCGACCTGTTCGAGACCTACGTCGTCACGGTCGTCGCCACCATGCTCCTGGGCGCCATCTTCTTCACCGGCGCCCAGGCCTCGCTCCTCGTGCTCTACCCGCTCGTCGTCGGCGCCACCTGCCTCTTGGCCTCGATCGCCGGCACCTTCTTCGTCAAGCTCGGGCCGTCGAACAACATCATGGGGGCGCTCTACAAGGGCTTCTGGGCAGCGGCCGGCATCGCCGCCGTGGCCCTCGTGCCGGTCACCGCGCTCGTCATCGGCTTCGGCAGCTCGGGCTTCGAGGCCAAGGTGGGCGGCACCGTGGTCGCCGCTTTCGGTGGCCGCCACGTCTACTACTCGACGCTCGTAGGCCTCGCGGTGACCGGTCTTTTGATGTGGATCACCGACTATTACACTGGGATGCACCGGCCGGTGCTCTCGATCGCCAAGGCCTCGACCACGGGCCACGGCACCAACATCATCCAGGGCCTGGCGGTGTCGATGGAGGCGACCGCCCTCCCCGTGCTCGTGATCTGCGCCGGCATCCTGATCGCCTATTTGAATGCCGGCCTCTACGGCGTCGCGGTCGCGGCTACGACCATGCTGGCGCTGACCGGCCTCGTAGTGAGCCTCGACGCCTACGGCCCGGTCACCGACAATGCCGGTGGCATCGCCGAGATGGCCGGGCTCGACAAGTCGGTCCGGGTCCACACCGACGCGCTCGATGCGGTCGGCAACACCACGAAGGCGGTGACCAAGGGCTATGCCATCGGCTCGGCCGGGCTCGCCGCGATCGTCTTGTTCGCGACCTACACGCAAGACCTCGCTTACTACTTCCCGAACCTCCGGGTCGACTTCACCTTGTCGAACCCGTTCGTGGTCGTGGGTCTCTTCGTGGGCGGCCTCTTGCCCTACCTGTTCGGGGCCCTCGCCATGCAGGCGGTGGGTCGGGCGGCCGGTTCGATCGTCGAAGAGGTCCGCCGCCAGTTCCGCGAGAACAAGGGCATCATGGAGGGCACGGCGAAGCCGGATTACGGCCGAGCGGTCGACATGCTCACCCGCGCCGGGATCCGCGAGATGATCGCGCCCTCGCTCTTGCCCGTGCTGGCGCCGATCCTGGTTTACGTCGTGGTCGCGGCGATCGCGGGCCAGGCGGCCGCGTTCACGACGCTCGGCGCACTCCTCTTGGGCACCATCGTCACCGGGATCTTCGTCGCGATCTCGATGACCTCGGGCGGTGGGGCTTGGGACAACGCCAAGAAGTACATCGAAGAAGGCCATTACGGCGGCAAAGGCTCGGATGCCCACAAGGCCGCGGTCACCGGTGATACGGTCGGTGATCCCTACAAGGACACGGCCGGTCCGGCGGTGAACCCGATGATCAAGATCACGAACATCGTGGCCTTGTTGATCCTCGCAGCCCTCGCCGCGCACTGAGCCGGAACCGCGGGCCGAGCCCGGATCGTCGGGGGCCGGTCGGCGACCGGCCCCCCTTTTCTATTCGGGTCGCGCGACCGCCGCCGCGCGGCTCAGAACGGCGGTTGGCTCTGCCGGCGGGTGAGCGGGTCGGTCGCCGTGTTGAAGCGGCCGATGTTCGAGACGACCTGCTCCAGGATCGTGAGCTCGTTGCCGCGGGTCGGCGTCTTTTCGGCGGCCGGGACCACCGCTTGGGCAGTCTCGAGCCCGTTGCGATCGATCGCCTCGACGATCCCGCGCGCATCGAAGCGGATCGCCACCACCTCCTGCTCGACCAGCCGCTCGTTGTAGAAGTTGGCGCGCTCGGTGCGCTGCGCCACGTAGTACCAAGTGCGGTCGTCGAGGGTCGCCACGGTCGAGGGCGAGCCGAGAAGGCGACGCACCTCTTCCCGGGTGGTCACGCCCGGACGGATCTGCTCGAGCCGGGTGGAGTCGAGGCGATGGCCGTGGGTGGAGACCGTGGGTGAGCAGGCCGTCGAGACGAGAAGGGCGAGCGCCGGGACGCCGACGAGACGGGCGAACCGTGACATGGTGGACCTCCGTGAGGGATCCGTGCGCAGACCCGAGGATCTAGTAGCGATGCCGACGAACGAACAGGCCGCGGGGCTGCGCGGCTGGCTGGCGCGGCAACGGGCCGAGCGGGCCCGCGAAGCGACCGCCCGCACCCTCTACCGTGCGGTCGTGGGGCGCGCCCGGCGAGCCGCGCCCTACGCGGAGATGGGCGTCCCCGATACTGCCGATGGCCGCTTCGAGATGCTCGGCCTCGAAACCGCGCTCGTGCTCCGTCGGCTGCGTCGGTTGGGCGACGAGGGGGAACGGCTCGGCCGGGCGCTGCTCGAGGTCATGGTGGACGATCTCGACCGCAATCTGCGCGAGATGGGGGTGGGCGACCTCTCGGTGGGCAAATGGGTCAAGCGGATGACGGCGAACGTGCTGGTCCGGGCCGCGGCTCTCGACGAAGCACTCGCTCGGGGGGCCCGGGCCGAGCTCGAAGCGCTGCTCGTCCGCGCCTTTTTCCCCGACGGCCAACCTTCGACCGCCCGGCTCGACGCCCTCGCCGCCGAGATCGAAGCGGCCGCCGCCCGGCTCGAGGAGCTCCCGGCGGAGCGACTCCTGGCCGGCCGGCTCGACCTCGACGATCCCGAGCCGGACCGGGAAAGCCGTTGACCCCGAGAGCTCGGCGGCCTACGGTCGCCGGCTGTCGCTCGCCCCCGTAGGAGCGGAACGACGCGACCCGGATCGATTCCGGGGCGGGCCGTGCGGTTCGTCCGTTGTCGACGGGGCAAGCGAGCAGCCGAGGGAAAGGTGATCGTCGAGCGTGAGTTCAGCCGCGAGATCGAGGTCGCGCGGATCCCGAGCGCGGGGCGACCGTTCGCGATCGCGGCCGAGCCCGCCGAGCTCGTGGCTCTTGCGCGACGGTTGCGGGTGGAGCGAATCGACCGATTGGAAGCGCGCGGTACGGTGACCGGCGATCCGGGCGACGGTCTCGTCGCGGTCCGAGGCCATTTCGAGGCGGAGGTGACACAGCTCTGCGTCGTCACACTCGAACCCGTCTCGACCCGGGTCGCAGGGAGCCTTCGCCGCCTCTTCCTGCCGGGCGCCTCGCCGGCCGTGCGCGAGGTCGTGGTCGACCCGCTCGCCGAGGAGCCCGAGCCGCTCGAGGGCGATCGCCTCGATCTCGGCGAGATCGTGGCCGAGGAACTGGCCCTCGCCCTCGACCCCTATCCGCGCCTGCCCGGGGCCACACTCGGCGGTGAGGTGTGGGCGGCCGACGGATCGGAGCAGGAGCCGGGGCGGATCGCGGCCGACGGCCGGGGAGGTCGGGCTTGAGCCTGCCGATCGCGCTCGACGGAATGGGGGGTGACGCCGCGCCGGCGATGGTCGTCGAGGGCGCGGCGATCGCGCTCGCCCGCGATCCCGACCTCCGCTTCGTCCTGTTCGGCGACGAGGCGCGGCTGCGCCCGCTGCTCGACCGGCACGCTCACCTGGGCAGCGCGGTCGAGCTCGTCCACACGGCCGATTTCGTGGCGGCCGACGCCAAGCCCTCGCTGGCACTCCGGCAGGGCCGCACGACCAGCATGCGCCTCGCGATCGACGCGGTGAAGGAGGGGCGGGCCACGGCCGCCGTCTCGGCCGGCAACACGGGTGCGCTCATGGCCATGGCCAAGGTCGTGTTGCGCACCTTGCCGGGGATCGACCGTCCGGCGATCTGCGGGGTCTTCCCCTCGCGCCGTCGCCCGGTCGTGATCCTCGATCTCGGCGCCAACGTCGCCTGCGACGCCGAGACGCTCGTCCAGTTCGCGGTCATGGGTACGGTCTTCGCCCGCGCCATCTTGGGCGTCGAGGCGCCGCGCATCGGCCTGTTGAACGTCGGGACCGAGGATCTCAAAGGCGACGACGTGGTGCGCCGGGCCGCGGACATGTTGCGGGCGAGCCCGCCGCCCGTTCGTTTCGGCGGGTTCGTCGAGGGCACCGATCTGGTCGAGGGTTCGGTCGAAGTGGTGGTGACCGACGGGTTCACGGGCAACGTCGCGCTCAAAATCGCCGAGGGTGTGGCGCGCATGTTCCGCGACGCGCTCAAGGAAACCTTCACCTCGAGCCTCCGCGGCAAGCTCGGCTATCTCGTCGCTCGCCCCGCGTTCGCGAGCCTGCGCGAGCGGTTCGACCCCCGCCGCTACAACGGCGCCATGTTCTTGGGCCTCAACGGGGTGGTCGTGAAGAGCCACGGCGGGACCGACGCGCTCGGCTTCTCGTGGGCGATCAAGGTCGCAGCCGACCTCGTCCGGCAAGGAACCAACGCCCGCATCACCGAGGAGATGCGCGCTGTCGCTCACGCGCTCGAGCCCGTCGCGCGCGCTGCCGCGTCCTGAGCGGACCGTCCGGTGATCCGTTCCATCGTGGCCGGCGTCGGCGGGTATCTCCCCGCGCGCGTGGTCGACAACCACCAGCTCGCGAGCCGGCTCGACACCTCCGACGCATGGATCCGCGAGCGCACCGGGATCTCCCGGCGGCACATCGCCGCCGAGGACGAGCTCACCTCCGACCTCGCGGTGGAGGCGGCTCGTCGCGCGCTCGCGCGGGCCGGGCTCGCGCCGGCGGCGGTCGAGGCGATCGTCCTCGCCACGAGCACGCCCGACCACACCTTCCCGGCGACCGCCACGGCCGTGCAGCGCAAGCTCGGCGCGCCGATCGGGATCGCGCTCGACGTTCAAGCGGTCTGCGCCGGATTCCCTTATGCGCTCGCGGTGGCCGACGGCTTCCTCCGCCTCGGCCATGCCCGCACCGCCCTCGTGATCGGCGCCGAGACCTTCTCCCGCCTGCTCGATTGGACCGACCGCTCGACGGCGGTGCTGTTCGGCGACGGCGCGGGAGCGCTCGTGCTGCGGGCCGAACGAAGTGCCGGTACGCTCGCCGATCGTGGGCTCTTGGCCACCAAGCTCTCGGCCGACGGCCGCCATTACGGTGATCTCTACGTCGACGGCGGGCCGTCGGCGACCCGCACCACCGGGCATTTGCGCATGAACGGCCGCGAGGTGTTCCGCCACGCCGTGGCCCGGCTGTCCGATTCGGTGCTCGCGGTCCTGGCCGAGACCGGCTTCACGGTTGCCGATCTCGACCTCCTCGTCCCGCATCAGGCCAATCTCCGGATCATCGACGCGGTGGCGAAACGGCTCGGCCTGCCACCCGAGCGGACGGTCGTGACGGTCGACCGCCATGCCAACACCTCGGCCGCCTCGATCCCCCTGGCCCTCGACGCCGCCCTCGCCGCAGGCCGGCTCGCGCCCGGCCGGCTCGTGGCCGTCAACGCGCTCGGCGGTGGGTTCGCCTGGGGTGCCGCGCTCCTGCGCTGGTGAAGCTACCTTTCGCGGATTGACGGAACCCCTTGGATCATTTATCTTTTTCTGCCGCCGTCGGGAGGACGCAGGCGTGGCCGGAAGAACCGTGACACGGGCCCAACTGGCCGAGGCCGTCTATCAAGAAGTCGGCTTGTCGCGCAGCGAATCGGCACAACTCGTCGATCAAGTCTTGAACGAGATCGTCGAGTCCGTGATCAGGTCGGGCACGGTCAAAATCTCCTCTTTCGGCACCTTCGCGGTGCGCGAGAAGGGCAAGCGGGTCGGCCGCAACCCCAAAACCGGCGAAGAGGTTCCGATCCCGCCGCGCAAGGTCCTGGTCTTCCGCGCCTCGCAGGTCCTCAAGGACCGCATCAACGCGGCTGCCGGGCGGACCAGGTGAGCGCGGAAGCGGCCGCCACGGCAACAACCGAGGAGCGGCCGGCCAAGGCCTCGACCGCCTTCCGGACGATCGGCGAAGTCGCCGAGGAACTCGGCGTGGCGCAGCACGTGCTCCGCTTCTGGGAGACCAAGTTCCCGGCCGTCCGGCCGCTCAAGCGCGGCGGCGGGCGACGCTATTACCGGCCGGAGGACGTCGAGCTCCTGCGCCGGATCCGTAGGCTCCTCTACGAGGAAGGCTACACGATCAAGGGGGCACAGAAGGCCCTGCGCGCGACCCGCCCGGGGGCGCGAGCGGCCCGAGCGAGCGAGCCCGCGGACGAAACCGGCGATCTCGGTCTGCAACTCGGCGGCGGAGCACGCCAGCGGCTTCTCGCCATCCGTGCCGAGCTGGAGGAGCTGCGCACCCGCCTCCGCCGCGCACTCGCCTGAGCGCGCGGGCGGCGATTGCCCCGCCCTCGCCGAACCCCTATAGTCCGCCCGCCGCTCGCGAGCTCGGGCGGCCGGTCGGAGCGTGGCGCAGCCTGGTAGCGCACCAGCATGGGGCGCTGGGGGTCGTGGGTTCGAATCCCGCCGCTCCGACCATCCTCCGAACACCCGGCGTCGTCGCCCAGCGCGTTCAGGAAACGTTCGCGTGCACGACCGCCGGCAGCCTCCGTTCGACGATCCGTTCGCGCGCGACCAGGAGCCGCTCGACCGCCCGGGCGTGGACCAGCTCGCCCTCCACGTAGAGCTCGTGGTTCTGCTCGATGCGCGCCGGGTCGTAGGCATAGTTGACCATGAGACCGTGCGATTCGGCGAGCCCCTTGGGCGAGGTGTCGGCGAGCCAGTTGATCCGCTCGAGCCGGGCGCCGTTGCCGAGATGGAAACGGGCGACCGGGTCGATCGGTTTGCCGTTGCGTCGGGCGCGCAGGAGGTACCAGGCGCAGAGCCCGGTGAGCACGGGCTCGAGCGCCGAGACGAGCTCGCCGTCCAGGTGCCAGCCGGGGTCACCGAGCTTGTCCAAAAGCTCGCGCTCGCCCTCGTCGATCGGCGCCGTGCCGGCCTCGAGCTCGGCTGCGAGCCAACGAGCGAAGCCCGGGACCGGGGAGAGGGTGGCGAAGCGGGAAATGCGCGGCAGGTCCGCCTGGATCGTAGCGACCACGAGCTTGATCAGGAAATTCCCGAGGGTGACGCCCTTGAGGCCGTCTTGGCAGTTGCTGATCGAATAGAAGATCGCGGTGTCGGCCTCGGAGGGTGCCGCGACCGGCTCGTTCGGGTCGATCAGGGGCCCGATTCGATCGGCGAGCCCGCGGGTGAGCGCCACCTGGACGAAGATCAGGGGCTCCTCGGGTAGGACCGGGTGGAAAAAGGCGAAGCAACGCCGGTCGGCGGCGAGCCGTCGTTTGAAGGCCTCGAGTGAGTCGAGCCGGTGGACCTTCTCGTAGCCCTTGAGCTTCTCGAGGAGGGCGGCGGGGCTACCCCAGTCGATCCGCGTGAGCGTCAAGAAGCCGGGATTGAACCAAGTCGCGAGCAAAGCCAACAGGTCGCGGTCGAGTTCGGCGAGCACCGGATCGTCGGCCATCGCCCGCAGGAGCTCGGCCCGGAGCTCGACGATCGCCCGGGTACCACCCGGTGCGGTGTTCATCCGCCGGAAGAGCTCGACCCGTGGCGCCTCGCCGACCCGGCGGAGCTCGGCCAGGGTACGTGGCCCCGGTTGGTGCACGAAGGCCTCGGCGGCCCGCTTCACGGCATCGAGATCGGGTCCGAACTCGACGGCCAGAAGGCGCAGGAAAGCGGCTCGCTCCTCGCCCGACATGCTGCGCCAAGTCTCGACCAGCTCGCGGGCCAGCGCCAAGGTCGAGGCTTCGCCGCGAACCGACAGGAGCTCGCGGCAGAGGACCTGGACGGCGCGTCGGCGCGGGCCGAGCCGTCGCCGCAACAGGTCGCGCCCGGCGTCGGCGATCGACGACCAGAGTTGGTCGAGTCGGCTCGCGCGGCTGCGCGTGACCTCGGCGACCAGCGACGTTCCTGCCATCATCCGCTCCGTTCGCGGGCGACGGCCCCCGCGCCAACTATGGCGCAAGGTGCCGCCGGCGCCCAGCCCCGCATCCCAAAGGGTTCATTCCAAAGGTATGCCTTGACGGGCCAGCCAGCGCTCGATCGCGGCGAGCGTCGGCTCGCTCACATGGTGCTCGATGCCCTCGGCGTCCTGCTCGGCGGTCGCCGGATCGACCCCGAGCGCAGCCAGAAGGGCGAGCACGATCCGATGCCGGCGCCGGCAATAAGCGGCGAGCTCCTTGCCGCGCTCGGTCAGGAATATCGCCCGGTAGGGCTCGCTCTTGACGTAACCGTCGCGTTGCAGGCGGGCGATCGCGTTGGCGACCGTGGCCGCCGTCACGCCGAGTCGCCCCGCGAGATCGACGGCCCGGGCCTCGCCGGTGGTCTCGATGAGCTCGGCGATGAGCTCGACATAGTCCTCGGCGAGCTCCAGGCGGTGATCGGCGCGTGTGCGATCGAAACTCACCGCCCGCGCCGCGGCCCGTTCGGCCCGGCCCCTCACGGCAGCTCTCCTCGCGGCATTCCCCCCTCGCCCGAGCGCCGATCCCGCGCCCGGGCGCGGGCTCGCGCCAAGGCTCCGTAGCGCGGGGCGAAGAGGATCGAAAGGCCCTGCAAGAGGCCCGCCGCGACGGCGATCGCCCCGGCGGCACCCAGCCCGCGCTCGAGGCCGAGGGCGAGCGGCGCCCAGGCGGCGAGCGCGTAGCCCCCGACCCCGGCCGACACGGCGGCGAGCGCGCTCAGCTGAAGCTGCCGGCCGAGCCGATCGGTCAGCATCCGGGCGGTGGCCGCCGGGCAGACGAACATGGCGATCGTCAAAATCGCCCCGACCGCGTCGAACGCGGCGACCGCCGCCACCGCACTCGCGAGCAGGAGGAAGAGGGAGATCGCCCGCGCCGGGATCCCGAGGCTCGTGGCGTGGCCCGGATCGAAGCTCGCGATCGCGAGCTCTTTGCGGAACAGCAGGAGGAGGAGCACCAAGCCCGGGGTGAGGACGAGCAGCCGCAGGAGCGGCTCGGGGAGGGCCGCGAGCCGTGCCGGGTCGAGCAAGGCCGACCAGTCGCGGGCGCCGAGCCAGACGATTCCCTCGAGCGAACCCATGAGCGCGTGCTGGACGTCGAGATGCACCACCCGCGCCCCGCTCGCCTCGAGCAGCACGACGCCGAGCGCGAACAGGGTGGTGAGCACCAGCCCCGTGGCCGCCCCGGGCTCGATCCGCGCCGCCCGCTGGACGAGCTCGATCAGGAGCACACTCGCCACCGCCGCCGCCCCGGCGCCCAGCATCATGGGCCAGGTGCCGGTGCTCCCGGTCAGCAGAAAGGCGAGCACGATCCCCGGCAGGACGACGTGGCTCACCGCGTCGCCCAAGAGGCTCTGCCGCTGCAGCAGGAGGAAATTACCGAGTAGACCGCAGGAAAGAGCCGCGAGCGTGCCGGTCGCCAGCGCCGGCAGGTCGATCTCGAGGAACTCCTCGAGGCCGATCACGAAAGCGGCCCCGAAGCCGCGCCGCGCCCGAGCGTCCGTCGCAGCCGGGCCCGGCGGACGGCCACGGCCACGACCCCACGGCGCGGCGCGACGAGCAGGCTCGTGAAAAAGAGCACGGCGCCCACCAGCACGATCGCGGGTCCGGTCGGAAGTCGCTGCAGAGCCGCCGAGAACGCCGCCCCGAGCCAGCCGGAAAGCGCGCCGATCGCCGCGGCGAGCGGCAGCATCCGGCCGAGCCGGTCGGCCCAGAGCCGGGCGGCGGCGGGGGGCAGGACGACGAGGGCGAGAGCCAAAACCGACCCCACGGTCTGCAAGCCGATCACGAGGAAGGCGAGCAACAGGCCGGTGAGCAGGAGGTCGAGGCGTGCCGTCGACCAGCCGTGCGCTTCCGCGAAGCCCGGGTCGAAGCAGAGGAGCCGGAGCTCCTTGGTGAGCAGGAGGACCAGCAGGAGGAAGAGGAGCGCCAGCCCGGCGACGAGCTCGGCCTCGGTCCGAAGCGTGCCGGCGGCCGACCCCAAAAGGAACCGCTCGAGGCCGGCGCGGCCGCCGACGGGAAGGCTCTGGACGTAGCTCAAAAGCAGGGTCCCGGCGCCGTAGAAGGTGGCGAGCACGCTCGCGATCGCGGCATCCTCGCCGATCCGGCGCGTGGCTGCGACCGCGTGGACAGCGAGGCCGCCGAGGGCGGCGCTCAGCGCGGCGCCGAGCAGGAGAAGTGGCAGGATTCGGCCTTCACCGAAGAGCGAGAGACCCGCGAGAAAGGCGAGAACGAGCCCGGGCAGGGTAGCATGGCTCGCCGCATCGGCGAGCATGACCCGCCGGCGCAGGAGGAGGAAGGTGCCGACCACGCCGCCTGCCGCACCGAGGAAGGTCGCTCCCACCGTCGCCACGGCGCTGTTGTAGCCGGCACCGAGGAGAAGGGCCGCGATCAGGCTCTCCATGGAATCGGCTCAGCCGGAGACCCGGGCGCTACGGTGCGCCTCGAGCTCGAGCACAGCGCCATAGGCGCGGGCCAGGTTGGCTGGCGTGAGGACCTCGGCGACCGGCCCGGCCGCGATTCGCCGAACGTTCAAGAGGAGCGCCTCGTCGAAGATCGCGGGCACGCTCTCGAGATCGTGGTGGACGGCGATCACCGTCCGCCCGAGGGCGGCAAGCTCGCGCAGGAGATCGACGACGACCCGCTCACTCACCGCGTCGATCCCGGCCAAGGGCTCGTCGAGCAGATAGATGTGGGCGTCTTGCGCGAGCGCGCGGGCGAGGAACACGCGCTGCTGTTGGCCGCCCGAGAGCTGGCCGATCTGCCGGTCGGCGAGGTCGGCCAGACCCACCCGGTCGAGCTGGGCGCGGGCCGCCTCGAGATGGCGGCGGCGCACCGGCCGCAGCCAGCCGATCCGATGATAGAGGCCCATCGCCACGACCTCGAGCGCGGTGACCGGGAAGTCCCAATCGACGCTGGAGCGCTGCGGCACGTAGGCGACGAGCCCGGTTTTCCTGTCGAGCGGCCGGCCGAAGACCCGGACCTCGCCATCGAGCGTCGGCACGAGGCCGAGGACCGCTTTGAGGAACGTCGATTTGCCGGCGCCGTTGGGCCCCAGGATCGCGACGAGCCCGGCGGGCGGTGCCGTGAAGTCGACCTCCCGTAGAACCAGGCGGTCGTGATAGGCGACCGTGAGTCCACGCACCGAAAGCGGCGGTGCCGGATCGAGCGTCGGACCCGGGGCGCCGAGGGCGGCCGGCCGGTCGGTCGTCGCGAGCATCGTTCGCTCAGCCGACCGACGCGAGCCGGCCGTGCATACCACGCGGTGGCGCCGTGCCGCCGAGCGCCCGGGCGATCACCGTTACATTGTGGTCGATCATCCCGACATAGGTCCCCTCGTATGTTCCGGGCGCACCCATGGCGTCGGAGAAGAGCTGCCCACCGATGCGGACCGTGTGACCGCGGGCAGCCGCCCCCTCGAGCAGCGCCCGCACGTTGCGCTCGCTCACCGAGCTCTCGACGAACACGGCCGCGATCCGCCGCTCGACGAGGAGCCGCACGAGCCGCTCGATCTCGGCGAGCCCGGCCTCGCTCTCGGTCGAGAGCCCCTGGATCCCGTGCACCTCGAAGCCGTAGGCGCGGCCGAAATAGCCGAACGCGTCGTGGGCGGTGATCAGCACTCGCCGCTCGGGCGGGACGGTTTCGAGCACGCTGCGGACGTAGCGCTCGAGCGCGGCGAGCTCGGCTGCATAAGTGTGCACGCGCTCGCGGTAGCCGGCCGCGTCGGTGGGATCGAGCCGGGAGAGTTCGCCGGCGAGGATCGGCAGGAGCTCGCTCCACAGGGCCACGTCCATCCACAGATGTGGGTCGAACTTACCGGGGAAATCGGGGTGCGCGAGGAGCCGCTCGGCCGGCAAGCGTTCGGCGAGGCGCAGCACCGGCTTTTCGCTGGCGAGTGCCAGCAAAAGCTCCTCGAGTTGCGCCTCCAGTCGAAGCCCGTTGGCGAGCATGAGGTCGGCCCGCCGCAGCGCCAGCACGTCGGCCCGCGGGGGGCGATAGGTGTGCGGGTCGACGCCTTCGCCCATCAGCGCCCGGACGGTCGCCCGTGCGCCCGCGACGTGGCGCGCGAGATCGGCGATCTGGCCGATCGTCGCGACGATCGCGAGCGGCGCGTCGGCACGCGCGATCCGGAGCCGGGGCAGAAGGGCGGCAGCGAAGAGACCGGCGAGCGCCCGACGTCGCAGCATGGCCCACTCCGTCGGCAGGACCGATCGACCCGGCCGGTCGAGCCTGCGCGAAAAAAGTTAGGCGATGCTAAATCGTCCGTCAACCACGCTGATGTCCCGCCGGCGAACCGACGTCGTCAGCGCCGGACCGCCGCCAGAGCCCCACCGCCGGCCAGCAGCGCGCGGGCCTGTTCGCTGCCTTCGGCTGCCGCGGCTTCGCACAAGAGCCGCGCGCGAGCCGGATCCTTGGCGGTCCCGATACCCCACCAGTAGCGAGCGCAGAGCTCCGCCTTGGCGGGGGTCCAGCCGTCGGCTGCCGCAGCCTCCAGCAGCCGGACCGCTTCTTCCCGATCGCCGGGCTGACCCCGCTCGGAAAGCGCTCGGGCGAGCTGGAACCGAAGACGCGGCGAGGCGGGCTCGAAGGCGAGCGCGGTTCGGCAGTCGGCGATGACCTGGGCCAGCGTCGTACCGGTCTCCCCGCGCCGGGTAGCGGCGACGACCCCACGGTCGCACGGCCGCCCGACGCCATCCGCCGGCCGACGGGGCAGCTCGATCGACGGTGGAGGCCCCGACCTCCTCGCTACCGTCCCACGGGCTTCGGCGAGCCGCCGCTCAAGCGCTGCGGGGTCGAGCGCACCGATCGGCTGTCCAGCCGCCAGACGCAGGCCGACGTAGGTCGCCGCATAGTCGCGGACGAGGCGAGCGACGATCGCCGCCGCCGTCTCGAGCGAGCGCAGCCGATCCTCGGCCGCGCTCGCCTTATCGGCTCGCTCGACCGCGGCCAAGGCTTCGCGCAGGAGCGCCATCGCCTCGGCGCGCTCGTCCGCCCTGGGTCGTGTGTCGGTCACCAGAAAAAAGAGAGTAGCAAAACGAGAAGAGAAACCGCCCGGCACATCGGCGCCCCTCCTTTCCCACCCGTTCGAATTCTATTCCCGACCGCTGCCTCGTACCAGCTCAGGTCGCAAACGCGCCGGTTGCGCGCGGCCGAGGGCTCGGGCAGAAGGCCGGTCGGGGTCGTGCGAGGGGGGAACGATGCGAAAGCGGGCCATGTTTTCGACCGTACTCGGGCTGGTGGCGACCGCGCTCCTCGTCGCGGGCGCTCCGGCGTGGGCGGCTGGCGAGGTCGAGCGGGCCAATCGCGACGCGGTGGGCCTCGTCTCGGGTAGCGTCTCCGGGACTTATGCTCGGTTCGCCCAGGATCTTTCCGACGCGCTCGACGCCCCGGGCGAGCTGCGCGTGATCGCGATGCTGGGCAAAGGCTCGATACAAAATATCGCCGATTTGCTTTATCTGCGCAACGTCGACGCCGCGATCGTCCAGAGTGACGTGCTGCGCTTCTTACGCGACGGCAAAGTTTTTCCCGGATTGGAGGAAAAAAATTCGCTACGTTATGCGACTACACGACGAGGAAGTGCACGTTTTGGCACGGCCAGAAATCGATAGTCTCAAGGACCTGGCTGGTAGGAAGGTCAATTTCGGGCCGAAAGGTAGCGGCACCGCGATGACCACCAAGATCCTGTTCGACGTCGAATA
>Ga0308408_1000163_pt1 | contig 40546 bp, 38 predicted proteins | sample HotsprSampleMSe3_FD_203466 | JGI IMG/M metagenome (GOLD analysis project Ga0308408, IMG submission 203466) | Hot spring phototrophic mat microbial communities from Mushroom Spring, Yellowstone National Park, Wyoming, United States - 20060912_MSe3 ... | reverse complement strand
TGGTTCTCAAAACTTCTTCAGGTGTCATCGCCCACTCCTTTCCCTTCGGGACTGTCTGCGAGGGCGGCGGTGAGCTTCGTCGGGGCTTTCCTTCACCTTTCCCAACAACGCCCCGGTCTCGTTCATAGAAGCTCCGCCAGGAAACCTGCGACTTGAGTCGCGGGAGGAATGGCGCTTGCGCGAAGCGCACCATGTGGTGTGGGATATACCACATGGTTGACATCGTCACTAACCGGGCACCTCACCAAACGGCGATAAACCATGCTGCGTACCGCCTCGATTCGACTCAATGTTGACCCGGAGCAAGCGGCGGCCTTGATGGCGTTGCAGTCGGCTTATGCCGATGCCTGCAACCGCCTGGTGCCGACGGTGGTGGAGCATCGCTGCTGGAACCGCGTGGCCCTGCACCACCTGGCCTACGCCCGGCTGCGCAAGGAAACGCCGCTGGGCGCCCAAATGGTCTGCAACGCCATCTTTTCGGTCTGCAAAGCCTACAAAGCACAAAAGGAGCTCGGCCGCATCAGGAAGGACGCCCCCGTACCCGCAGTGCACTTCAACCGCGCCAGCGTCCATTTCGACAAGCGCACCTACGCCATCCATGGGGAGCGCCTGAGCCTCTACACCCTTTCCGGGCGCATCACCGTCACGCTGGTGACTGGCGAGCACCAGCGCCGCATCATGGCGTCGGGCAAGGCCAAAGAAGCCGAGCTGGTTTGTCGCAGGGGACGCTGGTATTTCAACCTCGTGGTCGAATCCGACGATGCGGACCCAATTCCATCCGGCCCCGTCATGGGCGTGGATGTCGGAGAAAACAACCTCGCTGCCACCAGCACAAGCAAGGTATGGGGTGGCGGGGAACTGCGCCACAAGCGCGACGGCTACCTTGCCCTTCGTCGTCGCTTGCAGTCCAACGGCAGCCAAAGCGCCAGACAGAAGCTGCGGCAGGTCTCTGGCAAAGAGCGGCGACGTGTCACGCACATCAACCACGAAACGAGCAAGGCGATCGTCGCCGAGGCGCGGCGCATCGGGGCTTCCAGGATCGTGATGGAAGACCTGTGCCACATCCGCGACCGCATCCAGGCGGGCAAGCGCGTGAGAGCGAGGCTGCACGGCTGGGCTTTCCGGCAACTTCAGACCTTTGTCGAATACAAAGCCAGGGCGGTTGGAATCGCCGTCGAATACGTCAATCCGGCCTTTACCAGCCAGACGTGCTCCAATTGTGGAAGTATCGGCGAGCGCGTCAGGCATCGTTTCGTGTGCAAAAAGTGTGGTCTCCGGGCGCACGCCGACGGCAATGCCAGTCGAAACCTTGCCCGGATTGGCAGCGGTGCCCCGCTGCCAAGGGCGGCCGTAAACACGCCTAATGTTGGGGATGCCAGCCATGTCTGCTGCGTCTCACAATAAAGCCTTCGACTTCAGTCGAGGGTTGTTTACACAGTTACACCCTCATGGCGAGCATTCATCAGAAACGAGGTGTTTCGTGTCTGGTACTCTTCGGAAAGCGCGAACGCAGTAGAAATGGCCACATCGTACTTCGGGCTGATCCGTGCGGCAGCTTCGGCCGTGTTCCTGATCAGTGTGCCGTAGTCAAAAGGGAGACGCATCACGCACAGGATGTCAATATCAGAACCTTCCTGTGCGTCTTCACGCGCATGGGAGCCGTAGAGCACAACGGCTTCCAATGCTTCACCCAGAATCCTGGTCAGTTGATCCCGGTACTCCCGGATGATCGGTTCGATCCGGTTGGGCTTGACCATCCCGCCTCCTTCAATCCATTCGGAAGAGGGGTTTTTGCACGTCTCCGAATGCCATCCTGAATCAGGCATTATCCATGCGCGGCTACTGGTTCAGAAACAGGCGGATGGGGTCGGCCACCGGCAGCGGCGCGGCGGTGACGAAACCTTCCGCCGCCGCAACGCCAATCAGACTGCCACGGTAGATGTCGGCTGCGCGTCGCTGGTGGAGAAAATCCGGCGCCGAAAGGTACGTCTGCGGCTCCCGGCTGCCCGGCTGGTGCAGTTGCGAAGCGTAGGCGCTGATGACCTCGTACTTGGCTGCAAACTGGGCGCTGATGTCGACGAGAAACGTCGGCACAACTGCCGGCTGGAGCGGCGGCAAAAAGTGAATAAGCGCGCGCGTCCGCCAGCGCGGCAGGCCGCTTTCGGCGTCATAGTTGGCCAGCCGGGCGTGGTGAACGGCCGCTGCGACGAGCCGGGCTAGACACTGGTGGTCAGGATGTTCTTCCGCCGGATGGTGCGTAAACACCAAGGTCGGCTGCGCCTGGCGAATGACGCGCACCAGCGCGCGGCGGGCCACGTCGTCGTCGGTGAACCGGCCGTCGGGCCAGCCCAAATTGACGCGAAAGCTTGCGCCCAGTTGCGCGGCAGCTTCGGCTGCCTCGGCTGCGCGTTGCTCTGGTGTCCCACGGGTAGCCAGTTCGGCGCGGCTGGCATCCACCAAGCCTGTACGGTAGCCCTCAGCGACCAGCTTCAAAATCGTGCCGGCCATCGCCAGCTCGATGTCGTCAGGATGCGCGCCAATGGCCAACACATCCACAGGAGATACGGTGTTCGTAACTGCTGGCATCAAGCTTCGGCTGGCTTGAAATCCATTGCAACAGAGTTGATACAGTACCGTAGTCCGGTTTTATCGCGTGGGCCGTCATCGAACACATGGCCTAGATGCGCTCCGCACTGGGCGCACATCACTTCAATGCGGCGCATGCCATAGCTGAGATCGAGTTCGGTCACGATGGCCTCTGGACTGATTGGCGCCCAGAAGCTCGGCCAGCCTGAGCCGGAGTCATACTTGGTTTCAGAGGAAAAAAGCGGCGCGCCACATGCGACGCAGTGGTACGTCCCGGTGCGCTTTTCACGGTAGAGCTTGCCAGAAAAGGCGCGCTCCGTGCCCTTCAGACGGGTGACGTAATACTGTTCAGGCGTAAGCTGTGCCTGCCACTCGGCGTCGTCTTTCTGAATAGGAAACGTTCTCATAGGCAACCCTCCGCGATGCCTTGCTTGTCATCTGCGCCGCACATCTTTCATGCTTCTTGATGAACGCTCAAGCCCACCTAGCCAGCGCCTTTCTGGAGATACTGTGATGGGGTGGAAACTATGGCTTGCCGCCGGATGGCTGTTGTTTACTTACCCTAATGGCCAGTTTGTTCGGGCTGTAGCGCAGGATGCACCCGCGAAGAACACGCCTGTGACAATGCCGGTTGAAACCGGCAGATTTCGGCCAAGTGAACTTGTGGAAATTGTCCGGCTCGATCCAAGCATCAAGCTCGACATCCGCTACGCCACGGCCAACAACTTCGTTGGGCGTCCGGTTTATGATGAACCGCGTGCCTTTTTGCAACGTCCGGCAGCCGAAGCCTTGGTAAAGGCGCATCGGTGGCTGAAGGCGCACGGCTACGGTATCGTAGTCTTTGACGGCTATCGGCCGTGGCGGGTGACGAAACTGTTTTGGGAGCTAACGCCACCTGACAAGCGCAACTATGTGGCCAATCCGTCCAAGGGATCGCTGCACAACCGTGGCTGCGCAGTGGATGTGTCTATGTATGACCTAAGTACCGGCGAGCTTGTAACCATGCCGAGCGACTATGACGAGATGAGCGAGCGCGCCCACCCGGATTATCCTGGTGGTACAAAAGAGCAACGCCGTTTGCGCGACCTGCTCCGCAAAGCCATGGAGCTTCACGGCTTCAAGGTGCACCGCTACGAGTGGTGGCACTTTGATCACAAGGACTGGCCACACTACCGGCTTTTGGACATTCCCTTTTCTGAGATTGCTCCAGCTCAGGAACCACAATCCCGACCGGTGACGGCGCCGGCAAAGCTGCACCCATGACACCGCTTAGCCCGGGAACCATACTTCAGCAGCGCTACGTCATTGTGAAGCTACTTGGCAAAGGCGGCATGGGAGCCGTGTACCAGGCAACCGATAAAAAGTTCGGAAACACCGTAGCGCTCAAGCAGATGATCGTAGCCGGCGAGGCCCTGGCGGCGGCTTTTGAGCGAGAAGCCATCCTGCTCCACGGCCTGCGCCATGCTGCCCTGCCGGTCGTCTTTGATCACTTTGCCGAGGCGGACGGGCAGTTTCTGGTCATGCAGTTCATTCCCGGCAAGGATTTGGCCGAACTACTCACAGAGCAAGGTGGTCCCTTCCCGCTGGCGCAAGTTGCCGAGTGGGCCGACCAACTGCTGGATGCGCTGGAATATCTGCACGGACGCACCCCACCTATCATTCACCGGGACATCAAGCCGCAGAACATCAAGCTAACGCCAGAAGGCAGTCTTGTGCTGCTGGATTTTGGTCTAGCCAAAGGAGATTTATCCGGCGACGCCGCCCAACAACAGCGCAGCCTGGTTGGATTTACCCCGGTTTTTGCCTCGCTAGAGCAGATGCGTGGTTTATCAAGCGACCCGCGCAGTGACCTCTACTCGGCTGCCGCCACAATATATTGCCTGCTTACCGGACGCCCTCCAGTGGATGCCCTGACCCGCGCAGATGCCCTACTGGCGGGCAAGCCCGATCCACTGCTGCCGGTCAGCGAGGTCAATCCCCAGGTGCCACGAGCCGTTGCCGAGATTGTGCGGCAGGCTATGGCGATTTCGCGTGATGAACGCCTGCCTTCGGCCAAAGAAATGCGGCGGCAACTTCGGATTGCGCTGAAGACCGTGCAGCCTGCAACTGAGGGAATTGACGCTACCGTCGTGCAGCCTCAGCCAACCGTCCCTCTCTCGTCGGTAAGTCAAGGACCTGCTGTGGCATCAGCGCCAGGGCGCTTTTGTGCTGCCTGCGGTGCGCCGCTGCTGCCTGCCGCGAAGTTTTGCATCAAGTGCGGCCGACCCAATGTGCCAAATCTTTCGCCGCCACCGGTTGCACCGCCCTCCGCCTTGCCGCCGTCAGGACAACCGCCTTTTGGCCAGTCAACTTCTGCCTCGCCCCCATCTCGGTCTCCGGCACCACCACCCGTATCGGCGGCATCACCGATGCCTGTGCCCGGCAGCATCGGCACGGCTCCCTTTCCGTCGTTACCGCCGTCAGTTAGTGGGTTAGCAGCCAGCGAGATTGTCTTGCTGTTTGGCGATCTCTTTGCGCCGCCGGCAGGAGGCGCCGAGCCCTGGGTCAAGCTGTTGCACGTTCCGACGCGGGTCAGTGCAGTTGTTCTGGCACAGGCAATCTGGGCTACAGCTTTTCTCGAATGTGAGCGTCATGGGGCAATTGCACTGCTGCCGGTTAGTCCTCATGAAAGCGCTGCTGAAATGACCTACGTACTCAAATCGCCGGCCGTCGGTTTTGCTTCCTTCAGTCTTGAAGCCAATATTGTGGAGGTTGCCCGGTTACGGTTGAATCAGAGCCGACCTCTGCTTGTGTCCACTGCCATCGCCGACATTCTCCGTTTTGATTCACGCAATGCCTGGCGGCACACCGTTGGATTGGTCAAGCTAAGTCTCAACCGCCGGCGCTTACTGTCTATGCTGCCCATCCCAAGCCCTGCTCCGTTCCCATCTGGGCGCTTTGCCCTGACGCCACAGCTTATCGAGCTGGCCCGCCGGACTTCTCCAGAGCATGTGCAGCGGTTGCTGGGGACGGCGCAAGGGCAGTCGGTGCGCTGGAAGCTCCTCATCAATTCCATCAATGCCGGCCTTCAGTGCCGAACCAACCCCGCCCTAAGCCTACCGGAGCTTGACCAAGACCTCTAGTGGTGTACTGGGGAGCAACGATCCAGCCGATTTCAGTTTCTGGACATATCTCTGTCACATAACCCACCTATACAAAAGTCCCGGTGAAGGAATCACACCTTACGCTTTGGTGCACTGAGATTTATTCGGTTGATGCCGCGATGTTTTGGGAAGGGGGCTCCAGGCAACGTAAGGGTGATTATTCCGCAGCAGAAAGGGACGTATGCCGCACAACACAACACTGAGCATCATCAAGCCGGGGGGCGCCTTCCGCCATGGACTGCGCACCGGCGTATCGCTCCACTGTCACACTAAATTTTCCCGCGAGGCTCTCGATTTCCTCCCCCACTATGCCGCGAAGATTCCCTTCGTGGGCAAGCGTTTTGTTCGGATGTGCCAAGATTACGAAATGCGCCATGGGCGGCCGCTGGATTTTGCACAGGCTTGGTGGACGCCACCGGTGACGCCCCGCGTGCTGCACGATGCCGAAGTGCAGCACCTGGAGGCGACCCTTGGCGTGCAAGGCATCGTCTCCATCACCGACCACGATGAAATCGAGGCCTGCTGTGGCCTACGTGCCATGGGGAAGGACGTGCCGATTTCGACTGAATGGACGGTGCCGTTTGGCGTAGCCTACTTCCACGTCGGCGTCCACAACTTGCCACCCGAGCATGCCCGCGCCATTGCCGAAGAACTGTTTGCCTTTACCAAGGACCCTGAAGCACGCGCAAAACCTGCTGTCTTAGAGGAACTGTTTTCGATGCTCAATGCGCTTCCAGGCGTTTTAGTGGTGCTGAACCACCCGCTCTGGGACATCGAGAACATCGGTCGCGCGCAACACCAGGCGGCACTGCGGGCTTTTCTCGACCGCTACCGCCGCTGGTTGCATGCCTTGGAAATCAATGGTTTCCGATCATGGCGGGAAAATCTCGAGGTGGCACGGCTGGCGCGAGAACTGGACTTGCCCCTAGTTTCGGGTGGCGACCGCCATGGGCTTTCGCCCAATACCGTTGTGAACCTTACTGATGCCGAAACCTTTGAGGGGATGGTTGAAGAGGTACGGGTACAACGTCGCAGCCACGTAGTTATTCTACCGGCTTACCAGGAAAATCTCATCTTGCGCATTTTTGAGGCTGCTGCACAAATCCTGGATGACTATCCAGACTACCCTGAAGGGCAGCGCCACTGGACAGAGCGCTTGTTTTTTCTTGATGCACAAGGGAAGCCCCAGTCACTTCAACAGTGCTGGTCTGAGCACAGCCCACTGTGGGCGCGGATAGCGACCTGGACCTTTCGCCAACTTGGACGCCGCCACTGGCGGCCGGCACTGGAAAGAATTCTCCCAAAACCACACTTCGAGCTGGGAGAACTGTAACCCAACGGTAATGACCACAACGGCATCGGTGCTGTGGAGACACCATGGCTCAATCAACAAGTTGGTTGAGAACAGGCTTTCTCTCGCAGCTAGATGCACAATGGCTAACACACCGCGTGTTGCACTGTTTCCGGATGCCTACCATGAAGCCAACGGCGTAGCCCGTACGGTTCAAATGTTGGAAGTCACCGCTCGCCGTCGGGGCCTACCGCTATTGCTTGTGCGGTGTGGCCTATCGCCTTTCTGCCTTCAACGGGATGGTTCGGTCACAACGCTCGAACTCCAACGTGGTAGATGGTCGTTTCCTCTTGACGCCGATCTGAACTTCGACCTCTGGCTATGGCGCTATGCTCGCCAGGTGCGGGAGCATGTACGGGCTTTCAGCCCCCATGTTGTCCACGTCACGGGTCCTAGCGACGTTGGGCAGCTTGGCGTCTATGTCGCCAAGTCACTCCGCTTGCCCTTGGTGATGTCCTGGCACACGAATCTACACGAGTACGCCGGACAGCGCTGGGCGCGTCTGCTGGACCGTTTCTTTGTTCCACCACGGGTGCGTGAACAAACAAGCCGGTGGGTAGAAGCCAAGTCGCTGTGGGCCACGTTGAAGTTTTATGGATACGCCGACGTGTGCCTTGCGCCAAATCCAGAACTGGTCGCCTTGGTGGCGCAAAAAACGGGCAAACCAACCTACCTAATGCAGCGCGGCATAGATGCCGAGCAGTTTCATCCTCGCCATCGTAGCCGGCCGCAGCCACCTTCTGTTGTCCGCCTAGGATTTGTCGGGCGGTTGAGCCCCGAGAAAAACGTCCGTTTCCTGGCAGTGCTGGAACGGGAATTGCTAGCGCAGGGTTTGACAAACATCGAATTTCGGATTGTTGGCACCGGCAGCGAGCGGAACTGGCTGGCTCAGACTATGCAAACGGCAACCTTTGCCGGTGTGCAGCATGGGGAGCGGCTAGCGCGGGAGTACGCCGATTTTGACATCTTTGTGTTCCCCTCCAGAACAGATACTTACGGGAATGTTGTTCTGGAGGCTGCTGCGTCAGGCGTTCCTTGTGTGGTGATGGGCGAAGGCGGGCCGAAGTTTCTCGTTGATCCTGACAAGTCAGGTGTCGTGGCCTATGACAATGCAGCCTTTGTGGCAGCCGTTGCCGAATTGGTGCGCTCGGCCGAACGCCGCCAAGCGATGGGCAGTGCCGCGCGGATGCGCGCTCTGCAAGCCTCCTGGGAAAAAGTCCTCGATGAGTTGTGCCTGGCATACTGGACTGCGTGTACTACTAAGAGTCAGTCCACTAGTGAGTTTTAGTACAGTTCTCCACTTAGCAAAATCGGGTTACCCGGTGGCGAAACCAGGAATTTTTACAGTTTCTTTACACTTGTGTAACTCGGCAATGTCATGTAACCCGAATGACCAAAAATAACTCCAACTTGCTGTAAGTCTTGACTCCTTGTTATGGCAATTTGTAGGGACCAGGCAGTGAAGAACGTGGCTATGAAGTGTGTCGTCCGTACTGCAAGTAGCTACCTGCTGTGGCTGTGCATGATGGTGAATTTCCTAACGGCGTTTTTGTTGATTGGTTCTAGTTTGGCTTTGGCTCATCAGGAGCCAGGTGCTAACTGACACGCAAATCATTGCATCATTGCGGGCACTGCGTAGCGAAATGCTCGATCTGCTGGCACAGGTAGCCGGTAAGGGAGAAGCGACGACTCGCCCCAATCGGCGCACGATGAATTACGAACTGTACCGCCAGACTTTTGAGTCTTACAACGCCAAGATTGATGACTGCTATCGTCGCTTGGCAGCTTATTACGCACAGATTGACCGGGTCTATCGGACGGGTTCGAGCACACCGTTGTACAAGCAAATGGTGCAGACTTACCTGGATACTAAGGTGGTTTTTGATAACTTGAAATCCACTTTTAGCACCCTCGAACCACCTGAAAAAGTCGTAACAGAAGCGGTTATTTCCAATGACCAACGTCTCAATGAACGAATGGCGACCTCAATACGCACGGCAGCTATTCCTACAGCACCACCGCAAGCTGCTAAGGAAATCGTCGAGGCCGATGACTCCCGTTTCATCGGCACATTTGACGCTGTAGAGATGTTTTTGCTTGTGCGTGGTGACAGTGCTTGCTATGTGTTGTTTGGATGGAAAGAAGTGGTCGAAGATGAAGATGGTAAGTCATTGGAAGAGTACCACCTGGCCGTGGCTCGGTCAGAATCATTCCCTGCTACCCCAGAGTTGCGAACTCTGACCCCGGAGCAGCATCTGGAAAATGCCCTAAAGCTCAAAATTGCTATGGTAGAGGCGCAGGGCGAGATGATGACCGACCTCAAGCAGTTTTTCGCCCGCACGAAATCGTATGCCCGAACCAACTGACCCCTCAGCGAGTACGTGCCCGGTCTTCTGTCCTAGCGGCTCTGTCACCTGGAGGCGCAGGAGAAGCAGGAGAAAAGGTCGGCTGTGTGAGATAGGTAACAAGCCAAGTTACATTAATCTTGCTTCAATCCGTGAAAGTGCGGTTTGATAGCGACATAAGTTCAAGTGGGCGTTGGATTTTCAGGGTATAGGCCCGGTTCTTGGCCTTCTCCCGTGTTGCGTTGCGCCGGAGTGATTTGTCCGTTGAGAGGATTTGGGAGCATGCGACCTCCACTTTGTCAGTTTCGGAATTGGTTCAACCGATGGGCTTTGGCGGCCTTTTTCCTGTTGGGTACAGGTTGGGTGTCTGGCGACACAGGTTCAGCCTCGTGCATGGCGAAAATGCAGGGGCAGGTGATGAGCGACAGCGAGATCGTTGCGGGCCTGAAAGCGCTTCGCAGTGAGATGTTTGACTTGCTTTCGCAAGTGGCCGGCAAAGGCGCTGCAGGGGGACGGCCAAGCCGTCGAACGATGGACTATGAAGCCTACCGCCGGACCTTTGAGGCGTACAGCGCCAAGATAGATGACTGCTACCGTCGCCTAGCGGCCTACTATGCCCAGATTGATCGGGTCTATCGTACCAATCCTAACTCGCCGCTGTACAAAACGATGACCCAGGCCTATCTGGATGCCAAGGCCGTCTTCGACAACCTCAAAGCCACCTTCAACACCATTGAGCCGCCGGATACCCTCCGCACAGAAGCCGTTGCCGTGGCCGACCGGCGGCTCAATGAGCGGATTGCCACCTCAGCCCGAGAAGCCTCATTGCCGCCAGCTCCGGCCGAAGCCGCCAAAGATATTATCGAGTCCGATGACTCGCGGTTCATCGGCAATTTCGATTCGGTGGAGATGTTTCTGCTCGTCAAAGGCGATATGGCTTGCTACGTCATGTTTGGCTGGAAAGAGGTCACAACAGACGATACCGGCAAATCCAGCGAGCAGTTTCATCTTTCCGTCGTACGGTCGGAGATGTTTCCCTTCACCCCAGCCGTACGTGCGCTTTCTCCTCTCCAACACCTGGAAAATGCCTTGAAGCTCAAAATCGCTGCCGTAGAGGCCCAGGGCGAGATGCTGAGCACTTTGAGCGAGTTTTTCGCCCGCGCAAAATCTTACAGCCGCATCAACAACTGATACGCTAGGTTGACGTGCCAGCTAAAGGGGCCAGAGAAGCCGGGCCTTAAGGCTGACCTTACTGGCGCGCTAAGCGCTCTCAGCACAGAGACGTGCGGCTGCAACGCACCTTGCCGCCTTTTGACGCATTGGCCTCACTGCGTTGTACCTTTTGAAAAGAGCCGTTTACAAATTGCGCGCCTTCGTGTTTCACTATAAGCCCCCGGTGAAGTGGACTGCCTTTTCCTAAGAGACGCGTAGTTTTTGACCGCTTCAAGAGATCACCGCGCAGGGGTGGCAACATGACGCATGCTACGGGATGGTCAGCACCTGGCCGATGTGCAGGGTTGGTTAGCTGGAAATATTTTCTTTGGGCCTTGGCTATGATAGTTGTGCCGCCTCTGGATTGGTTGCAGCCGGTTAGGTGTTATGCCCAGTCGCCAGGCGTGCTTTCGGAGACCGAGTTGCTTGGAACACTCCGCACCTTCAGGGCCGAAATCGAAGAGATGCAGAAACAGCTAGCCTCCTCGCCGCTGATCCAATCAGTAAGTCGGCGGGCACTGCGCTATGACGAATACAGCGCACTGTACGCAAACTGGAGCAACCGTGTCCAAGAACGGTATGGCATTCTCAATGGCTACTACGAACAGGTCAACCGCATCTATCGGACTAACCCTAACTCCCGGCTGTATCTTGACATTAGGAAGGCTTACCTTGATGCCAAGACGGCCTTTGATGCGCTAAATGCCACGCTAGCGCAGTGTGTAAAACCGGAAGACACCAGGACTCCCGCGATTGTCGTTACTGATGGTCGCCTCAACACTCACCTGACGAAAACCGTAGCCACGGTCAAAACGCAGACGACCCCGACGGTGGACATCGGACAGGCTGATGAGCTGCGCTACATAGGTAAGTTTGATGCCGTTGAGCTGTATTTGCTCGTCCACCGTGGCTTGGCCTGTTACGTTATGTACGGCATACACGAGCGCAAGGTAGATGATGCCGGGCAGGTGATTGACGAAATCGATCCGAGGGTGATTTTTTCAAGAGCCTTTGACGTCGGCAAAGTCCAGAGTTTCACTCCCCAGGAGCACCTCGATTACGTACTAACCCTTGATTTGACACCGGTACAGGCACAGATGGAAACCTGGCGCTTCATTACAGAGTCCCTGGCGCGAGCGAAAAGCTATGCCCGTGAGAATCAATAAAGAACCAAGCAGTGACAGGACTTTGTGCCACAAACAAGCAAGGGGTTATTTCTCATTGCCGTGGCGCGCCCAGATCGTCTAGGCTCATCCTCGCGGCCTACCCTCGCAGACCACAATCCTAGGCAGCGTCCTTGGAACATACTCCCTTGCCGACTGTTCATCAGAACTTCCTTGGAACCATTGGCTCTACCCCTCTCCTTCGTCGCTTAGCCAGGGCGCTCGAACAGACTGGTTTTCGGGTGGGGTTGCTTTCCACACAAGCTTCAGACTGGTGGTCCTGGACGGATGCCATTTTGTTCGACATTTCTACAACGGCTCACACCCCTCTGCCTGAGTGGTGGGCGACTGCGGAGAAGCATCACGTTCCCGTGTTTGCTTGTGCCGAGCAGATAACCGAGCCGGAGATCGGCCGTTGGCTGGCAGCAGGCGTGGCAGATGTCTTCTCTGGGGAGCGCCCCTTGCCGCTGGTACAGCACCGTATTCAGCGCGCCGTGCAAGACCGACGGCAAATCGCGGAAGGAAGGCTCCAGTCTGCCTTTCTCTCCAGCTTAGCTGCCTCTGTACCGGTACGTCTGGCTATCGTAGAAAGCGTTGGTTCGGAGTTAGTCTTTCGGTTTATCAGTCATACACTTGCAGAAGATTTTGGTTATCTCCCGGAACAACTGGTAGGAGCTGCTCTAAGTAAGCTCCGGCTCAACGAAGGCCAGTTGTCCGATATAGTGGTCTGGCAGCGGTGGTGTCACGAGGCATTGCGCTTGGGACGTAAGGTCTCCTTTGTCCATCAGTCGGTTTGGTCTTCCCGCTGGTTCTTGATGACGTTTGAGCCCCTGCGCCAGCCAGGACTTGGCGCGGAGGCGGTATCCATGTGCGTTGAAGACATCACGGCTCAACAGGCTGCCAAGCTCCGTTCGGTGGAGAGTGAAGAGCGCTTCTACCGCGTGTTTCAACTCATTCCCGTTGCTACCTCCATTCAAACCATTCCCGATGGGCGCTACCTTGATGTCAATGCGGCCTTTACGAAGCTGTTCGGTTACAGCCGGGCTGAGCTGATCGGGCGCACTGCGCTCGAGTTGGGCTTGTGGGCTAACCTTGAAGAACGGGAACGGTACTACCGGGAGTTGGAAGCCCATGGGCAGGTGCGTGACTTTCGGGGCAGTTACCGGACACGCGACGGCCGGATCGGCGAGGCCCTGCTTTCGGCTGTGACGTTGGTCATTGGAGATTTGCCATGTCAACTGGCGCTCATTCAGGATGTGACGGAAGCCCGGCGTTTAGATGAACAGTTGCGCCAGCGGGAAGAGTGGTTTCATGCCATTCTCAATGCGACGCGAGATGGCATCATTGTTGAAGACAATCACCGTATCGTTTATGCCAATCAAGCAGTGGCGCGCCTCTATGGTGTAGAAAGCCCAGAAGCGCTTGTTGGGCAGGAATTTGCCCTGATGTGTGCGCCACACGAAGAAGGCCGGCTGCGAGAATACGCCCAGCGCCGCATGCGAGGCGAACCTGCTCCAGCGACCTATGAGTTTATGGCGCAACGCGCAGACGGTACAACCGTGACCATAGAAAACTCTGTTTCTGAGTTTTTTTCTGGAGGCAAGAAGTACCTTATTGCCGTCATGCGCGACGTAGAAGAACGCAAACGCCTGCAGGCTAGCCTTCAGCACATCCAAAAAATGGAAGCTGTGGGGCGCTTGGCCGGCGGGATTGCCCACGACTTCAACAACCTGCTCAACGGCATTCTTGGGTTTGCGCGGCTGGCCCAGCGGAAGATCAACCAGATGGCAGAACCAACTCTTGGAGAATACCTGCGGTCCATTGAAGAGTCGGCTGAACGCGCCGCGCATTTAGTTTCAAAACTGCTGGCCTTTGGACGACAGAAAGAAGCCTCGCGGCAGATTGTGGACCTCAACAACGTGGTTGAAGAGAGCCTGTTTTTCGTGCGGAGTTTGCTCCCACCCAACATCGAGCTCATCACTGAGCTTTCACCTAACTTACCTGCCTTCGAGGGCGATCCGGACCAAATTCAGCAGATCATTCTCAACCTTTGTCGCAATGCGTGTGACGCTATGCCACATGGTGGAACGATCACCTTGGGCACACGAGCCGAAGTGTTCCCTGTTCAGCGCGATGGTCGTACCTTCAGTGGACAACTTGCCGGACACTGCGTCTGTTTGACTGTCGCCGATACCGGCATCGGCATGGATGAAGCTACGTGCCAGCGCATCTTTGATCCGTTTTTTACGACCAAGGATTTGGGGGACGGCGTTGGGCTTGGATTGTCGGTTGTCCACGGGATTGTCACTGCCCATGGTGGAACTGTCGGCGTCAAGAGTACCCCCGGAAAGGGAAGCTACTTTGAAGTGCGGTTTCCAGCGCTGCGGTCAAGCAAAACCGGGGAACATCCGGTTGGGGAGACCACGCCACAACCACCAAGCTACCCGAAAGCACTTTCTGCATCGGCTGCTGCAAAGTACGTACTTGTCATCGAGGACAACAACCTGATTGCTCAGCTCTTTCAAGAAATCCTCCATGACGTTGGCTATGAAGTGGTTGTAGCTGCTGATGGACAACAGGGAGTCACCTCCTTTGCCGAGCAGCCTGACCGCTTTGAACTTGTGATTTTGGATGCACTGCTGCCGAAGCTGGACGGACTTGCCTGCCTGCAAACCATCCGCCAGTACCGGCCAGACGTTCCGGTGCTTGTCGTCAGCGGTTACAGTGAAGAAGTGGCCGCAGGTGAATTGTCCGCCCAGGCGACGGTATTCCTGCAAAAGCCCTTTACCCCAGAGGTGTTGTTGTCGGCCGTGGCGCGAGCCGTTGGTGTAGCGCCGGTCAGGGCATCCTAGGCTTTGACCTGCGCCATTGCCTGGTCAATTGCCCGCCGAGCGTGTATAGATTTTGATTGGCAGTTTCTTCACCGGTATGCCCAATTGAGGCACAAAACAAACTGCCAAAGTTGCATGCGTGAGGTCTTCTATGGCTGAAGAAATTCCTTCTCGTCTCTCTCCCTACCGTAGCTCGTCGGACATCCCACCGGGGCGTAAACTGTCGCGCAACTTTTACGCCGCGCGGGTGACCTCGCCACCGGTTATGAATACAACGCCGCCGCCACCGGCCGGGGGGTTTGGACGCGAAATTCCACCGGGACGCAAGCTTCCGGCAGGTTTCTACGCAAGTCGCCGTACTTCAGCCTTTCAACCGGAGCAGTACACTCGGCCCATTCCAAGGAAGACGCCACGGATAACAGGCCGGCCGACAACGGATTGGTATGACCCACGGTAGCTAGTCGTTACTCTGGCAACCTCTGTTTTCCAGCTTAGCTAGCCACTGGCGGACACGCATGACATCCTCGTGGGTGTCCACGCTGATGGCGTGGTGTGTCGTCTCCACAACGCGAATCGTTAGTCCGTGGGTCAGCGCCCGGAGTTGCTCCAGCCCTTCGGCCAGTTCGAGCGGCGCCGGCGGAAGCGCCGTCAAGTGCAGCAGTGCCTGGCGGCGGTAAACATACAGTCCGGTGTGCTTCCGCCACAGGGTTTGCGCTATGTCCAGCCGGCGCGGGTAGGGAATCGGGGCCCGTGAAAAATACAGCGCGTTGCCCTGGGCGTCACACACCACCTTAACCACATTAGGGTTCTCAACGTCAGAGGGCTCTAGCGGCTCACATGTGGTTGCTATGGGTAGGTCTGGCTCGGACTGTACTGGGTGCAGGGCGGCCATAATGGTTTCGGGTGCGATGAGCGGCTCATCTCCCTGGACGTTGACGATGATTTCGGCGTCAAGCGTCGCGGCCACCTCGGCAATGCGGTCGGTGCCGCTGGGGTGGTCGGCGCGGGTCATCTGGACTTCACCCCCAAACTGCGCAACGACATCCGCAATCCGGCGGTCGTCAGTGGCGACGATGATCCGTTCAATCTCTGGCACCTGCCGAACCCGGGCATAGACGCGCTGAATCATCGGCTGTCCGCCAAGGTCAATGAGCGGCTTGCCGGGCAGGCGTGTAGCGTCGTAGCGGGCAGGAATGATGGCCACCGTTGACGGCAAAGCTTTGACTCCGTCCTAAACTTTTTCCGGGGCAGTTGTGCCGAGAATACCTGTGGGACGCACAAGCAGCACGGTGACTAGAATGGCAAAGGCCACGGCGTCCTTGTAGGGGTTGAGCGCCGCCGGCAAGTAGCCGGTCGCCATGGTTTCCGCCAGACCAATGATGATGCCGCCTAGCACGGCACCGGTGACGTTGCCAATACCTCCCAAAACCGCTGCAATGAATGCCTTAAGACCTGTCGTGACGCCAATGAGTGGGTCGAACTTTGGATAGCGCAGGGCCACAAGAATACCTGCTGCCGCTGCCAAAGCCGAGCCAAGGGCGAAGGTCAGGGCAATGATGCGATTGGTATCAATGCCCATCAGCTTGGCCGTGTCCAGATCATGGGCTACCGCGCGTACAGCACGCCCGAAAGCTGTGCGGTGGACAAGCTGGTGCAGTCCAAGCATCAACACGAAAGAAGCGCTGAGAATAGCCAGATCAGGCGTTGTGATACACGCTGCCCCATAGATAGGAAACTGTCTTGGTGGAAGCAGTTGGGGGAAAAACTTGGGGTTGGCTCCAAAGACAAGCTGCCCTAGGTTTTCCAAAAACAGCGATACCCCGATGGCTGTGATCAGAGCTGTTAGCCGCGAAGCCTGGCGGATGGGACGGTAAGCCAGCCGCTCAATGGCCAGCCCAACAACGGCACAGAACAGCATGGCAACCAATAAAACGACAGCCGCCCGGAAAAAGGACGGGTTGGCTTCGGAAAAGCCCAGCCGTAACGCTGTGTAGTAGCCGGCAAACGTCCCCAACATGTACACGTCCCCGTGGGCAAAGTTGATAAGCCGCAGCACGCCATAAACCATCGTGTAGCCCAAAGCAATGAGCGCGTAGATGCCGCCAAGCGCTAAACCGTTAATGAGTTGTTGGATGAAAGTTTCCATACGGCAAAGCAATTTGGTTTTGGGGAGATAAGTCGTTTCAATGGTGCTCTGTTTGTCGGCCGGCAGAGCACAATCTGGCAGGAAGACCCTAGCAGCGCGAGTATCTCCTCCCGCTGCAGGGGATATGCCGCAAGGAGTGGTTCGCCTTTGTTACGCACGCTTGAAACACTGGTTTTTGACAATACATACATCACGTTGCCTGAAGACTACTACAGCCGAGTTGCGCCAAAGCCTCTGCGCGGTGCACACTTGGTGGCCTTCAACCCGGAAGCCGCCGCCCTGCTGGACCTCGCCCCATCCGAAGCTGCCCGACCAGACTTCGTAGCCTATTTCAACGGTGAAAAAATCCTGCCCGGCGCCGAGCCACTGGCGGCGCTCTATGCCGGGCATCAGTTTGGGGTGTATGTACCGCAGCTTGGCGACGGCCGCGCCATCCTGCTTGGCGAAGTACGAAATGCACGCGGCGAGAAGTGGGACCTGCAGCTCAAGGGCAGTGGCCGCACGCCTTATTCCCGCATGGGTGACGGCCGCGCTGTCCTGCGTTCGACCATTCGGGAATACCTCTGTAGCGAAGCCATGCATGCGCTTGGCATTCCCACAACGCGCGCGCTCTGCATCATTGGCAGCGAAGAACCGGTGTACCGGGAAACCGTCGAGCGGGGGGCACTGTTGGTTCGGCTCGCCCCGACGCATGTGCGCTTTGGTTCCTTCGAGGTGTTTTTCTACCGCCGTCGCCCGGCAGATGTTGCACGTCTGGCCGACTACGTCATCGGGCAGTTTTTCCCAGAACTCCAGACACTTGGTGAGGAAGACCGATTTGCTGCCTTCTTGCAGGAAGTGGTCACACGGACGGCACGGCTGGTTGCCCAGTGGCAAGCCGTCGGCTTTGCCCACGGGGTGCTCAATACCGACAACATGTCTATTCTGGGCCTGACGCTTGATTACGGCCCCTTTGGCTTTCTGGACGACTACGACCCGCAGTTTATCTGCAACCACTCGGATGTCACCGGACGGTATGCCTTCAACCAACAGCCGGGAATTGCTCTATGGAATCTGCGTTGCTTGGCCCAGACCTTCGTCAGTTGGATACCGCGTAAGCGGCTGGCAGACATTCTCAACACTTTTCGGGATGTGTTTTTTGACGAGTATGAACGGCTGATGTTTGCCAAACTGGGGCTGCAACACCCGCAGCCTGAAGATGCTGAACTTCTCGCCGACTGGCTCACCCTGCTGGCGCAAAACCGCGCTGACTATACTCTTGCCTTCCGGCGGCTGTCGGAAACCGTCCCAGAAAACCCAGTGCATCCTGCAAATGCGCGCCTGCAAGACCTGTTTGTCGACCGAGAGGCCGTGGCGGCTTGGCTGACAAAGTACGGCCTGCGGCTGGCTCAGGAAGGTGTGCCGTCCTCAGAACGCCATGTGCGCATGCGCCGCGTCAACCCAAAGTACATTCTGCGCAACTATCTGGCCCAGATAGCGATTGAACGCGCTGAGGAAGGTGACTTTTCTGAAATCGAGCGTCTGCTAACTGTCTTGCGACAACCGTATGCCGAGCAGCCAGAGGCTGCCCGGTACGCTGAGCCACCGCCGGACTGGGGACGACATCTTGAAATAAGTTGTTCTTCCTAAAGATGTTTTGGATTTAGCGAACCGAATTCGGGCTGGACACTCCGCTAAACCTCATAGACAATCTACACAGTACAAACAAGGCACTGTGCAATAACCAGGTGAGAGCCCCCGAAAAGAGAGGAGTCTGGTTTGAATGCTGACCTACGCCGTGGTCTTTTGTGCGTCCCTACTGGCAGCTTTCCTTCTAACGCCGCTGGTTCGCAACTGGGCGCGCCGCTGGAATTCACTTGTGGATACGCCATCGGCGGCACGGCATGTGCACACTCAGCCTGTCCCGCGAGTCGGTGGCATTGCCATTTTTCTGGCTTTTCTGGTGGGGGTGATCACGGCCCTTGGATTTGAGACCGACGGGCAGCTAAGCAGTACGGTGGCTCTATCGGCTAAGTTTTTGCTGCCCGCGCTGGCGATGTTCCTTCTCGGCCTTGTGGATGACATCTGGCGGTTGCGGGCCGGGATCAAGTTTATCATTCAGGTTTTTGTCGCCGCCTGGTTTCACTTTAGTATTCAGGGCATCACGAGCTTACCCAATCCCCTGACCGGCACAACGATTGAACTCGGCCTCTGGGGGTTACCGATCACAGTGCTGTGGTTAGTCGGCATCAGCAATGCTTTCAACCTTATTGACGGAGTAGATGGGCTGTCGGCCGGGGCAGCGCTGTTTTCAACACTGACCTTGGCTTATGTGGCGGCTGCCAATAACAACGTGCCCCTGACCCTGCTGCTGTGTGCGCTGGCCGGCGGCACGGCCGGTTTTCTGAAGTACAATTTCAATCCGGCAACAGTATTTATGGGCGACTGCGGTAGCCTGTTTATTGGCTTTACGCTGGCCGGGCTGGGGCTGCTGTATGCGCAGAAATCGGCTACTACTGTAACTGTGACTATCCCGCTGCTGGCTTTTGGGCTGCCCATTATGGAAACAGCCCTTTCCATTGGGCGGCGATTTTTGGCCGGCAAGCCGATTTTCGAGGCCGACCGCCGGCACATGCACCATCGCCTGTTGGCGCAGGGGTATTCCCACCGTGCAACGACGATTTTCCTGTACGGGCTCTCGGCGTTTTTTGCGCTCATGAGCCTGTTGGCACACAACTCGCCGAACCGCCTGTTGGGACTCATCTTGCTGACGCTAGGGATCGTCGTCTGGATAACGGTGCAGCACCTTGGTTATCACGAGTTTGGCGAGATTGGGAGAGCTATTCAGCGGTCACTCAACCAACGCAGTGTCATAGCCAACAACATTCGCATCCACGAGCTGGCCGAAGCCTTACTCGATTCAGAAAACTTGGAGAGTTTCTACACGCACCTAGGCAAATGCCTTGAGGCAACCGATTTCGCCCAAGTTGAACTACACTTACCGCTCAAGTACGCCCGGGGCGTCCGTGAGCATCCCAGCTTCCGGTTTGCCCGCCGCGGCCTGCTGGTCATTGCTACTTGGACGGCAGCAACCGTGTCTGAGTACGAGCAGCCTGTGGTCAAGCTTGTGATTCCACTGCGGTTTGAAGGTGACCAGCAGGGCTGCCTAGAACTTCACCATCCCCTCAGACGTTCCTTACTTTTCGACCTCAATCTTCTCACCGGCAAGTTGCGGCAAGTTATCGAAGACATCATCCCCCGACTGGCGGCCGGAGCTGCCACCTCTCCCGAGCGCCTTCAAGAAAGTTTCTTCGACTCTGGCAGCACCTTGCTTCCGAAAATAACCCACTCGTGACGACCCATCGGTGGCCGCGCGCCTGCGGCTTATTGTTGCATCCTACTTCATTACCCGGGCCGGACGGCATTGGAACCCTTGACTCCCACTATCTCGAGCAATGGCTCGATTTTCTGGTCGCCGCCGGCCAAACCTACTGGCAAGTACTACCGCTTGTACCGACCGGCTACGGCGACTCTCCCTACGCCGGCCTGTCGGCTTTTGCCGGCAATCCCCTGCTGATTCCTTCGGAGATGTTGGTCGAGCTGGGGCTTGTGGGACGTCATCGGCTGCGCGATCGCCCAGATGGTCCTCAGCAACGAGTAGATTACGGTACCGTCATTACCTGGAAGCAGGCCCTTCTGACCGAAGCTGGCGAGCGCTTTGCGGCAAGTGCACCGGAGGCATGGCGGGCCGATTTCGAGGCATTTTGTGCGGCTGAGGCAAGCTGGCTCGACGATTACGCCCTCTTCCGGGCGCTCAAGGACGCCCACGGTGGTCGTTCATGGGATACCTGGCCCCCGGCGCTGCGCGACCGAGAGCCGGCCGCACTGGAAGCAGCGCGCCGTGAGCTGCGTGCTGCCGTTACCCTACATCAGTTTCAGCAATGGCTTTTCTTCCGCTGTTGGCAGCGTACTCGTCAAGCATGTCGCCGCCGGCGTTTGCGCATTATCGGCGATGTGCCGATTTTTGTTGCCTATGACTCGGCGGATGTTTGGGCCAATCGGGAACTGTTCAAGCTCAATGCGCAGGGGCGTCCTACGCATGTGGCCGGCGTGCCGCCGGATTACTTCAGCGCCACGGGGCAACTTTGGGGCAATCCGCTCTATCGGTGGCAACGCATGGCTGCCGATGGATTTCGCTGGTGGCTGGACCGGATGCGCCACATGCTACGGCTTGTGGACGTTGTGCGCCTAGATCACTTCCGGGGATTTGCTGCCTGCTGGACAATTCCGGCCACGGCGCCGACGGCCGCCACCGGCAGGTGGGTCAAAACGCCAGGACGGAAGCTGTTTGCAGTGATGAAACGCGCGTTTGGTGTGCTGCCCATTATTGCCGAAGACTTAGGGGTGATCACGCCGGATGTTGTGGCGCTGCGTGACGCCTTCGGGTTTCCCGGCATGCGAGTGTTGCAGTTTGCTTTCAGCGGGGATCCGAATAACCATGACCTCCCGCACAACCACGTGCCCAATGCAGTGGTCTACACTGGAACGCACGACAACGATACAACGGTGGGTTGGTATGCCAGTCGCCCAGGAGTGGGTTCAACCCGCGATGCCGAAAGGATTGAACATGAGCGAGCTTTCTGCCGGGCATATCTGAACACCACCGGCGTTGAGATACACTGGGACTTTATTCGGGCCGCTTATGCTAGCGTGGCCCATACGGCTATTGTTCCAATGCAAGATGTTCTAGGTTTGGGAAGTGAAGCGCGTATGAATCTCCCGGCCAGTGACCATGGGAACTGGTCGTGGCGCTGCCGGCCGGATGATTTTGCTGCGTCAATAGCCAAGCGGCTGCGCGAGCTTGCCTACATGTATGGGCGATTGCCTAGCTAGCTTTGGCTTGCACCACGGGCAACATGTGAACCGGTAAGTACCTCGAGGCAATCCCCGTACCGGATTGCCACGTGAAAAAAAAGCAAAAATTTGCGGGTCTGATGCGCTATTGTGAACCAAACATCTGGCGCGCCGTTCCGGTACGTGGGATGGCAGCCGCGCAATCCGAGGTAAAGCGGTATGTCGGTTCGCATTGTCATTATCAGTGACACCCACGGCAATCATGACTTTCATGTGCCGGAGGGGGACATTCTCATCCATGCAGGTGACTTTACCCGGCGTGGCACCATGGATGAACTTCACCTTTTTGACGCTTTCTTGCGTCGTTTGCCTCATCCGCACAAGTTCGTCATCGCCGGCAACCACGATCATTGCGCGCAGGAAAACTATCAACCCGGCCAGCCGCTGCTCGAAAATGCCGTCTATTTATGCGACTCCTCGGCCGTTGCCTGCGGTTTGAGAATCTACGGCAGCCCGTGGCAGCCGTGGTTTATGAATGGCGCTTTCAACCTGTTGAAGAAGAAAGCCTTGCGTGAAAAGTGGGACTTGATCCCCGAAGGCATAGACATACTCATTACTCATACGCCGCCGTACGACATTCTCGACCGCACGCAATTTGGCTGGCGGGTTGGCTGTGGAGAACTGCGCGCTGCTGTAGAGCGGATTTCGCCCCGGCTGCACGTCTTTGGCCACATTCACGAAGCATATGGCCGTATACGGAAAGGGACGACTGAGTTTGTAAACGCGGCGCTATGCAACCTGCGCTATCGCATTGTCAATGCTCCGGTCATTGTTGACCTTGAAAAATAGCCCCTTATGACGCAACGGATAGTTATCCTGGGTGGCGGACAGCTAGCACGAATGTCGGCTATGGCTGCCTACCGTCTGGGTTGTGAAGTGGGCATTGTGGCGCGTCCGGGCGACGATAGCCCGGCTTTGCTGGTAGCGACGGAACGCTTTGTTGGCGACTGGTCATCCCCGGCACTCCTTGATGCCGTGGCCGCTTACGCCGATGTCGTGCTGCTCGAAAATGAGTTTATTACCCCTGACACTTTGCGCTATCTCGAAGCCACCGGCAAATGCCGGGTCGTGCCCTCTTCCCAGACGATTGCCCTCGTTCAGGACAAGTTTTACCAGAAAAAGGCATTGGCACAGGCCGGATTGCCTGTCCCTCGCTTCACAGCCGTGGACACACCCGAGGATGTGCTGGCAGCAAGTCACCGCTTTGGCCTACCGTTGGTGCTCAAGTGCCGTACGAATGGTTACGATGGTTACGGCAATGAGCTTATCCGAGGAACAGCCGACATCGTGCCGGCTTTTGAGAAACTCCTCAAACGTGGCAGTTCGTTAATGGTTGAGGAATTCATTCCGTTTACCAAAGAGCTAGCGGTGATGGCTGTGCGCAACCAGCGTGGAGAAGAAGTGGTGTACCCAGTAGTGGAAACCATTCAGCATGCGCACGTATGCCACACAGTACTGGCCCCGGCGGCGGTCTCCGACACAACGGCTGCCAATGTAACTACCCTCGCACGGCAGGTGCTTGAAGCCATCCATGGGATAGGCATCTTCGGTATCGAGCTGTTTCTGCTCAACGACGGCGAAGTGCTCATTAACGAAATTGCACCGCGCCCGCACAACTCAGGCCATTACACCATTGAGGCGTGCGAAACCTCGCAGTTTGAAAACCACATTCGAGCCGGACTGAACCTGCCTTTGGGTTCTCCACGCATGCGTACGCCCGTAGCCGTCATGGTCAACTTGCTCAGCGGCTTTGATGCGCCAGCACACCCAACTGGCTTAGAGGCAGCCCTGCAGGTGCCAGGTGTGACGGTACACATGTATGGCAAAAAGGCTTCGCGGCCAGGGCGCAAAATGGGTCACGTCACCGCAGTAGGTGAGAATTTGGTCGAAACTCGCGAGCGGGCCCTGCGGGCAGCACGCGCCATCGCCATCTAGTGCATGCTGCTTACTCTGCAGGCTTGCCGGCAGCATGCCAGGCCAGTAACCAGCCGGTAACTTCACTGTAGTTGGCGATGCCTGACGTAACGCCGTTCGCCTGAAGGTAGGCATGGTTGAGACGGGCTGAGATGCGGGCTAACCGGCCGGAGGCATAGCGCGACCAGTAGCGCTGCTGAGCTTGCCAGTCGGCGCGTAAGCCGTCACTGGCTAAAGCCATCACAGCCGCATACTGTTCGGGTGTCCGTGCTGCTAAGTCGCGGAGGACGTACCTAGCTGCCCCTGCCCAGCCACTGTACCGAAGGTAAGGGTGCGTGGCACGCAAACACACGACAACCGCAACAAAATTAGCCTCACTTTCCAAGGCAAAGCCCCGCTGATGGGCCATTTCGTGCGCTATGGTAAACGGCAAGCTGCTGGCCGGTTGGTGTGCGTCGTAGTGGGGCTCGCCGGTAAAGGGAATGAAAATGCCGGAAATGCCAGCGCGCGCCATCAGGCTCGATGACCAAGGAGCCTTGGGAGGCGCAAAGGGAATGTCGGCTAGATGGGAAATTTCCGGGCACCGGCGGAAACTTTCGGTGAGCAGAGTGACCAAGTGTGCCGTTGACATCGGGAGCTGACTACCACGCTCGGAGTCAAAGGCCGGGGCAGCTGCTGCCAGTTCGGCATTGGCCCGTTCGATGCAGGTGCGGGCTAGCCGTTCAAGAGCAATTGGGTCAGGTCGTGGCGGCGCGAGCGCAAAGCTCTGCTGGACGGATGACCGCGCATAGTGATAACCGAACAAAAACAGAAAAAGATGCACTCCTAACCCCCCGGCAATCAGGATGATAGGCACACCCTGCCCGACCAAGATGCTAAGCCGTGGACGTTCGCGCCTTCCACGCCACAGTGCCCAAACCAGTAGTCCGACCCCGCCTAGCCCTAGAAAACCTACGCTAACTTCAGCCAACGAAAAGGGCACAAGGCGCGCCGGCCACCCGACCCAAGTGGCAAGAACGGGATACAGTCGCCGGGCATACAGGTTTTCTACCCAGGACGGATAGACTCCTGCCAGCCAACGCAAACCATAGGCGCTGCCGCCCACAACACTTGCTGCCACCCACAAGCTCCAATTCGGTAGACCGCGCATGTCATGTGCCGGTGGGCAATCTTCAGATCATGAGTCGGTACTGGCTTCGTCGGCTTTCACAGCTTTTTTCCGGCGGCGTGCCGCTTTGCCAGAGGCATCCGATGGTGACGCAGCCGGTTTGGGCCCACGCTCGGCTATTTCTTCGAGGCGTTCCCGCAGAGCTTCAAGCTGGTCGGCAATGGCATCGAGTTGGCGACTAAGTTGTTTGTAATCATCGCGCGTCGGAATGTTCATTGTGCGCAAGCTAGCGCCAACAAGTTCCTGCACGCGGTTGGCTAGGTTCAACGGCTGTTCGAGCGCTGTCGCCAGAGCAGTGGCAAACTGTGGATTGTGAACCAGTTGTTCCCACCGCTCGGTCGCTTGCTCGACAACGTTTTCAAAAATGGTTGGCGGGGAGCTTTTGCGCTTGTCTTTTTTGTCCTGTTTCTCTTTGTGTTTACTCACGGAAGCAGCCTCGGTCAAATGAAGATAGCCCTGGCCAGCAAGCCGGGTGTTAGAGGAAACATAGCACGGCAGCTACCATAGCAAAGTCATAAGTGAGAGTGCGCCTAAGCTTGTCGGATTTGCCCTAAGGGATGCTGCCAGTTGCCGGGCTATGTGCGTCAGGGCAAGCACGTCGAGTTCGTCATGTGTCACCCACCGGGTTTCAGCTTGCGCCACAGCTCCAGGAGCTTCAACCACCGTCAAAAACACGTGCAGTACTTGGCGAAAATGGGTGAAGTCGTGGATAAGAACCGGGCCTGGCCGGCAGAGGCTAGGTGGAATGCCCAGCGCATGCTGTCCTTGGGCAGCCGTTTCGGCTGGCGGTTTCCCATCCTGGCAGGGAAAGGTAGGAAATTCCCACAGCCCGCCCAGCAAGCCCTTTCGGCGACGGCGAACCACAAGATAGCGCCCCTGCCAGGTGACGAGCAGGCAGGCAAACGTCCGGGTCGGGCGGGGCCGGCGAGGCAGTCGGAGCGGATAGCGTGCCGTCAGCCCATGGCGGTACGCCGTGCAGTCGGCAGCTAGCGGACACACAGCACATCGTGGCCTGCGTGGACGACACACCACGGCGCCAAGCTCCATGAGCGCTTGGTTGACATCGCCCGGACGCGCGCCGCCGACGAGTGCTTGAGCTGCCGCACGCACCACAGCCGCCTGTCGCGCCATGTCGTCGCCAATGTCTGTTGCGGAGAAACGCGCCAGGACGCGCCGCACGTTTCCATCAATGGCGGCAACGGGTTCGCCAAAGGCTATCGAGGCCACGGCGGCCGCCGTGTAGTCCCCAACGCCGGGGAGCGTTCGCCATTCGGCAAAGGTTGCCGGAAGCCGTCCCTGGCGGAGGGTACAAATCTCTTGGGCTGCACGGTGCAGCCGCTGGGCGCGCTGGTAGTAGCCTAGCCCTTCCCATAGCTTGAGTACTGTGTCGAGATCGGCGGTCGCTAGGTCGGCAACGGTTGGGAAACGCGCAATGAAGCGGAGGTAGTAAGCAGCAGCGCGGGCAGCCTGGGTCTGCTGTGCCAGCGTTTCTGCCACCCACAGCCGGTAGGGGTCGGTTGTTTGCCGCCAGGGCAGATCACGCCGGTGGGTGTCAAACCAAGCCAGCAACTGCTGGCGTACACGCACCAGCCCTGTGGTCATGTGACCGTGCCACCGTCGAGAATGATGACTTCGCCGTTCATGTAGGCATTCCGGTCGGAAACGAGAAAAGCTGCCAGTTCGCCGACCTCCTGAGGTCTGCCCAAGCGTCCAACCGAACACCACATTTCGTAACCTTCACGGAAACGATCTGGCAGGGTGTTCCCTAAATCTGTGTCGAAAATACCGGCGGCAATGGCATTGACCAGCACGCCGAAGGCAGCTCCTTCCCGTGCCAACATTTTGGTAAAGCCAATGGCCGCCGCCTTGGAAGTCGCGTAGTGAACGCTGGTTGGTACACTGCGGATGCCGGCAATTGAGCTAATGTTGAGAATGCGTCCATACCGCCGCCGGGCCATGTGCTTGAAGACGGGCTTAGTGACGTTGAACAGGCCATTGAGGTTGACGCCCATGACTTCATCCCACGCCTTGTCGCTCATAGTAAGAAACATGTCCGGCCGATTCACGGCAGCGTTGTTGACGAGAATATCAATTCGTTCAAAGTCGGCTAGAACTTCCTGCACGACACGCTTCATGGCGGGGCGATCGGCAACCGATGCACGATAGGTGATCACACGCCGTCCGAGGGCTCGGATGGCAGCCGCCGCCTCTTCGGCCGCCGCGTCGTTGGTGTGGTAGTTGAGGGCGATATCGCAGCCTTCACGAGCAAAAACTTCGCAGATACCGCGTCCAATGCCACGTGAGCCGCCGGTAACAAGCGCCACTTTGCCTTCCAGCAGTTTCGACATAGTTGTTGTTTTCTTACGAACCGGCCGGGACGAGGGCTGAAAGCTCGTTTACGATGCGCCGGGTGGCATCGGGGACACCCAATGCGGCTGCGGCCTCACGCATGGCCTTGAGCCGAGACGGTGTATCCAGCAGATGCCGCAAAACAGGCACGATGTCCTCGGCGCGGCGCAACAGCAAGCCAGCATTGTGCTCTTCGAGCAAGGCCCCCGTGCCGGCTTCCTGCGGCATGGGTGGAGTTACCGCATCGGCGATGATGGGCAGGCGGGTCGCCAGGGCTTCAAAGGTAGTTAGGCCACCCAATTTCGAGACCATCACATCCGAAGCGCGCATCAGCCGCTCCATGTGGTTGGAAAAGCCCAGAACTTTCACAGGAAACCGCGCTTGCCGGGCTAGGGCGCGTCCTTCCTCTGCCAAGCGCTCGTTTTTCCCGGTCAGAAAGATCACTTGCAAGTCAAGGTCAGCCGCTACAAGAGAGCGGTAAATTCGTGGAATGTTGCCCCCCCCAATCCAGCCGGCGTTGACAAAAACAGTGAATTTTTCCGGGTTGAGTCCAAGTTCCTTGCGCAGCACCTTAGGGTCTAAGTTGTTGACCTCTTGAAACTTTGGGTGAATCGGCATGCCAATGACCCGGATGCGACTTTCCTCTACGCCGTACTCCAAAAGCTCAGCTTTGGCACGTTCGTGGGCAACGATATAAAGGTCTACGTGTGCATCGCCCCAGGCACGCCATGAGTTCCCGCAAGGGTCGGTAACCACGGTAGCAAAGGGAATCTTACCGCGCAGGTTCAGCTCTTGCAGGATGCGTGCAATGGGGTACTGGAACATCGGATGCACTGACACGATAAGATTCGGGCAGTGCTTGGCAAAGAGCCGTTCCAGGTAGGGTTTGGCGTAGCGCTTGATGATAGGCCACCGCTCGGGATGGTAGCGGTTGATCAGCCGGTGGTAGTACTTGACGTATTTCTGGTGGGAGCGCAACAGGAAGTTGTAAAGGTTGCCGCCCGCACGGGTGAGCGCACTACACTCTTCCAAGGCATGCGCTGTATGGACGAGAAACCTAACGCCTTCTGCAACTTTGGTCAGCCCCGCTTCTAGCGCGCGGGCAGCGCTTGTATGACCTCCTCCGGTATCGGAGGTCAGAATCAGAACCCTTCTTTCCACTCTACCCTCACGCAGTGCGGGGGGATATGTTGCTGCTGCTTCACTATAGTGAGGGGGGGTGAGGGGAAACAAGCCCCTAACGCAGTGCGTTACCGAGTGAGTCGGGAAGCACCGCAATACATTCGATCTCAACCCGGACATCTTTTGGCAGCCGTGCCACTTCAACGGTTGAGCGCGCTGGCGGGGCGCTAGGGAAAAAGGTCGCGTATACCTCGTTCATTGCTTGAAACTCGTTCATGTCCTTGAGGAAGACCGTCGTTTTGACCACATGGGCAAGGTCGCTGCCAGCGGCGCGTAAAACCGCCGCCAGGTTGTGGAGTACCTGGCGGGTTTGAGTCGCCACATCGTTGCCGACAATTGTCATCGTGGCCGGGTCAAGAGGAATTTGTCCCGAAGTAAAAATAAACGGTCCAACCTGCACTGCTTGGGCATAGGGACCAATGGCTGCCGGGGCCTGGTCAGTAGCAATGCGCCTGCAGATCATCGAGTTTCCTCCTAGGAAGATATGTCCCGCATGGAAGCGAGTTTGGCTTCAAGGTCGGCAAAGTAGCGCTGGGTGTGACGTTTTCCAATCTCAAGGTTGTCGCGGCAAGAGTGTAGGTTGCCGACCGTGCCGGCTGACTTGCTGAAGTCCCCCCCTAGCACGTGCGCGGCTGTTTCAGCATGATGTCGTCGCCAGTCAAACAGTTGACGGTCAAGGGTGACGAGTTCTTGCTCAAGTGCCGACAACTGGTCTGACGCTGTGAAGGAAGCAAGCCGGTCGTAGTTCTGACGTAAGTTTCCAGTCCGTTCGACTTCGCGTAGCACTCGTGCCAAAAGGCTGTCGGGCCCGCCGTATTTGTCCAGAAAGTCACGCATACCCGGCCCACGAATGAGGTGGTGATAGAGCTGTTCGGCTGTGCGTCCGACCAAAAGCTCGATGATGGTAAACTGTACACTTTGCAGTCCGGAAGCATGCTGGAGCGCGGCTCGAAACGCCAGAAAGCTTTCACGAGGCAGGGTTTTGAGCACCTCAAAACCCTGAGTAGCTAGCCTAAACTCAATGTTGCAACGATGCAAAAGTGCGGTACCCGAGGCAATTTCGGGGGGAGTTAGACGAAGCCGACGGATGATTTCGCGCAGATCACGAATTACTTGGGCAAACCAGAACTCGAAGTGCTGGTGAACCGCAATAAACATGATCTCATCATAGCAGTCGGTCTGGTGTTCGGATTGTAGAGCCTGGATGGTGTCTAGTTTGATGTAGTCCCAGTAGGTAAGCGGTGTGCCGGTCATCACATCAGAAGAGCTAGTCCTTTTGGTCAGCTTGGCATAACTATAGCGTTTTACCAACCGAGCTGCCTGTTATTTTTGTGCTTTCTACTAAAGCCAGAACGGCGGCGAAGCCACCAAGAGGGGTGTAGGTGCCTAAGCCTTGGCCAGGGGAAGAGGCCTTTTGCCACGGCCGACGGACGTTTTATGCTTAGCTCGGCGTTGCGGCAAATTCCACACCTTAGACAAAGCTATTGCGAGTAAAGCCATGCCTGCAATGTTTACTAAAGACCTTCAAACTGCGCTCACAGCCGCCGTGAATGAAGCCATGGCACGTGGGCACGAGTATCTTACGCTAGAGCACGTCTTATTTGCCCTGCTTGACGATCCAACCTCAGCCGATATCCTACGCGCCTGCGGTGGTGATCTAGGGGCGCTGCGCCGCGACTTGGAGCGATATTTCGCCGAGCGCCTAACCTCTGTAAAGCCACCGGCTGGCAAAGCGCCTAATCCGCCTGAGCAAACAGCCGCTTTCCAGCGCGTGCTGGAGCGGGCGTACGCACAAGCCCAAGCCTCAGAACAGCGCAAGATTGACGGCGGCAACATCCTGGCAGCGATGTATGGCGAGGAGCACTCCTACGCCGTGTATCTGCTCAAGCGCCAAGGCATTACCCGGTTGGACATTCTGAACTACATTTCGCATGGCATTGCTAAGGTGACTGATGAGGAAGCTGACGAGGTTGAGGCAGAAGAGACAACGCCGTCTCGCAACCCCTTGGAGACGTATACGGTCAACTTGGTCAAGCGAGCAGCTCAGGGGTTGATCGACCCGCTTATTGGCCGCCAGGTTGAACTTGAACGCACCATCCAAGTGCTTTGCCGCCGGCGCAAGAATAACCCCATCTACATTGGCGACCCCGGGGTGGGGAAAACGGCCATTGCCGAAGGCCTGGCGATGAGGATTTACACTGGCGATGTACCAGACCTGCTCAAAGACGCTGAAGTGTATGCCCTCGACATGGGGGCGCTGCTTGCCGGGACTCGCTACCGGGGAGATTTCGAGCAGCGGCTCAAGCAGGTCATTGCTGCGCTCAAGAAACGGCCCAACGCCATTTTGTTCATAGATGAAATTCACACCATTGTCGGAGCTGGCGCCGTCAACGGCGGCACGATGGATGCGGCCAACATTCTGAAGCCAGCGCTGGCAGCGGGCGAACTGCGTTGCATTGGCTCGACAACACACCAGGAGTATAAGCAGTCCTTTGAGCGCGATCGCGCCCTGGCGCGGCGCTTCCAAAAGATTGAAGTCGGCGAGCCCACGATTGACGAAACCGAGCAGATTTTACTCGGTCTCAAATCGGCCTATGAGCAGCACCACGGTGTGACCTACACTCGCGAAGCGATACGTGCGGCTGCTGAGTTGGCTGCTAAACACATTACCGACCGTTGCCTACCCGACAAAGCCATCGATGTGATGGACGAGGCGGGTGCAGCCCTGCGTTTGTTGCCACCGGACCGGCGTCCCAAGGCTGTCGGGGTTCATGAGATCGAGGCGGTGGTGGCGAAGATGGCGCGGGTACCGGCCAAGTCCGTTTCCGCCGCCGAGCGCGATCGCATCCAGACCCTAGAAGCTGACCTAAAAGCTGTTATCTACGGCCAGGATAAGGCGATAGAGCAGGTGGTCAATGCCATCAAGATTTCCCGCGCTGGGCTGGGCAGCCCTACCAAGCCGATTGGTTGCTTCTTGTTTTCCGGGCCAACCGGCGTCGGCAAAACCGAACTGGCAAGGCAACTGGCGCTGGCGTTAGGTGTTGCCTTCCTGCGCTTTGACATGAGCGAGTATATGGAAAAGCACACCGTGTCGAGGCTTATTGGCGCCCCGCCCGGCTACGTGGGCTTTGACCAAGGGGGACTGCTCACCGATGCCGTGAACAAGCACCCCTACTCGGTCGTCGTCTTGGATGAGATCGAGAAAGCGCACCCGGATGTGTTCAACATTTTGCTCCAGGTGATGGATAGCGCCACGCTGACCGACAACAACGGCAAGAAAGCCGATTTCCGTAACGTTATCTTGATTATGACAACTAACGCCGGGGCGAAGGAAATGAGCGCCGCAGCCATTGGGTTCAAGAAAGAAACCGGTGGCGCGCGTACCAAGCAAGCCGTAGAACGTACCTTTGCACCGGAGTTTCGGAATCGCCTGGATGCCTGGATTGTCTTTGAACCACTGTCGTTTGAACACATCCAGCAGGTTGTGAGGAAGTTTCTCAACGAAGTCCAAGGGCAGTTGGCCGACAAGCAAGTGACCCTGGAAGTCAGTCCGGCGGCTATTGAGTGGTTAGCCAAGCGAGGCTTTGATCCAAAGTACGGCGCGCGCCCAATGGGCCGGCTCATCCACGAAAAAATCAAGCAACCGCTAGCCAATGAGATTCTTTTTGGCAAGCTGACCAAAGGTGGCCGTGCCGTGGTTGACCTGGCTGGCGAAGACCTCGCCATCCACTACCACTCGGTTGAGTCCGCATCGTGAAGCAGGCAACGGTCATTATTATCGGCGGTGGCATTGCAGGAGCGACCTTTGCACACCGCTGTGCCCGAGCCGGCATAGAAGTGCTGGTTTTGGAAAAAGACACCGAACCGGGCGGAGCTTTGTGCTCGCACCACTTTGCCAAAGGCAACGGGTTTTGGACCGAACTTGGCGCACATACCTGTTACAACAGCTACGGCACGCTGCTTTCCATCATTGAAGAGTGTGGGTTGCTGCCGGCACTGCGCCCACGTGCCAAAGTAGGCTTTAAGTTTCTGGTGAATAACCAGGTCAAATCCATCCCCTCCCAACTGCACTTCTTCGAGGCGCTACGGCATCTACCCTTCGGCTGGCGGACACCAAAGGCCGGCCACAGCGTGGCGGACTACTACACCCAACTGCTGGGTGCAAAGAACTACGCCGATGTGCTCTCGCCGGCTTTCAATGCTGTGATGTGTCAGGCGGCCGACGATCTCCCGGCGGAGATGCTGTTCAAGAAGCGTCCTCGTCGTTCGGATGTGCGGCGCACCTACACGCTACCTGATGGCTTACAAAGCATTGTCAAAGCTGCTTTGACGCAGCCGGGTATCCATTTGGTTTCCAACTGTGAAGCGTTGGGTGTGGAACGCGGTGATGCCGGCTTTGAAGTCACCACGGCCACGGGTGCGTCATATCAGGCCAAGCTGCTCGTTGTAGCAACGCCACCTCATGTGGCTGCGCAACTGCTGCGTCATGCCTTCCCCTCGGTATCGGAAAAACTCTCCCGAATTCGGGTTGAAACCATTGAGACGGTTGGGGTTCTTGTGCCACGGGAAGCAGTCAAAATTCCCCCTGTGGCCGGCTTGATTGCACGCGATGATGTGTTTTATTCAGCAGTGTCACGCGATGTTGTGCCAGATGTAACATGGCGTGGCTTTGCGTTTCATTTCAAGCCGGGCAAACTTGACGCGGCAGGGAAGGTGCAGCGCATCGCAGACGTACTAGGCCTTGCTCCAACAGATATTGTTGAGTCGGTTTTTCGGACAAATGTGCTTCCATCGCCTCGGGTCAGCCATGCGGCACTGATTGAAAGCTTGAATGCAACCCTTGCCGGCATGCCGTTGTTTCTGGTCGGCAACTATTTTGAAGGTGTCTCGATAGAAGATTGCACCATCCGTGCTGTGCAGGAGTTTGACCGGCTGACTTCGTTGCTGTGAGTCTCGGACATGTTCCTGCGAAAGCTTGGCAAGTTCCTTGCCTTTGGCATGGGTGGCGGTTTACTTGGAGTGGTTGCTGCTATTGCAGCCGGCTATGTGCTGCAGAATTACTTTGGCGAAGAAATGCTGCCACTCTTGTGGTTGGTTGGCGGCTTGGGTGGCGCAATTGTCGGGGGTTCCCAGGTGTCCTGGCGCAAGCGGCGGCGGAGACGCCGCCGGTCCCGTCCGCAAGTGGTTTTGCCACCGATGAAGAATTCGGCAATAGGTGTCCCCGGTGCAGATCAGGCGGCAGCAGCAGAAAACACCGCTGTCGCTAAGGATAGCCAGTCGGCGTTGGAAGGACTGGCGAAGTTGTTCCAGCAGGTGACCGGCGCGACCATAGCCGAGCTAACCGGCGTCCGCGTCTGCGATGTGCGCCTGGGTAGCGATGGAGAACCCTTCAGCGTGCGACTGTCTGAGAATGGTCAAGAGCGGGAAGTGTTCCTTGTCTACGACCACCACCGTGAGGTTGTTGCTGAAGCCCTTGATGCTGCCCTGCGGCGCGAACCGGGTAATCGGCGCGCTAAGTTGTTCCCATGAAAGCCTTTTTCTTCAGCGTCAAGGGTGATAGCCTCCGCCCTCGTACAAATTTGCTAGAACCCCAACCTGTTCTGTTCATCCATGCCGACGGCTGAGGAGTTGCGGCTTGCAGAATCTGCCGCGCGCACAAAACACTGGAAACGCTGGGGGCCCTATGTCAGTGAGCGGGCCTGGGGGACGGTGCGCGAGGACTATAGCCCCCACGGCGATGCCTGGAACTACTTTCCTTACGAGCACAGCCGCTCAAAAGCCTATCGCTGGGGCGAAGACGGCCTAGCCGGGATTTGTGACCGGCGGCAAATCCTGTGCTTTGCGCTGGCACTGTGGAACGAACGCGACCCGCACCTAAAGGAACGGCTGTTTGGCTTAACTGGCCCGCAAGGCAACCACGGCGAGGATGTCAAGGAGTATTACTTTTACCTCGACTCGACGCCGACCCACAGCTACATGAAGTGGCTTTACAAGTATCCCCAGGCGCGGTTTCCGTATGAGGAACTGCTCCACTTTGGACGCGCCCGCTCCCGGCGCGAGCCGGAGTATGAACTGCTCGACACCGGAGTGTTTGCCGAACAACGCTACTTTGATGTCTTTGTCGAATATGCCAAGGCCGACGTAGATGACATTGTCATCCGCATCACAGTTGTCAACCGTGGGCCGGCGCGTGCGCCAATTCACATTCTGCCGACGATCTGGTTTCGGAACACCTGGTCATGGCAGCCGCTATCCGGTGAAAAACCTTGCATTCGACAAATGCCGGACCTGGGCCGTACGCGCGTTCTGGTCTGTGATCACACTACCCTGGGGAAGATGTGGCTATATTGCGCCGACGCGCCGGACCTGCTCTTTACCGAAAATGAAACTAACTTAGAGCGTTTGTACGGTGTTCCAAACCACACGCCGTATGTCAAGGACGGTATCAACGAATACCTTGTCAACGGGCGAACCTATGCTGTCAACCCGGCGCGCATTGGGACAAAAGCCGCCGCCCATTATGACTTCGAGCTGGAAGGCGGCGCGGCGACGACCATGTGGCTGCGGCTGTGCAACTATGACCCGGATACGCTGCGCGGTGAGCCCTTTGGCCCGGCTGCGCGCGTTTTGGCCGAGCGCCAGGCTGAAGCCGACGAATTCTACGCTACCCGCATTCCCGAAACCCTCTCGGCCGATGCTAAGAATGTCATGCGGCAGGCTTTTGCCGGCCTGCTTTGGACGAAGCAGTTTTATGCTTACGAGGTTGACCGTTGGCTGACAGGCGACCCACTCCAACCTCCACCGCCGCCGAGCCGCCTGCGCGGGCGCAATCACAACTGGAAGCACCTTCACTGCGAGGATGTCATTTCCATGCCGGACAAGTGGGAGTACCCATGGTTTGCCGCATGGGATTTAGCCTTCCACTGTGTCCCACTGGCGTTGGTGGACAGTGATTTTGCCAAGCAGCAGCTCATTCTCATGTTGCGGGAGTGGTACATGCATCCTAACGGCCAACTCCCGGCTTACGAGTGGTCGTTTGACGATGTCAATCCACCCGTACATGCCTGGGCGGCTTGGCGCGTCTATAAAATCGAAAAGAAGCGCACCGGTCGGGGTGACACGACTTTTCTGGAGCGCGTTTTTCACAAACTGCTGCTCAACTTTACCTGGTGGGTCAATCGCAAGGACGCTGACGGGAGCAACATCTTTGAGGGTGGTTTTCTCGGGCTGGACAACATTGGCGTGTTTGATCGGAATGCCAAATTGCCTCTCGGTGGCACGTTGCAACAGTCAGATGCCACGAGTTGGATGGGGATGTTCTGCCTCAACATGCTGGCCATTGCTCTCGAACTTGCGCTGTATGACCGGGTATATGAAGACGTTGCCAGCAAGTTTTACGAACACTTTCTCTACATTGCCGATGCTTTGACCCATCGTCCAGATATAGCGCTGTGGGACGAACAGGATGGGTTTTACTACGATGCCATTGCCTTTCCAGATGGGCGTCGGCTGCAACTGCGCGTCCGGTCCATGGTGGGGCTGATCCCGCTCTTTGCCGTACAGGTGATGGAAAGCTGGTGGCTAGAGCAGTTGCCTGGCTTTCGCCGGCGCATGGACTGGTTTGTGCGCAATCGCCCTGAGTTGGTCAATAGCATTATTTCGGTGGATGAACACGGGAATGTTGTCCAGCAGTTGCTTTCGCTACCGAACACGGCCCAACTGCGGCGCGTCTTGCGCATTATGCTGGATGAAAATGAATTTCTCTCGCCGTATGGCATCCGGTCGCTGTCACGTTACCATCGAGAGCATCCTTACGTGCTGCATGTAAATGGGCAGGAATACCGGGTGGATTACGACCCAGCCGAGTCTTCCATCCCGATGTTTGGGGGCAACTCCAACTGGCGCGGCCCGGTTTGGTTTCCGCTAAACTTCCTCATCATTGAGTCTTTGCAGAAGTTCCACCACTTTTACGGCGACAGCTTCAAGGTGGAGTGCCCGACGGGTTCGGGCAAGCTGATGACCTTGTGGGAAGTGGCTACTGAGCTGTCTCGGCGGTTGTCACGGATTTTTCTACGTGATGCCGACGGGCGGCGGCCTGTCTATCGGCATCCAGGGATGGAGTGTTTCGACACCGACCCACACTGGCGCGACCTGGTGTTGTTTTACGAGTACTTTCACGGCGATACTGGCGCAGGGCTGGGGGCAAGTCACCAGACTGGATGGACGGCTCTGGTGGCTAAACTGCTTGCCCAGAGCGGTGAAGGGTGAGACGTCATGATTGTTTTGGATCATCTTGGAGACTGGCAGCGTACGCATCTCAACGGTACGTTGCGCGTCCAGCATGTTGGGCAGACCGTAACCCTAATGGGGTGGGTTGGGCGGCGACGCGACCACGCCACGGCAACCTTTGTTGATTTGCGGGATTACAGCGGTTTTGTGCAGGTTGTTTTTGACAGCGCTCGGGGTGATGTGCATGCCAAGGCGCGGTCGCTGCGTACTGAGTACGTCATTGCCGTTCGGGGGGTGGTTGTGCGTCGTGCTCCTGAAGCGGTCAACCCCAAGATGGAGACCGGCGAAATCGAAGTTCATGCTGACGAACTGCGTATTCTCAATCATGCGCATACTCCGCCCCTTCCTCTGGATGAAGAAAAGACTTCGACCTTGGCCGGGGAGGACGTACGTCTGAAGTATCGTTACCTTGATTTACGGCGGCCCACCATGCAGGCCAACCTGCGCCTACGGGCAAAGGTAACGGCGACAATCCGGCGCTGGATGGAGGCCCACGGCTTTCTCGAAGTGGAAACGCCCTTTCTCATTCGCTCAACACCGGAAGGGGCGCGGGATTTCATCGTTCCCAGCCGGCTGCACCCGGGCAACTTTTTTGCCTTGCCCCAGTCGCCGCAGCTTTTCAAGCAGTTGTTAATGATTGGTGGCTGCGACCGCTACTACCAGATTGCCCGCTGCTTCCGGGATGAAGACTTGCGCGCTGACCGCCAGCCGGAGTTCACCCAGCTTGACGTGGAAATGTCCTTTCCCCAGACCGAAGTGCTGTTTGGCATTATCGAGGGCCTGATGGCCGAGCTGGCGCAACTGCGTGGTATCGAAGTGTCACTGCCGTTGCCCCGGATCACCTACGATGAAGCCATGCGCCGCTTTGGCACGGACAAGCCCGACATTCGCTTTGGGATGGAGTTGCAGGATATTTCCGAAGTCGTCCAGGGGGTTGATTTTCCCCCATACCAGGCTGCGCTGGCGGCCGGCGGTTGTGTCAAAGCTATTGTGGCGCGTGGCAAGGCCGACTACAGTCGCAAAACCCTTGATGAGTTTACCGACTGGTTGCGCAAGGACTACCGTGCTGGCGGTTTGGGATACCTAAAGGTGCTGTCGGAGGGCGTGCAATCGCCTTTGGTCAAATCGCTTGGGGAAGCTATTGTCCAAGCCATTGTCCGCGCAGTTGGAGCTGAAGCCGGTGACATGGTGTTCATTGTTGCCGGAAGCCATGCGGTGGTTGCAGCCAGTCTGGGGGCACTACGGGTTGAAATTGCGCGACGCGAGCGGCTTTTCGACCCACGACAATTCGCCTTCCTCTGGGTGACGGACTTTCCCATGTTTGAGTTTGATCCCAATGAGCGCCGGTGGTATGCCATGCACCATCCCTTTACTTCGCCACGTGAGGAGGACCTGCCTCTACTTGCTGCCGGTCCAGAGCAGTGGGGCAAGGTACGCGCTCAAGCCTACGACCTGGTGCTCAATGGGGTTGAAATCGGCGGTGGCTCGATTCGTATCCACCGAGCCGATGTGCAGCGTCAGGTTTTCAACGTGCTTGGCTTCAGTGAGCAGGATGCGCGACAGCGCTTTGGTTTCTTCATAGACGCGCTCGCTTACGGCACACCGCCGCATGGCGGCATCGCTTTAGGGCTTGACCGGCTGGTGATGTTGCTAGCTGGGGTGGAATCCATCCGCGATGTGATTGCCTTTCCAAAGACAGCACAAGCTACCGATCTGATGTGCGAAGCGCCGAATGTGGTCGATCCGGCCCAGTTGCGTGAGCTGCGTTTGCGTCTTGATTTATGATTGATAGCTGTGACGCTGCCTGACCTACTGACCGTACCGACGCCAGCGCTGCTGCTTGACCAAAACCGCCTGGAGCGTAATCTGGCGCGGATGAGCGCCCATGTTGCCCGACTGGGAGCGCGGTTGCGGCCCCACATCAAGACACACAAGTGCCCGCTGATTGCCCGGAAGCAGGTCGCTGGGCAGTTTGGCGGCATCACCATCTCGACACTTGCCGAAGGCTTTGCCTTTGCCGAAGCCGGCTTTGACGATCTGCTCTATGCCGTGCCGATAGAGCCGGGCAAATTCGGGCGCATCTGCCAGCTTGCCCGGCAGGTTCGCCGCTTGGCCGTTCTGACCGATGAGCCGACGTTGCCGCCGTTACTTTCGGCCGCAGCGGAAGCCGCCGGGGTGTCGCTGGATGTTTTCGTTGAAATTGACTGCGGCGACGGACGCACTGGCGTGCCCTTTGACCATCTTGACCGGATTGAGCATGTGGCGCGTGCGGTGGCATCTGCCAGACGGCTGACACTGGCCGGTATTTTGACGCACGCCGGGCAGTCGTATGCCGCGCGTACGACAGCCGAGCGGCGGACGGTGGCCGGTCTCGAACGCGACCGCATGGCACAGGTGGCGGCAGCGCTGGAACAAAGGGGATTGGCGGTGCCCTGTATCAGCATTGGCTCGACGCCGACGGTGGTTGCGCTCGATGAGCCACTGCCGCCCAACTTTGAGGTGCGGCCGGGCAACTACGTTTTTTTCGACGCCTTTCAGGCGCAGTGCGGCGTCTGTGCCTTTGACGATTGTGCCCTGACGGTGTTGACCGCCGTCGTGCACCGCAGTGAAGGGAAGGTCGTGGTGGATGCCGGTGCCATTGCCCTGTCGAAAGACATTGGCGCAGCGGATTTCTTTCCCCACAGCGGTTATGGGTTGGTTGGCGACCTTGCCGGACGGCCGCTGGGCTTGCGGGTGGCGGCGGTGTCGCAGGAGCACGGCCGGATTCCGGTGGCTGACCCGGCCCTGCTGGAGCGGCTGCCTGTCGGGACGCGCCTGCGCGTGGTGGTCAACCATTCGTGCCTGACGGCAGCGCAGCATACTCACTACTGGGTGGTTGATGACGGAACCATTGTTGCCCGGTGGCCGATTGTGCAGGGCTGGTAGTTTGGGCTTTGTGTGGCGGAAAACGGTAGGCTGGCGCGGGGCAGGACTAGATTGGCAGGTGCGTCCCCAATATCAAGCTTTTGCGCCGACCGGTCGTCCGGTCGCGGTAAGGTTGGCCATGAACTGGAAAGAAATCAGTTGGAAGATGGCGATCATCTACGCCCTGCTGACCTACGTTCCCCTGCTTGTCTTCTGGGTACTGACAGTGGCTTTTGCCGATGCGCTGGGCGGCGTCAGCCATTTCATCCTGATCATGGGGATGATCTTTGCCATCATTGGTGACATCAAGCGCCGTTCGCCGGGCTACTCGATTTAGTGGTGCGCGTTTCCGCCGTTGCCTGAACCGCCCCGAACGTCCGGGGGGCACAGCCTGTTTGCGTCGCAGCCGGTATCCGTCACACCCCGCAATGCCTGCCCTGCCGTGTGGTCAAACCACACGGCTTTGTTCTTTTTGAGCCGGTTGTACCTTGCGGTGCCATCACGGCTGGCTGGGCTGGATAACAACCGGTCGAGATTTGTCGGGAAAATGTTACCGTTATTTTACGTCCTGTTCAGGTCTCATTAACTTCAACGGCGTTCTTCGTTGCAAAACCTAGCTAAATGAGACTGCTTCTCTTTGCCCGGTGAGAGCAGTGTAAAAGCGAGCGAGGCTACAATGAACTCTGGTAAGCAGTTTGGCATACGAGGCTCTGAGACTATTGGTAGTGGTGTCACTAAGTTAAGTGACAATGTGCTTGTCTATGTAAGTAAGGTCAAACTAGTCGTAGAAACTAGATATAATCCATTTGAAGTTGAAAGAACATGGGGCTGCATTTTTTTGTGTTGTTGGCGTTTATATCATTTCCTTCATTTCTTACGCTAGCTCAGTGGCTTTTCGGTCCCCCACGTGGGCTCTTTACACATGTGCTTTTCGCAGTAATTGCCAAGGTTTTCCTAGAAAGTTTACCCAAGAACACTATATACAGAATGATAATTGACAATAACACAGGTCTCATCAGGTTTGAAAAGGAAAGATGGAAAAAGTCGAAACTTATGGGGTGGTGTGGTAT
>Ga0308408_1000160_pt1 | contig 41249 bp, 38 predicted proteins | sample HotsprSampleMSe3_FD_203466 | JGI IMG/M metagenome (GOLD analysis project Ga0308408, IMG submission 203466) | Hot spring phototrophic mat microbial communities from Mushroom Spring, Yellowstone National Park, Wyoming, United States - 20060912_MSe3 ... | reverse complement strand
CGTGGAAGCGGCGGATCTCGGCGAACCCTTCCTCCGAGAAGCGCAGCCTGTGGCGCATCTTCTTGGCGGCGAGCTCCATCAGGTTCTTGTCGATGATGTCGCCGATGTGCTCGAGGTTGGTGGTGAAGCTCGAGATCTCGTAATGCCGGGCGGCCTCGTCGGGGTCGAGGTCCTGGCGGGTCACCGAGGTCAAGTAGATCTTGATCGCCTCGTGCAGCGCGTCGAGGACATCGTCCTCGGTCTCGACTTCGCGCGCGAGCCGCGCATCGTCCGACTCGAACAGCGCGATCACCCGGCCGAGCATGCGCTCGACACGATCGCCCATGCGCAGCGCCTCCCGCGCGGCGCAGGCGAGCGCCTCGGCCGCGGTGTCGAGGGCTCCGGGGTCGAGGTGGCGCGGCCGTCGCTCGTCTTCGGGACTCGGCCGGTCGGGGACCAGCCGCCGAACGAGCCACCCGACCGGGCGCACGAGCAACTGGCGAGCGAGCGCGAGAGCGAGGTCGAAGGCCAGGTGCGCATCGACCACCCAGCGGCCGGGGTCGCCTTCGAGCCCGCGGCGGAGCTCGCCGAACCCGGGGGCGAAGGGCAAGAGGGCGAGCGCGAGGCCGCCGCGCAGCAGGAGATTGCCGAGCACCGGCCGGCGCGCCGCCTCGGGCGCCCCGAGGGTAGCGACGAAAGCGGGCAAGCCGGCACCGACATCGATCCCGAGAACCAGCGCCACGAGCAGCTCGGCGGGCAGCGACGCGTGGCCGGCCAGAGCCACGAGCGCGATCACGAGGGCGAGGCTCGAATGCGCCGCCCAGGTCGCGAGCGCGGCCGAGAGCAGGGCCAGGAGCGGCAGACCGGCCAAGAGCTGCGCGAGCGTCGTCGCTGTCCGGAGGGGAGCCGCGCTCTCGACCAGAAGGCGGAGCGCCAACAGGACGAGCCCGAGGCCGATCGCGATCCGCCCGACGTGCCGGGCGCATGCGCCCGGCACGAGAAGGAAGAGGCTCACGCCCGCGATCAGGAGCAGCGGCTGGAGCCGGCCCAGATCGCGGGCCAGGACCTGCGGCAGGGCGGCACTCGCGAAATCCGCGCCCAGCAAAAAGGGCGAGGCCGCTCTCGAGCGGCAGGAGGTTGCGGCCGGCGAACGAGGCGGTGACGAGCGCGACCGCAGTGCCACTCTGCAAAAGCAGGGTCACGAGATGCCCGGTGACGAAAGCGTTCGGCGCTCGGACCGCTCGGCTGGCCACCAGCCGTCGCAGATCGGCGCCGTAGGCTCGCGGCGCTCCGCTCCGGATCATGCGCACGCCCCAGAGGAGAAGCGCCACGCCAACGCCGATCGCCAGAGCCGGCTCCGTTCCTGTTCCCTCCGCGGGCGAGCTCACGTACCGCCGGGCGGCCCGCTTCCCGGCGGCGCGCGACGCTAGGACCGGCCGGTCGGGCTGTCAAAGACCGGTCACGAATTCGTCACGAAAGCTCCCGAAGCCGGGCGATCAGCGCGGCGCGCACCACCTCCTCCTCGCGCCCGCTGTCGAGCAGGCGGAGCTTGACCACGCCGCGGGCACGCTCCTCCTCGCCCAGGAACAGGGCGAGCCGGGCGCCGAGCCGGTCGGCCCGCTTCATCCGCTTGCCCGGCTTGCCCTCGAAGGCGAGCTCGACCGCGAAACCCGCCCGCCTGAGGTCGCGCGCGAGCACCCAGGCCTCGGCCTCGGCCGCCTCGCCGATCGGTACGATCGCCAGCGGCCGGACCGGCTGCGGCGCCTCGGCGAGGAGCAGGGCCAGCCGCTCGACCCCGCCGGCCCAGCCGACCCCCGGGATGTCCGGCCCGCCGAGTGTCTTGACGAGCCCGTCGTAGCGGCCGCCGGCGAGCACCGCACCTTGCGCGCCGAGCCGGGTGGTCGTGAACTCGAAGGCAGTGTGGGTGTAGTAGTCGAGCCCGCGCACGAGCCGCGGGTTTTCGACGTAGCGGACCTCGAGCCGGTCGAGGGCCTCTTTCACCCGCGCGTAGAAGGTCCGGCTCGGCTCGTTCAAGAAGTCGCGCAGATCCGGTGCCCCGGCCACGATGACCCGGTCGCCCTCGTCCTTGCTGTCGAGGATCCGCAAGGGGTTGCGCTCGAGCCGCAGCCGGCTGTCGGTCGAGAGCTTCGCTTCGTGGGTCCGCAAATAGCCTACGAGCGCCTCGCGATAGCGGGCCCGACTCTCGAGATCGCCGAGCGTGTTCAACTCGAGCACCGTCGCCTCGAGCACGCCCAGGGCTTCGAGGGTGTGGGCGCCGGCGGCGATCACCTCGGCATCCGCCAGGGGCTCGGGCGCACCGATGCATTCGATGCCGATCTGGTGGAACTGCCGCAGCCGCCCCTTCTGGGGCCGCTCGTAGCGGAACATCGGTCCGTAATAAAAGAGCTTGACCGGCAGCTGTTGGTACAGGCCGAGGCTGATCACCGCCCGGCACACGCCCGCCGTGTTCTCGGGCCGGAGTGTGATCGATTCGCCGCCCCGGTCGGTGAATGTGTACATCTCCTTGGTGACGATGTCGGAGACGTCGCCGAGCGAGCGGGCGAAGACCTCGGTGTACTCGAAGATCGGCGTCACGATCTCCTGGTAGCCCCACCGCGACGCGATGGTCCGCCCGGTCTCGGCGACCGCGCGGTGCCGGCGCAGTTCCTCGCCGACGATGTCGTGGGTGCCGCGCACGGGGCGGGCGGTCGGGGCGGTGCTCATCGCCATGCTCCGGGGAAGGGTCGCGGGCGGAGGCCGCGTCGCGAGGCTGTTCCATCCCGGGCGCACGCCGTCAAGGCGATGGCCCGGCGGTCGTTGACCGGGGCGCGGTCGGCTCTTAGGTAGCGAAGGCCCGCCTGCGCCGGGCCCGAGGTTTTTTCGAGTTCCCGAGGAGCGCTTCGATGTCGACGTCCCCTGCGCCCAAGGCCGACACCGCCCAGCTGACCGGCGCCCAGGTCATCGTCAAGGCGCTGCAGGAGCAGGGCGTGGAGCTCATTTTCGGCTATCCGGGCGGGGCCGTCCTGCCGCTCTACGACGCGCTTTTCCAGCAGGACAAGATCCGCCACATCCTGGTTCGCCACGAGCAGGCGGCGGTCCACGCGGCCGAGGGTTATGCCCGCTCGACGGGCAAGGTCGGGGTGGTGCTGGTCACCTCCGGCCCCGGGGCTACCAACACCGTGACCGGCCTCACCGACGCGCTCATGGACAGCGTGCCGATCGTCTGCCTCACGGGCCAGGTGCCGACCCACATGATCGGCAACGACGCCTTCCAAGAGGCCGACACGGTCGGGATCACGCGGCCCTGCACCAAGCACAATTACCTCGTGAAGCGGGCCGAGGACCTCGCCCGGATCATCCACGAAGCCTTTTACGTCGCCCGCTCGGGCCGGCCCGGACCGGTGGTCGTCGACCTGCCCAAGAACATCCAAATGGCGAAGGCACCTTACGTCGGCGCGTCGGCGGTGGCGCCGCGCGGCTACCAGCCGCGCCGCGAGCCCGATCCGGCGCGGGTCGAGGAGGCGATCGAGCTCTTGGTCCGCGCCCAACGGCCGATCTTCTACGTGGGTGGTGGGGTGATCAACGCCGGCCCCGCGGCCTGTGTGCTGCTGACCGAGCTCGTCCGCGCGACCGGCGCGCCGATCACTCTCACCCTCATGGGTCTCGGTGCCTATCCGGCCTCCGATCCGCAGTTCATCGGCATGGTCGGCATGCACGGCACCTACGAGGCCAACATGGCCATGTACGAGTGCGATTTGATGCTCGCGATCGGCGCCCGCTTCGACGATCGGGTGACCGGCCGGCTCGACGGCTTCTCGCCGCGCTCGAAGAAGGTACACGTCGACATCGACCCTTCCTCGATCAACAAGAACGTCGTGGTCGACGTCCCGATCGTCGGCGATGCCGAGCTCACGCTCTTGGCCATGCTCGATGCCTGGCAGCGGCGCACCAACCAGGTGGACCGGAGCCGGCTCGACGGCTGGTGGCGGAAGATCGCGACCTGGCAAGCGGTCGATTCGCTCCGCTTCCGGCAGACCGGCAAGGCCATCAAACCGCAGACCGCGATCAAGCGGCTGTGGGAAGCGACCCGCGATCGGGACGTCTACGTCACGACCGACGTCGGCCAGCACCAGATGTGGGCGGCACAGCACTTCAAGTTCGACAAGCCCATGCGCTGGCTCACCTCGGGCGGGCTCGGCACGATGGGCTACGGCTTCCCGGCGGCGATCGGCGTGCAGCTCGCCCACCCCGAGGCCACCGTCTTGTGCATCTCGGGTGACGCCTCGTTCGTGATGAACATGCAGGAAATGTCGACCGCGATGCAGTACCGCCTGCCGGTCAAGACCTTCATTCTCAACAACAGCTACATGGGCATGGTCCGGCAGTGGCAGGACTTCTTCCACGGCCAGCGCCACGTCGAGAGCTACATGGACGCCTTGCCCGACTTCGTGAAGCTCGCCGAGGCGTTCGGTGCGGTGGGTCTGCGCGCCTCGACGATCGACGAGCTCGACCCGGTGATCGAGGCGGCGTTGCGCGCCGACAAGCCGGTGCTGGTCGACGTCGTGGTCGAGCGCACGGAGAACGTCTATCCGATGATCCCGGGCGGGGCCGCGCACAACGAGATCAAACTCAGCCCCGAGGACGACGGCCCGCACGAGGCGATCTCGGAAGAGGGGATGGTGCTCGTCTGAGTCGCTGAGTCGCGCGTGGCGGGGCGCTCCGCCCCGCTCCTCGCCCGTTTGCCGAAGCCTCAGCGATCGTGCTCGATCAAGCCCTGGACGAACCAGCGCTGGAACAAGAGCACGACGAGCACGGGCGGCGCCATCGCGAGGAGGGCCGCGGCCATCGTCTCGTGCCAGCGCGGTAGCGCGTCCATGCTCGGCACGAGCCGCGTCACGGCCACCACGGCCGTGGCGTAGGCCGATTGGGTGACGGCCCCGCTGCATCCCGGAGAAGGTTGCGCGGCAGGCGCGCTGCCGCCTCGCTTGCCACCGTCCCCTCGAGGCCCTAAGGGCGGGGCCGCGGTCGCGAGCTCCGGAACAGGGGATGAACGGGCAGCAGGAAGAAGAACGCCGGCACACGATCGTCGTGCTGGTCGACAACGAGCCGGGCGTGCTCGCGCGCGTGATCGGGCTCTTCTCGGGCCGCGGCTACAACATCGACAGCTTGACGGTGGCCGAGGTCGACAAAGCACGCGGGCTTTCGCGCATCAACATCGTGACCTCCGGCACGGCCTACGTGATCGAGCAGATCAAGGCGCTCTTGGCCAAGCTCGTGCCGGTCCACAAGGTCCAGGACCTGACCGTCGAGGGCCCGGCCGTCGAGCGCGAGCTCGCCCTCGTCAAGGTGGCGGGCGACCGCGAGCGGCTCGTCCAGGCGCTCAGGATCGCCGACTTCATGCACGCCCGGCTGGTCGACAGCCGGCCCGACAGCCTGATCTTCGAGGTCACCGGGACTTCGGACGAGCTCGACGCCTTCATCGCGCTCGTGGAGCCGATCGAGGTGAGCCGCGCGGGCGTGGTCGCGATCGCCCGGGGGCCCCGGGCCCTCACGCCCGAGCGTGTCTGAACCGCCGCCGGGACGCATCCCGCCCGACCAACCAGAGGGGAGAGGAGACCATGCGGGTCTATTACGACCGGGACGCCGACCTGAACCTCGTCAAGAGCAAGAAGGTCGCCGTCGTGGGTTACGGCAGCCAGGGCTTCGGGCACTCCAACAACCTCAAGGACAGCGGCGTGTCCGAGGTCGTCGTCGCCTTGAAGGCCGGCTCGCCGACCCGCAAGAAGGTCGAGGCCGCAGGCCTGCGGTGCATGACTCCGGCGGAGGCCGCCCGCTGGGCCGACGTGGTCATGGTCCTCGTCCCCGACGAGCTGCAGGCCGACCTCTATCGGGACGAGCTCGCGCCCAACATGAAAGAGGGGGCGGCGCTCATGTTCGCCCACGGCTTCAACATCCACTTCAGGCTCATCGAGCCGCGCCCCGACCTCGACGTCTTGATGGTCGCCCCCAAGGGCCCGGGCCACCTCGTCCGTTCGGAATATGTGGCTGGCGGCGGCGTGCCTTGCCTCCTCGCGATCCACCAGGACGCCACCGGCACCGCCCACGAGCTCGGCCTCTCTTATGCCGCGGCGATCGGCGGCGGGAGGGCCGGGATCATCGAGACGACCTTCAAAGAAGAGGTCGAAACCGACCTCTTCGGCGAGCAGGTGGTCTTGTGCGGCGGCCTCTGCGCCTTGATCCAGGCGGGCTACGAGACCCTCGTCGAGGCCGGCTACGCACCCGAGATGGCCTATTTCGAGTGCGTGCACGAGGTCAAGCTGATCGTCGATCTCATTTACGAGGGCGGCCTCGCCAACATGCGCTATTCGATCTCCAACACGGCCGAGTACGGAGACTACACCACGGGTCCGCGGATCATCGACGAGCGGGTGCGGGCCGAGATGAAGCGCGTCTTGGCCGACATCCAGACCGGCAAGTTCGCCAAGGACTGGGTGCTCGAGAACAAGGCCGGCCAGGTGAGCTTCAAGGCGATGCGGGCACGCGCCGCGGCCCATCCGATCGAGGCGGTGGGCGAGCGGCTGCGCGCCATGATGCCCTGGATCGCCGCCAAGAAGCTGGTCGACAAGGCGAAGAACTGATTTTCCGTCGGTTCCGCGACTCGAGCCGTGAAGCCCGCCCTGGAGGGGCGGGCTTTTCGTTCGATCGTCGCGAAGCGAACCGGGACGCCGCCGTGCGACCCCTTGCCCGAGGGGGCGAAGCGACGTCAGAGCTCGCTGGCGCGCGGGCGCGCGCGGTCCGCGACGGCCACGATCCGATCGAGCTTCTCGCGCACTTCGGGTTCGATCTCTTCGCGCGGGACGTAGCGGACCAGCGTGTGATAGTCGGTCTTCCGCATCTGATTGGGCAACTTCATTTTTCGGTAAAACGCCTCGAACAGGGGGTCGAGAAAATCGTCGCTGGCCTTGAGGTCGGGACTCGTCGGATCCGGCTTGCCGAGCGTTACGAGAGCTCTCCCGATCTCGTCGATCGTTTCGGCCATGGTATCTTCCGCCGGTTTACCGAACAGCGGACCGGCGGCCTCTGCGCCCTGCTCTCTCGCCCAAGCGAGGAGAGTCGCGCGCTGGCAGAGGTAATTTTCGATCTCTCGCTTTTTCCAATGTTCGAACGGCAAGTAGGGATCGTTCGGAAGCTCGCGGTCCGGCCGGTCGAAGAGGGCGATTCCGACGAGATCCGGTTTGGCCTCGCGGAGCGCATGGAAGTGCTCCTGTGCCTTGCGCGGCTGATTGCCCACATAATGCACGAAAGGCCGCTGCAAGATCGCTTGCGCCCGATGGTCGAGGCTTCTGGCGAAGGCGAGCAGGATCGCGAGGTCGGTGGCACCTTCGAGATAGAGGACCCATCCCGTCTCCTCGGCCTGGAGGTAATGTTCGAATCCGATGTCCTTGAGAGCCCGAAGAAGCTGAGTGCCCCGATCGTCGATCCGGTGCGGTCTGCCCACGAAAGCGATGACCACGTCGCGATCGGCGGCTTCGTTGAGAATGACCTCGGAGTGACTCGCCGCGACGATTTGGCTCTCCGTTCGCTCGGCCGTGTCGGAAAGGACTTGGTAGATCTGCCGCTGGCGAAGGATCTCGAGATGCGCATCCGGTTCGTCGAGGAGAAGGACGGCCCCGGGATTCGCCGCCATGTAGGAAAGGAGCAGGAGTGTTTGTTGTAGCCCGCGTCCGCTGGACGAAAGATCGAGTCGGACGTTGTGACGTGTTCTGTAGCCGACCGTAATCTCGCCGCGCTCCTGGATGTATTCGGGCTCCAGAAGCGTGATCCCGAAAAGGTGTCCTATCCTCTCGACGAGGTGGTTCCACTGCTCCTCCGAACGCTGTCGAACCAGCCAGCACAGGTTCCGCAGCACTTCCGCGGTGCGGCCCTCGCCGATGCGCACCGCGATCGCGCCTTCGTCGAGCCGCGTTTCGTTGGCCGCCAGGCCCGACATGGGCGGGAGGTAGGCGAAGCGAACTTGGGCCGCGACCCCGGGAACGACCGAGCGCCGGTCGCTCTCGGCGAGGCTCGGACGACAATAAAACGATTCCTCGTTCGCGTAATCGAATTCGAGGCGCGCCTCCCAGAGCTCACCCGCCGATACCCCCTGGACACCGATCTCGACGAGGATGTTCTTCGTCTTCTGTTTCCCGTCGATCCGCTGGGCCTGGCGCACCCGAAGATCACGCCAGAGCAGGATGGCATTGGGGACCGGAACCGCCACGAGGTCGCGGCGGTTGAGCGTGACGCCCGGTCGCTCTTTGGGGATCTCGCCGTGGCCACGTCGCTCGACCCATTTGCGGACACCGGCGCTCCAGAGCGCCAGGGCCTGCAGCGCGGAAGTTTTGCCAGAATTGTTCGGGCCCACGAAGACGACCCGCTGCCCGAGCTCGATCTCGACCTCCTCGAACAACTTGAAATTCCGCACCACGAGGCGTGTCAGCACGGCTCTGCCCGCCCTCGCTTCTCTTCCCCCTCACGCCGTCTCGCGGAAATCGACGTGGATGTGGTTGCTGTCCGGGTCGCGGATGTTGACCTGGGTGAGCCCGCTACCGGGCGGCGAGCCGAGCTCGTAGGCCACGCCGAGCCGCTCGAGCCGGTCGAGGAACGCGCGCAGGCCCCGTCCCTCGAGCGCGAAATGCTCGATCCGCGGCTCGATCGCCCGCGGCTTCTCGGCCACCTCGACGAGGTGCACGATCGGCTGGTTGCCGCAATAGAGCCAAGCCCCGCCGAAGCTGAAGGCCGGCCGGAGCCCCGGCACGAGGCCCAGCACCTTGCCGTACCACTCGACCATCCGGGCGAGATCGGCCGTGCGGATGTTGACGTGGTCGAGGCCGCGGATCTCCATCCTCCCTCCCGATCGTCGAGCGAGCTGGCCCCGCCGGCCACAGCTCTTTAACCTCGCGGCTGGATCCTAACCGCTCCATCGGCTGTGGACCATGCTCGGCACGTACGACCCCGCCCGCTCGCTCCTGCTCACCGACCTCTACGAGCTCACCATGCTCGACGCCTATCGGCGGGAAGGCATGGAAGCCCGGGCGAGCTTCGAGTTCTTCGTCCGCAAGCTGCCTCCCTGCCGCAACTTCCTCGTCGCCGCCGGGCTCGCCCAGGTGGTCGAGTTCCTGGAGCACGCCCGCTTCGGCGAGGAGGAGCTCGCCTGGCTCGCGAGCAGCGGCCGGTTCCCGACCGAGACCCTCGAGCGGCTGCGCGCCTTCCGCTTCACGGGCGACGTCGATGCCATGCCCGAAGGCACGGTCTTCTTCGCCGACGAGCCCGTGCTGCGCGTGACGGCCCCCTTGCCCGAGGCCCAGCTCGTCGAATCGCGGCTCATCAACCTCCTGCATTTCCAGATCCTGATCGCCTCCAAGGCCGCCCGCATGGTCTTGGCCGCCCCGGGCAAGATCCTCTTGGACTTCGGGCTCAGGCGCGCACACGGTGCCGAAGCCGGGCTTTTGGCGGCGCGCGCTTCTTACCTCGCAGGCTTCACCGGCACCGCCACCGTCCCGGCCGAGGCCCTCTTCGGCATCCCGATCTACGGCACGATGGCCCATTCCTTCGTCCAGGCCTTCGCGAGCGAACGGGAAGCCTTCGCGGCGTTCGCCCGCTCGCGGCCCAAATCCTTGATCCTCTTGATCGACACCTACGACACCGAGGAAGCGGCCCGGCTCGTGGTCGAGATGGCCCCCGAGCTCGCCGCCCGCGGCACACCGGTTCAGGGCGTCCGGCTCGACAGCGGCGACCTCGCCGCGCACGCCCGTGCCGTGCGTGCCATCCTCGACGAGGGCGGTCTGCGCGACGTGAAGATCTTCGCCTCGGGCGGTCTCGACGAGCACGTCCTCGCCCGCCACGTCGCGGAAGGCGTGCCGATCGACGGCTACGGCATCGGCACGAGCCTCACCACCTCGACCGATTGGCCGGCGCTCGACTGCGCCTACAAGCTCGTCTCGTTCGCCGGTGAGGCGCGCCGCAAACGCAGCGAGGGCAAGGCCACCTGGCCGGGTGCGAAGCAGGTCTGGCGGCGTTACGAAAGCGGGCGGATGACGGGAGACCGGCTCGGCCTCGCCGAGGAGCGGCAAGAAGGCGAGCCGCTCTTGGTCCCGGTGATGCGCGGCGGAAGGCGGATCGGCCCCTTGCCGACGCTCGCCGAGGCCCGCGAGCGCTGCGCCCGCGAGCTCGCGGCCCTGCCCGAGAGCTTGCGCCGGCTCGACCCCGCACCGGCCTACCCGGTCGAGCCCACCGCGGCACTGCGGGCGCTCGCCGAGGCCTGCGACCGGCGTCAGCGCGAGCGCGCCGAGAAGGGCCCGTGACCCGCTCCCCCGGGGAAGGCGACGGCAATCTCGGGCCGCTTCGGGCCGCCTGGCGCGCCGCGCGGGGCCCCGCCGGCCGCGCGCTCCTGGAGCGGGACGAGCGGGTCTTCTTCCGTCAGGTCCTCTCGACCCCCTGCCTCGAGGCCGTGGTCGCCGCCGACGGGCCCTGGCTCCTCACCGCCGACGGCACCCGGATCCTCGACTTCCACGGCAACAGCGTCCACCAGCTCGGCCACGGCCATCCCGCGGTCGTCGAGGCGGTGGTCGAGGCGCTGCGCAGCCTCCCCTTCTGCCCGCGCCGCTACACCAACCCCTGGGCGGTCCGCCTGGCCGAACGGCTCGTGGCCGCCCTGCCGGGTGGCATCGGCGCCTGGAAATGCCTCTTGGCGCCTTCGGGCTCGGTCGCGGTCGGGATCGCGTTGAAGCTCGCCCGCTACGCAACCGGCCGGCCCGGTGTCGTGGCCTTCGAAGGCAGCTTCCACGGGGCCGGGCTCGACGCCGCTTCGGTGAGCGGCGAGCCCTTGTTCCGCGAGGGCCTGGGCCCGCTCCTTCCGGGCGTGCGCTTCCTGCCGCCGCCCACCCGCGGCCCCTGCCGGTTCGGCTGTCGCGACGCCGCCCACAGGGGCTGCACCGAAGCCCTCGCCGAACTCCTCGCCCGCTCACCGGACGTGGGCGCGCTGATCGCCGAACCCGTCCGCTGGACGACGGTCGAGCCCCCGCCCGAAGGCTATTGGCAGCGGGTGCGCGCGATCTGCGACCGCTTCGGTGTGCTGTTGATCTTCGACGAGATCCCCTCGGCCTTGGCGCGCACCGGCTGCCTCTTCCCGCACGAGCATTTCGACGTGGTCCCGGACGTGCTGCTGCTCGGCAAGGGGCTCGGCGGCGGGGTCTGGCCGCAGGCCGCGGTCCTCGCCCGAGCCGATCTCGACCGCGTACCCGACAAGGCGATCGGGCATTACACCCACGAGAAGAGCCCGGCCGGCTCGGCCGCCGCACTCGCCACGCTCGAGGTGATCGAGCGGGAGGATCTTTGCGCCCGGGCGGCCCGGCTGGGAGCGGATCTCGCGGCCCGGCTCGAGGCGCTGCGGGCCCGTCACCCGCTGATCGCCGCGGTGCGTGCGATCGGGCTCATGCTCGGCGTCGAGCTGCGCCGGCCGGACGGCGCGCCCGCAGCCGCGCTGGCCGACCGGGTCCTCTACGCCTCGCTTTCGCGCGGCCTCTCCTTCAAGATCGGTGGCGGTCACGTGCTCACGCTCTGCCCGCCGATCACGATCGGCGAGGGAGAGCTCGACACCGCGGTTGCGATCCTCGATGCCGCGCTCGCCGAAGCCGCCGCGGCGGAAGGCTTTCGAACGTAGCCGTCGAGGGGGGTGACGCCGATCACCGCGCCGGGGCACTGTTTCGTGTCGAACGGCGCCGCAGAACGAGCCCGATGGGACACCACCCGTGCAGACGAAGCCGCTCCGTTCCTTCCTCGTGATCGTCGTCGAGCCGGCCAACGACCGCCCCCGGAGCGAGCCGCCGGTGACCTTCCTGCGGATCCGCTGGCTGCGCACCGGCAGCATCGGCCGCCGGCGGAGCTGACCCGCAAAGCTCGGCCGGCCGGCGGTCGGTCGGTCGGTCTTCCCCGGCCGATGCAATGCTCTTTAGAAACGGGCCGAGTGGTCCCTCGGTGGTCGGCGGGACCGCGCGGCAGTCCGGAGGGTGTCACGGCAGATCTCCGCAAGCTCTTCCGCTCGATCCAGGTCTTCTTCCCCTTCGCCCAGGAGGCGCGATTCGCTCTCGCGCGCTTCTTGCAGCGGCACGGCTGGCGGCCCGTCGAACCCGACCTCCTCGCGCTTCCGCGTCTCGGCCTGGCGCCCGATTCCCTCCTCCTCGACGTGGGTGCCAATCGCGGGCTCGTGCTGGAGTTGATGCGGCGCCTCATGCCCGAGGCCCGGATCGTCGGCTTCGAGCCCAATCCGCGCTTGGCTCAGGCCCTCGCGGTCCGCTGGCGGCGCGATCCCCGGGTCGAGATCCGGGCCCAGGCCTTGGGCGAAATGGCGAGCCGGGCGACGCTCTGGGTCCCGGTCTATCGGAACTGGTGGTTCGACGGGCTCGCCTCGCTCGATCCCGAGGCGGCCCGGGGTTGGCTCTCCACCGAGCGGCTCTACGGCTTCCGCCCCGACCGGCTGCGGCTCGAACCCTTGCCCTGCGAGACCGTCCGCCTAGACGATCTCGCGCTCGCCCCGGCCTTCGTCAAACTCGACGTCCAGGGTCTCGAAGCCGCGGTGTTGCGCGGCGGAGAAGCCACCTTGCGGCGCCATCGCCCGATCCTGCTCGTCGAGGCGGGCGAGGCGGAGGCGGTGCGCGCGGTCCTGGAGCCCCTCGATTACGAGCCGGCGGCCTTCGTCGGAGGGCGCCTCGTCGCTGCGCCGAGCCACACCGTCAACACCTTCTTCCTGCCCCGTGAGCGTGCCGGACAGCTGCTCGCAAGGGCCACCCCGGACGAATCCTGACCACCGTCTGGCATCGCCGCCGAGCGCCGCTATGATCGCGGCAGCGGGAGGTGGGCGTGTCGGGCGACGGGGCGATCCTCGAGACCGAGGGTCTCACGAAAGAATTCCGCGGCTTCGTCGCGGTCCGCGACGTCGCGCTGCGGGTCCGCCGCGGGACGATCCACGCGCTGATCGGCCCGAACGGCGCCGGCAAGACGACCTGTTTCAATCTCCTGACCAAGTTCCTCCAGCCCACGGCCGGGCGGATCCTGTTCGAGGGCCGCGACATCACGGGGCTGCGCCCGGCCGAAGTGGCGAAACTCGGGATCGTCCGCTCCTTCCAGATCTCGGCCGTGTTCGGGCACTTGACCGCGCTCGAAAACGTGCGCGTCGCCCTCCAGCGGCAGCGCGGCGAGAGCTTCGACTTCTGGCGGTCGGAAAAGCTGCTCGAGCGCTGGAACGGCAGGGCGCGCGAGCTGTTGGACGCGGTCGGGATCGGCGCCTTCGCCGAGGTGCCGGCGGCCGAACTGCCCTACGGACGCAAACGCGCGCTCGAGCTCGCCACCACGATCGCCCTCGAACCCAAGCTCATGCTCTTGGACGAGCCCACGGCCGGCATGGGCCGCGAGGACGTGGGGCGGATCACCGCCCTCATCCGCGAGGTCGCCAAGGGCCGCACCGTGCTCATGGTCGAGCACAATCTTTCGGTCGTAGCCGATCTCTGCGACACGATCACCGTGCTCGTGCGCGGCGAGATCCTGGCGGAGGGCGATTACGCACGGATCAGTGCCGATCCGCGGGTCCGCGAGGCCTATATCGGCAGCGAGGAGGGACGAGCGTGAGCGCAGTCTTCCTCGAGGTCGAGGACCTCCACGCCTGGTACGGCGAGGCCCACGTCCTGCACGGCATGCGCTTCGTGGTCCGCGAGGGCGAGGTCGTGACCCTCCTGGGCCGCAACGGTGCCGGCAAGACCACGACCTTGAAGGCGATCCTCGGGATCGTACCGCGCCGCACCGGCAGCGTCCGGTTCCGCGGGCAGGAGCTCGTGGGCCTGCCGCCGCACCGGATCGCCCGGCTCGGCATCGCCTGGTGCCCCGAAGAGCGCGGCATCTTCGCGAGCTTGAACGTTCTCGAGAACCTGCTCCTGCCGCCGGTCGTGGCCGAGGGTGGCCTCTCCGAAGAGGCGATCTTCGAGCTCTTCCCGAACTTGCGCGAGCGGCTCTCGAGCCAAGGCACCAAGCTCTCGGGCGGCGAGCAGCAGATGCTCGCGATCGCCCGGATCCTGCGGACCGGCGCCCGGCTCCTCCTCCTCGACGAGCCGACCGAGGGCCTCGCCCCGGTGATCGTCCAGCAGATCGGCCGGACGATCCGCAAGCTCAAGGAGAGCGGCTTCACGATCCTTTTGGTCGAGCAGAATTTCCGCTTCGCCGCGCGGATCGCCGACCGGCACTACATCGTCGAGCACGGCCGGGTGGTGGACGAGATCGCGGCAGCCGAGATCGGCCCGGGCCAAGAGCGGCTCGTGGCCTATCTCGCGGTTTGAGGCTAGAGATCGAGGGCGAACTCTGGGAGGCACGAAGGATGCGACGTTTCTCGGTACCCGCCGTTGCCGCGCTCTTGGCGGTCGCGGCCCATCCGGCGCTCGCCGACTTCACCGGTGGCAAGGTGCGGATCGGCGTCTTGAACGACCAATCCTCACTCTACGCCGACATCACCGGCCAAGGCTCGGTCGTGGCCGCGCGCATGGCCGTCGAGGACTTCGGCGGCAAGGTCAAGGGCGTGCCGATCGAGGTCACTTTCGCCGATCACCAGAACAAGCCGGACGTCGGCTCGAACATCGCGCGTCAGTGGTACGACACCGAGGGTGTCGACGTGATCGTGGATGTGCCGACCTCCTCGGTGGCGCTCGCGATCAACGAGGTCACCCGCGAGAAGAACAAGGTCTTCTTGGTGAGCGGGGCCGCGACCTCGGACCTCACCGGCTCCAAGTGCAGCCCCAACACCGTGCACTGGACCTACGACACCTGGGCGCTCGCCAACGGCACGGGCTCGGCCATCGTCCAGACGGGCGGCGACAGCTGGTTCTTCTTGACCTCCGATTACGCCTTCGGCCACGCCCTCGAGCGCGACACCGAAGCCGTGGTCTTGAAGGCCGGCGGCAAGGTCCTGGGGAAGGTCCGCCACCCGCTCAACAATCCCGACTTCTCATCGTTCCTGCTCCAGGCCCAGGCCTCCAAGGCCAAGATCATCGGTCTCGCCAACGCGGGTGGCGACACGATCAACTCGATCAAACAGGCAGCCGAATTCGGCATCGTCGCGGGTGGCCAGAACCTCGCGGGCCTCTTGGTCTTCATCACCGACGTCCACGGCCTCGGCCTACAGACCGCGCAGGGCCTGATCCTCACCGAATCGTTCTATTGGGACTTGAACGATTCGACCCGCGCCTGGTCGAAGCGCTTTTCCGAGCGGATGAACGGGCGGATGCCGACCATGGTGCACGCCGGTGTCTACGCCGCGGTCACCCATTACTTGAAGGCGCTCGACGCGCTAGGCGCGGACGGCGACGGCAAGGCGGTCGTCGCCAAGATGAAAGAACTGCCGACCGACGATCCGCTCTTCGGCAAGGGTGAGATCCGCAAGGACGGCCGCAAGATCCACCCGATGTACCTCTTCGAGGTCAAGAAGCCCTCGGAATCCAAGGGGCCTTGGGACTATTACAAGCTCAAGGCGACGATCCCGGCCGACAAGGCCTTCCGGCCTTTGGCCGAGGGCAACTGCCCGCTCGTCCAGTGACTTGGTGACGACCGCGAGCGCGGAGGCCAGGCGGGCATGACCGAACTCTTCGGCGTCCCGGCACCGGCGTTGTTCGGCCAGCTCCTGCTGGGGCTCATCAACGGCGCCTTCTACGCGATCTTGAGCCTCGGCCTCGCGGTCATCTTCGGCCTTTTGAACATCATCAACTTCACCCACGGCGCCCAGTACATGATGGGCGCCTTCACCGCTTGGATGTTGTTGAACTGGGCCGGGCTCGGCTATTGGTGGGCGCTGCTTTTGGCCCCGCTCGTCGTGGGCATCAGCGGCATCCTCATCGAACGGCTGTTGCTCGCCCGCTTGGCCGGGCTCGACCATCTCTACGGGCTGTTGCTCACCTTCGGGCTGGCGCTCGTGATCCAGGGGATCTTCCGCAACGAGTTCGGCTCGACGGGCCTCCCCTACGCCATCCCACCCGAGCTCCGCGGCGGGCAAAATCTGGGCTTCATGTTCCTCCCCAACTACCGGGCCTGGGTCGTGGCCGTCTCTCTGGCCGTCTGTCTCGCCACCTGGCTCGTCATCGAGAAAACCCGGCTCGGCTCGTATCTGCGCGCGGCGACCGAGAACCCGACGCTGGTCCAGGCGATGGGCATCGACGTGCCGAAGATGATCACCCTCACTTACGGCTTCGGGGTGGCGCTCGCCGCCTTCGCGGGCGTGCTCGCCGCGCCGATCTATCAAGTGAGCCCCTTGATGGGGGCCGACCTCATCATCGTCGTCTTCGCCGTCGTGGTGATCGGCGGCATGGGCTCGATCCTGGGCTCGATCGTCACGGGCTTCGGCCTCGGGGTGATCGAGGGGCTCACCAAGGTTTTCTGGCCGCAGGCCTCCTCCACCGTGATCTTCGTCATCATGGCGATCGTGCTGCTGTTCCGGCCCGCGGGCCTGTTCGGGCGGGCCGCCTGATGGCCGCGCGCGGCGAGCCCGTGGCGGTCGCGCCCCTGGCCGGGGCCGGCAACGGCCTCCGCCACCAACACCTCGCCATCGCGGTGATGGCCGCGGCTCTGGCCGTGGCACCGTTCGTCCTCTATCCCGTGTTCCTCATGAAGGTGCTGTGCTTCGCCCTCTTCGCCTGCGCCTTCAATCTCTTGATCGGCTATGTGGGCCTCTTGTCCTTCGGCCATGCCGCCTTCTTCGGCACAGCAGCCTACGCCGCCGGGCATGCCGCCAAGGTCTGGGGCTTCCCACCCGAACTCGCGGTCCCGTTCGCGACCGTCTGCTCGGCGCTTCTGGGCCTCGTCTTCGGCTGGCTCGCGATCCGCCGCCAGGGCATCTATTTCGCGATGATCACCCTCGCCTTGGCCCAGATGCTTTATTTCTTCTATCTGCAAGCCCCGTTCACGGGCGGCGAGGACGGCATTCAGGCGATCCCGCGCGGCCGGCTTCTGGGTGTCCTCGATCTCTCGAACGACCTCGTCATGTATTGGGTCGTGCTCGCCGTCTTCCTCGCCGGCTTCTTGCTGATCTACCGAACCATCCACTCGCCCTTCGGCCAGGTCTTGAAGGCGATCCGCGAGAACGAGCCGCGAGCGATCTCGCTCGGCTACGAGGTCGATCGCTACAAGCTCCTGGCCTTCGTCCTCTCCGCCGCCCTCTCGGGCCTCGCCGGCGGCACCAAGGCGATCGTGTTCCAACTCGCGAGCCTCACCGACGTGCATTGGACCATGTCCGGCGAGGTCGTGTTGATGGCGCTCGTGGGCGGCCTCGGCACCGTCTTCGGCCCGATCGTGGGTGCGGCGGTGATCGTCTCCTTGCAGAATTACCTGGCCGGCCTCGGCCACTGGGTGACGATCGTCCAAGGCCTCATTTTCGTCGCCTGCGTGCTCGCTTTCCGCCGCGGGATCGTGGGCGAGCTCGGCCGGCTCCTCGGCAAGCCCCTCTAGCCGTGCGGCGGGCCGGCCGTCGGCTCGAGCAGCGCCGCCTCCCGCTCGCCGCCGGCGGCGCCGAGCCGATCGTGCGCCACGGCGTCGGGTCGCAGCGCTCGAGGCGGCGCGAGCAGGGGTGCGATCGCCCGCGTGCAGCGCTCGACCGCCCGGCGCAGCTCACCGGCCCGGGCGCGGCTCGTGGGCTCGCTCGCGAGTTCGTGCAGCAGCACCGCCTGGCGGGCCGCGAGCGCCAGCGCCTCGGCCACCTCCTGGACCATCGAAGCGAGCCGCGGGCCGCCGAGCGAGGGGGGCGGCTTCGTGCACGACGGGGCGGGTGTCCCGCCGACCGGCGGAAGGCTCGCCGGCGAGCCGAGGAGGAGGAGTCGGCCGCCCGAGCCCAGCGCCAGCTCGCGCAGGCCGCCGGCGCGAGCGAGCGCGGCGCACAGGGCGGGCTCGAGCGAGCGGCCGGGCCCCGGCGGCTCCTGCCCCGCCCCGGCGACCGCCCGGCCGAAGGCCGCATTGGCGAAGACCAGCCTTCCCTCGGCGTCGAGCACCGCGACACCCTCCTCGACCGCCCCGAGGGCGGCCGTGAGCGTCGCCTCGGCAGCTTCCCCGGCAGCGATACGGTCGGCCTGGGCGCGGGCCGCGCGTCGGCCCTCCTCGACCCAGGGCCGGGCCCAGCCCGGGTCGGCCGCGGCAGCACTCGGCCGCCCGGCCGCCGCGGCGGCCAGGTCCTCGAGCGCGGCCACGGCCGGCACGAGGATCCGCCGGCGGACGAGGCGATCGGCGAGGGCGAGGGTGAGGAAAAGGAGCGGCACGGCGAGGAGCCAGGGTGCCGCCGCGGCGAGCCCGGCCCGGCGCAGGGCTGCGGGTTCGATGCGGTGCTCCAGCACGAGCCCGCTCCCGCCGACCGGGCGGCGGAAGGCGAGCGTGGCGTCACTCGCCTGGAGCCCGTCGGGACCGCTCGATCCGGCTTCGACGAGCCGGACCGTGCCGGCCGGCCAGTCGAGGGCGGCCACGAGCGAGCGGACCCGCTCGCGCACACCCGCCACGTCGCGCGGCAAGGGATCGAGCACCGCCTCGGCGTCGCCCGGCCCCTCTAGGAGCGCCTCGACCATGCGCTGCTGCTCGTGGGCGCGCGCCTCGAGCTCGGCGCGGAACGCGGCCCGCCCCTGGCTCCAGGCGAGGGCGGCGAGCAGCAGGCAAGCGAGCGCCCCGGGCAAGCCGGCGAATGCCAAGAGCTTCCTCACCCGCCGCGCCGGCTCGCCACCGGGCTTCGCTCGCATCGGCCCGTTTCCCGCCCCGGCCGCCGCTGCTCTCGCCGCCGAGCGGACCATCGGTCGAGCGACTCGTCAAGCCGTTCGCTTCGGGCGCGTAGGATCCGGACCCGGCCACGCCGCTCCGGCCGCCGCCGTGCCGAGCGGCGCACCCGGTGGTGGCCCGCCGCGCGACGGCGCGGGGTCTCGCAGCCGGCACGGCGAGCCGCTAGCCTCGGGGCGTGCGGCTTAGGAGGCGTCCCTTGAGCGAGCCCTTGTCGATCGCCTTGGCCCAAGTGAACCCGACCGTTGGTGACCTCGAGGGCAATCTCGAGCTCCTGCGCCGGACCCGGGCCGAGGCGGCCGCGTCGGGTGCCGAGCTCGTCCTGTTCCCCGAGCTCGTGACGGTCGGCTACCCGCCCGAGGATCTGGTCCTCAAGCCGGCGCTCACCGAACATGCGCGCTACCAGCTGCTCCGCCTCGCAGCCGAGACGGCCGACGGCGGTCCGGCGGTCGTGGTCGGCACGCCGTGGCGCGAGCGCGGTCGGCTGCACAACGCCGTGGCGCTGCTCGCCGGCGGCCGGATCGAGGCCTGGCGGGCCAAGCACGCGCTGCCGAACTACGGCGTCTTCGACGAAAAGCGGGTGTTCGAGGCGGGCCCGGTCCCGGGCCCGGTACCGTTCCGCCGTCGCGACGGCTCGCTCGTGCGGCTCGGCCTCATGATCTGCGAGGACATGTGGGTCGAGGACGTGGCCGAGGCGCTCGCCGAGTCGGGCGCCGAGCTCCTGCTCGTGATCAACGGCTCGCCCTTCGAGCGGGACAAGCCGGACCAGCGCCTGCAGCTCGCGGTGGCCCGGGTGACCGAGACCGGCCTGCCGCTCCTCTACGTGAACCAGGTGGGCGGCCAGGACGAGCTCGTCTTCGACGGCGCCTCCTTCGCCTTCGACGCGCGTCGCAACCTCGTGGCCCAGGCCCGCGCCTTCGCGCCCGATCTCCTGCTCACCCGCTGGCGCCGGGAGGACGAGGGCTGGGTCCCGGCCGAGAAAGGCCGGATCGAACGCCCACCCGAGCGGCTCGAGGCCATCTGGCGGGCGATGATGCTGGGCTTGCACGATTACGTCGAGAAGAACCGCTTCCCGGGCGTGGTCCTGGGCCTTTCGGGCGGCATCGATTCCGCCGTCTCGGCCGTGGTCGCGGTCGACGCGCTCGGCGCCGAGCGGGTCCGGGCCTTGATGATGCCCTCGCGCTACACCTCGAAGGAGAGCCTCGAGGATGCCGCCGACATCGCCCGCCGGCTCGGGATCCGGCTCGACACGATCCCGATCGAACCGGCGGTCGAGGCCTTCTCGACCATGCTCGCACCCCTCTTCACGGGGCTGCCGCCCGACACGACCGAAGAGAACATCCAATCGCGGATCCGCGGCGTCCTCCTCATGGCCGTCTCCAACAAGCTCGGGCCCATGGTGTTGACCACCGGCAACAAGTCCGAGATGTCGGTCGGCTACGCCACGCTCTACGGCGACATGTGCGGCGGCTATTCGGTCTTGAAGGACGTCTACAAGACGACCGTCTTCGAACTCGCCCGCTGGCGCAACCGCACGCGGCCCTCGGGCGCCCTCGGCCCCGACGCGCCACCGATCCCCGAGCGGGTGATCGACAAGCCGCCTTCGGCCGAGCTCCGGGCGAACCAGAAAGACGAGGACAGCCTGCCCCCCTACGCTCTCCTCGACCGCATCCTCGAAGGGCTCGTCGAGGAGGATCTGAGCCCAGCGGAGCTCGTCGCCCGCGGCCTGCCGGCAGAAGAGGTCCGCCGCGTCTCGAACCTGCTCGATCTGGCCGAGTACAAACGCCGTCAAGCGCCCCCGGGGGTCAAGATCACCCGCAAGGCGTTCGGCCGCGACCGCCGCTACCCGATCACCAACGCCTTCCGCCGGCTGGGCCTCACGCCCCTGCCGCAGTTGCCGGCCGAGCTCGGCGAGGCGGCTGCCCCCATCCATTCGCAGAAGCTCACCACCCTCGAGTGAGGGGGTGGCTGCGGCTCGCGCGGCAGGCCGCCGGCGGTGTCTAGTCATATATTGACAGATTAGGTTCGAGATCCTATCTCGGGGTCATGAGCAAGACCCCGACCACCCCGACCTTCGACCGCCGCCGCCTGGCGCGGCTCGCGAGCGAAGGTGTTTCGACCGCCGTCCTCGCCGAAATCGCCGGCATGCCGCGCCTCGAGCTCGAGGCGGCCTTGCAGGTGGAGCCCCAGCTCGCCGAGCTGCGCCGCTATTACGAAAAGCTCGCCGCCGAGCCGCCCGAGGCGCGCTTCGACCGGTTGCGGCGGATGTTGCTGGCGACGGTCGAACGTCACCTCGAGGACGGTGACTTGCGCAACATCGGTTGGGCGCTCAAGAGCCTGGGTCTCTTGGAGCCGCTGCTCGGCGCGCCCGATCGTCTGCCCGAGGGGCAGAGTGCCGAGAGCGCCGGCGAGGAGGTCGACCGCATGGTCGCGGGCCTCGGCGAGGAAGAGCGTCGGCTCTGGGAAGCGATGGGCTACGAGAATTGGCCGGTCCCGCCGACCATTCCCTGGCGGCCCGACGCGCCGCGCCCGCGCGGGCCGCTCGAGATCGAGAACGAGGCCGGGACCGAGGCCGAGCGGGCCGCCGCACCCCTGCCCTGGCCACCGCCGCGCCGCCGTTCCGACCCGAGCGAGGCGGCGGCTGCCGAGACCGAGCCGGCTGGGCCCGCGCCCGCCGAGACCGCTCCGTCCCCGCCCGCCTCCGCGGCCGGCACCGAGAAGGCCGAGGGATCGGGTCCGAGCCGCTGGCCGCCGCATCTGCGCCCCGTCTGAGCCGCCTTCGGGCGGGGCACGCCGCCGTCCTTCTGGACCGGTGCGGCCGGCGGAGCCATCTGAGCGGGCATGCAGCGCTCCCCGCACCGCCTCTGCGTCGCGCCGATGCTCGATTGGACCGACCGGCACTGTCGGTACTTCCATCGGCTGATCGCACCGCGCGCCCGGCTCTACAGCGAGATGGTGACGACCGGCGCGCTCCTCTTCGGCGATGCCCAACGGCATCTCGCCCACGATCCGGCCGAACGACCGGTCGCCTTCCAGCTCGGCGGCAGCGAACCCGCCGAGCTCGCCCGCTGCGCCCGGCTCGCCCAAGAGGCCGGCTTCGACGAGGTGAACTTGAATTGCGGCTGCCCGTCCGATCGGGTGCAGCGGGGCCGCTTCGGCGCCTGCTTGATGGCCGAGCCCGGTCTCGTCGGCGACTGTGTCGCGGCGATGATCGCGGCGGTGCGGATCCCGGTCACCGTCAAATGCCGGATCGGGATCGACGACGCGCCCGAGCCCGACTGCCTCGTGCGCTTCCTCGAAGCGGTCGAGGCGGCCGGCTGCCGGACCGTGATCGTGCACGCCCGCAAGGCCTGGCTCGCGGGCCTGAGCCCCAAGGAGAACCGCGAGGTCCCGCCCCTGCGCTACGAGCTCGTGCGCGAGGTGGCGGCGCGGTTCCCGAACCTCGCGATCGTCCTCAACGGCGGCCTGCGCACCACCGCCCAGGTCGCAGACGCCCTCGATTGGGCCGCGGGCGTCATGATCGGCCGCCGAGTTTACGAGGACCCCTGGAGCCTGCGCGCCTTCGAGACCGTGGCCTTCGGCCCGCCACCGCCCTTCGATCGGCACGCGGTGGTCGAAGCGATGGTCGACTACGCCGCGGCGCGCGCCGACGAAGGCGTGCCCTTGAAGGCGATCGCCCGGCACATGCTCGGCCTGTTCAACGGCCTGCCCGGGGCGCGGGCCTGGCGACGTCGCCTCGCCGAAGGCATGCACCGAGCGGATGCCGGGCCCGAGCTCCTGCGCGAGGCGGCCGCGCTCGTCGCCGAGCGACCGTGCCCGCGACTCGCCTCGGCCGACGACATCACCGGCCACAACGAAATGTTAAGCCCGGCCGCCTAGACTGGGGGCGGCTCGGGACGGAGGGCGGCAGGATGCGCGGAGGCGGCTCGATCTTGGCGCGGGTCATGGCCGATCGGCGCGCGTCGACGGCCATCGAATACGCCCTTTTGGGCTCGCTCGTGGCGGTGGGCTGCATCACCGCACTCGTCGCCTTCGGGAACAGCCGCGACGGGCTCTGGACCCGCGTGGCGGAGCTGCTCGTCGGGGCGATGGGCGGGCCATGAGCCGGTCGCGCCCCGGCCGCCGACCCACCGCACCCCGCCGGCCAGGAGGGCGGCGCGGTCAGCGGAAGGCCGGCTCGTCGAAGCTCCGCAGCTTGCGCGAATGGAGCCGCTCAGGCCCCTGTTCGCGCAGGATCCGGACGGCCTCGAGGCCGATCAGGAGGTGCTGCTCGACCCGCTCGCGGTAGAAGGCATCCGCCATGCCTCTGAGCTTGATCTCGCCGTGGAGCGGCTTGTCGGAGACGCACAGGAGCGTCCCGTAGGGCACCCGGAAGCGGAATCCGTTCGTGGCGATCGTCGCGCTTTCCATGTCGACGGCGATCGCCCGGCTCTGGTTGAGCCGGGCGAAGAGCTCGTCGTAGCGCAGCTCCCAGTTGCGGTTGGCCGTGGTCGCCACCGTGCCGGTGCGCATCCGGGTCTTGAGGTCGATGCCCGAGAGCCCGGTGACCCGGGCCACGGCCTCTTGGAGGGCCACCTGGATCTCGGCGATCGGCGGGATCGGGACGAAAGGCGGCACCTCCTGGTCGAGGACGTGGTCCTCGCGGACGTAGCCGTGCGCCAGCACGTAGTCGCCGAGCCGCTGGCTGCGCCGGAGCCCGGCGCAATGGCCGAGCATGAGCCAGCAATGCGGCCGCAGCACCGCGAGATGGTCGGTGATCGTCCGGGCGTTCGAGGGCCCCACCCCGATGTTGACGAGCGTGATCCCGCGGCCGTCGCGGCGGACCAGGTGATAGGCCGGCATCTGCGGCAGGTGGCGGGGCGGCTCGCCGTTGTCGGGCACGGCCGGGGTTACGACGTTGCCCGGCTCGACCAGCCGCTCGTACTCGCGGCCCTCGGCCAAGAGCCGCCGCCCGAGCTCGACGAAATGGTCGACGTAGCGCTGGTAATTGGTGAGGAGCACGAAGCGCTGGAACCATTCCGGCCGCGTTCCGGTGTAGTGCAGGAGCCGGGCGAGCGAGTAGTCGACCCGTTCGGCGGTGAACAAGGCGAGCGGTGCCGGCTCGCCCGGCGCCGGCCGCCAGGTGCCGTTGGCGATGGCATCGTCGGTCATCGACAGATCGGGCATCGCGAAATGGTATTGCAGCTCGTGCGCCCGAGCGGCGTCGAGCTCGGCGGTCGCCTCCTCGACCACGAAGGGCAGCGGGATCGGTCGGCGGGAGATGCCGACCACGAGCTGCACCTTGTGGTTGGCGAGGAGGATCCCGAGCTGGGTCCGGTAATAGTCGGCGAAGAGAGCCGGCCGGGTGAGCGTCGTGCCGTAGAGGCCGGGCTCGTGCAGCACGCCGTAGGCGAGCCGCCCGTCGAGCACCAGGTCCTTCGGGGTGACCCGCACGCCCACGAACGGATAGAAGGCGTCGACCGGGCCGCTCGGCGGGGTGCCGCGGGCGAACCGGGCGAAGGCTTCGCGCAGCCGCCCCGCGGCAGCCTCGTAGAGCTCGCTGATCCGCAGGACCGCGGCATCCGCATCGTCGAGGACCACGGGCTCGCGGACTCCGCAGGCGAGGAAAGCGTCGATGAGCGACATGCCGCGTTGGTCTCCGGCTCGGCTCGCGCGGGTCTACCAGAAAGCGAGGACGGGATTGAGACCGCCTCGGTTCCCGAGGGCCCGGCGCCTGGCCTTCTTCCGGCTGCTCGTCACGGCGGGCGCGGGCCCGGCGGCCGGCTTTTCGATATCCGGGCCCGGCGGGGTGGCCGCGGCCTCGCCCCGAAGGGCAGCCTCACCGCCTTCGGCCGGGCGCTTGCCCTCGGTGTCGCCACCCTCGAGCTCGATCTCGTCGTGAGCCGCGACGAGCGGATCCTGATCGGCCACGATCTCGAGCTCGACCGGCCGGGGGCCGCACCCCCGACGGGCGCTGGCTCGGCCTACCCGGACCGGCGGTCCAAGCCCTCGAGCCGCTCGACATCCGCCGGGCCGAAAATCTCGGCCTTCTCGTGGTCCCCTGGACGGTCGACGAACCCGAGCGGATGTGTGAGCTCGTGGGCCAGGGGCGTGCACGGGCCGATCACCGACCGTCCGGACCTGCTGTACGCGGTCCTGGCGGCGCGCTGCCCGCCCTTGCGGCCGGCTTTCCCCTGAGCCAGGGGTGCGCCGGACCTCGCAAACCACCGAGACCGGGAGGACCCGCCTTGGACCGACCCCACCCGCCGGCCCTTCGGCTGGCCGAGACGCTCGAGATCGACGCCTACGCGCCCGCGCAGATCGCCGAGCGGGTCGAGCGCGCCGGCGTCGCCAAAGCCCGACTGCCGCTCCTCCAGACCTTCACCTTGGGATTGCTCGCGGGCGCCTTCATCGCGCTCGGCGCCATGCTCTTCACCCTCGTCTCGACCGACCCCGGTACGGGCTTCGGCCCGGCCCGCTTTCTGGGCGGGATCGCCTTTTCGCTCGGCCTCGTCATGGTCGCGATCGCCGGGGCCGAGCTGTTCACCGGCAACAACCTCCTGGTCATGGCCTGGGTCGACGGTCGGATCCGGCTCGCCGAGCTCGCCCGCAACTGGGCGATCGTCTACCTCGCCAACCTCGTGGGCGCGCTCGGCATGGCCCTGCTCGTGTGGCTCGCCGACGGCTTGGCCCTCGGAAAGGGGCGGGTGCTCGAGACCGCCGCTGCGATCGCCCGCGCCAAGGTCGAACTCGGGCCGGTCGAGGCCTTCTTCCGCGGCGTGCTCTGCAACGTCCTCGTTTGCATGGCCGTCTGGCTGTCCTTCGCGGCCCGCGAGGTGGCCGGCAAGATCCTCGCGATCGTCTTCCCGATCGCGGCCTTCGTGGCGCTCGGCTTCGAGCACTCGATCGCCAACATGTACTTGATCCCGGTCGCGATTCTGCACGGCGTGCCGGGCGTCGGGCTCGCCGGCTTCCTCGCCAACCTGGCCCCGGTCACCGCTGGCAATGTGGTGGGCGGCGGCGGGCTCGTGGCGCTCGCCTATTGGCTCTGTTACCGCTACCAGCCGCCGGCTGCCGCCGGCCGCTGAGGCTGGCCCGCGCCGAAAGGCGGACGCTTACCCTCGGCTCGCGCGTTCGGGTCGGCGCCCGGTCGGCCGATGCCGTCCGAGCGCCTCGGCGTGCAGCGGGCTCACGGACCCTCCGACAGCATCGCGGCGCGCGGGACGCGGGGCGAAAGGAAACGGCGCGCGCCGGCAGCCTTCCGGGCGCGATCCGGCTTTCCCGTCGACGAACGCCTGCGGCGGCCCGGCTGCCGCGACCCCGTTTCGACGATAGTGCTGCGGATCGGCGTGGCACCGCCACACGATCGGCGAAGGTGGGCTCGGGCCCGCCTACCCGCTGCGGTTCGGAGACCGGCAGCCGATCGATCGCTCGTTGACGATTCCGCAACCCGGACGTGGCAGACCAGGAGCCGAGGAGGTGGTAGCGTGGTTTCGGGCTCGGCGAGCGGGACGGGAAAGACGGAGCGGCGCGGGCACGGCTCGACGCAGCGCCCCGCAGCTCCCACGTCGCGCGCTGCCACGCACCGGACCCGGCGAACCGCGAGCATCGGCCCGATCCTCTTCCTCGTGAGTGTCCTCGCGCTCCTCGGACTCGGCGGCTGGTTGCTGATCCGAGAAGGCCGCCTTCCGAACGTGGCCGCGGAGCTGGAGCGGCCCAGCGATCCCGCCCGGCTCTACAAGGTCTCCGAAGCGATCGACCGGCGGCAGATGCGCCCGGTTTGGACTTTGCTCAACATGACCGGTCTCGAGCAAGTTTGCCGCAAGGCGCGCGCCTTCACCGTCACACGCGAAGCCGAAGGAGCCGCTGCGATGCCGACCCGGTTCGTGGTCTATTGTGGCGAGCAGGGCTTTTGGCTGGTCGAAGCGGACGCGAGCGGCGAGCGGTGGGGTACACTCGGGCCTTTCGCCACCCGGGAACAGGTCGAAGCGATGATCGACAGCGAGGGCGAGTTCCTTTGGGGATCGCGGTCGCCCGGTAAGCGCAACTTCGTGGGCGGGCTCGCGGGCGAGCGTTGAGCTTCCGTCGCAGCCATGCGCCGCGCCGTCGGGGTGACGAGGGCCCGAGGGTGCTCTATCTCTGCCCCGGCACGGAGTTGCGCCGCTGGTTGTCGAGGAGGAGGGTGATGCCGGCGAAGGCGGAGACGAGCGAGAGGATGGCATCGGCGCCGGCGCCGTTCGATTGGGCGGACCCGCTCGCGCTGTCCGACCAGCTCGACGGGGAAGAGCGGCAGATCGTCGAACTCGCCCGGGCCTACGCGCAGGATCGGCTGATGCCGCGCATCCTCGAAGCGTTCCGCCACGAGCGGTTCGATCGGGCGATCTTCCGGGAGCTCGGCGAACTGGGCTTCCTCGGCTCGACGCTGCCCGAAGAGTATGGCGGTGCCGGGGGCTCCTACGTAGCCTACGGCCTCGTGGCCCGCGAGATCGAGCGGGTGGACTCGGGCTTCCGCTCGGCCATGAGCGTGCAGTCCTCGCTCGTCATGTTCCCGATCTGGGCCTATGGCGACGAGCGCCAGCGCCGCCGTTGGCTGCCGAAGCTCGCCAAGGGCGAGCTCGTGGGCGCATTCGGCCTGACCGAGCCCGACCACGGCTCCGATCCGGGTGGCATGCGCACCCGCGCCCGGCGCGTCCCGGGCGGCTTCCGCCTCAGCGGGACCAAGACCTGGATCACGAACGCGCCGATCTGCGATTTGGCGGTCGTCTGGGCGAAGGACGAGGAGGGGGAGATTCGCGGCTTCGTCGTCGAACGCGGCACCGAAGGTTTTTCGACCCCGGCGCTCGAGGGCAAGTTCGCCCTTCGGGCCTCGACCACCGGGCAGCTCGTCATGGACGAAGCCTTCGTCCCCGAAGAGAACTTGTTGCCCAACGTCAAAGGCCTCAAAGGCCCCTTCGGCTGCCTCAACCGGGCGCGCTACGGCATCGCCTGGGGAGTCATGGGTGCCGCCGAGTTCTGCTGGCACGCCGCGCGCCGCTACACCCTCGAGCGCAAACAGTTCGGCCGGCCCCTGGCCGCCAATCAACTGATCCAGAAGAAGCTCGCCGACATGCAGACGGAAATCGCCCTCGGCCTGCAGGCGGCATTGCGGGTCGGCCGGCTCATGGATGCGGGACGCGTGATGCCGGAAGCGATCTCGCTCGTGAAACGGAACAATTGCGGCAAGGCGCTCGAGATCGCTCGTCTGGCCCGTGACATGCACGGTGGCAACGGGATCGCCGACGAGTACCATGTGATCCGCCACCTCTTGAACCTCGAGGCGGTCAACACCTACGAGGGGACGCACGACATTCACGCCTTGATCCTCGGCCGGGCGCAGACCGGTATCGCCGCCTTCGCCGGATGAGCCCGACCGAACCGGGAGGCCCTACCGCACCGCTCGTCGAAGCGATGATCGCGGGCGGATCGGACGGCCTCGCCTTCTTGCGGATGTTGTGCGACGGCGCGCTGCCGGCCGCCCCGATCGGCAAGACCTTGGCCTTCCGCTTGGCCGAGGTCGCCCGCGGGCGCGTGGTGTTCGAGGGGCGGCCGGGTCCGTTCGCCTACAATCTGCAGGGGACGGTCCACGGCGGCTGGGCCGCGGCCATCCTCGACAGCGCCATGGGCTGCGCGGTGCTCAGCATGTTGCCGGCCGGTATGGGTTGCACCACGACGGAGCTCTCGATCCGCTACGTTCGGCCGGTGCGGGAATCCTGTGGTGTGCTGCGGGCCGAAGGCGTGGCCGTGCACGTGGGCCGACGGCTCGCGACCGCCGAAGGGCGCCTCGTCGGTGCCGTCGACGGCAAGCTCTACGCGCACGGGGCGACGAGCTGCATGATCCTCTCCCTCGGCCCGGACGAGATCGATCGCTCGCTCTCCCCGGGCGACTCGAGTCTTTAGGCCGAGGTCGAGTCTTTAGGCCGAGGGCCGGTCGCGCAGACTTGGCAAGCGATACGGAAGCCATTCTTCGTCCGACGTCCCGAGCGTCGGTCGGACGGCACTACTCGGCGTCGGCCCCGTCGAGCGGTGGAGACCGGACGCGCCCGGATCCCGACGAGCGTTCCGGGCCCTCCGCGGAGGAGCCCGGACAGCGCTCGGCGCAGCTGACCTGCACGGCCTGCACCACCCCGCGAGGTCCGCTCGCCGCCCCGGAGACGAGCGTGGCGAGCCGGGTCCTCGGCCAGCTCGTCGGTCTCTCCTCGCCCTTCTGCTCGGCGCCTGCGCCGAACCGCCCCCGCCCCGCGCCGCGCTCGAGGACGCCGAGCTTCTCCCGCTCCTCGTCGTCCGCCACGCCTGGCACACGGGCGTGGTCGTCCCGGCCGCGGCCCTGCCCGTGGACTCCCCGTTCCGGACCGCCTTCCCGGAGGCCGACTGGCTCGAGCTCGGCTGGGGCGACCGGCTCTACTACCCGGACCCCGACCCTTCGCTCGGGCTGGCGCTGCGCGCCGCCCTCTGGCCGACCCCGAGTGCGGTCGCCCTCACCGCCCACCGTGGCCCGGCGACCGCGATCCCCGGCGAGGAGCTGTTCCACCTCGAGGTGAGCACCGCCGGGCTCGCGCGGCTGCACGAGCGAGCCCTCCTCGCCCTCGAGCTCGATGCTGCGGGCCGGCCGATCCCGATCGCCCGCGGTCGAGCCCCGCAGAGCGTGTTCTGGGCCTCGCCCGAACCCTTCCACCTGTTGCGCACCTGCAACCGGTGGACCGCCGAGCTCTTGCGCGCGGCCGGGCTCCCGGTCGTGCCCTTCGGCACGCTCACGACCGGCGACCGTTCCGCCGGATCGAGCCCTTCGCCCGCCGGCAGCGGCGAAGGCGGCCCGCGACCGCCGCTCGGGCGCCCACACCGCGGCGCGGGCGGCCCCGGGCACCACCCGCGTGGCGCGAGGGCGAACCGTGCCCGCGATCCCGCGAGGCGGGCCATCCACGCGCCGAGAGCCGAGAGCAGGAGCAAGATCGCTGAGAACGGCACCGAGCCGGATCCCCGTCGTCCAACGCCCTCCTTCTGCGCGAGAAAGGTGAAGAAAAGGTTGACGATCGCGGCCCTGCACGTGGCCGGCTCGACCGGCCGCGAGCGAAGCCCTATGCCCGCACAGGCGACGGTCGAGCGGCGAGGACGAGATGGGCGGGCAGCGGATCGTGGTCATCGGCGCGGGCATCGTCGGCACGGCTTGTGCCTTCTTCCTGCAGCGCGACGGCCACCGGGTGACGCTGGTCGATCCGCGCGAGCCCGGCACCGGTACCTCCTTCGGCAATGCGGGCGTGATCAGCCGGGGCTCGGTCGCGCCGGTGGTGACCCCCGGCCTGTTGCGCAAGCTGCCGGCCCTCCTCGCCGATCCGACGAGCCCGCTCGCCATCCGCTGGGCCTATCTGCCGCGGCTTCTGCCCTGGCTCTTGCGCCTTCTGCTCAACGCCCGGCCCGGGCGGGTCGAGACGCTCGCGGCTTCGATCGCAGCACTCACCGGGCGCTGCGATCGCGCCCACGACCTCGTGATCCAGGAATGCGGGCTCGGCGAGCTCGTGCGCACCGGCGGCTGGCTCTGGGTCGCGCGCAGCCGGGCGAGGCTCTTCGAGGCGAGCGCCACCAACCGCCGCTTCTGGGACCGCTTCGGTCGCCGCTACGAGCTCCTCGACGCCGCGGGCATCCACGATCTCGAGCCCGCGCTCGCCCCGGACCTCGAAGCCGGGCTCCTGATCACCGACAACCGGTACGTGCTCGACCCCTGCCGCTATGTCCAGGGCATCGCCCGGGGCTTCTTCGAGCGCGGCGGCCGCTGGCTGCAGGCCGAGGCGCAGGGCTTCGCCTTCGAGGGATCGCGCATCCGGGCGGTCGCCACGACCGCCGGGCTTTTGCCCGCGGACGGCGTAGTGTTGGCGGCGGGCGCGTTCTCGAAGCGGCTCGCCGGGGTGGGCGGCGTCTCGGTGCCGCTCGATGCCGAACGTGGCTACCACGTGATGCTACCGCACCCCGCCACGAGCCTGCGCCGGCCGGTCTACAGCTGCGACCACGGCTTCGTCCTGGCCCCGCTCGAAAGCGGCCTGCGGCTCACGGGCGGGGTCGAGCTCGCGAGCCCCTGGGCCGTGCCCGACTATCGCCGGATCCGCCGCCTCGTGCCCTTGGCGCAGCGCCTCGTGCCCGGCCTTTCGGGCGAGATCCTCTCGGAATGGCAGGGTTGCCGGCCGACCCTTCCCGACAGTCTGCCGGTGATCGGGGCGAGCCCCACCACGCCCAATCTCTGGCTCGCCTTCGGCCACCAGCACATCGGGCTCACGCTCGGGCCCTTGACGGGCCGGCTGATCGCCGACCTCGTGGCCGGCCGCGACCCGGGCTTCGACCTTTCACCTTACCGTCCGGACCGCGCTTATTGGTGAGCGTCCGGTGGCGAACGCGACCGGGCCGAAGACTTCGCCCGATCCGATCCGTCGACGTTCCCCGAAACCTGGTGAGTACCCGGGTGGCGGCCTCACGCCACGGCCCACAGCGCTTTCTTGGCAACGAGGTTCGAGAGCTCGAGGGAAGGCCCTCGTCGGGGCCGCTTCTCGCCGCGCTCCCACTGGCTCACGAGCCCGGGTGTGACGTCGAGACAGCGGGCGAACACGGCTCGGAAATCGCCACAACCGGCTCGTTCTCGGATACCCCGATGGTACGGAAAAAGAAAATCTTCCACATTAGAAAAAGGGCTGGACTGGACTGGCGAATATACAGCTTTTGTTACATCCGCGACATGCGCCGAGTGAAGGCCCTCTTGTCCCGGCATCGCCTACGCCAATTCGCCCCTCTTGCCCGAGGGCTATCGGCCGAGAAAAAGTAACCGATCCCGGAAGGGTTCGAGATCTTTCCGAATGCGGAAACGTTCGATCCTTTCTGCGCGGACCAGGATCCTTCGACCACCCTGCGCGAGGCCTGCCCGGTGCGCCGCAAGTTCCACACGCGCGGGATGAGCGGAGATCACCGGAAAGCCGGCGGCCACTGCCTGCCGTGCGCAGTCTTCGGTGAGCGATCCCCTTCTCGGTCGCCTTTCCCGAACCCGAAAAGCCGTTGCCGGAAGCGTCGTAAAGCTCGGGATTTTGCCCGGACGTGAAGGAGGTGAGTTTTTTTCGGTGTCGGTCGTTGCCGCCCACTTGCGACCTCGTTCGACCGAACCGCTCTCTGCGTTCCCAACTTTCTTCCGGAGCCCGGGCACGGGTCCGGTTGGCGAAGACGCTGCGGTCCGAATGTGAACGAGGTCAGGGGCGCCGACCTTCCGAACGCCCGGCGGGTCGGCACGCGGATGCCCCGACGAAGATGGCTCTCGCCGAAGAAGGACCCGCCCCCGTCGAAGCGGGCTCGGATCCCCTCGACCCCGCTGCACCGTGAGCTATGAACACTTCCCTCGCGGACGTATCCCCGGTCGCCGAGGAGCAACGAGCGCGCCGGCGGCTCGCCCCGTGGTCGTCCCGCGACGGCGTCCCGAAAACGCCCGTTCGATCTAAGGCCGCCGCGCCACGGCGAGCACCACGGCCGCGAGGATCACGGCACCGCCCAGAAGCGCCAAGGGGCTCGGGACCTCGCCCAAGAAGAGAAAAACCCAGAAGGGGTTCAAGATCGTGTCGAGCAGCGAGAGGAGGGCGATCTCGACGGCGGTGAGCCAGCGCGCCGTCCAGATCATGAGGATCGTCGGCACCGCCATCTGCACGAGGCCCAAAAGGATGCCGAGCCCCAGATCGCGCACCGGCAGCTCGAGAAGACCGCCGCGGACGAGCAAGACGAGCGCGCCCGTGAGCAGGCCCGCGAGCGCGAAGGCCGGGACGAGCTGCTCGCGCGGGAAGGCGCGCAGATTGACGAGCTGGAAGGCGAAGGCGAGCGCGAGACCGAGGGCCGCGAGATCGCCCCGCCAGCCCTCGCCACCCACGGCGAGCCCCTCGCCGACCATGAGGCCCGCCCCGAGGAGGGCGAGGCAGGCGGCCAGGAGCGTGCGCCGGCTCGGCCGCTCGCCGAGCCGCCACCAAGCCAGGAGCATCGCCCAAAAGGGCGAGGTGGCGCCGAGGCAGGCCGTGTTCGCGACGGTCGTGTGTTGGAGTGCGTAGACGAAGAGGTTCGTGCCGGCGGCGAACGAGAAGAAAATCGCGAGAAGCGCCCGTGGATGGAGGGCGCGCAGCCGACGCCGGAGGGTGCCGCGGTGGACGAAGAGGAGCCACAAGCTCAGGGCGAGGCCCGCCGTGCCGGTGCGCAGGGCGTTGATCTGCCAATTGTCGGCGATCGTCGTCGAGCGGACGATCGTGCCCGAGCTGCTCCACATGAGGCAGATCAGGAGGTAAGTGAGGATCGCCCGAAGCCGCGCTCGGCCGCTCTCGGCCACGGGCTCGACCTCGCCTCGATCCGCTGCGGCCGAGGGCTCCAAGGGATGCCACCTCCAACCGGACCCGTCCGATCGGCCCGGCCGGCGATCCTGGCCGCACCACACCCCGCGGTCGAGCACCACCCGGGCATGGGCGCCGCGCCCGAGGCGGGGGGCGCGGTCGCGGCTCAGTGCAGGCGCGGGCGGAAGGGCAGGACGACGCCGCGCTCTTCCTCCTCCTCGCTCGCCTCGCCCGAAGCGGCGGGCGACGGATCGGCCGGTGACACGGGCGAGGGGTCGAGGCGGATCGGCCGGCGGTCGGCGGCGGCGGCCTCGCGGTTCATCCGCAGCGCCCAGAGCTCGGCCTCGATCCGCTGCCGCTCGCGGTCGAGCCGGGCGCGGTAGCGCAAGAGGGTCTCGAGCGAGGGTAGTCCGTCGCGCGGCCGGTCGTGGAGGATCGCCTCGAGCAGCTGGACCTCGAGCCAGTCGAGGCGGTGCCGCCGCCAGATTTGGGCGACGAGCGCGTCGGTGGCCTCGCGCTCGGCCCGATCGACGGGCTTCAGCCGCGCGTGCCAGGCGCGCCGGAGCCGTTCGAAGGCGAGCCGGTCCTCACCCGGCAGGAGGCGGAAAGGCCCCGTGAGATTGTGCTTGGTCGCGACCGCGGCGAGGCGGGCCCGACCTTCGGACGTCGTGGCACCTTTCGATCGCCGCCCGTTGCGGCGGGACGCCTCCGACTGGGCGGGGGTGGGGTTGCGCGGCATGTCGGCTCCCGATCCTGATGTTCAGGTTTGTTGTCTGCTCTCTAACCAATTTTAGGTCTATGGTCAACATCAACGCGCTCACGCCGGGCTCTCTCGGACGACAGGCCGCTAATAGGACCGGGGCAAGCCCAGCACGTGCTCGCCGAGATAGGCGAGGATCAGGTTCGTCGAGATCGGCGCCACCTGATAAAGGCGCGCCTCTCTGTATTTGCGCTCGACGTCGTACTCCTCGGCGAAGCCGAACCCACCGTGGGTCTGCAGGCAGGCCTCGGCCGCCGCCCAGGATGCGTCCGCCGCCAAGAGCTTGGCCATGTTGGCCTCGGCCCCGGGATCGCGCCCCGCGTCGAACAGCCGGGCCGCCTCGCGCACCACGAGCGCCGCGGCCCGCAGCTGCGCGTAGGCGCGGGCCAGGGGGAACTGGATCCCCTGGTTCTGGCCGATCGGCCGGCCGAAGACCACCCGCTCCTTGGCGTAGGCCACCGCCTTCTCGAGGAACCAGCGGGCATCGCCCAGACATTCCGCGGCGATCAGGATCCGCTCGGCGTTCATGCCCGAGAGGATGTAGCGGAAGCCTTTGCCCTCCTCGCCCACGAGCGCGTCCTCGGGCAGCACGAGCCCGTCGATGAAGATCTCGGTCGTGGCGTGGTTCATCATCGTGCGGATCGGGCGGATCTCGATGCCCTTGCCGCGCGCCTCGCGCAGGTCGACCAAAAAGACCGAAAGCCCCTCGGTGCGCTTCTGCACCTGCTCTTTGGGCGTGGTGCGGGCCAAAAGCAGCATGAGGTCGGAATGCTCGGCGCGGGAGGTCCAGATCTTCTGCCCGTGGACGACCCAGCCGCCCTCGGGCCGCCGTCGCGCCGTGGTCCGTAGCGCCGTCGTGTCGGTGCCCGAGGTCGGCTCGGTCACGCCGAAGGCCTGCAGACGCAGCCGACCCGCGGCGATCTCGGGCAGCCAACGCCGTTTCTGCGCTTCGCTGCCGTGCCGCAGCAGCGTGCCCATCGTGTACATCTGGGCGTGGCAGGCGGCGGCGTTGCAGCCCGACGCGTGGATCTCCTCGAGGATCGCACAGGCCGCGGAAAGATCGAGCCCGGCGCCGCCATAGGCTTCCGGGATCAGTGCGGCGAGCCAGCCCGCCTCGGTGAGTGCCCGCACGAACGCCTCGGGATAGGCCCGCGCACGGTCCAGTTCCCGCCAATAGCTGCCCGGGAAGTCCGCGCACAGCCGGCGCACCGCCTCGCGGATCTCCGGATGATCGAGCTCGCCCATCGGCAGCACGGCAAGACCCCGCTCGCTTTTCGTCCTCGCCCACCGGGCTTGCCGCGCTCCGGGGCGGGATTCAACCCGGCCCGAGGCCCGTGCCCGCCACGCTCGCCTCCCGGGCCGCTCGGCCCGACGAAACAGGGGCGCAGACGAGCCATCCGGTCCCGCGGCTTGCGCCACCGCCGCCGGCCGCCCAAGGAGGGGTGCGAGCACGGGAAGCGCAGCGATGGCGGCAACGAGCGTCGAACGCGTGGGGTTCGCGACGGCGGCGACGCTGCCCATCCTCGTGGCCGCGAGCGCCGGCCATCTCCTCAACGACACGCTGCAGTCGGTTCTTCTGTCGATCTATCCGCTCGTCAAAGAGCCGCTCGGTCTGAGCTTCGCCCAGATCGGCCTCGTCACGCTCGTCTTCCAGCTCACCGCCTCGGTCCTCCAGCCCTTCGTCGGCGCCTGGACCGACCGGCGGCCGATGCCCTTTTCGCTCGTCTTCGGTATGACGGCCTCGAGCCTCGGGATCGCGCTCCTCGCCGGCGCCGGCGGCTTCACGAGCTTGCTCGTCGCCGCGGCGGCGATCGGTGTGGGCTCCTCGATCTTCCACCCCGAGGCCTCGCGCGTCGCCCGACTCGCCTCCGGCGGCCGCTACGGCTTCGCCCAGTCGCTCTTCCAGGTCGGCGGCAATACCGGCCAGGCGCTCGGGCCTTTGCTCGTGGCAGCGATCGTCGTGCCGAACGGCCAACGCCACGTCGCCTGGTTCCTCGGCCTCGGTCTGGTCGGCATCGCGCTGCTCTACCGAGTCGGCCGCTGGTACGCGGGGCATCTCGAGGAACAGCGGCAACAGCCGGCGCCGAGCCAGCGGCCGGCCTCGCCCGTGGGTCGGCGGGCGGTCGTCGTGGCCCTCGCCGTGCTAATCGCGCTCACCTTCTCGAAGAACGTCTACACCGCCTTCTTTCAAAGCTACTACGCCTTCTACCTCATCGACCGGTTCGGCGTGGGCGTCGGCGCGGCCCAGCTCCACCTCTTCCTGTTCCTCGCGGCGACCGCTGCCGGCACCTTTTTCGGTGGGCCCCTCGGCGATCGGATCGGCCGCAAGCCGGTCTTGTGGCTGTCGATCGCGGGCGTGCTCCCCTTCACCCTCGCCATGCCCTTCTTGGGGCTTTTCTGGACGGCGATCTTCGCCGTCCTCGCGGGCTTCGCGATGGCCTCGGCCTTCCCGGCGATCGTCGTCTACGCCCAGGAGCTCTTGCCCGGCCGGGTCGGCATGATCGCCGGCCTGTTCTTCGGCTTCGCCTTCGGCATGGGCGGGATCGCCGCCGCGGTCCTCGGTTGGCTCGCCGACCTCTCCTCGATCGAGGCGGTCTTCGGAGGAGTCGCCCTCACCCCGGCGATCGGCCTTTTGGTCTGGTTCCTGCCCGACCTCGACCGGCCGAGGCCGGCGGCACCTTGAGCCCCTCGCGGCGGCTCATTCCCAGGGCGGGGCCGCCGGCCGGGGCAGCCCGGCGGCAGCGAGCTCGGCGAGGTGCAGCCGGTTCCAGGTGGGCGTGATCCAGACCTCGGGCAGCGTCACCCGCGGCGGCAGGCAGGCCACGTAGCGGACGAGATCGGCCACGTCCTCGGGCTGCAGCATCCGGGCCCGCTCCTCCGCAGGCACCGGCACCGGCCGTTTGTCGAGGAGCGGGGTCGCGACTTCGCCCGGCAGGATCACCGTCGCGCGGATGCCGTTGACGCCCTCCTGGATGTTCAAGGCGTGGCCCATCGCCACGAGCCCGTGCTTGGCCGCCGTGTAGGCCGGCCCCGAGAGGAGCTTGACGAGCCGCCCGGCGATCGAGGCGGTGAACACCAGGACCCCGTCCCGCTGCGATCGCATGACCGGCAGGACGGCCAGGGCACAGTGGAAGGCCTGGGTCAGGTTGCCGGCGATCATCGCCGCTGCGTCCTCGGGCCGAAGGCGCGCCCAGTCGCGCTCGACGACGTTGACCCCGGCATTGGCCACGAGGATGTCGAGCCGGCCGGCTCGGGCGGCGATCCGCTCGACCACGCCGCGCACCGCTTCCGGGTCGGTCACGTCGCACGGCTCGACCGAGGCCGCCGCACCGATCCCCTGCGCCACCTCCTCGAGCGGCCCGCGCCGCCGGCCGCTCAGCACGACCGCCGCCCCCTCCGCGGCGAGCGCACGCGCGGTCGCCGCACCGATCCCGCTGCCCGCCCCCGTGACCCACGCCACCTTGCCGTCGAGTTTGCCCATCGCCGCCTCCCATTTGGCGCGCGCGAGGCTCGCCCGTGGCGGCTCGGGCCGCAAGGCCGGAGCGGCGGGGCAGCTTTGCTCGGGCTTCGGAGCGCGCCCGAGGCTCTCCCGGGTTGCCCGGCCTCAGGCTCGCTCGAGGCCGTCGAGCAGCGGGGCGAGCGGCCGTTCGGCCCGGGCGCCGAACTGCTGGATGATCTCGGCGGCGCACAGGCTGCCGAGTCGGCCGCAGGCGCCGAGATCGAAGCCGCGGCCGAGCCCGTAGAGGAACCCGGCGGCATAAAGATCACCCGCGCCCGTGGTGTCGACGAGCCGCTCGACCGGCGCGGCGTCGATCACGTGGACCTCCTCGCCACGGACCACGACCGAGCCCTTGGGGCCCCGGGTCAGCGCCGCGAAGCGCACGTGGCGGCGGACCTCCTGGAGGGCCTCGTCGAAGCTCGAGGCCTCGTAGAGGGCGGTGATCTCGGCCTCGTTGGCGAACAGGATGTCGACCTCCCGTTCGACGAGCTCGCGGAACTCCTCGCGCCAGCGCCCGACACAGAACGGGTCGGAGAGCGTGAGGGCGACCTGCCGGCCGTGCCGATGGGCGATCTCGATGGCCTTGCGACAGGCGGCCTTGGCCTCCGGTCGGTCCCAGAGATAACCCTCGAGGTAGAGGATCGAAGCGGCGGCCACGAGCTCCGGCTCGACGTCCTCGGGGCCGAGCTCGACGCAAGCGCCCAGATAGGTCTGCATGGTGCGCTGCGCGTCGGGTGTGACGAAAATCAGGCAGCGCGCGGTCGCCGGCCCGTCCGACACGGGTTTGGAGCGGAAGGTGACGCCCGCCGCCCGGATGTCGTGGGCGAAGACCCGGCCGAGCTGGTCGTCTTTGACCCGGCCGATGAAGGCCGGGCGCCCGCCGAGCGCGGCCAGCGCCGCCATGGTGTTGGCGCAGGACCCGCCCGAGACCTCGCGCGCCGGCCCCATCCGCTCGTAGAGATGTTCGACGCGCGCCTCGTCGACGAGGGTCATCGCCCCCTTCACGAGGCCGAGCTCGCGGACGAGCTCCTCACTCGCATGGGCGATGACGTCGACGATCGCGTTGCCGAGCCCCAGCACGTCGAAGGCGGCGTCGGTGCTCGGGGCGATCGGCATGGTCGGGCTCCGCTCGGTGCAGGCAGCGGTCGGATAGAAGGGCGCGGCCGCTCGGGCAAGCGGGCCGGCGATCGCGGCGTCCCGGCCACCTCGCCGACACGGGTTTGACTTGCCGGAGGCGGGAGATTAATGGTCCGCGCGCACGGCAACGTGCGCCGCGGCCCGGCTCCCGGGCCGTGTTCCGGCCTCCGTGAGCCAAGGGGAGCGTGCCATGTTCCGCAGGAAGGACACCGAGCCGGGTCGGCCGGCGGTCGGCGAGAAGGCTCCCGAATCCCCTCTGTCGCGCCCCTCGAGCGAGAGCAAGCCCATGCAGACCGAGCTTCCCCGCCGGACCGTCGACATCCCGACCGGGCCGCTCGCGCCACCGGCAGCTTCGGTCGAGGCAGCCAGGTCGCAGGCGGCGGCGCAGGCGGGCGAGGGCAAGCGGCTGATCGTCGGCCAGGGTATCAGCCTCTCGGGCGAGATCACCGCCTGCGACCGGCTCGTGGTCGAGGGCAGCGTGCAGGTGACCTTGAACGAGACCCGGGCGATCGAGATCACCGAGACCGGCCGCTTCACCAACGGTAAGGCCGAGGTCGAGGAGGCCGAGATCAGCGGTGTCTACGAGGGCGACCTCACGGTCAGGAAGCGCCTGTTGATCCGCTCCACGGGCCGGGTCCAGGGCACCGTCCGCTACGGCGAGCTCGAGATCGAGCGCGGCGGGCGGCTCTCCGGCAGCGTCTCGATGCTGGAGAGCTGATCGGCTCTTCGCTTCTCTGCTGCACTGCGCTAGTCTCTGTCCCGCCCGTGGTCGAGGCGGAGACACATGATCGACGGTGCGTGGCTCGTTCCGGCTCGTCTCGGGGTCGGCGGGGTGCTCCTTTTGCTCGCTGCCTGTGCTTCCCAACCGCGCCCGGAGGAAGCGGTGCGGCCGGCTGCTCGCGAGGTCGCCCGGCTCGCTGCGCTCAGCCGGCCCGTGCACCTCGTCGGCATGCGCGCCGATGCGGTCGAGGCGTTGCTCGGCCATCCGGACTTCGAACGGCAGGAGCGGCGGGCGCAATATCGGCGCTACGACGTCGACGGCTGCGCCCTCGACCTCTACCTCTACGAGGCGCCGAGCAACGGCGCGCCCAAGGTGGCATGGTTCGAAGTGCGCCCGGTCGACCCGCTCGCCGTCCTCGACCCGCGCGCCTGTGCCTGGCTCGAGGAGCGGCTCGGCGCGCCTGCCACGCCCGAACGGCGCGTCGAGCAGGCCCGCTCCTAGCCGGGCGGCCCGCCCGGCGGGCCGCCGAAGCCGGCGAGCAGGATGAGCTCCACCGTCACGGGATGGGTCCCGTCCGGCCGCACGAAGCGGGTGCGGTAGAGCTCGAGCGCGCGGGCGAGGACGTCGCGCCTGAGCGGCCGGCGCAGCTCGGGGGCGAAGGCGGCGCTTTCACCCACGGCGCGCAAGTCGAGCAACAGGCGGAAGGGATCGCGGTAGGCGAGGTCGACCCGCTCGACGTCGACGACCGGCGAATCGAACCCGGCCCGCTGCAGGAGTGCCGCAGCATCGCGCGGGTCGAGGGTCGGGGAAACCCGCAAGGCCGCCCCACCCAGGATCTCGAGCTCGGCCTCGATCAAGCAGGTGCGCAGCTCGACCAAGCTCGAGCCCGCGGGAAAGAGCGCGAGCAACAGCCCGTCGCGGGCGAGCACGCGGCGGATCTCGGCGAGGGCGCGGGGCAGATCGTCGATCCGATGCAGCCCGCCCGCGGCGAGCACGAGGTCGAACAGGCCCGCGGCGAAGGGCAGCCGTTCGGGGTCCGCCACGACCGCCGGGCCCGGCCGATCGAGCCGCGGCGGGGCGAGGTCGGCGCGCAGGTGCAGCGAGAAGGGCGGCAGGCCCGCCGCGGCGAGCGCCCGGCTCACCGCGTCGTCGGCGGCGGCGAGCTCGAGCACGGTCGTGAAGCGCCGGCGCAGGTCGACCAGCCGATCGACCAGCCGGACGGCGAGCTCGTCGCGGAAGCTCGGATCGCGCGGCGGGCGCGTCCTCGCACGGCGGCGGCGGAGGAGGGCGGGATCGAACAGTCGGGTGGGCACGGATCGAGGCTGTAGCAGGCGGGCGGGCAGGCGGCGAGCCGCTCAGGCCGGCACGAGCCGGCCGGCGCGCAACAGCAGCAGGAGCCGGCCGCCGAGCAGGAGCGTCGCCGCGGCGCAGCCGAGTAGGATGCCGAGCACGAGCCCGGCGAGGCCCAACCCGGCCGGGAAGGCGAGCGCCCAAGCGGCCGGCAGCTGCACGCCCCAAAAGGCCAGGAGGTAGAGGACCGCCGGCAAGCGAACGTCCGAGCCGCCGCGGAGTGCCCCGCCCAGGACCCCCTGGGCGCAATCGAGCAGGAGCGCGGGCGGCAGGACGAAGACGACCGGGAGCACGAGGGCCAGGACCGCCGGATCGGCCGTGTAGGCGGCCAGGACCGGCCCGCGCGCGAGCAGCAACAGGGAGACCGCGAGCCCGGTCGCGAGGAGGCCGGCACCGAGCCCCGTCCCGGCCGCGCGTGCGGCTTCGGCGAGGTCCCCGCGGCCGACCGCGCCACCCACCCGGACCGCGGTCGCGGTCGCCACGCCGATCGTCAGCATGTAAACGAGGGCGGTTAAACGAGGGCGGTGAGGTTCAACAGGATCTGGAAGCCCGCGAGCGCCGTGGCCCCGAGCCAGCCGGCCATGACGACCAGCAGGTTGAAGGCGGTGCTCTCGAGCCCCTGCGAGGCGGCGACCGGGA
>Ga0308408_1000154_pt1 | contig 42381 bp, 44 predicted proteins | sample HotsprSampleMSe3_FD_203466 | JGI IMG/M metagenome (GOLD analysis project Ga0308408, IMG submission 203466) | Hot spring phototrophic mat microbial communities from Mushroom Spring, Yellowstone National Park, Wyoming, United States - 20060912_MSe3 ... | reverse complement strand
CGCCGAGGGGTGGGGCAGTCCGGCCGTGATCGTCGTGCCGCCGCGGCGCGTGATCACCCAAGCGAGCTCGAGGGCTTTGGCACTGCCGGCAAGCTCGAAGGCGAAATCGACCCCACCACGGGTCGCCTCGCGGATCGCCTCGGCAACGCGCTCGTCGCGGGCATCGAAGGTCGCGGTGGCCCCGAGCTGGCGAGCGAAGGCGAGCTTTTCGGGCAAGAGATCGACGGCGACGATTTCGCGTGCACCGGACGCGACCGCGGCCAGGAGCGCACAGAGGCCGACCCCGCCCAGGCCAACGACCGCGACCGTCTGCCCGGGCCGCATGCCGGCCGTGTTGATCACGGCTCCCGCACCGGTGAGCACGGCACAGCCGAAAAGCGCCGCCTCTTCGAGCGGCAGATCGGGGTCGATTTTGACGAGCGAGCGGCGCGAGACCGTCGCGTATTCGGCGAAGGCCGAAACACCGACATGATGATGGATCGCTTCGCCGTCACGGCGAAGGCGGCGAGCACCCGAGAGGAGGGTCCCGGCCGCGTTGGCGGCAGCACCCGGTTCGCAAAGCGCCGGCCGCCCCTCCATGCATGGCAAGCAGTGGCCGCAAGCCGGCACGAAGACGAGCACGACATGGTCGCCACGAGCGAGGTCGTCGACCCCGGGACCAACCTCCTCGACGATGCCGGCGGCCTCGTGGCCGAGCACCATCGGCAATGGCCGCGGGCGATCACCGTTGATGACGGAGAGATCCGAATGGCAAAGCCCGGCAGCGGCGATCCGGACGAGAACTTCGCCCGGACCCGGCGGATCGAGTTCGACCTCCTGGATCCGCAACGGACGGCTCACCGCGTAAGGCGGTGCTGCGCCCATCGCCTCCAGAACGGCGGCGCGGACCCGCATGGCGATACTCCTTGGCGCTCAGAAAACCTCGAAGACTCGTCCCGTGTGGCGGCCCTCGACACTCTTGGCGTAGGCCTTGGCGACCCGCTTTGCCGACACCGGGATGTGGCCGGGGAAGAACGCGCCGAACGAGACGGCGGTCTCCTCGAGAAGCCCGGGGCTCACGCAGTTGATCCGCAGTCCACGGGGCAACTCGATCGCAGCAGCCTGGACCCAAGCCTCGAGCGCGCCGTTGACCATCGAGGCGGAGCTACCCCCCACGACGGGATCGCGCGACAGGATGCCGCTCGTGAGGGTGAAGGAGCCGCCGTCGTTGATCAGCTCGCGCCCGATCAGTACCAGGTTGACCTGCCCCATGAGCTTGTCGGCCAGGCCGACACCATAGCCCTCGGCGTCGAGCTCGGCGAGCGGAGCGAACTTGACGGTGCCGAAGGTCGCAACGAGCGCGTCGAACGATCCGATCAACTCGAGCCCGGCCCGGATCGAGGCGGGGTCGGTAGCATCGAACCGAACCTCGCCGCTGTTGCGGCCGACCTCGACGATCTCGTGCCGCTGCCCCAGCTCGGCCACGACAGCGCGGCCGATCGTACCCGACGCGCCGACCACCACGATGCGCATGCCGCGAACCCCCCTTCTCCCTATCGGCCGTTTAGGCTCGCGCACCGATCGCGTCGAGAGGGCGGCGCCGCTCCGCCCGCCTCAATGGCCGGCGCCGGAGATCGCCTTGACGATGTCCTCCGTGACCTTTTTGGCGTCGCCGAACAACATCATCGTACGGTCCATGTAGAAAAGAGGATTGTCGATCCCGGCGTAGCCTGTCGCCATCGACCGCTTCACGAAGAACACCGCCTTCGCTTTGTCGACGTCGAGGACGGGCATCCCGTAGATCGGTGAAGAGCTGTCGGTCTTGGCGGCCGGGTTGGTGATGTCGTTGGCGCCGATCACGTAAGCGACGTCGGCCTGGGCGAATTCGTTGTTGATCTCGTCCATTTCGAAGGCGACGTCGTAAGGGATGTTGGCCTCGGCCAAGAGCACATTCATGTGGCCGGGCATGCGGCCGGCGACGGGGTGGATCGCGAACTTCACTTCCACGCCCTTCTTGGTGAGCACTTCGTAGAGCTCGCGCACGGCGTGCTGGGCCTGGGCGACTGCCATGCCGTAGCCCGGCACGATGATCACCTTCTGCGCATTTTCCAGAATGAAGGCGGCATCTTCGGCCGAGCCGGACCTGACGGTCTTCTCGCCGGTATCTGCCGCTGCTGCACCGGTTTCGCCGAAGCCACCCAGGATCACCGAGAGGAACGAGCGGTTCATCGCTCGACACATGATGTAGGACAGGATGGCGCCCGACGAGCCGACGAGCGCGCCGGTGATGATCAACATCGGATTCTGCAACGTGAAGCCGATGCCTGCCGCCGCCCAGCCCGAATAGGAATTGAGCATCGAGACCACGACCGGCATGTCGGCACCGCCGATCGGGATGATCAACAATACGCCGAGCACGAACGCCAAGAGCGTCATCACGAGAAAAACGAGCCCGCTCTGGCTCACTATGAAAGTGCCCAAAAGGGCGAGGATCGCAACACCGATCGCGATGTTGATGGCGTGCCGCTGAGGCAAGAGGATCGGACGGCTCGACATGGCCGCGGCGATCGCCGGCTTCAAGAAGTGTGGGATCAGGGCTTCGACCTTGGGAGGGAACTTGGCCTGGAGCTTGCCGAAGGCGATCACCGAGCCGGTGAAGGTGATCGCACCGACGATCGTGCCGAGCCCCATCTCGAGCAGCGACAAGGCCTTGATCGACCCTTCAGGGCGGGTGATCCCGAAGTTCTGTGGCTCGAGGAAAGCACCTGCCGCGACGAAGACGGCGGCGAGGCCCACGAGCGAGTGGAACGCCGCGACGAGCTGCGGCATCGCGGTCATTTGGATGCGCTGGGCGATCGTGTAACCGGCGGCCCCACCGAGCGCGATCGCCACGACGATCGCGAGGTAGCCCGTGAGGGTGGCCTGGGGCAGGGCCACGAGCGTGGTTACGATCGCCAGCAGCATGCCGGCCATGCCGTAGCGGTTGCCCATCCGGCTCGAGGCCGGCGAAGACAGACCGCGCAAGGCGAGGATGAAGCATACCGCGGCGACGAGATAGCCGAGGGCAGCGAGGTTCGCGCTCACGGATCCGGCTCCCTCAGCCGCGCTTTTTGAACATCGCGAGCATGCGCTCGGTCACCGCGAACCCACCGAAGATGTTCACGGCGGCCAGCAAGGAGGCGAGGAAGCCGAAGAGGGCGGCGACCCCGCCCGCGCCGGTGGCGATCAACGCCCCCACGATGATCACCGAACTGATGGCGTTCGTGACCGACATGAGCGGGGTGTGCAGCGCAGGCGTCACCGACCAGACCACGTAATATCCCACGAAGATTGCCAAAACGAAGACGATGAGGTTGAAGATCCCCGGGTCGATGGCTGCCATCGATCTTCTCCCCTCAGCTCGCGGGCCGGAAATTCGGGTGAACGATCTCGCCCTCGTGAGTGAGCAAGGTTCCCTTGACGAGTTCGTCGTCGAAGGGAACGGCGAGCTTGCCGTCTTTCGAGACGATCAACTGCACGAAATTCAACAGATTTTTGGCGTAGAGTTGGGACGCCGCGGGCGCCAGCTTGGCGGGCAGGTTGCGAGCGCCGATCAGCTGCACGCCTCCGATCTCCACGACCTCCCCGGGGCGGCTGCCTTCGACGTTACCGCCGCTCTCCGCGGCCATGTCGAGGACGACCGAGCCGGGTTTCATCGTCGCCAGCATTGCCGCCGTCACGATCCGCGGAGCGTGGCGGCCGGGGATCTGAGCCGTCGTGACGACGATGTCCTGGCTCTTGATGTGCTCGGCCACGATCCGGGCCTGCTCGGCCTGCTCTTCCGGCGTGAGAGGGCGGGCGTAGCCGCCGGCCGTCGCCGCGTCCTTCGGGATGAAGCCCACGAACTTGGCCCCCAGGCTCTCGATCTCCTCCTTGGCTGCCGGGCGCACGTCGGTGGCCGTGACGACTGCACCCATGCGCTTCGCCGTGGCGATCGCCTGCAATCCAGCGACACCCGCGCCGATCACGAAGACCTTGGCCGGCGTGATCGTGCCCGCGGCGGTCATCATCATGGGCAGCACCCGACTGTAGGCCGCCATGACCTCGATCATCGCCCGGTAACCGGCGAGGTTGGCTTGGCTCGAGAGCACGTCCATCGCCTGTGCTCGAGTCGTCCGCGGCAAGAGCTCCATGGCAAAAGCCGTGAGACCTTTTTCGGCATAGGCTCGGACCTGCTCGCGGTTCATGTACGGATCGAGCATGCCGATCAGGACCTGTCCCGACCGCAACCGCGCCATCTCCTCGTCCGTCGGCCGCTGGACCTTGAGCAGGATCTCGGCGGCGAGCGGCTCGTCCGACCCGTCGACCAGTCGGGCCCCGGCTTGCTCGTAGGCTTCGTCGAGAAAGGCGGCGGCCAGCCCGGCCCCGCGCTCGACCAGGGGCTCGAGCCCCATCCCTTTGAAACGCTTGACCGTCTCCGGCGTCGCCGCGACGCGCCGCTCGTGGTCCCGGCGCTCCTTGACGATACCGATCCGCATGGGCGCCTCGTTCCCGAATGGTCGCCGCGGCTCGCAACCGGCGGCAGTGTCCCCGCGGCTGCTTAAGGAAGGAAAGGGCGAGCCGCAAGGCGAGGCCGGGCGTAAATCGCGAGGATGCGCCTGGCGGCGGCAACACGCCTAATCTAAACTAGCGGCGGTTCGGCGGAGCCGGCCACCGTCGGGCGAGGGAGGGCCCATGTGCCGGATCTATTCGGGAACCGACCCCGCGGATTACGAGCCCGTGACCCGATCGGTCCGGCTGCACGGCGCCGTCACGAGCATCCGCCTCGACGCCCGATTCTGGGCGATCCTCGACCGGATGGCTGCTCTCGAGGGGCTCTCGACCCCACGTTTCATCGCGGTCCTGCACGACGAGGTGCTCGAGACCAGAGGCGAAGTCCGCAACTTCGCCTCGCTCTTGCGGGTCGCCTGCGCGACCTTCCTCGCGCGGGGGGCCGGCGCGGCCGACCCGGCACGAACCGTCGACCGAACGGTCGAAGCCGCGTAGTAGCGCGCTAATACCACTTGGCCGTACGCCCGCTGTAGGGTTGCGGCTCGCGCAACCTTCGGCGGGGAGCTTGGTGTGGCCAAGGCCATTCACATGATGATCCGGGTCCTGGACCTGGACCGTTCGATCGCGTTCTACCGAACGGCCCTGGGTTTGGCGCCCGCTGCGACGCTCGATTTCGAGACCTTCACGCTCGTTTATCTGCGTAACCCGGAGGCCGATTTCGAAATCGAGCTCACGCTGAACAAAGGTCGTACGGAACCCTACGCTCTGGGTGACGGATACGGCCACGTCGCTTTTTGTGTCGACGATCTCGATGCGGAGCATCGTCGACTGACCGAGGCGGGCCTGGCGCCCCAACCGATCAAAGAATTTTTTCGGGACGGCGCGTTGCTCGCGCGTTTCTTCTTCATCCAGGACCCCGACGGATACAAGATCGAGGTCCTGCAACGCCACGGTCGCTATCGGTGAGCGACCTTAGTTCCGAAGGGAGACAAAAAGAAGGGAGGCAACCGAGATGAAGCGCGTTCTCGATCGTCGGTTGTTTTTGCGGACGGCCGCGTCCGCCACCGCGACCGTGATCACGACGGGAGGGGCGGTGGTGATCGCCGCGTCGAACGGCGCCTGGGCGATGACGCTCTCGACCTTCGACGCCACCACCGCCCGCGTACTGCTCGTGATGACCCGACGTCTCTACCCTCACGACATGTTGGGCGATGTTTATTACGCCGAAGTCGTGGAGAGCCTCGACATGAAGGCCAAAGCCGAACCCGGTCTTGCCAAGACCATCGAGGAGGGTGTCGCCGCCCTCGATCGGGCGACCGGTGTGCCCTGGCTGCAGCTCTCGCCCGGCGGACAGGTCGAAGTCCTGAAGGCGATCGAGCGGTCGCCTTTTTTCCAAATGGTGAGGGGCGAGACCGTTGTGGGGCTCTACAACAACAAGCTCGTCTGGCACCATTTCGGCTATCAAGGGAGCTCGGCCGAGTTCGGCGGCTATCTGCACCGCGGCTTCCAGGACGCCGGGTGGACCATGGAACCGGACGCCGAGGCGAGTCCGCCGCCGCCCGCCTGAGGTCAGGGCGGCGAACCAACGAGAACCAGGGAGGTGAACGAAGATGGCGCGGTACGAGCTGAACGACGATTCCGTCGTCGTGGTGATCGGCAGTGGCGCGGGCGGCGGCACGCTCGCCAACGAACTCGGTCAGAAGGGCATCAAGGTCGTGCTCCCAGAAGCTGGCAAGCGGCTCTCGCCCGAGGAGTTCGTCAACGACGAATGGGCGGCCTTCGTCCAGACCGCTTGGCTCGACAAACGCACGACGAGCGGTAGATGGCGCGTCGCGCGTGACTTCCCGAATCTGCCGGCCTGGATTTGTAAGACCGTGGGCGGGTCGACCGTTCATTGGGTCGGTGCCTCCTTACGATTCCAGGAGCACGAGTTCAAGGCACGGACGATTTACGGGGCGATCGAGGGCACGACGTCAAAGCCGAGGCCAAGATGGGCGTCACCCGAACCAACGGGATCCCAGGCTTGCCCGGCAACAAAAACTTCAAGGTCATGTACACGGGTGCCAAGCGGCTCGGCTAAAAGATCGTGCACACCGGTCGCATGGCGATCAACAGCCGGGCACGCGACGGCCGGTCGCACTGCCTGCAAATCGGCTTCTGCTTCCAGGGCTGCAAATCGGCGGCGAAATGGTCGACACTCTACACGGAGATCCCCGCGGCCGAGGCGACCGGCCGGCTCGAGCTCCGGGCCGAGTGCCAAGCCCTGCAGATCCAGCACGACGCGAACGGCAAGATCACCGGCGTCTTGTACGCCGACAAGGACGGCAAGCAACACCTTCAGAAGGCCCGTGTCGTCTGCGTCGCCTGCAACGCAATCGAAAGCCCGCGCCTGCTGCTCAACTCGGCCTCGAGCAAATATCCGGACGGCCTCGCCAACTCCTCCGGCCAGGTGGGCCGCAACCACATGCGGCACAGCACAGGATCGGTGTACGCGACGTTCGACCGGCCGGTCCACATGTTCCGCGGCACGACCATGGCCGGGATCATCATGGACGAGGCGGGTCACGACCCGAAGCGTGGTTTCGCGGGCGGCAACGAGCTCGAGACGTTGTCGTTGGGTCTGCCATTCATGGCCGCCTTCCTCGACCCGGGCGCTTGGGGCCGCGAGTTCACCCGAAAGCTCGAGGGCTACGCCCACATGGCGGGCATGTGGATCGTCGGTGAGGACATGCCGCAGGCGACCAATCGGGTGACGCTGCATCCCACCGAAAAGGACCGCTTCCGGCTACCGATCCCGAACGTCCATTTCGACGACACCCGAACGACATCGCCATGCGGGCCCACGCTTATCGCCAGGGTGCCGCCGTGTACTTGGCCGCCGGCGCGCGCGACGTTTACGAAGTGCCGCCCTACCCGAGCACGCACAATCTCGGGACCAACCGGATGAGTGCGCGACCGCAAGACGGTGTCTGCAACGCCTTCGGCCAGACCTGGGACCACAAGAACCTGTTCATCTCGGACGGGAGCCAGTTCACGACCGGTGCCGCAGAGAACCCCACGCTCACGATCGTGGCGTTCGCCATCCGGTAAGCCGAGTACCTGGCCGACCAGATGGCCAAGAACGCGATCTGACGGCATCGCAGACGGCGCGGCCCGGGCCGCAACGAGCCCGGGCGCGCTGCTCGGTCCGGCTTGACCCGAGGCACCGGAAGTCTAGTCTCCGGCTCGGCTGAGGATCGTGCGTGGGAGAGTCCGCGCCGGGGTCATCCCCGAGCTGCGCGGCGCCGAAGGAGCAACCGCCCCGGAAACTCTCAGGCCGAAGGACCGCGCACGAGCTGGCCCTCTGGAGAGCGGGTGCGGACGCACCCCACCGAAGGGGACATTCCGAGTCGGCGACGGCGCGGGGTGGAATCTCTCAGGTCGTGGACAGAGGGGGCGAGCGACGCGACCGCGAGGTCGCGGCGTTCGGGCTTCTGGAGGCCACGACCGGTGAGCGAACTACGCCGCACTCCCCTTTTCGACCTGCACCGCGAGCTCGGTGCGAAGCTCGTGCCGTTCGCCGGCTACGAGCTGCCGCTCCATTATCCGGACGGGATCCTGGCCGAGCATCGCTGGTGCCGCGCGAAGGCTGCTCTCTTCGACGTCTCGCACATGGGCCAGATCGCGGTGCGAGGTGCCGATGCCGCGGCGGCGCTGGAGCGCCTCGTCCCCGGTGACATCCGCGGCCTGGCCGCCGGTCGCGCGCGCTACACGCTGTTCACCGACGATGCCGGCGGCATTCTCGACGATCTGATCGTCACCAACGGCGGCGACCACCTCGCCCTCGTCGTCAATGCGGCCTGCAAAGCCGACGACATCGCCCATTTGAGGCAGCACCTCGAGCCCGGCTGCCGGGTCGAGTCGCTCGACGATCGTGCGCTTTTGGCGCTCCAAGGGCCAGCGGCGGTCGCGGTGCTCGCCCGCCTCGCGCCGGAGTGCGTTGCGCTGCGCTTCATGCAGGCAGCGGAGCTCGAGCTTGCGGGTCTTCGCTGTCGGGTCTCACGGACCGGCTACACCGGCGAGGACGGATTCGAGATCTCGCTCGCGGCCGACCACGCGCCGAAGCTCGCTCGCACTCTCTTGGCCGCCGAGGAAGTTCGGCCCGCCGGGCTCGGCGCGCGCGACTCGCTCCGCATCGAGGCTGGTCTGTGTCTCTACGGCCGCGACATCGATCGAACGACCTCGCCGGTCGAAGCGGGGCTCGCCTGGACGGTGGCCAAGAGGCGGCGTGAAGAGGGTGGATTCCCCGGGGCCGCGCGTATCTTGCGCGAGCTGCGCGACGGGCCGGCCCGGCGGCTCGTCGGACTCCGGCCCGAGGGCAAGGCACCTGCTCGCGAAGGCACCGAGATCCTAAGCGATGGAACCGTGATCGGCCGTGTCACGAGCGGCGGCTTCGGTCCCAGCGTCGGCGGGCCGATCGCGTTGGGCTACGTCGCCGCCGCCCACTCGGCGCCCGGCACACCCGTGCTGGTTCGTATCCGAGGCCGGGAGGAGCCTGCCCGGATCGTGTCCCTGCCGTTCGTTCCCCACCGCTACGTGCGCTGACGTCCGCAGCCAACTCCTCCGGAGGTAGCCGTGACGACCTATTACACGAAAGACCACGAGTGGATCCGGGTCGAGGGATCGACCGGTACGGTGGGCGTCTCCGAGCACGCCCAGGAACAGCTCGGTGACGTTGTCTATGTCGAGCTGCCGGAGCCCGGCCGTACGGTGAAAGCCGGCGAACAAGTCGCTATCGTCGAGAGTGTCAAGGCGGCATCCGAAGTCTACAGCCCGGTGTCGGGCAAGATCGTAGCCGTCAACCGAGCCCTCGCCGACAACCCGGCGTTGGTCAACGAAGAAGCTGAAGGCAACGCTTGGTTCTTCCAAATCGAACTCGCCGATCCCGGCGAGCTCGCGAATCTCATGAACGCCGAGGCCTATCGTCAATATCTCGCGACGCTTTCGTAAACCATGCCGGACCTGCGCCCATGACCGACCATCGCCCTTCGTTCGCCGAGCTCTCGGACGCCGGCGCCTTCGTCCACCGCCACATCGGTCCGAGCGATGCCGACATCGTCCGCATGCTCGCGACGCTCGGGCTCGGCTCGCTCGAAGAGCTGATCGACCGCGCCGTGCCGGCCACGATCCGCTCGTCCCGACCGCTCGATTTGCCGCCCGCCCTCTCCGAAGAGGAGGCCCTCGCCGAGCTCGAGCGGATGGCCGCGGCGAACGCCCGGCGCACCTCGCTCATCGGCATGGGCTATTACGGCACGGTCACCCCCGGCGTGATCCTCCGCAACGTTCTCGAGAACCCGGGCTGGTACACCGCCTACACCCCGTATCAGGCGGAGATCAGCCAAGGTCGCCTCGAGGCGCTGCTCGTCTGGCAACAGATGGTCTGCGACCTGACCGGCATGGAGGTCGCCAACGCCTCGCTCCTCGACGAAGCGACCGCGGCGGCCGAAGCCATGGCGATGGCGCGGCGGGTAGGACGTTCGAGCTCTCGTGTCTTCCTCGTCGACCCGGACACCCATCCGCAGACGATCGCGGTGATCGAGACGCGTGCGCGTCCCCTCGGCATCGAGGTCGTCCTCGCGGATCCCGGCGAGGTGCTCGATCGGCTCGATCCTTTCGCGGCACTCGTGTCCTACCCGGCCTCCTCGGGGCGGATCCGCGACGTCGCGCCGGTCGCTCGGCGCCTGCACGAAAAGGGCGGTCAGCTCGTCGTCGCGACCGATCTGCTGGCCTGCTGTCTCGTGACCCCGCCCGGTGAGCTCGGTGCCGATCTGGTCATCGGCTCCGCTCAACGTTTCGGCGTGCCGATGGGCTATGGCGGCCCGCACGCCGCGTTCATCGCCTGCCGTGAGCCGCACAAGCGCCAGCTCCCGGGGCGTCTCATCGGCGTGTCGATCGACAGCCGCGGCAAACCCGCCTACCGGATGGCGCTGCAAACTCGCGAACAGCACATCCGGCGCGAGAAGGCGAACTCGAACATCTGTACGGCACAAGTGCTGCTCGCCGTGACGGCCGCTTTTTACGCCGTGTACCACGGGCCGGAGGGCCTGCGGCGCATCGCCACGCGGGTCCATCGCCTCACGGGCATGCTCGCGGCGGGTCTCGAGGGCAGCGGAGTCGAGGTCGTCAATCGAGAGGCGTTTTTCGACACGCTCACGCTGCGGGCGCCGGGCCGGGCCAGCGAGCTGGTCACCCGCTGCGCCGACGACGGCATCGACCTTCGACCCGTCGATGTCGACCATTTCGCCGTTTCGCTCGACGAGACGACGACACCCGAGCTCGTCGTGAGGCTGCTCAGCCTCTTCGGCGTACCGAACGCGACGATCGAATTGCTCGACCGCCGGGCGCTCGACGGCATTCCCTCCGGGCTTCGCCGCACGAGCGACTACCTCGCCCATCCCGTCTTCCACGAACATCGCAGCGAAACGCAGATGCTGCGCTACCTGCGGCGTCTGCAGGACAAAGACATCGCGCTCGACCGGGCGATGATCCCGCTCGGCTCGTGCACGATGAAGCTCAACGCGACCACTGAAATGCGCCCGGTCACTTGGCCGGGTTTTTCGGCCCCGCACCCCTTTACGCCGCGAAAGTACGTTCAGGGATATCCCGCTCTCTTCCGCGATCTCGAGGCGTTCTTGTGCGAGATCACAGGGTTCGCCGCGGTCTCGCTGCAACCCAACGCCGGTAGCCAGGGAGAATACACAGGTCTCTTGGTCATCCGTGCCTATCACGCATCGCGGGGCGAAGAGCACCGCAACGTCTGCTTGGTGCCGTCGTCCGCGCACGGCACGAACCCGGCATCGGCCGTGATGGCCGGGATGGAGGTCGTGGTCGTCGGCTGCGATGCGCGCGGCAACATCGATCTCGACGATCTGCGCGCCAAGGCTGCCGCGCATGCCGACCGGCTCGCGGCGCTCATGGTCACCTACCCCTCGACTCACGGCGTGTTCGAAGAGCACATCCGGGACGTCTGCGCCGTCGTCCACGAGCACGGCGGGCAGGTCTACATGGACGGCGCGAACCTCAACGCGTTGGTCGGGATCGCCCGGCCGGCCGAGTTCGGCGCCGATGTGTGCCACATCAACCTGCACAAGACCTTCTGTATCCCGCACGGCGGCGGCGGGCCGGGGATGGGACCGATCGCGGTGGCCCCGCACCTGGTGCCCTTCCTGCCCGAGCATCCGGTCGTCCCGATCGATCCGGATCGCCATGCTCGAACCGTCGGGACCGTGTCCGCAGCCCCATGGGGCTCGGCTTCGATCCTGCCGATCTCCTGGGCGTACATCCGCATGATGGGGCCCGAGGGATTGCGCAAGGCGACCGCGGTCGCAATCCTGGCCGCCAATTACGTCGCCCGTCGTCTCGCACCTCACTACCCGATCGTTTATGCGGGTTCGGCCGGCTTCGTGGCCCATGAATGCATCATCGACCTGCGCGGGATCCGGGCCCGCACCGGGGTCACCGCCGAAGATGTCGCCAAGCGGCTCATCGATTACGGTTTCCATGCGCCGACTATGTCCTGGCCCGTGCCCGAGACGATGATGATCGAGCCGACCGAAAGCGAACCCTTGGCCGAGCTCGATCGGTTTTGTGCGGCGATGATCGCCATCCGCGAGGAAATCCGCGCAATCGAAGAGGGTCGGATGGACCGGTTCGACAACCCCTTGAAGCATGCGCCGCACACCGCCGATGTGGCGCTTGGAGAGTGGCGGCGGTCCTACTCTCGCGAACTCGCGGTCTTCCCGGCCGCCGGCCTGACCGAAGCGAAATATTGGCCGCCCGTGGGTCGGATCGACAACGCTTACGGCGACCGGCACTTGGTCTGTACGTGCCCGCCGGTCGAGAGCTATCACGCGGCGGCGGAGTGAGACCGACCCTCGTCCGGATGGACTTGCGCGGCGGGGCGAAGCCGGGGCCCGGGGCACATCCCGCAGGCTGGCGTTGCTCCCTTCGACGTCTTCGTGGGGCTGGACACGGTCGCTCAGGGAGCGAACCGGGGCTTCACGGTCCGGGCATGGAGGTCTCTTCGCCAGGGCCCGCATAGCCGTCGAATGAGCGGTCGGGGCCGCGTCGGAGCGCCCCGCGCCGCCGGTCGAGAGTCCCTTGGATAGGCGGCCCCGCGCAATTACCCCGCGCTCCCGGATCGATGGTCGAATGCCCCCGACGCGTCCTCGCCCAGCGCCACGAACAATGGCACGCCGGGGTTGAGAAAATCTTAACGCGGGGACGGCCCGCGGCCGCGGCCGACGCGGGCCGGCTCCGCGGCCATCATTCGACGCGGCGGATCCGCCCCTCCACCGTGGGGGCGACCTCGGAACGTTGCGCCACATAGTCGATGACCTGCGAGGCCAGGAGGAGGGCGGCGGCCGGGTCGATCAGTTGCTTCCCACGGGTGAGCACCGAGTAGCCGTCGCCGCCCCGCGCCAGAAAATCGTTCGTGGCCACCGTATAGATCCGAGTGGGATCGAGCGGCGCGCCACCGACCAGGACCTCGACCACGCGTTGGCCCGCGGGCCGACGCGGGTCGACGGCGACGCGCATGCCCGAGACTTGGGGGAACCGACCGGCACCTTGTTCCATCTGGCTGAAGCCGTTCTCGAGCGCCTCGAGCACCTGCGCCCCGGTGAGTGCGAGCTTCACGGTTTTGTTGCCGAACGGCAGCTCGGTCAGGATGTCGCGCCGGGTCAGAACCTGGCCGGCGGGATACTGCCGGTCGCCCCGAATGCCGCCGCCGTTGACGATGGCGAGCTCGGCATCGACCGCGACGCGGATCGCATCGGCGATCAGATTGCCGATCGCCGCTTCTTGCCCGCGCACGACGGCGCGTCGGCTGTCGAGGGGCGCGCTCGTCCGGCCGATCGCGACATCGAGTTCCCGAGAGAGCTGCGCCTCCAGCGCGTCGGTCAGCGCCTTGGCCTCGGGATCGGGTTGGTAGGCAGCGCTGTCGAGCGTCCGGAACGTAGGCGACCAGACGACCCGGGTGCGTTCGCCCTCCTTCACACGGTCGAGGGTCAGCTCGATCGCGGTGACGAACTCCGCTTGCCAGCCGCTCTCCACCATCGCAACCTTACCGTTGTACAGGATCCGCACGTCGTGGTCGTGACCGGTCAAGATCAAATCGACCGCCCCTTGCCGGTAAAGCGCGAGATCCTCGTCGAAGCCCGTGTGCGTGACGGCGATGACGAGGTCGGCGCCTTCGGCCCGCAACGCCTTGGCGCGAGCCGCCGCGACGGCCAACGGATCCTCGAAGCGCAACTCTCCGGGAGAGGAAATCTCCTTGGTCTGCGGCGTGGTCATCCCGAAGAAGCCGAATTTGAACCCGCCGACCTCGACGATCCGGCTTTCCGGAAGGTCCGCGAAGCTGCGCCCGTCCGGCTCCTTGATGTTGGCGTTGAGGATCGGGAACCGCGCCTCGGCGATCCGCTGGCGGGTGACGTCGGCCCCGAAGTCGAACTCGTGGTTCCCGAGAACGAACACGTCGAGGGGGACGCGATTGAGCAAGTCGATCATGTGTGCCCCCTTGTCGAAGCCGGAAAGCAAGGAGGGCGAGATCGCGTCACCCGCGTGGACCACGAGGACGTCGTCGGCACCGGCGTTTTCCGCCTTCAAGATGGCGACGAACCGGGCGAAGCCGCCGCGGCCGTTGCGTTCTTCGAAGCGGTCCCAATCGTTGACCTGCAGCAGCTTCACCCGGACCGGCTCCGCCCAGCTCGGAACCGAACCGAGCGTCATACCGGCGAGCAGGGCCGCGGCTTTGATCCAACGTCGCGTGGTCATCGCGAACGACCTCCGGTGGAGCCATCGTTGCCGAACGCCTCGCGCTGTTAGGGCCTCAAGGCGACGTACCCGTGACAGCCGAGCCCTCCCGGTCGGCGGACGGCCAGGGCTCCACCGGCAAACCCCGCGCGAGCCAGCCGGGCCCGAAGTTGCTGCCGGCCATGCCTTCGGCCACGTCGAGAACCCGGCTGAAACCCTCGGCCAGCAGGAGACGCCGGGCGAAGGCGGTTCGACCGCCCGAGCGGCAGACGAGTGCAACCGCCCGGTCGCGGTGGCCACCCAGGGCCTGCTCGACGTCGGCGACGAAGGCCGGCCGCAACCGCTGAGGCTCCTCCGTCAGAGGTGCGAGCACTGCACCCGCGGGCACCCCGGTTTGCACCCATTCCGCGGGTTCGCGAATGTCGACGAGCACGAGGCGGCCTTCGCGCGCGAGCGCAGCCGCGCGGTCCGCCGCAATTCGGCCCGAGGCGTCGGCCTCGGCCATCGGGTCCTCGACGTCCTCGCTCATCGCTGCCTCCTTTGGTGTCACGCCGGGTGGCGGGTCCGGGTCAGGCCATACCGAGAGCCGCCTTGTAGAGTTCCAGTAGCTCCTCCTGCTCGCTCCGATCGTGCGGCTTCATCCGCCGCAGCCGCAAAACCTGGCGGAGCGTCCTGATGTCGAAGCCCTCGGCCTTGGCTTCGGCGAACACCTCTTTGATCTGCTCCGCGACCTCGCGTTTTTCATCCTCGAGCCGCTCGATCTTCTCGACGATCTGCTTCAGTCGGTCGGCGGCAATACCTTGGATGTCGGCCATCCTGTCCCTCGTGCCGGTGAACACGCCCGCGCTTCTAAGACCGAGCCGCCGGCCCCGCCAGGGGCGTGCCGCGTTCCTCCCGACTCTCGCCTCGACGGAACAGGGCGGGACCGCTACCTTGGGTTCATGCGCGAGGGATCGCCTGCCGCGCCCAAGAGTGTGCCGTGGTATCCGGAGCCGAGCAGCCGCGTGCCGGCGCCGTCGCGGAAGATCGAGGTGGGTTTCGTGACGAACTCCGCGACCGAGAGGGGTCGTCGCAGTCCGAGGCTCGCTGGACTCGGCATCACGGCGAGCTTCGCGAGGCGTGTGGTTCCGCTTCTCGCGCTCGCCTCGATCGGTTGCGGTCCGACGCCGGGACCGGATGTACCGCTACGCGAAGCCCCCGCAGCGAACGCGGCCGCGCCAGGTGCGGGTGCGTGGGAACCGGATCCGACACTCGGGCGGCAAATCGCCTCGGACCTTTGCGGCCGCTGCCACGCCCTCGAAGGTGAAAGCCCCGGTCCCCACCCCGCGGCGCCGCCGTTTCCCATCCTGGCGCGGCGGCTCTCGGCCGACGCGCTGTTGCCACGCCTCGAAGATGGGATCCGCGCCGTTCACCCGGATATGCCGGAGATCCGGCTCGCGCCGGCGGAGATCGACTCGTTCTTGGCGTTCTGGTCCAGCCTTTGATTGCCGAACCGACACGTCCCGGGCGGTTCGCGACCGCCTCGGAGCGGCCGCGCCCGTCGCGTCGTTCCACTCTACATCGCGGCGCGGAGAGCCCAATCGGGAAAGAGCCCGCGCAGTTCGGACGGCAGCGCATGGATCACCTTGCTCACCTGGCCAGGATCCAACCTCGCCGCGAGGACCTCGAGGACGGCTCGGACGATGGTCTCGATGTCGGCCGGCCGCTCCCGCACGAACACGCGCGCGACCTTCTCCAAGAACTCGTCGAGATGGCGCTCTCGCGTGGGGGTCCCGGCCGGATGCCACTCTTCGTAGTAGAAACCCCGCACGAGCATGGGCAATTGCGCGCCGAGGTGCACGGCGAGCTCCGGCGGCAAGCGGTCGCGCAGCGCGTGCAACGTGCCACGCAGAGCCAGGTAGGCGAAATGCCGATCTTCGGTGCCCAACCGCTCTTGGATCGCCTTCAGCCAGAGATTGGTCTGCTGAACCGTCGTGTCGAAAACGTCGAGCCCGGTCGCCGACATGGCCGCCTCCTTTCAGTTCGGTACGGAAGCTAGCGCAGCTCCACCGTCCAGTGTTTGATCGAAATCAATCACCTGCGGCGGACCAGCCCTGCGGTCGGAGCGGGTGCTCGCCGCGCTGTCGCGGACGTGGCCGGCCCCGCGAGCAGGTCACCAGCTCTCGTCCCCGCCGTCCCCCTCGTACGCGTCTTCGTCACCCATCGCCGGCTCTTCGGCCGGTGGCGCGGCAGCTTCGGCAGGCGGCGCGAAGAGCGAGCCGAGAAGCGAGCCCAAGAGGAACCCGCCCGCGATCGCCATCACGGTACCGGCAGCGCCGCCGAGGAAACCGCCAGGCTGCTGGAACATGTCGGGCCGGTAGCCGGGCGCGTGGGTCGGCACCGGCGGCGGCGTCGCCCGCCCCCCGCCGAACAGGCTGCCCAAGAGCCCCCCGCCCCGCTGCTGCTCGAGGGCATACTCGAGTTCGCGGATCCGGTTCTGAGACTCGGCTTGGGCGTGCTCCAAGAAAAATGCCATCTGCGTGACGTAATATTTGGTCTGTGGATACTGCTGCATGAGGTCGTGAATCAGCTTTTCGGCTTCCGGATCGCGTTCGCTCCGCAACACGCGCAAGCGATCGAAGAAACCGACGATGGCATCGCGATCCTCGGGCGTCATGCACACCTCCCGGCTGGTAAACTCGCAGCGGAGTTGGGTCGACGCGGAGCCGCCCGCAAGGCCGGGCTCTTTCCAGCGCCTAGAGCGCGAATGAAATCTTGGCCATGCGCGCCGGGTCGGGCTCAGCGGAACAAGCGGTCGCCCTGCTCGTCGATCACCTGCCGCGCCTTCTGCACGGCGAACGCCTTGGCATCGTCCGGGCTCGTGTGAGTGTCGGCGCGGATCAGCTCGTGGCGCTTCGGCCCATCCGGGAAATCTTTCTCGATGATCGCGCAGGTCAAATACTGACTGCCCTGCATGCGCGCGAGCGGAAGGATTCGATAGCCCTTGTACTCGATACCCGAGCTCGGATCGGGCGCGTCGGCTGATCGTCCCCCACCGAACAGTCGTCGCAGGAAATCGAGCACCATGGACCCAACCCCCGAGCTCAGTGAGAAAGCACCGAAGGCATGCCTCTAGCTTGTTCTATCCAGCGAGCGGCCAATTGTTCCGCAGGCACCGCACGTGTTAATTTCCGCGTCGCGTTCACCGCCGCCATTTCGGCCGCGCGGTTGGCGGCAATGTGTTGTTCGAGCTCCTTCATCGTGTCGACGCCAGTCGCCTGGAGCAGCTCGGCGTACTGCTTTCCGACCCCTTGATCCACATCGAATCCGTCATGTTGGTGCATTTCAGGAGCTGGGCCTCGTCGATGATGCCGGTGCTCTACGCAAGGGTCTTGCGATTCTTGGAGTGGGCACAGGCCTTCAAAAGATCCGCCGTCGTCGCGATGTGTACGGCCTCCAATTTCTCTGCATAGCTGGGTCCGACGGCTTCGATCTTCGTGACCTTGTAATTCGGCATCAAGTCTCCCAGACCGTGTCGGTGAGCGCTCCCCGTGAGCGGATTCTTGCGACCAAAGCCAGCGCGATGCAAGGCGGGTATGAGGCGGGCGGGAGAGCGGCCGAGCACAACAGCCGGGACGGCGGAACCGAGATGTCGACCGGCATCCTCCTGTCGATGGGCGCGTACGGTCTGTTCACCTTGAAAGAACGCCTCGATCAAGCTCCTGGGCAACCGCTACCACGTCGCCCAGATGGCGTTCTTCGATGGGCTCTTCGGGCTCGCGACGGTGGCCCTGATCGCGGCGTTGCGCGGCCGGCTCGCGGGCGCGCGCAGCCCGCAACGGCGGCTCCATCTGCTCCGTTGGGCGATCGGGCTGCCCGGAGGCCTCGCGATCTTCCGGGCCCATCCGGGCATGCTGCTGGCCGACGTCTATGCCATCCTGTTCGCCTTACCTTTGTTCATGACCGCACTCTCGGTCCCGGTCCTCGGCGAGACGGTCGGTTGGCGGCGCTGGTCGGCTGTGCTCGTGGGTTTCGTCGGGGTCCTCGTGATCCTCCGACCGGCATCCGGCCTGTTCGGCCCGCCGGCCCTCGGCGCCCTGTTCGGCGCGCTCGTGCACGGTTGCAGTCTCCTGCTCCTGCGACGCATGCACGGCATCGATCCGCCCGAAGCTTTCGGGATCTGGGGCAACGGGCTTAGCGTGATCGCCACCGGCTCCGTCCTGCGCTGGCTCTGGCGGGCCCCGCCGGCGACCGACCCCGCTCTCCACAGCTTCGCCGGAGCGATCGCCGGCGACGGCTTCTTTCTGCTCGTCCTCGCCCATGCGAAGGCGCCGGTCGCCGTCTTGGCACCGTTTCGATACAGCCAGATGCTGTACGGCATCGCGCTCGGAGCCCTCCTGTTCGGGGATCTTCCGGACCCCGGCACGCTTGTCGGCGCCACGATCCTCGTGGGAAGCGGCCTCTACATCCTTCACCGGGAGCCCGTCCGCGCTCGGCCAGGGGCCAGGTGACATCGCTCCCCGATGAGCCCGGGGCCGGCAGGCTCAGGGGCGTCGTCCTTCTCCTCGCGCTCGGCCAACTCGTCTCCTCGGGGTTCCCTTTATGCGCCTTCGCGCTCCTCATCGGGCCGCTCGAGCCCGAGCAGGGCTGGTCGCGAACCGAGGTGACCGGCGCGCTCTCCGCCGGCCTCTTGGCTACCGCTGCAACCTCCTCGCTGGCCGGTCGGCTGATCGACCCGTTCGGCGGTCACCTGCCCATGACAGTGGCTCGCTCGCCGCGGTACTGTTGCTGATTGCCTGGGCCCGGGTCGAGCGTTTGGCGACCTTCTAACTCGTCTGGATCGGCCTGGGCGCGGCCCTGGCCTTCGTGCTGTACGATGCGGTCTTCGCGTTCCTCGCCCGAACGCTGGTGCGCGGCTACCGGCGGGCGGTCACCGCGATTGCCCTCGTGGCCGGCTTCGGGAGTACGTTTCCCTGGCTGCTCGCCACGATCGTCGCGGCCGCCGCGCTCCGCGGTCCCACGCAGGTCGGCGCCCGGCTCCTGCTGCTCGTTCTCGAAGGTCGGTTGTCGCTCCGCCGGTCGGGGCACCTGGCAGCGCGCTTGCCGGTCCAGGGGACCGCCGTCCTCGCGGAGATCGGCCCGGGCGCATCGCTCCTTTGGCGTTTCCCGGTGCTCTTCAGGGCCGGAGACGGCATGCCGACCATCGCGCGCGCCACCGCACTGGTCGAGTTCGTGAGCCGCAGCTCGTTCGGGGCGATCGACGGTGCCATCGCCTTGCCGGCGCTCGTCGGCGCGGCGCTCCCGCCGGTTGCTGCATCCCATCTCCGGAGCTCGCCCGGTGGCTACGACGGCGTGCTGACGGCGTTGGTGGCTTGGCCGTCTCGAGCCGCGCGGGTTTCTGGTGGGCCACCTCACGCCCACCTCCCCCATGACCGACCGGGGCGAGCGGCTCTCAGCCGCCCACCCCGGTTACCGCAAGCAGATCCGATCCGAAGCGTCGCGCGCCAGGTTCGAAATTGCCGGACCGATCCATCGCCGTGCATCAATGGCTTTCGTCTGGCAGATTGCCGCCAGCCGGTCTGTGATCCGGGTCACAGTCCGCCGCTCGCTGTCGGTGCGCCGGCGACGGCGGCGCCTGCTCGCGAGGAGAGCGGCCGTTGGACTTCGAGGAGCTCGACGAGGTCGAAGCGCCGGACGATGTCCGCCTCCAGCCTCGGCCCTGGCGGCTCGAGATCGACATCGGCCCGGCACCGAGCCCGGAGGCGATCGAACCCGAGTGGCGGGCGCTGCTCGCCCGCGCGAACGCTTCCTTTTTTCTGTCTTGGCCCTGGATCGCAACCTGGCTCGAGCGCCACGGCCCGATCGTTCGCCTCGCGCGGATCCGCCACGAGGGCGAGACGGTGGCCCTGGCGCTCCTGGTCGAGCGAAGGCACGGTTTGGGGCCGCTCGCAACCCGGACCTCGTATCTCCACGCCACGGGAGATCGGGACGCCGACCGCATCGCCGTCGAATACAACGACTTGCTCGCGGCGCGCGGCTACGAGGCCGCGGCGCGGATCACCTTGCTGGATCGTCTGCTCTCCGGGCGAAGGCGGTCCCGGGCGGTCGTCCTCCCGATGGTCGGGGGCGAAATGGAGGCTGCGGCCGCAGCCGCGGGGCTGCGCTCTCGACGGCGAAGCGAAAGCCGCTGTGCGGTGGTCGACCTCGAGGCCATCCGCCGCTGGGGAAGCGGCTATCTTGCCCATCTGAGTTCGAGCACGCGCGCCCAGATCCGCCGGGCAGCACGGCTCTACGAGGCGTGGGGCCCGCTGCGGATCGACGCAGCGCGCGAAGCGGCCGAAGCCGTGGCATGGCTCGAACCCCTCGCCGCGTTGCATGAAGCCCGGTTCCGCTCGAAAGGGCTCCGCGGGGCGTTCAGCACGCCGGGCTTCATGGAGTTCCATCGCGCTCTCGTCACCCGAGCATGGCCGGAGGGCGGCGTCGAACTGCTCCGGATCCGGGCCGGCGAGAAACCGATCGGCTTTCTCTACAATTTCCTCTGGCGCGGTTGGGTCGGCTATTACACGAGTGGGTTCGTCTACACCGACGACAACCGCTTGAAACCAGGCCTCGTGGCGCATTGGCTCGCGATCGAACGCCATCTTGCGGCCGGTGCGCGGATCTACGACTTCATGGCCGGTGAGAGCCGGTACAAGGCGAGTTTGGGGGAGCCGGGACCGTTGCTCTTGGACCTCGTGGTGGAACCGGACGATCCACTCGCCCGATGGGCCGCGCTGGTCCGCCGGATCCGCGACCGACTGACCCACTTACCGCGGCCCCCGGGCACCCGCGGTAGGGCTTAGGTCGCTCGCCTTGTCGGCGGCCGGGGGAGCTGCTACCTGCCCCATCGTGCGGGTCGTGCACGCTTCGACCCGTTCGGTTGCCTTTGTCGGCGACCTCTCCCTTGATTCTCCCGGGTCGAAACCAGCATGACCGAATCCGTCGTCAACACCGACATGGTGATCATCGGGGCCGGGCCGGTCGGCCTGTTCGCGGTGTTCGAGGCCGGCCTCTTGGGTCTGCGCTGCCACCTCGTCGACAGTCTCGACAAGATCGGCGGTCAATGCGCCGAGCTTTATCCGGACAAACCGATTTACGACATTCCCGCCGTGCCGCGGTGCACCGGGCAACAGCTCATCGACAATCTCCTCGAGCAGATCCGGCCCTTCGAACCGGTGTTCCATTTGCGAGAGCGAGCGGAGCGGCTCGAGCGACGGCCCGAAGGTGGGTGGCGTGTGGAAACCTCGGCCGGGACGGTGTTCAAATCGCCGGCCGTGGTGATCGCCGCCGGGGCGGGGAGTTTCGTGCCACGGCGTCTCCCGCTCCCGGGTGCCGAAGCTTTCGAAGGACGCTCGCTGTTCTACGCCGTGCGGCGGAGCGAGGCGTTTCGCGGTCATCGGGTCGTCGTGGCGGGAGGTGGCGATTCGGCCCTCGACTGGGTTTTGGCACTCCAGCCTTTGGCGGCATCGATCGCGCTCGTCCACCGGCGCGACGAGTTCCGAGCCGCGCCCGATTCGGTCGAGCGGATGCGTCGCTTGGTGGCCGACGGCCGGATGCGGCTCGTGATCGGCCAGATCTCCGCGCTCGAAGGCGAAGACGGCCAACTCACGGGTCTGCGCGTGAAATTGCCGGACGGACGCGAAGAACGTCTCGATTGCGATCGGCTCCTCGCCTTTTACGGTCTCAAGATGGAGCTCGGACCGATCGCCAATTGGGGCCTTGCGCTCGACCGCGGCCTCGTGGTGGTCGACACGGAGGCCTTCGAGACGAACCTTCCGGGTGTCTTCGCGATCGGCGACATCTGCACCTATCCCGGCAAACTGAAGCTCATTCTTTCGGGTTTCCACGAAGCGGCGCTCATGTGCCAAAAAGCCTTCCGGTATTGTCGACCGAACGAACGGCTGGTGTTCCGCTACACGACCTCGAGCACGGACCTGCAAAAGAAGCTGGGTGTGATCTGAGATGCCGAAGATCCGCGTGATCGATCGGGAAGGGGTCCCGCACGAGCTCGAAGCCCCGGTCGGCTGGTCGGTGATGGAAGTCATCCGAGAGGCGGGTTTGCCGATCGAAGCGGCCTGTGGCGGCTGTTGCGCCTGTGCCACTTGCCACGTGTACGTCGATCCGGCTTGGCTCGCGAAGCTCGAGCCACCCCATGCCGACGAAACCATGATGCTGGACGAGGCGTTCCAGGTCCGCGACGAATCGCGGCTCTCGTGTCAGATCAAAGTCACCCCCGAACTCGACGGGCTCACGGTCACACTCGCTCCGGAATTCTGAGGCGCGCCGCCCGCGGCGTGGGCGTGGCGGAGCGTGGCGAGCTCGTCGACCTGCTTCCGCTCGGCCTCGGCCGCCCGGGCCACTAGCTCGGCACGCGTGCGTTCCAACAGGCGTTCCTGCCGGCGCTTCGTGGCGAGTTGCGCCTCGAGCGCGGCCAGCGCCTCCTCGCGTCGCCGCACCAACGCCTCGATCTCGCAGCGGAGAGCCAGCTCGCGTTCCCGAGCGGCAGCGAGCCACCTGCCGAGGGGTGCGGGTCCACCCGGCAGTTCCCAGCCGGCAGCCACGACCGAAGGCAGCTCGGCTCGGAACGCGAGGGCGCGGGTGCGGAGCTCGGTGAGCTGTTCGTCGATCGCAGCGAGCTCCTGCCGACGACGATCGAGTTCGTCACGCGCGAGGCGGGCGAGGCTGGCGAGAACTTTTAGACGCGACATTGCGCACTCGTCGGACGGGCCTCGTTTCAGCCGGTCGCCGGCGTCGTGCCGACGATCCGCGCCAGCGTCGCGAACGGGCACTCGCGCTCGGGCTCCTCGTCGGGCGCTTGTGCGAGGAGCGCCTCCAGGGCCGGACGGACACGGATCGCCTCGTCGAGCTCCGGATCGCTCCCGGGACGATAGGCGCCGAGCTGGACGAGCTCGGCCATCTCGGCCCAACGCGCGAGGAGCGCACGGGCTCGGCTCACCGCGGCTCGCTCGGCCGGCTCGTAACAGCCCGGTGCGACCCGCGACACACTCTTCAGGACGTCGACGGCCGGGAAACGGCCGGCTTCCGCGATCCTCCGGTCGAGCACCACGTGCCCGTCGAGGATCCCGCGGACGCAGTCGGCGATCGGGTCGTTCATGTCGTCGCCCTCCACGAGGACGGAGACGAGGGCCGTGACGCTCCCGGGCCCCTCGCCCGGGCCGGCGCGCTCCAGCAAGCGCGGCAGCTCGGCGAAGACGCTGGGTGGATAGCCCTTGCTCGTCGGCGGCTCGCCGGCGGCCAAGTAGATCTCGCGGAGCGCGGCGGCGAAGCGGGTGACGCTGTCGATCAGGAGCAGAACCGACAGGCCTCGATCGCGCAGCGCCTCGGCGACGGTCACGGCGAGGTAGGCCGCCCGGCGGCGCATCATGGGAGGCTGGTCGGAGGTCGCTACGACCACGGTGCTGCGCGCCCGCGCCTCGGGTCCGAGGCCGTTCTCGAGAAGCTCGTTGAGCTCTCGGCCGCGCTCGCCCACGAGCCCGATCACCAGCGCATCCGCGTTGGTTCGGCGCGCGATCATCGCGAGCAAAGTGGATTTCCCGACACCAGACCCCGCGAAGATCCCGAGGCGTTGTCCGGCACGGCAGGGGACGAAGAGATCGAGAGCGCGCACCCCCAGCGACAAGCGTGGCCCGAGGAGCGACCGGCGTCGAGCTTCGAGAGCCGGGGCGCGGATCGGATAGGGTCGCCGGCCGGTCGGCAAGGGCCCGCGACCGTCGAGCGGCGTGGCGAGGGCGTCGAGGACGCGGCCGAGCCAGCGCTCGTCGGGTGCCACCGTCGGCAGGCCCGGCTCCACCGCGACCCGTGCGCGATAGCCGATACCGAGCGGCTCTTCGTACGGCGCGAGCCGGATCCCCTCGCGGTCGAACCCGACGACCTCGGCGAGGATCGAACCGCCGGGATCGAAGGGCGGGATCCCGAGCTCCGCGGTGGCACCGCTCCGCTCGATCCGCACGGCATCGCCGATGCCGACCCGGCCGAGTAGCCCCACGGCCCGAACGAGCGTCCCCGTACAGCTCGCCACACGGCCACCGATGCGCGGCCTTCCGCACCGCGCGAGGCTGTCGCGCAGCGTGGCGAGAAAGCTCGAAGGGATGGTCGGGCGGACCCTGTCCCAGGGGTGGTCACAACCGAAACGAGTAATCTGGTCAGTTCCATCGTCTTCAAGTTGCAGCACGCAACCTCCGGAAGTTGAATGAGCGCGAGAGCGGTGCCCGGCGATACACGACCGGGTACGCGGGGGAAGAAAGCAGACGACCTGCTAACGAAGGCTTAACGGTCGCGGCCTTAAGGTTACGGCCGGGTCGCGTCGGGCAGGAAAGGAAGATCGATGCGTGCGCTCGTGATCGAGGACGATCCGGTCTCCACCAAGCTGATCGAGGCCGCGCTCAAAAGCGAGAACATCGTGTTCGAGCCGACCGATCGCGGAGAGGAAGGCGTCGAGCTCGCCAAACTCTACGATTTCGACATCATCGTACTCGACCTCAGCTTGCCTGACATCGACGGCTACGAGGTCGTGCGCCGTCTGCGCGCGAGCAGGGTCCGCACACCCGTGCTGATCCTCTCCGGACGTACGGATCCGCTCGACAAGGTCAAGGGGCTGACCGGCGGCGCCGACGATTACTTGACGAAGCCCTTCAACAAGATGGAATTGGTTGCCCGGATCCAGGCGATTGTCCGTCGATCCAAGGGTCATTCCGAATCGATCATTCGGACGGGCAAAATGGTTGTCAACATGGATGCTCGATCGGTGGAGATCGATGGCCGCCGTCTCCATGTGACCAGCAAGGAATACAGTATCCTCGAGCTGCTCTCTTTGCGGAAGGGAACCACTCTTACAAAGGAGATGTTCCTCGACCATCTCTACGGCGGAATCGACGAGCCGGAACTCAAGATCATCGACGTGTTCATTTGCAAACTGCGGAAAAAGATTGCCGCCCTCACGGGCGGCGAGCATTACATCGAAACCGTTTGGGGCCGGGGCTATGTGCTCAAAGAGCCGGATGGGGCCTCCCCCGACGCCCCGTCGGACGCGGCTGCGGAGGAGCGACGAGCAGTCGCCTGAGGAAGGGCCTGCAGCGCGTGGGCAACACGGCCGCAGCTTCAGGGCAAGAGCAGGGTCGAACCGGTCGTCCTGCGCCCCTCGAGCGCCCGATGGGCGTCGGCGGCCTGGGCGAGGGGGTAGCGCTGGTGGATTTCGATGCGCACTGCCCCTTTGCGCACCACGTCGAAGAGATCGGCCGCGCAGGCGAGGAGCTGCTCACGGGTGGCGGTGTACGTCATCAAGGTCGGGCGGGTGACGTAGAGCGAGCCCTTCGCTGCCAGAATGCCGAGATTGACGCCCTCGACGGGCCCGCTCGCGTTGCCGAAGCTCACGAGGAGACCGCGCGGCCGGAGGCAGTCGAGGGAGGTGAGAAACGTGCTCTTGCCCACCCCGTCGTACACCACGGGCACGCCCGCCCCCTTGGTGATCTCCTTGACCCGCGCGACCACGTCCTCGCGGTCGTAGAGGATTACGTGATCGCAGCCGTGGGCACGGGCGAGCTCGGCCTTCTCCGGGCTACCGACGGTGCCGATCACCGTGGCGCCCAGATGCTTGGCCCATTGGCAGGCGATGAGGCCGACACCGCCGGCGGCGGCGTGGAACAGGATCGTGTCGCCGGGCCGCACGACATAGGTCTGCCGCAACAGATATTGCGCGGTCATACCCTTGAGCATCATGGCGGCAGCGGTGGCCGTATCGATGTCGTCGGGCAGCGGAACGAGCAGCCGAGCGGCAATGATGCGATGCGTCGTGTAGCTGCCCGGACCAGCCGCGTAGGCGACCCGTTGCCCCGGCACGACTTCCGTCACCCCTTCACCGACCGCCTCGACCACCCCGGCCCCTTCGTTGCCGGGGACGAAGGGGAGCCCGCCCGGCGCCGGGTAGAGACCGGTACGGAAATAGGTGTCGATGTAATTGACGCCGATCGCTTCTTGCCGGACCAGCACTTCCCGGGGCCCGGGGCGACCGGGCTCGAAACTTTCGGGCTCCAGGACCTCCGGCCCTCCATATTTGCGAACGAGAATGTGCAGGCCCATGCTCACCTCCCTTTCCGGTCTTCCGGGCCTCGGCTGGCGAGGCGTCGAGCGTCCTCGAGGCGCACGGCAAGATCGGCCGGCGACGCCGCAGGTGCAAGGCAGGTCGCGCCGACGCAGACATGCGCGAGCGGCGAGGCGGCCGGGCGGTCTTGTCGGCCGAGTGGGTGCCCGGCCGGCAGTGCATGGCGGCTGTCGACCACCGTGAGCACACGGCTCGGGATCGGTGTTCGCGCGACCACGTCGAGTAGGCTCTCGAGCTCGGACGAGTGGTGCTCGCCCCGGATCACGACCTGGATCGGCCGCTCGAGCAACAGGGCGGCTGAGAGCAAGGTCGCGTGCGCGAAGGGGTGTCGCCGGGCATCGCTACCGTGACGGGCCAAGATCTCCTCCGCCCGAGCGCGGTGCCGCGCGTCCCCGGTCAGTGCATACAGCCGCGCGGATTCAACGGCGAGGGTCGCGACCGCTGCAGGCGTGGGACCGTCGGTGGCACCGCGCGGACGTATTGGCAGTGCGGGATCCGGCTGGGAAAGGAACCACCCGCCGTCGCGATCGTGAAAATCCTTCTGGGCGCGTTCCATCCATGCCTCGGCACGAGCCAGCCAGCCCGGGGCGCCGCTCGCCTCGTGCAGGGCCAGAGCCGCCCGGATCATCTGGGCATAGTCGTCGAGGTAGACGCGCTCGCTCCGCTGCCTCCCGCGTGCCGCATGGAGCAGCCGATCGCCCGTGCCCAGGCGGTCGCACACCGCGTGAAACACTTCTTCGGCGTGGCGAAGCCAGTCGTTCCGGGCGAATCGCAGCGCGGATCGGGCCAGTGCAGCGATGGCGAGCCCATTCCAATCGGCGAGGATTTTGTCGTCACGGGCGGGACGCGGCCGGCGGGCCCGCGCCTCGGCCAGGATCGCCCGGCACGTCGCGAGCCGCGCCTCTGTCGCGGCATCGGCGAGGCCCGGCTCGTGCAGCCGGTTCAAGATGTTCCGACCTTCGAAATTGCCCCCGCGGCTCACCCCGTACGCGAGTTCGAAGAGCGACGCCTCGGGGCCGAGAAGCGCGCGGATCTCGTCCTGGTCCCAAAGGTAGAAGCGGCCCTCCTCCCCCTCGCTGTCGGCATCGAGCGAGGCGGCGAAGGCGCCGTCGACCATCATCTCGGAGCGGAGCCACCCGATGGTCTCCTCGATGCGCACAGCGAACAGGGGATCCCCAGTCATCGCCCACGCCTCGCCCAGGAGCTCGAGCAATTGGGCGTTGTCGTACAGCATTTTTTCGAAGTGGGGCACCAGCCAGAAGGCATCGACACTGTAGCGCGCGAATCCGCCCGCCAGATGATCGTAGATTCCACCTTGACACATTCGACGGAGGCTGTGAACGAGCCGCGCCCGCAGCCGCTCGTCCTCGCTCCAGAGGGCGACCTGGATCAGGAAGGACATAGCGGGAGCTTGGGGGAACTTGGGTACACCGACGAAACCGCCGTGCACGGGGTCGAGCTCTTCGCCGATCGCGCGACCGACCTCGAGGGCGAAGAGGGCGTCGGGGGCCGGGCCCGGCTTCGATGCGACGAGCCCGCGGAGCCCTCGGTTGAGCGCCTCGCGGCTCGCGTCGATCCGGCCCCGCTCCTCGCGCCAGACCTTCGCGACCTGCTCCAGAACCTGGCGGAACGACGGGCGGCCCCAGCGGGGCTCCGGCGGGAAATAGGTGCCGCCCCAAAACGGGGTTCCGTCGGGGGTCAGGAACATGGTGAGTGGCCAGCCGCCTTGTTCGCCGAGTAGCGCGAGCGCCTGCTGATAGACCGCGTCGACATCGGGTCGCTCCTCGCGGTCGACCTTCACGTTGACGAACCACCGGTTCATGAGCGCCGCGGTCCCGGGATCTTCGAAACTTTCGTGCGCCATGACGTGGCACCAGTGGCAGGCGGCGTAGCCGATCGAGAGCAAGATCGGCCGATCGGTCGCTCGAGCGAGGGCGAAGGCCTCCGGCCCCCACTCCCGCCAGTCCACGGGATTGTCGCGATGCTGCTGGAGGTAGGGGCTGAGCGCCCCGGCGAGAGCGTTCGGCATGTCGGCCCTCCCGGCGCCGCTACGGTCCTGACGCGGCGCCTCGACCCACCTATAGTGGGGCGCGAAGCATCGCGCAGCCAGCGGGGCCAGCATGAAGTTCAACATCGAGATCGACTGCACGGCCGAGGAGGCCCGCGCTTTTCTCGGATTACCCGACGTCGGCCCGATGCAGCGCACCTTGTTGAGTGCTGCCGAGGCGCGCTTGCTCGAGGCGATCAAAGCCATGGACGCCAAGAGCCTGATGGATCAATGGCTGCCGCTCTCCTTGCGCAATTTGGAGCAATGGCAGGGCCTGTGGGCACAGATGGCGGCTGCAGCCGCGGCAGTTCCGCGCAAGCCGCGGGGCGAGAGCAAGGACTGAGCCCGAGCAACCCGCCGGCGACGATTTGGGCGTGGGGCACGCCTCCCGGTCGCGCGCCGATCGCCGTCCTCCGCATTTCCGGTCCGGCTGCGGCGGACGTCGTTCGCCGTCTGACGGGGCGGCCACCACCCGAGCCGCGACGAGCGACGCTGCGAACGCTGTGCGACCCGCGCACAGGCGAAACGATCGATCGGGCGCTCGTGCTCTGGTTTCGCGGACCGCAGAGCTACACGGGCGAGGACGTGGTCGAGATCCACCACCACGGAGGACCGGCCATCGCTGCCGCCTTGGCGGCGGCTTTCCGGGAGTTTGGGGACGCGCGACCGGCTCGAGCCGGAGAATTCACGCGGCGAGCGTTCCTCAACGGCAAGCTCGACCTGGCGCAGGCCGAGGCGATCGACGACCTCGTGAGCGCCTCGGCTCGGGCGCAGCTGCGACAGGCGCTCCAGCAAGCGCACGGGACGCTCGGGCAGCACTGCGCGGCATGGCGCGCTACGCTTCTCGACGCTTTGGCGCTCGTCGAAGCCGAGCTCGACTTCGCCGGAGAGGAAGGCGACGTCGCGGCAGGTCGGCTCGAGGAGGCCCGCCCGGCTCTGCTCCGAGTGCGGTCCGAGATGGCGGCAGCGCTCGCCCAGGCCGCCGTCGGGGAGCGTCTCCGGGAGGGCCTGACGGTCGCGGTGATCGGCCCGCCCAACGCTGGCAAATCCAGTCTGGTCAATCGGTTGGCCGGCCGCGAGGCGGCCATCGTCACGCCCTATCCGGGTACCACCCGGGACGTGATCGAGGTCGCACTCGAGCTCGACGGGATGCCGGTCACGATCCTGGACACCGCGGGCCTACGGGAGACGGCGGATCCGGTCGAGGCGATCGGCATCGCACGCGCCAAGGAGCGCGCGGAGCGTGCGGATCTCGCGCTCTTGGTACTCGATGCAACCTCGGCGCCGAGCTCGCCGGAGGGATTTCCCGGCCGGGAGGTTGATCGGCTTGTCCTCGTGAACAAGGTCGACGCGGCGGCCGTTCCCGCCTGGGCCGATGCCAGGCGCGATGTCTTGGCCATCTCGTGCCGCACCGGTTTCGGCTTCGATCGGCTCCTGGAACGACTCGCGACGATGGCGCGAGACCGATTGGCAGGGGGCGAGTCGGCGCTGGTCACGCGCGAGCGGCATCGTGCCGAGCTCACCGAAGCCCGCGCCGCGCTGGATCGGCTGCTCGAAGCCCCGCCGGGAACCGAACTCGTGCTTTTGACCGAGGAGTTGCGCGTTGCCGTGGCGGCGCTCGACCGCTTGGTCGGGCGCGCCGGCGTGGATGCGATCCTCGACCGGATCTTCGCGCGTTTTTGTATCGGCAAGTGAAGAGGACCGCGCGTCGATCGAACCCTCCGACCCAGGCGACAGGGCCGAGCGCTCGCTTCGTGTTTCACGTGAAACACACGGGCGCCATCGCCGGACGCCCCGCGTCCGCCGCCCCGCTCGTCAGCTCGATGCGGCACGGCCGAGGCGGGCATCGGAGATCCGGCGAAGATGATCGACGAGTTCCGGATGCCGCTTCAGGAAGCGCTGCAAGGCATCACGGCGAAGAACGAGCAGGCGGCAATAGCCGAGGGCTTTGACGTCGGCACGCCGCGGCTGGCCCATCAGGAGCGCCATCTCGCCGAAAACGTCTCCGGTTCCGAGCCGCACCGGTCCTCCCTCGAGATCGACCTCTACCGCACCGGAGGCGATGAAATAGATCGCGTCGCCCCGTTCGCCGCGGCGGATGATCCGCTCACCGGGCAGCGCCAGCCGTGGCCGCAGCAAGCGGCGCAGCTCGCGCCGGCGATCCTCGGGCAACGCGGCGAGCAGCGGGACGCGGGTCACGAGCACATCCGGGTCTAGCCCGAGATCGAGGCGAGGAGCGCTTTCGAGCACCTTTCGACGCGTCCGGAGGTCGGTCAGGAGGTGCCGGAAGAGTGCGGGCGAAAGGAGGCGTTCGGCATAGAGACGCTCGTAGCCCTCCTCCTCGAGACGCAGCGCCACCCGGGCGAGGTATCGTCCCGCAGCTGCTTCCCAGTGGGTGGGGAACTGCAGCCGGAGCGCGTCGAGCTGGCGCTCGACACCTTCGAGCCGCTCCTCGAGAATGCGCTCGGTCGTTTCGGCGATGCGTTCACCGAAGAGGCGCCGGATTCGGTTGCGGGTGAACCCCAAGAGCTCCTCCAGCACGCGACGCCTGACCAAGAGCTTTTCCAGGCGCTGACCGAGGCGGTCCGCGAGCGGCCGCGCCAAGCCGAACCGCACGTGCAGCCAAGCCGAGAAGCGCGTCGCCGAGTCGAGTTCGTCCTGGCGTCGGGCCACGTGCCGGTAGCCATGCACGCCCTCCTGTCGGAGCGCATCGAGCAGTGCATCGGCCCGCCGAACAAGGAGCGCACCTGTCGATCGGGCGCTCATGCCCTCCGCACGCTCGCCCACGTAGAGCTCGCTCTCCCGTCCCGTGACAGTGGCGAGCGCTGCAACCAGCTGTTCGCGGGAGCTGTCCTGGTCCTTTGGAAGCGGCGGCGATGCCGCAGCCGCGGGCAAGCCGATCGGCGGCAGGGTTTCGAGCTCGAGACCGTGGCGAATGGCAGCCGCCGAAAGTCGGTCGCGCAGCTCCGTCCGGGCGAGCTGCAGCACGCGCTCGCGCAACAGCCATTCGATCGGGCCGAGCCGATCGAGCCCGAGCCAGCGGAGCAGAGGCCGCAGGGTCGTGGCTTGGACGAGCAGGGTGAAGAGCACGAAGCCGGTCGCCAAGACCGACACCAGATGCTGGACCTCGGCCGGGACGCGGCGATTCTCCGTCACCGAGAGGGTCAGGGCGAGGGTGACGGCACCGCGTAGCCCACCCCAGAGAATGACGAGGCTGTAGCGGTGGTCGATCGGGCCGCGCCGGCCGATCCCCGCCACGAACGGCATCACGCCGTAAAGGACGAGGAGGCGCGCGAGGAGGGCACCGAGCAGGAGCGCCCCGAGCCCCCAAAGGTCGCTCGCTCGGCTCTCTGCCAAGTTGCTCGGCACGAGACCGGCGGCCAACACGAAGACCAGCGAGCTCGCCCAAAAGCCGAGCTGAGCCCAAATCGAGCGCAGCCTGTCCCATGTCGCTCCGGCCAGCCGAGCCCGCACCGCCGTCCCAAAAACGAGCCCGGCCACCACGGTCGCGACCACACCGGAAACCCCGACATAGAGATCGCTCACCGCGTAGCTCAAATAGGCCAGCGCCAGGCTCGCCGTGACCTCGGCCGGGCCACCCCGGTCGAGGCGCCCGACGAGGACCGCGGCCAGTCGGCCGAAGAGCGCCCCCACCGCCCCACCCCCGAGGAAACTCAGGAGGAAGTCGAAAGCCGCCTCGACGGCGTCGAACCGTGCCGGCTGCAAGACTGCGGTCAGGAGAAATCCGAAGAGGGCGATCGCTGCCGCATCGTTGAGAAGGCTCTCGCCTTCGACGATCGTCGTGAGACGCCGCGGAGCACCGACCTCTCGGAAGCTCGAGACTACCGCGCTCGGATCCGTCGTGACCACGATCGCGGCCACGAGCAGGCAGGCAGCGAAACCCTGCCCGGTGACCCACCACACCGCCAACCCGCCCAGCAGCGTGCAGACGAGCACCGCGATGACCGCCAAGACGAGCACGGGGCCCAGCTCTTCCAGCAGCTCGCGGCCATCGAGCGCGAGCGCGGTTTCGAAGAGGAGGATCGGCAGGAACACCCAGAGGAAGAGGTCGGAAGTGATGGACAGCTCGCCGAAGCCACGAAGGAAGTCGAGTAACGGATCCGGCAAGAGTTCACCGCCCGGCCCGGCCGTGCGCGTCACGAGCGCGAGGGCGCAGCCGAGCGTCGCCAGAAGAACGGTGGCGGGTAACCGCAGTGCCTGCGCTGCTGGTGGGCACAGAGCGATGAGCGCGAGGAGGCCGGCGAACTCGAACACGACCCCAGCGATCTCGACCATCTCCTCTTCTCGTCCGATTGCCTTCGCTTGCCTCTAGCACGGGCGCGTCCGAAGGTCCCAGCGCTTGACGCTGCCAGCCGGGTTACGCACAAGCCGTGCCATGCGGACGGTCGACGTCATCGTGGTCGGCGGCGGACATGCCGGAACCGAGGCCGCGGCGGCTGCAGCGCGCCTCGGCGCGCGCTCCCTTCTCCTCACCCAGAGCCGGGCCACGATCGGCGCGATGTCCTGCAACCCGGCGATCGGCGGGCTCGGGCGCGGCCAGCTCGTGCGCGAGATCGACGCGCTGGACGGGCTCATGGCGCGTGCCATCGACGCCGCAGGGATCCATTTCCGGGTTTTGGGCACGAGCAAGGGAGCAGCCGCCCAGGGTCCGCGGGCGCAGGCCGACCGGCGGCGTTATGCCGAGACGATCCGATCCCTCCTCGCCGAGCAAGCCGGCCTCGAGATCGCCGAGGGTGAGGCGGCGGAGCTCGTCGTCGAAAATGGGCGGTGCGTCGGTCTCGAAACGACGGCGGGCGAGCGGCTCCGGGCTGGCGCCGTGGTCCTCGCCACCGGAACCTTTCTGCGCGGCGAGATCCACCTCGGTGGCCGACGCTGGCCCGCGGGCCGCCTCGGTGAACAGGCCGCCGAACGCTTGTCGGCGAGCCTCCTGCGGCACGGGCTCGCGCTCGGTCGGCTCAAAACCGGCACCCCCCCGCGTCTCCTCCGTGCCAGCCTCGACCTCGCCTCCCTCGAGCGGCAGCGGGGCGACGACCCGCCACGTCCCTTTTCTTTCCTCACCGAGCGGATCGATCGGCCACAGGTCGACTGCTGGATCACCTGGACGAGCGAGCGCACGCACCGATTCATCCGGGAACGGCTCCACGAAGCGCCGATTTACAACGGCCAAATCCGCGCAACCGGTGTGCGCTACTGCCCTTCGATCGAGGACAAGATCGTCCGCTTCCCCGATCGCCCAAGGCACCTGATTTTTTTGGAACCCGAGGGTTACGACGACCCCATCGTCTATCCGAACGGTATTTCCACGGCCTTACCGGAAGAGGCCCAACAGGCGTTGATTCGCACGATCCCTGGCCTCGAACGGGCGGAGATCCTGCGGCCGGGCTATGCGATCGAGTACGATCACGTGGACCCGCGCGAGCTTCGCCCGACGCTCGAGCTCGAGCGGCTTCCGGGCCTGTTCCTGGCTGGCCAGATCAACGGCACGACCGGCTACGAGGAAGCGGCCGCGCAAGGGCTGCTCGCGGGTCTCAACGCCGCCCTCTCGGCCGGCGGGCGTTCGGCCCTCGTGCTCGATCGCGCGCAGGCGATGATCGGCGTGATGGTCGACGATCTCGTGACCCAGGGCGTGAGCGAGCCCTATCGGATGTTCACCTCCCGGTCCGAGTATCGGTTGTTGCTCCGTGCCGACAACGCCGACCGCCGGCTCACCCCGATCGGCGTCGCGATCGGCTGCGTCGGCGGCGAACGGGCGCGCCGCCTCGCGCGCAAGGAGGAAGCCATTCGGACTCTCGAGGCGCGGCTGGAACAGCTCCTCCTCACGCCGGACGAGGCGGCGAGGCGAGGCCTTGAGGTCAATCGAGACGGGCGCCGACGCAGCGCTCGAGAGTTGTTGGCGCTGCCCGGGGTCGACCTCCGTCGGCTGGCGGCGATCTGGCCCGAGCTCGCTGCCGTCCCCGCCGATGTCGCCGAACAGGTGGAGATCGAGGCGCGCTATGCGCCCTATCTCGGGCGGGTCGAGGCGGAAATCGAGGCCTTCCGCCGCGACGAGCGACTCGCCCTCCCGCGTGACCTCGATTATCGGCGGCTGGAAGGGCTGAGCTTGGAGCTCCGCGAAAAACTCGCGCAGGCTCGCCCGGCGACCCTGGCCGCGGCCAGCCGGGTTCAGGGCATCACGCCGGCAGCCCTCGCCCTTTTGTGGCGGCACGCGCGCCGCGCCGCATGAGCGTGCCCGAGCCGCTCGACCCGGTCGCCTTCAGCCGGATCATCCCTGTTTCACGCGAAACACTCGAGCGCCTCGAATTCTGGCTCGCCGAGCTGCGCCTTTGGCAAGCCCGCATCAATCTCGTCGGCGCCTCGACGCTCGCCGATCCTTGGCGCCGTCACATCCTCGACTCCGCTCAACTCGTGCGCTTTCTTCACCCGGGCACGCGTCGACTCGTCGACCTGGGCAGCGGTGCGGGTTTGCCCGGGCTCATCCTCGCGATCCTCGGCGTACCCGAGGTCCATCTTGTCGAGAGCGACCGACGCAAAGCGGCGTTCCTTCTCTCGTGCAAGGGCAAACTCAACCTCCCTGGGGTAGTCGTGCACGCCGAGCGCGCCGAGCGCCTGCGGCTTCCGCCGGCCGATGTCGTCACCGCCCGGGCGCTAGCTCCGCTCGAGGAGCTCCTCCCCCTCGCGCTCCGTTTCGCCGACGCCCGAACACGGTTCTTGTTCCTCAAGGGCCACGAGGTCGAGAGTGAGTTGACCCGCGCCCGACGGTCCTGGAAGATCACGGCGCACCTCCATCCGAGCCTCGCTTCCGAGGAGGCTCGGATCTTGGAGATCGAGCAGGTGAGCGCCATCGCAACCGAGCCGAACGCACGCCATGCCCCGTGAGCGGATCGTCGCGATCGCCAACCAAAAGGGCGGGGTCGGCAAGACCACGACCGCCATCAATCTCGGGACCGCCCTTGCGGCCGCCGGGCGACGCATCTTGATCCTCGACTTCGACCCGCAGGGCAACGCCTCGACCGGTCTCGGGATCGAGCGGAGCGCGCGGCGGGTGACGAGCTACGATTTGCTGCTCGGGCGTGCGACCCTCGCCGACGCGATCCAGTCGACTCGTGTCCCGGGCCTGGCGATCGTCCCGGCCACGGTCGACCTATCTGCCGCGGAGGTCGAGCTCGTCGCAGACCCGCGGCGCGTCTACCGGCTCAAGGATGCCGTGGCCGCCTCGATGGCTGGGTTCGATTTGACACTCGTCGACTGTCCACCTTCGCTCGGGCTGTTGACGGTCAACGCCCTTGTTGCGGCCCACGGTGTTCTCGTGCCGCTACAGTGCGAGTTCTTCGCCCTCGAGGGCTTGAGCCTTCTCCTCCGGACGATCGAGCGCGTCCGGCGGAACTACAACCCGGTCCTCGAAATCGAGGGTGTGCTGCTGACGATGTTCGACCGCCGCAACAATCTCTCGGAGCAGGTCGAGACCGACGTGCGGAGTTTTCTGGGCGAATGCGTCTTCGAGACGGTGATCCCCCGCAACGTTCGGATCTCGGAAGCGCCGAGCCACGGGCTGCCCGTGCTCCTTTACGATTTCGCCTGCGCCGGCTCGAAAGCTTATGCCAAGCTCGCCGGGGAACTCCTGCGCAAGACCCCGGAGCCGGCCCGCGCGGCCTAAGCGGCAAACCCTCATGAGCGCCGACGAGCACAGCTCCGGCAAGCGACGCAGCCTCGGCATGGGCCTCGCCGCTCTCCTCGGCGGCGAACGCGATCTTTTGGATCCAGCCCGCAGCGACCGGACACGACCGACGGAGATGGTGCCGATCGAGTTCCTCCGGCCATCACCGCTCCAGCCCCGCCGGAACTTTCCCGAAGAGGAGCTCGACGCGCTCGCTCGATCTTTGCGGGAAAAGGGTGTGCTCCAACCCCTTCTCGTCCGCCCGGCGCCCGCCGGCGCCCCGGGTTACGAGATCGTCGCTGGCGAGCGGCGGTGGCGCGCAGCCCAACGCGCAGGCTTGCACGAACTCCCGGTCGTCGTCCGCGAGCTCGACGATCGCGCCGTTCTGGAGCTCGCGCTCGTCGAGAATCTCCAGCGCGCCGATCTCGGACCGCTCGAGGAAGCGCGGGCCTATCGGCGGCTCGTCGAGGAATTCGGCCACGATCAGGAGGCCATCGCCGGGCTCGTCGGCAAGAGCCGGAGCCACGTTGCCAACACGCTCCGACTTCTCGCACTACCCGAGCCGGTGGCGGCGCTGCTCGAGGCCGGGCGGATCACGGCCGGCCATGCTCGTGCGCTCTTGAGCGCCGCCGATCCGATCGCGCTCGCTGAAGAGGTCGTTCGTCACGACCTGTCGGTTCGCGAGACCGAGGAGCTGGTCCGCCGCCAGGCTCGCCCTTCTTCCGATCGTCCCAAGGGTCGTCGGCGCGATCCGAACCTCGTCGCCCTCGAGCAAGAATTGTCGAGCCGCCTGGGCCTCACTATCGCTCTCCGGCCGATGGGCGAGGGCGGTTGGCTCAGCATCCGCTATTCCTCAGTGGATCAGTTCGAACGCATTCTCGATCGTCTGGCCGGAAGTTGACACCGTCCACCGGTCCCTCGCCACCGCACCGCTTCGCCGATCGCTCTCTTTCGGCGTTTGAGTGAAATCGCGGCAGCCGAAGGCTCCCTTGTCGCGTAACGCGGTTCGCCGGAATCCGGCCCGGATCGAGGCCTCCTCGGCCCTCGCCCGAGCGCCCGAAAATCTCCTCGGGCTCAACATTTTGGCCGACTGTCATCCGAGCCGCGGCGAACCCGAACGGGCGCTGAGCGTCCTCGATCCCGCGTCGCGCCGACCGACCATCGCGCTCGGAACAGCTATGGAACCGCTCACCGGGCGATCGGACGGATGGAGGCGGCGGGGACCTCGCTACGCCCCCATCACGCGCCGACCCGGCTCGAGCAGGCGGCCGCGGAGGCCCCGCCGGGCCCTCCGCGGCAACGCGTTTCGCCCACCCGCTCCAGGGTATCTCGGATCAGCTCTGCGACGAAGCCGCTCAGCGTCCGCTGTAAGGATCGGCCGCGTCGCGCAGTCCGTCGCCCAAGAAGTTGAACGCCAAGACGACCATGACGACCGGCACGACCGGGGTCAGCAGCCAGGGATAGAGAGCTACGACGTTGACGTTCTGCGCATCGTTGAGAAGCACGCCCCAGCTCACCATCGGCGCCCGCACGCCGAGCCCCAGGAACGAAAGCGCAGTCTCACCCAAGATCATGCCGGGGATCGAGAGAGTCGCCGAGGCGATGAGATGGCTCATGAAGGACGGCACGAGGTGCCGCCCTATGAATCCGCCCGGGCCGAGCGCCCATGAGTCGCGCCGCTTGCGCGAACTCTTCCTCGCGTAATGCGAGGACCTTCGAGCGCACTGCACGCGCCAACCCCGTCCAGTCGATCAGGCCCAAAATGATGGTGATTCCGAAATACACCCAAAGAGGGTCCCAGGTGACCGGCATCGCCGCTGAAAGTGACAACCAGAGCGGGATCGTCGGAAAGCTTCGGATCACCTCGATCAGACGCTGAATGACGTTGTCGACCCAGCCACCGTAATATCCAGAGATCCCGCCGGGTGTGATCCCAAGGACGAAGCTCACGCTTATCCCGAGCAGCCCGACCGTGAGCGACACGCGGGCTCCGTGAAGAATACGGGACAAGAGATCCCGCCCCAGTCGGTCCGTGCCCAGCAAAAAAAGTGTCCCCTGCTCCCCTGCACAAATCAAATGAATGTCCCCCGGGAAGATACCCAGCAGCCGGTAAGGCTCCCCGCGGCAGAAAAAGCGCAGAGGCTGGACCTTGCTCGGATCTGGCGCGTATTCGCGGCGCAAGGTCACTCTGTCCAGCCGGTAGCTGTAGCCGTACACGAACGGTCCGACCAAACGGCCTTCGTGGAACAAGTGTATCCGCTGCGGCGGCGCGTTGATGTATTGCGGATGGCGGGTATTCGGTCCATAGGGCGCGAGGAATTCCGTGACGAGCGTGCTGACATAGAGAAAGACAAGGACCACGAGCGATACGACGGCCAGGCGGTGGCGCCGGAAGCGCCACCAGACGAGGCGCCAGGGAGAGGCCGTGTAGAAACGCTGCTGTTTCGCCGTGATCGCAGAGTCGACTTCGTCCGGGTCGAAGGGTGCAGGATCGACCCAATGCTCGAACACGCCCTCGCGGTCGCGGGCTCGGAGGCCGGTCATCGAGCCTGGCCCCCTCCGAAACGGATACGCGGATCGAGCCATGCGAGCAAGATGTCCGAAACCAGCACGCCCAGGACGACCAGCAGCGCCTCGAGCATCAAGAACGAGCCCGCGAGGTACATGTCTTGAGTTTGTAGCGCCCGCACCAGGACAGGGCCGGTCGTCGGCAGCGAAAGGACCACCGACACCAGCGCCGAGCCCGAGATGAATTCGGGCAAAAGATTGCCGATGTCGGCGATGAACGGGTTCAACGCCATCCGCAGCGGGTACTTGATCAAGGTACGACCGGGCGGGCACCCCTTCGCGCGAGCCGTGACGACGTATGGCTTCTGCAGTTCGTCCAACAAATTGGCGCGAAGGCGTCGGATCATCGCTGCGGTTCCGGAGGTGCCGATGATCACCACGGGGATCCAGAGATGCTCCAGCACCGAGAGGAATTTTGCGAAACTCATCGGCTGGTCGAGATATTGCGGATCCACCAACCCGCCGATCGACGTGCCGAACCAAACGTTCGCGAAGTAGAGGAGAACGAGTGCCAGCACAAAATTCGGTGTGGCGAGGCCGATGAAGCCCAGGAAGGTGAGCCCGTGGTCACCCCAGCTGTATTGATGAGTGGCACTGTACACGGCGATCGGGAACGCGATCACCCAGGTGAAAAGTACGGTCGCGCACGACACGACCAATGTAAGAAAAATTCGATCGCCGATCACCTCGCTCACGGGCCTGTCGTACTCGAACGACCAGCCCAGATCGCCGCGCAAAAGACCCCATAGCCAGCTCAGATATTGTATCCAGAGGGGTTGGTCGAGACCGTAAAGTTGCCGTAGATGTTCAATCTTTTCTTGCTGCAGTGTCTCGCCTTGAGCCTGCATCTCGGCGATTTGCGCCGAAAGGAAATCACCCGGTGGTAGCTGGATGATCACGAACGTGATCACGCTGATTGCGAGCAAGGTCGGCACCATCACGAGAAGACGATGGGCGACGTAACGGAGCACGGCGGCGGGCCTCCCGGCTGACCGCGGCGATCTTAGCGACGAGACGGCGTCCGGGAAGCCGTTGCCGACCCACGCGGCCGGCCCCGACGGAATCCCCGAAGCGGGCAGCCCCCGGCAGGTTCCTCTCCCCCTTTGCGGACCGCTCCGACCGCTCGACTAAGCCACGGGTAGGGTGCCTCGATCCGGAAGCTGGCCGGATCCCGGGTTCGCACTCGCGAACTCGGTCTTCGGCCTCGCTCGACCGCATCTGCGGGCTCGACCGCTTCTCCCACCGACCCCGAGGAGTGCGCTGCACGGCCGAGCCCGCGCCCATCCGGCCGCGGCGCCTTTTTTCACCCTTTTTCAACCCTTTCGCTTCAAAGCTCGTTTCCGTGTCGTGCTTTGGAGCGGAAAAGGGAAACCTGGCATCTCGCGCGCCGGCGAACTCGAAAGTGGGGCCCGGTCTCACGGCGATCTCCTCCGCCGTCGGTCGCCGTGCGTTCGAAGGGGCCGCGACCGTTCGTGGAAGGCGGGCTTGATCGGTTCGCCCGCCTACCCACATCGAAACCCGGTGGGCGCCTCCTGGGCCCGCCGCTCGGAAGGGGCGCGCCGTGCCGTCCTCGTGAGGCGCGTGCGCGCCCAGTCGCTCGACAGAGGACGATGAGCATGCGCAATCTCGATCTTTCCCCCCTGTTCCGGTCGACGATCGGGTTCGAGCGGCTCGACAAGCTGTTCGAAGCGGCGTTACGGGAAGCCCAGCGCGACACCTCCTATCCGCCTTACAATATCGTGAAGCAGGGCCCCGATCGGTACCGGATCACGATGGCGGTCGCCGGCTTCGGTGAAGAGGACCTCGAAATCACGGTCCACGACAACCTTTTGACCGTGAAGGGGCAGATCCGCGAGCCCGAAAAGGACGTCGAATACCTGCATCGGGGCATCGCTCAACGCGCCTTCGAGCACCGGTTCCAGCTCGCGGACCATGTTCGTGTGGTCGGCGCCACGCTCAAGAAAGGGCTTTTGGACATCCGACTGGAGCGGGTCGTCCCGGAGGCGATGCGGCCACGCAAGATCCCGATCACCGGCGATGCCGCCGAGACGAGCTGAGGTGATGGCTCGAACGAGCGGCGTTTCCCTATCCGGCGGCTTCGAGCTTTCGGCCGCGGCCGGGTCGGAGGCCGAGCTTCCGATCGTCGGGGTCTCGGCCTGCCTCAAGCAGGGCGAGCATGAGCCTTACCATTCGGTCATGGACCGCTACGTCGAGGCGGTACGCCTCGGGGCGGGGGCGCTGCCGGTCATCGTCCCGGCACTCGGTGCCGAGCGAGGCCTCGATGCGCTCCTGGACCGGCTCGACGGGATCCTGTTCACGGGCAGCCCGTCGAACATTTGCCCGAGCCTGTACGGTGGTCCGCCACCGCGCCCGGGCAACCTCGCCGATCCGCGCCGCGACGCCACGACGATTCCTTTGATGCGTCGGGCGATCGCGGCGGGAGTGCCGTTGCTGGCGATCTGCCGCGGCATCCAAGAGCTCAACGTGGCCCTCGGGGGCACGCTCCACCAGCATCTCCACGAAGTTCCGGGCCGGGCCGATCATCGATCCGACAAGAGCAAACCTTGGCGCGAACGTTACCAGCCCCGTCACCTCGTCCGGCTGCGCTCGGGCGGCTTGCTCCAACGGCTGCTCGACGGTGCCGAGACCATAATGGTCAATTCGTTGCACGGTCAGGGCATCGATCGACTCGCGCCGCGCCTTTTCGTCGAAGCGATCGCCGAGGACGGCACGATCGAGGCGGTGCGGGTCGAAGGGGCCCCCGCCTTCGCCGTCGGCGTACAGTGGCACCCGGAATGGCAGGTGCTCGATAATTTCGTCTCCCGCCGCCTGTTCGCTGCTTTCGGCGAGGCGGTGCACGAACGGCGACGGACGCGCGCCCACTCGCGCTGAGTGGCGCCGACGACCGGATTTTTCTCTCGCTCTGGACGCGCGCTTCGCCTATACTCTCTTCGGAAGTCAGAGCCCGTAGGGAATCGAGACGTCTCCACCGCCTCCCTGCTTCGAACGTCGGCGTGATGGCCTGCTGCGGTCCGGTGTGCGAGTTGCTCGCTTCGCCCATCCTCGGGGCACGTCTAGACCACGGTATCAGGGAAATGGTGGCTCAAACGGATCCGATCGATTCGTTCCGGGCTGCTCGGCCTCCAATGTCTTCAACGTGCCCTGGACCCAGTCGATGTCACGCAAGCTCTTCGTCGCCAACTTCCCTTTCACCACCACGGTCGACCAACTGACCAACCTTTTCAGCGCCCACGGCGAGGTCGTCTACGCCAAGATCGCGACCGATCGGGAGACCGGTAAGTCGCGTGGATTCGGCTTCATCGAGATGGGCACGCCCGAGCAAGCCGAAGCTGCGATCCGCGAGCTCGACGGTTACCAGATGAGCGGCCGGAGCATCGCGGTGCGTTTGGCGGAGGAGCGTGGCGCGCCCGCGGGCGGCGCTCGCGGGCCGCGGGGACCGCGGCCGGGCAGCCCGGGCGGCGGTTATGGCGGCCCTCGCGGCGGCTACGGTGATCGCGGCGGTCCGGGTGCTGGCTACGGCAACCCGCGTGGGCCGCGCGGACCCCGCACCAGCGGTGGCGGCTACGGCAGCTCGCGTGGTGGCGATTACTGATCCCACTTGGATTAATCTGTCGGAGGGCGGCCCTTGGGCCG
>Ga0308408_1000146_pt1 | contig 43236 bp, 41 predicted proteins | sample HotsprSampleMSe3_FD_203466 | JGI IMG/M metagenome (GOLD analysis project Ga0308408, IMG submission 203466) | Hot spring phototrophic mat microbial communities from Mushroom Spring, Yellowstone National Park, Wyoming, United States - 20060912_MSe3 ... | reverse complement strand
TCCTCCCCACTTTCGAGTCAGCCAAGATGGTTGCCAAGGCAGGGAGGAAGTTTGGTAGCAAGACAGCAAGGGCGATGCTCACCTGGGCGCACTACCGGTTCAAGCAGTTCCTGAAGTTTCAAGCCAAGAAGAAAAACGTGGTCGTCGTGGAAGTATCGGAAGCGTACACCAGCAAAACCTGTACCAAGTGCGGGCACATCCACACCAAGTTGGGTGGCGCAAAGGTGTTTAGATGCCCAAAGTGCAACCATAGGCTACCACGAGATTGGCAAGGCGCTCTGGGTGTTATGCTCAGGGCTTTGCGGGATACCGCCTTTCTGTTTGGACTCCGTCCGAGTAGCGCGGTCGCGTCAGCGTCGCGTAGTGACAACGGAAACGGACAGAATGCTATCGCTTCACCGCTGAGCAGTAATGCTCAGCAGTGTTCAGCGTAAATGTATCAGCTGCTCCTGAGGGATCCCCTTAGACAGGGGGCCGCTTCCCGTCTGTCAGTTGAGGATGATGCGCAAGCCACTGCCGGAGGGCTGCACCGGCTCGGAGTTGGGCAGAATCCGCAGGCCGCTGCCGGAAGGCTGGATCACAGGGTTGTCAGTATTGACGAAGAAGGTGTTGGAGCGGCCATCCCGCTCGTAGACCACCACGTCGTTGGGGTTGAACTGGGAACGGCAGATGATGGGAGAGTTGTCGGCAGCGGTGGCGGCGCTGCAGCGGTAGCCAGGGGCAGAGACCACTTGGCCCTCTGCATCGAGGGAAAAAGGAACTCCCCCAGGCGGGATCGGAGCCAAGAGCGGCTGGTCGGGGTTGAGGATGACCGAGCCACCGGTGCTGGGTTCGACCAGGATCCCGCGCCCGTCGATGACGATCCGCTGGGCTTGTGCAGGGACGACCGCCCCCAAGAGCAGAGCCAGGCTCAGGCTGAGTTGGAGGGGAATAGACAGCTTCATCGGATATCTCCTTTGGCCCAGGGCCATCCCACTTTTTGGGATCCATCGGCCATCCCCGATGGGATCCTGACTTGATCTTGGCCCAGGCAGAGGGAGCACCCCAGGGCGGAAGCCGTCACCTCGGTTGCCAGGATGGGCACTTTGGCCTCGGCTCGACTACCCCAGCCCCAAGCGGCCCAGCGCCAGCCCCACCACCAGCATGCCCAACACCAGAAAAGGCTGAGCGCTGGCCTGGTATTTGACGTCGTTGTTGAGGGGATCCCGCAGCAGGTACATGTCTTGGAAGGTGATCTGCGGGATAATCAGCAGCACCAAAATTGCGGCGTAGAGCTTTAGGCCAGCTCCCAGCAAAAACGAGGCCATGCCGAACTGAAACAGGTCGATCATCAGCGCCGCGATCCAGGCCGCCCCCATCGCCCCAAACATCACCGGCAAGGAGGCGAGGCCAAATTGTCTATCCCCCTCCATGCTTTTGAAATCGTTGACCACGGCGATCCCCAGGCCGGCCAAGCTGTAGATCAGGGTCAGAATGCAGATTGTCCAGTTCAGCTCGCCAAAGAGGGCATGTCCCGTCCACCAGGGCAGGGCGATGTAGCTGGCCCCCAGGGCGTAGTTCCCCAGCCAGCCGTTGCGCTTTAGTTTCAGGGGCGGCGCCGAGTAGATGTAGGCAATTAGGGCTCCCGCCAGGGCAATGCAGGTGATCACCGGAAAGTCGTGGCCGGTGTACCAATCCAGGGCATAGGCCAACGCCAGCCCCAGGATCAGCAGCACCCAGATTTGGATGACCACCCGCCGCAGGGAGATGGCCCCGGAAGGGATGGGGCGATAGGGCTCGTTGATGGCGTCGATGTCGCGGTCGTAGTATTCGTTCAGGGTCTGGGTGTAGCCCGTCATCAAGGGGCCGGCCAGGATCATGCCCACCAAGATGAGGGCCACGTTTTCCCAAGTCCAGGTGAAGTGGCCGGAGGAGGCCGCTCCCGGAATCAGGCCCCACACCAGCGGGATCCAGGTCACGGGCTTCATCAGTTGCAGGTGGACTTGCCAAACGGAGCGAGACTCCACCTCTGCCCCTTTCATGCCCAAGAGTTGGCGGACACGCCGGGCGGCGGATCCCTTGTCGGCTTCAGGAGCCGGGGCGGTTTCTGCGCCAGGACCCACAGCAGGGGCCATTTCGTCTGCCGTCGGCGCCCAAGATGGCTCTTGAGAGGTGCTTTCGCTCATGGTGGGGTGCGCAATCAAACTTCAACAACGGGGATACCCACCCCCATTCTGAGGCATCTTCCCACATTCCTCAAAACTTTCCTCTACACAATCTGCGCTGCCACGAATAGGGAGTGGTGCTGGGCCGGGATCCGCTCTTTCTCGGCTGCCGGGATCACCAGGGGGGGCTGTCGGGTATAGTTGACGGGATCCCGGAACCAAGGTCGGCTGTAAGTGTTGTAGAGGAGGGGCCGGGGAGCAGCAGAACGATTGGCCCGGCCCAGGTGAATCAAGCGGTAGTCGAACAGCAGGCAGGATCCCTTGGCCAGCGGCGGATCGACAAAGGGCATCTGCCGGGCCAGCTCGGTGTAGTGGGCCTCGAAAACAGCGTGGCTGCCAGGCCAGAGGCGGGTCATGCCGTTCTCTTCGTTGACCTCCACCAGCGGGATAAGCAAATTCAGGGCATAGCAGGGGACGATGGCATCTAGAATTGCGTCGCCGAAGAGGTGGGAGAGATCCCGGTGAACCTGTTGGTCGGCGGATCCCGGCAGAGAAACTACCACCCCCAGCCCGCTCAGGATCAGGCTTGATCCCAAGATTCGCTGCAAGATAGGCAGGATTAAGGGATGGGCATAGAGCAGGGGATCGTTAAAGGGCCCCTCCAGGCGCACCGTCACCATCACTCGTCGATTGCCCACCAACAGGGCGTCGGGGTGGTTTTCGTGGGTGCAGTAGCGGCTGTAGGTGGTCAGAAAGCTACTGTGTAGCTTGTCGATGAGCGCCGTGGGGAAGATCTCCGGCAGCACCAGGTAGCCCTCGGTGGAAAACAGGTGAAACGCCTGCTCTACGGTCTCTGGATCCGGCTGCCGGCGCTCCCGCTCGGCATGGCTAAAGTGCACCTGGGCTAACACGAGCCTTTACTCCTTCTGCAAGCTGGCCACTGCCATGAGCATGCCCCGCGCTTTGTTCAGGCATTCTTGGTACTCCCGCTCCGGATCCGAGTCGGCCACGATGCCCGCCCCGGCTTGGATGCTCACCTGGTCCCCCTGAACCAGCAGGGTGCGGATGGTGATGGCGGTGTTCAGTTGGCCGGCAAAGTCGTAGTAGCCATAGGCGCCGGCGTAGGGGCCGCGGCGACACCCTTCCAGCTCGTGGATAATCTGCATGGCGCGGATCTTGGGAGCGCCAGTAACCGTGCCGGCAGGAAAGGTGGCCCGCAGCAGATCCCAGGCGCTGTAGCGGGGATCCAACTGCCCCACCACATTGCTGACGATGTGCATCACGTGGCTGTAGCGCTCGATCTGCATCAGGTCGTCCACCTGCACGGATCCCAGGCGGCAGACCCGCCCCAGGTCGTTGCGGGCCAAGTCCACCAGCATCACATGCTCTGCCCGCTCCTTGGGATCCGCCAACAGCTCCTGCTCCAACTGGCGGTCTTGGGCGGGGGTGGCGCCGCGGGGGCGGGTGCCGGCGATGGGACGCACGGTGGCGATGCGCTCTTCCCCTATCCGAGTGAGCTTGACCATCACTTCTGGGCTGGAGCCGACAAGGCAGAGATCGCCAAACTGGAAAAACGCCATGTAGGGGGAGGGGTTAATCAGCCGCAGGGAGCGGTAGAGCCGGAAAGGATCTCCAGCAAAAGGGGTGGTGAAGCGCTGCGAGAGCACCACCTGAAAGATCTCGCCAGCCCGGATGTAGGCTTTGGCCTGCTCCACCGCCTGGCAGTAGGCGGCGCGGCTGAGGGTGCTGGGGGGAATGGCATCGGGCAGTTGCGGCTTCCAGTCGAGGCTGAGGTGGGCAAGAGAAAGGGGGGCGCTGAGCTGTTGCACCAACTGTTCCACCCGCCGGCAGGCTTGGGCGTAGGCCTGCTCCGCCGGCTGCTGGCGTGTGTCGGCAAAGGCCACCACCCAGATCTTGCGCTTGACCTGGTCGAAGATCAGGATGCTGTCCACCTGCATGAGGATAGCGTCGGGGGGATCCCCCGGCTGCAGGGGGTGAATGGGCACCTTGGGCTCGATCCAGCGAATCAGCTCATAGCCCCAGTAGCCAAAGAGCCCGCCGATGCTGCTGGGCAACTCCGGCAGGTGCACCGGCTCATAGGGCTGCAGGCAGCGGGCCAAAACGGCAAAGGGATCCCCTTGGTGCTGCTCTCGATGCCCATCGCGGTGGATCTGCAAGGCCTGATCCCCGCGCACCTGCAAAACCCACAAAGGGTCGCAGCCGAGGAAGCTGTAGCGGGCCACCTGTTCCCCTCCCTCCACCGATTCCAGCAGAAAGTTGTAGGGCCGCCCGGCACAGACCCGGTACCAGGCAGAGACAGGCGTTTCCAAGTCCGCCACCCATTCTTGGTAGACCGGGATGAAATTGCCCTGTTGGCTGAGGGCGAGGAACTCCTTCAGAGAAGGGGAGATCATGGCCTGCACCTTCGCTTGCCCCTCTGACTTTACCTTAAGGGGGGAGCTCCAACAGCACCGCCACCGATTAAGCTGAGGGGGGCCTTTCTCTGAGCAACCTTGCCATGCACACCCCATCGCAGATCCTTCGCGAGCGCCTGCGCTTTCAAGGCCACAAGTACACCTTTGTCAGCCAGCGCTTGCGCTTTCCCAACGGCACCGAAGGGGAGCGGGAGTACCTCCTCCACCCCGGCGGCGTGGTGGCCGTGCCGGTCACTGCCGAAGGCAAGTTCGTCTGCATTCGCCAATATCGCTTTGCCGTCGCCGCCTACCTCTACGAGTTTCCCGCCGGTACCGTCGAGCCAGGGGAACATCCTGATGAAACCATTCGCCGCGAGCTGGAAGAAGAAACCGGCCTGCGCGCCCACCGCTGGGATCCCCTCGGCCAATTTTATCTGTGCCCCGGCTATTCCAGCGAGATCATGTACGCCTACCTGGCGCGGGATCTGGAAGTGCTGGATGCTCCACCGGCCAAGGATGAAGATGAAGACATTGCGGTGGTGGAGCTTTCGCCTGCCGAACTGACAGAAATGGCCCGTTTTGGCCTGGATTTCGACAGCAAATCCATCACCTGCTTTTGGCGGGCCCAGTTGTTTTTGGCAGCGGAAAATGCGGCCTTTGCGAGCAGGAACAAGCCCTAGGCATGGCCATCCTGCGCCTTGCCCAGCCCCCCTCTCCCCCTGGGAGAAGGGAGCGGGGGATCCCTGCCGCCAACAGGCTTAACCTCTACAGCAAAGTGGCGGCATAGTGGGCAGCCCCTATCAAGCCCACCTGGGCGTTCACCACCACCTGCACTGACAGTTGCTCCAGCAGAGTGCGCATCCGTCCCTTATCCAAAAAGGAGGGCAAAAACTCTCCCTCCCGCAACAGGCGCAGGAGCTTGGGCGCGATCCCGCCGGCGATGAACAGGCCCCCACGGGGCAGCAGGTGCAGGGCAAAATTGCCGACAGCGGCCCCATACAAGCTGGTAAACAGCCGCAAACACTCCACCGCCAAGGGATCCCGTCCCTCCAGGGCGGCATTGGCAATTTGGGCGGCTGGGTCGACGGGGCTGGCTCCCCTTTCCCAGGCGGCAATTTGGGCCAGCAACTGCTCCTCTCCCTGGCCCCAGCGGCTATCCCGCAGAAATTGATAGATGGCCACGATCCCCTGCCCCGAGACCACCCGCTCGGTGGAGACGCGCCCATGTCGTTGTTGCAGATACCGCAGCAGCTCCCATTCCAAAGGGGTCCGTGGAGAAAAATCCACATGCCCCCCCTCGCTGGCATGAACCTGGTAGCCGCCTTCTCCCCAGGTGAGGTAGGCCTGCCCCAGCCCTGTGCCCGCCCCGATGACGCCGATGGGCGCCTGGGGCTGCCGCTCTCCTGTCTGCAGCGTTTCCAGATCCTGATCTCGCAGGGCCAGCACCCCATAGCCTACGGCGCTGAAGTCGTTGATCAACGCTAGGCGGGGGATCCCCAGCTCCGCCGCCAACTGGCTTGAGTGCAGGCTCCAGGGCAGGTTGGTGATTTTGGCCCTCTGTCCCCCGGCTCCTGGACTGCTTTTTTCTTCCACTACGGGGCCGGCCACAGCAAAGCAGGCGGCAACCGGTTGGGGATCTCGCCCCAGCTCCTGCCGTGCCTGGGCCAGAAACTCCAGCACCACCGGGGTGAGGTTGGGATAGCTCTGGCTGGCGTAGCGGCAGTGGTAGAGGCTGTGATCGGGATCTTGGGCATTGAAGAGGCTGAGGCTGGTCTTGGTGCCCCCGATATCTCCCGCCAACAGCAACTCCATAGTGTTTTCCGGGCAGCGCGTTATTCTCACCCTGACATTTTCGGCAGTACCCTGGCAACGCCGGCCCCTCTCGGCCGGGGCGGGAAAGGGCAGGGAAGATGCTATGTTAACTGATGTAAAAGTTTCTAAGATTGCGTTTTGTTTCCTACCTCTTGTTCGCCGCCTCTCCAAGAAGAGCCTTCCCTGGCCTCCCAGGGCCCAGTCGGACGGGAGATTCCCCGTTCTTCTCTGCGAAGGCGGTTTCCCTCTCACCACGCCATCGGGGGAGCGGCGGCTGTGCTGGTGTGCCTACCCGTTTTTGTGGCAGCGCCCCTGGTGCGCTATAGCCCTTGGCTGAGCTTGGCGATGACTCTAGGCTGGCTGGGCCTTAGCTGGCGGCTCTACTCGCGGCCCCGCACCCGCATCTGGGGGGATCTGCTCTACGGCTTCACGCTGACTTGGCTGGCAGGATCCTTCTACTGGGGCTGGCTGCGCTGGGAGCCCCTCTGGCACATGCCGGTGGAAGCTCTGGGGATCCCGATGGTCTGGTGGGGGGCACGGCAACGCTTTGCCCGCATCGGCACCTGGTTCTATCTCGGCTCCTTGTGGGGCACAGCGGTTACAGATCTTTACATTTACTCGGTGGGGCTGTTGCCGGAGTGGCGGCAGGCGATGCGGTTTGACCGGCTGGATCAGGCAACCGTCCCGTTTATGGCTGCGCTCGACAAAATGGCCGCCCCTTGGGGGGTAGCTTGGGGCATCGGCTTAAGCCTTCTGCTCCTTGGGGTTGGCCTGTGGGTCATTCAGGGATCCCGTCGCTTGCACCACTGGGCCTTTGCCGGAGCAGTGCTGAATACCCTGTTGGTGGATGGGCTCTTTCTGTGGGGGGCGGCCTTGCTTCGCTGAGCCAACCACCTCTGCGGTGCTGACCCAGAAAATGGCGGCGCAAGGGACAACATTGAGGCCTGCAGAGGAGCCTGCCTACCGTTGTTTGGAGTTTCTACGTAGCGCTTTGTTGTGGCCAGGTAGCCGCGAAGGATCTCTTCCTCCCCAGGGAAGGTAGCTGACTTCTCCGGTGGGAGCAGTCCTCCAGCCTAGGAAAGAGTTCTCTGGCTTACCCCTGGGCGAAAGCCAGCTATAGGGGCGGGGAGAGCGTCAAGGTCAGTCGGGTGTCGGTACGCCTGTTCGGCAGGAGGCAGCTCCGGCAGCGGTGCCGGCTGGGGGAAAAAGTCGATGACCTCCCAGCTCTTGGCATCGGGAGAGGAATGGGCCAGTAGCCACCGTTCGGGCAGGGTTTTGGGCTGCGCTCCCCCAGGGGAAGGGGAACTTTGCGCCTTCTGGTGGGCCAGGGTGAGCTGGAAGGGATCCCCCTTGCGGCGGTAGGGGCGGCGGGATCCCGGTGGCTTGACAATTACGGTATAGGTGCCGCTGAGGTGGTGGCCTTCCAGTTTCTCTCCTGAGGCCAACAGCAGGGGTTCACGGCGATCCTGACGAATTTGGACATCCTGCACTTCCAAACGGCCTGCTAAGCGGTCGCTGCCCACCAGCGAGGCAACCGGCTCAGCCGGGTGGGAGATCTGGTAGGCCAGAGCCTGCTGCACAACCGACTTGGGAGGTCGGGGGCCACAGCCCCCCAGTAACCCCAACAGCCCAATGGCCAGGAGGCTCATCAGGCAACGCAGGCTATTGCGCAGGGCCTGCCCCCTATGGCGCCGGCTTCTCTCCGGTTTTGCCATGGCCTCCTCCCTAAGCAATCTCTGTTGGCATCGTGGCCAAGCCCCTCAGACGACTGCCACGGTGGGGTGCTGCTTCAAGTACTCGGTATTGACTCCCGACTCGCGGGTGAGAGCTACCAGGCCGGTGCGGGCAATCTCCCGAATGCCGAAGCTGGTTAACATCTTGATGATGGCCACCATTTTGCCCGGATCCCCTGTCACTTCCAAAGTTAAAGACTCTTCCGCCACATCCACAATCCGGGCACGGAACATCTGCGCCACGTCCATGATGGCCGAGCGAGTTTCGATGCTGGCGTTGACCTTGACGAGCATCAGCTCCCGTTCTACACAGGGGACATGGGTAATGTCGGTTACTTTCAGCACGTCGATCAGCTTGTAGAGCTGCTTGGTCATCTGCTCCACATCGTGCTCATCCCCCTGCACCACCATGGTGATGCGGGAGATGCCAGGCCGCTCGGTGGGGCCAACGGTGAGGCTGTCGATGTTGAAGCCCCGGCGGGCAAACATGCCGGCGATGCGGGTTAAGACCCCGGGCTGATCCTGCACAAGAGCGCTGAGGGTGTGTTTCACGGCAGCCACAGAAGGAGGTGGGAAAAATCCAACTGCAGATCAGGGGAATTGAGATGGCGATAAGCAAATTTTACGCCAGTTTCGCGGCAATGTTCTGAGGGGATCCCTTCGACCTCGCTAGCCAAAGGCTCCGGGATCTCCGTCCAAATCCTGGAGCTGCCGCAAAGATCGATGCGCCTGTTCCTGCAAAACTAGGTTGTGGTGTTGGCGGCTGACCTGCAAAGCGGCTTGCCAACTGGAAATAGCCGTTGCCCTATCTCCCATATTTCCGTAAGCCAGCCCCCGACCGTACAAGCCGTACTCGTCGGTGGGATCCCCGAGGTTGCCGTCGGCTTCCAAGCGAAAGGCCTGGTCGTAATCGTCGAGGGCAGCTTTGATCTCCCCCAGCTCGTAGAGAAGATTGCCCCTGATGTAGAGAACGTGGGGTTGGCAGGGTTCTGCCTCGAGGCTGCGGCTGAGGTCGGCAATGGCCTCGTCATAGCAATCGGCCCAAGCATAGGCAACGCCCCGCCCATAGTGGTGGGCCGGACAGGGATCCCAGCGGATGGCCTGGGACCAATCGGCCACAGCCGCCTCCCATTCTCCCAGGTAGCCGTACACCGTAGCGCGGCAGGCATAGGCAGGCGCCGAGGTGGGATCCCGACAAATGGCCTCGTCCAGGTGAGCTAGAGCTGAAGGCAGGGATCCCTGTTGCCTGAGCAGGTTGGCCAAGCGGAGGTGGTGGGGGGCGCTGGGATGCCGGCGTACTACCTCGGCAAGCTCGGCTATTGCCCCCTGCAAATCCCCCTGCAACTGAAGAAGGAGGCCGCGGTAGAGATAGGACTCTGGCCGGCGCGGGGCCAACCGGGTGGCTTGGTCGAAGTCCGCCAGCGCCTGGGGAAGTTGGCCGAGTTCGAGGTAAACCTGGCCGCGCAGAAGGTGGGCGTTGGTCAGACAGGGATCCTGCTGCAGCGCCAGGTTGAGCTGCTCGACAGCCCCTATCAGATCCCGGTTCAGCCACCGTTCGCGACCCCGGTTGTAAGCCAAGATGGCGGGGCGGGTGAAGGCTGAAATGGCTGCCGCACTGGCCAGACCCATCACTGCCGAGAGGCGATCCTGCCGCCAACTGGCCAAGCCCCCCAACAGCAGGGCAGCCGCGAGCAACAGGCGCAAACCGGCCGAGTCGTGGGCTTTGAGCATGGCATCAACCCGGAGCTGGTTTCTCTGATTCTGCCTGATTGGGCAGCGAGAAACACCCATCCGCACGAATTTGGGGAGTCTCTCTTGTTCAGGCTGGATCCGCATAGGAAGGGGATCCCTGCTGTTCCCCTTCCTTCTCCCTTTTGGGTGGAACGGACATTCTAGGCCCAGAGCATCAGCCGCAGCTCATAGGGATCGTGCATGTCAGGATGAAAGGGCAGCAGGCGGATGGCCAGCCCCTGCAAGCCGCTGGCCTCGTAGCGAATCTGGCCGGAGAAGATGGCCCGATCCTCCACCGTCTCCACGTAGCGCAGGGGGGTTGCTTGGCCGTTCCGGATCTGGCCGTTGTCGTCCACCGGCCCCTGGTAGGCCTGGACGATGACATCCTGGGGTTGCAGGGATCCCAGCCGCACCTCAACGGTCACCGTGAGGGGATCGCGGGCCATCACCACTTGGTCGTTTTGCGCCGAGGGGAGGCCGGCGGCGGAAGCTTTCTTGGGGGGTTCGACCTGGACATTGACAACCCGAATGTTGTACCAGTTCTCCTGCAGATGGCTGCGCCAGCGGGTAAACTGGCGAGCCGACTCGAAGTTATCGCGGCGCATGCGGTCGAAGTAGTTGCTGAGGGGAATGTAGGCCCGCTCGGCATACTCCAGTACCATGCGCTGGGTGCTAAAGCGGGGGCAGTTGAGCTGAATGGCCTGCTTCATGCGCCGAATCCAGGCGTGGGGCAGGCCATCGCTACCGCGCTGGTAAAACAGAGGGGCAACCTCCTGTTCCAGCAGGTCGTAGAGGGCGTTGGACTCCACCTCGTCTTGGTAGGCGCGATCCTCGTATTCCTCGCCGCGGCCAATGGGCCAGCCAGTCTGGTAGTAATCTGCCTCATCCCACCAGCCGTCCAAGATGCTCAGGTGCAGTCCGCCGTTAGCCGCTGCCTTCATGCCGCTAGTACCGCTGGCCTCGCGGGGGCGCAGGGGGGTGTTCAGCCACACGTCCACCCCGGCCACCATTAAGCTAGCGATGTACATGTCATAGTCTTCGATAAACACCAGCCGCTGGCGGAACTCTGGCTGGCGCGACACTTGCACAATTTGCCGGATCAGCTCCTTGCCGGGGTTGTCGCGGGGGTGGGCTTTGCCGGCAAAGATAAACTGCATCGGGTAGCGGGGATGGTTGAGCAAGGCTTTGAGCCGTTCCAGGTTGTGAAACAAGAGGGTGGCCCGCTTGTAGGTGGCAAAGCGGCGGGCAAAGCCAATGGTGAGCACTTCCGGGTTGAGGGCTTCAGAGGCCCACTGAATTTCCACCGCTGAGGCCGCCCGCTTTTGCAGTTGCTCCACCAGGCGCTCGCGAACGAAGTTGATCAGGCGCGAGCGGCTGCGCTCGTGGGCCCGCCACAGCTCCCCATCCGGGATCCGATCCACTTTCTGCCACAGGGGATCCGAGGGGGGAGCCTCCGCCCAATCCGGCCCCAGGTAGCGGTCGTAGAGAGCTTGGTTTTCCTCCCCCACCCAGGTGCGGACATGCACGCCATTGGTGATGGAGGTAATCGGCACCTCCTCTTGCGGGATCCCAGGCCAGAGGGGGCCAAACATCTTGCGGGCGACCGCCCCATGGAGCTTGCTGACGCCGTTAACAAACGAGGCCATGTTGATGGCCAGCACCGCCATGCTGAAAGGGGACTGGAAGTCGCCTGGATTTTCTCGACCCAGGGCCAAAAAGTGCTCCCGACTTAGGCCCATCTGGCGGTAGTAGGAGCCCAGGTAGTAGTCGATTTTGTCTGGCGGGAACAGGTCGATCCCGGCAGGTACCGGCGTGTGGGTGGTAAACATCTGGCTGGACTTGGCCACCTGCCAGGCTTCTTCAAAGCTCAACCCCTGCTCCACCATCAACAGGCGGATGCGCTCCACCGCCAAAAAAGCCGAGTGCCCCTCGTTCATGTGGTAGACGGTGGGATGGATGCCGAGGGCGCGCAAAGCCCGCACGCCGCCGATCCCCAACATGATCTCCTGGTGGATGCGCACATCCTGGTCGCCGCCGTACAGCTCATCGGTGATGTCCTGGTCGTACTGGCTGTTGGGCTCGATGTTGGTGTCCAGCAGGTAGAGGGGCACCCGCCCCACCATCGCCTTCCAAATGCGGGCAAACACCTTGCGTTTGGGGTAGTCCACCTCGATGCGAATCTCGCGGCCCTCCGCATCTCTTTGCAGCTCCAGGGGCATATTGAAAAAATCGTTAACGGGATAGCGCTCCTGCTGCCAGCCGTCGGGGTTGAGGTACTGGCGAAAATACCCCTTCTGGTAGAGCAGGCCCACCCCCACCAGCGGCAGGCCCAGGTCGCTGGCCGCCTTGAGGTGATCCCCGGCCAAGACCCCCAGGCCTCCTGAGTAGAGGGGCAAACAATCTGCCAGACCAAACTCGGCTGAAAAATAGGCGTAGCACTCCCCTTCCACCGCTTGGGCCGAGCGATACTTGCGATACCAGGTGTCTTCCTGCAGGTAGCTCTGGAGCTGTTGGCTGGCCCGCTCCAGGTGGGCCAAAAAACCAGGATCCTCCGCCAGCTCGTCCAGCCGCTCCTGCCGAATCTGCCCCAACAAAGCCACCGGATTGTGGCCACAGGCATCCCACAGATCTGGATCCATGCGCCGAAACAGGCTGCGGGTTTCCACGTTCCAACTAAAATGCAGGTTATAGGCCAACAAGCGCAGACTTTCCAGAGCAGCCGGCAGGTAGGGAGTGACCTTGAACGTGCGTAACGGCTTCATAAGTATCCGGGACGAGCGTGAGTTGCCACTGTCAGGCTACCCCGGCCTTCACCGGGTCGCACGGCTTTTTATAGCTTTTTCCGACTTCGGGGAGGCGCGCCAATAGGCGCAAGAGACCTCTGCAGGGGATCGGGGAAAGCCGATGGGGAATCCAACAGTTGCGACAATTCAAGCCGGGCTTTGTCGAGGATGGATCTGACTGCGCCCTTGGCCGATACCATTGCTGCCATTGCCACGGCAGTGGTGCCCGAACAGGGCAGCATTGGCATTGTACGCCTCTCCGGTTCGCGGGCTTTGGCCATTGCCCAGGCTATCTTTACTCCCGCCCGCCGCAACGCAGTCTGGGAAAGCCATCGCCTCCTCTACGGCTGGATCCACGACGAGAAGGGCCGGCGGTTGGACGAGGCCCTGGCCGTCTGGATGCAGGCTCCCCGCTCCTACACCCGCGAGGACGTAGTGGAGCTGCACTGCCACGGCGGCATCATGGTGGTTCAGGCCACGCTGCAGCAGTGCCTGCGCCAGGGGGCACGGCTGGCGCAGCCGGGGGAGTTCAGCCTGCGCGCTTTCTTGAACGGCCGCATCGACCTCACCCAGGCCGAAAGCGTGGCCGATCTGGTGGCGGCCCGCTCCCCGCAGGCGGCCCAAATGGCCCTGGCGGGGCTGCAGGGCAAGTTGGGGCAGTCCATCCGCGCCCTGCGCCAGGAGCTGCTGGGTTTATTGGCCGAGATCGAAGCCCGCCTCGACTTTGAAGAGGATCTGCCCCCCCTGGACGTCCCCGCTTGGCAGGCCCGGCTGCAAGCCATCCAGGCCCAGATGCAGGCCCTGCTGGCCACCGCCGAGCGGGGGCAATTGCTGCGCACCGGGGTCAAGGTGGCCATCGTCGGGCGGCCCAATGTGGGCAAGTCCAGCCTGCTCAACGCCTGGTCAGGCCAGGATCGCGCCATCGTCACCGACCTGCCCGGCACCACCCGCGACGTGGTGGAATCCCAGTTGGTGGTCAGAGGGATGCCCGTCCAGCTCCTGGATACCGCCGGCATTCGCGCCACCGACGATCCGGTGGAACGGCTAGGGGTGGAGCGCTCCCAACGGCTGGCTCAAGCTGCCGATGTGCTGGTGCTGGTCATCGACGCCCAGGCCGGCTGGACGGATGCCGACGCCGCCATCTACGCGTCCATCCGCCACCGCCCCCTCATCCTGGTGATCAACAAAACCGACCTCGCCCCCGCCGACAAGATCCGCCTCCCGCCCGAGATCGCCTACCGCGTCCCCGCCGTCGCCGCCCAAGGCCAAGGGATCCCGGAGCTGGAAGAGGCCTTGGAGCAGCTTGTGACTCAGGGGCGGCCCCAGCCCAACCTGGAGGTGAGCCTCAACCAACGCCAGGCCGCCGCCCTCCGCCAGGCCCAAGCCAGCCTGGAACAAGTCGTTCAGGCTATGCAGGCGCAGCTCCCCCTCGATTTTTGGACCATCGACCTGCGCGGCGCCCTGCACGCCCTTGGCCAAATCACCGGCGAGGAGATCTCCGAAGCGGTGCTGGATCAGATCTTCAGCCGCTTCTGCATCGGCAAGTAAGCGCTTGCTAACTCATACTCATTCCGAGTTTGTGTTAGTATGGACTCAGTCGGGAATCAGCAGGCCCCAGAGCCGAGGCGGATCCCAGATAATGGAAACACAACTTAGGAGGTTGGCTATGGTTACCGCCGCAAAAACCCGTCTCTACCCCACCCAGATCGACTTGCCGGCGGAGGCCCGCGCGCAACTGGTGGAGCTGCTCAACCAGTCCTTGGCGGACACGCTGGATTTGAAAACTCAGGTGAAGCAGGCCCACTGGAACGTCAAAGGCATGAACTTCATCGCCCTGCACGAGATGTTCGACACCTTTGCCGGCACTCTGGAGAACTACGTGGACATGCTGGCGGAGCGGGTTACAGCTTTGGGGGGCATTGCCCGCGGCACGGCCCGCATCGTCGCCCAAACCTCAGCCTTGCCGGAGTACGACCTGACGGCTGAAGACGGCCGGGCTCACCTGCAGGCTTTGGCGGCCCGCTACGGCCAGTATGCCGCTTCGGTGCGCCGCAACATCGACCGCAGTACCGAACTGGGGGACGCCGATACCGCCGACCTGTTTACCGAGATCTCGCGCCAGATCGACAAAGATCTTTGGTTGATCGAGGCTCACCTGCAGGCGTAACGCTGGCAAGGCAAATCTGAAGAGGCAAGCGGGATAGGCAAAATGGGCGTCAACGCTCCCCTCCTGTACCTGGTGGCTTTGGCCGGTATCCTCAGCGTGGTGGGCTACTTCGTCCTGCGCGAGGTGCTGCGGATACGGGCCCAGGAAAGAGTCATCCGGCAGCTCCAGCCCCGCCTGAGCAAAGGCAAGGGATCCCCGCAGGAGCACTACGAGTTGGGCAGCGTCTATCTGCAAAAGCGCCTCTACGACCAGGCCATCGTCCAGCTTAAAAAAGCTCTAGAGGTGGCTGGGGAGAACATTCCCCCCGTCTGCAACGCCCTCGGCTTTGCCTACTTCAGCCAGGGGCAATACGACTTGGCCATCCGCTACTACAAAGACGCGGTGGCAGCGGATCCCGGCTATGTAACCGCTTGGAACAATCTGGCCCATGCCTACGAGAAGAAAAATCTCTACGGCCCTGGCCTCGAGGCCTACGAGACGGTGCTGCAACTGGATCCGAAGAATGCCATTGCCAAGCGCCGCGCCGAGTCCCTGCGCAAACGTTTGCGGCCCAGCCCCCGCGGCTGACCGTGTTTTATCTGGGTAGATGTCTGCGCAGATATGTATAAATACTTATGGCAGCTCGCCTATCGATTGGCGGTAGCTGCTCAATCCCGACTATTGGAGTTGCTTCTTTTCCCCTCACAAGAAAGGTGAAATCTTGAGAGGGAATGGAGGATTCGGTATCGTATTGCCTGGGCTGGTATTATGTCTTAAAAAACGAGAGGCCATTTCATGGATGCACAATCGGTGGCACCTGTGGTTCTGGTAATCCTGGATGGCTGGGGTTATCGCGAAGCCCCTGAGGGCAATGCGGTGCTGGTCGCCCGAACCCCTGTCGTGGACAGCCTATGGGCTACCTACCCCCATACCCTGCTGCAAGCTTCGGGGCGAGCCGTGGGCCTGCCGTCAGGGCAAATGGGCAACTCAGAAGTGGGCCACCTGACCCTGGGGGCGGGGCGGGTGGTGCCGCAGGAGTTGGTGCGTATCAGCGACGCCATCGAGACGGGATCCCTTTTTCACGAGCCCCTCTTGGTGGAGGTTTGTCATCGGCTCAAGGAGCAGGGGGGCCGTTTTCATTTCATTGGCCTCTGCTCTGAGGGGGGGGTTCACTCCCACATCGACCATCTCTACGGCTTGCTGAAGCTGGCAGCCCAGGCGGGGATCCCTGCCTATGTCCACGCCATCACCGATGGCCGCGATACCTTGCCCCGCGATGGAGCCAGGGTTCTGGCCGCTCTGGAAAAAGAGCTGCAATGGCTGGGCAGCGGCGTCATCGCCACCCTGAGCGGCCGCTACTACGCCATGGATCGGGATCGCCGTTGGGAGCGCACCCAGAAGGCCTACGAGATCCTGACGGAAGACGGCCCTGGCTGTGGCCGCAGCGCCGCCGAGGTGATGGAAGACTTTTACGCCCAGGATATTACCGACGAGTTTATTCCCCCCACTCGCTTGGCTCCGGGGGCGGTGCAGTCGGGAGATGCGGTCATCTTCTTCAATTTCCGCCCGGATCGCGCCCGCCAGCTTACCCAAGCTTTTGTCTGTCCCGACTTTTCCGGTTTTCAGCGCCGTCTGATTCCGGATCTCACCTTCATCACCATGACCCAGTACGATCCGACCTTGCCGGTGCAGGTGCTTTTTAAGCCGCAGAACCTGGATCACCTGCTGGGCCAAGTGGTGAGCGAGGCCGGCCTCAAGCAATTGCGCATTGCCGAGACGGAAAAGTACGCCCACGTCACCTACTTTTTTAACGGCGGCATTGAGCAGCCCTTTCCCGGCGAAGATCGCATCTTGGTGCAAAGCCCGCTGGTGGCCACCTACGACCAAATGCCGGAGATGTCAGCGGTGGAGGTGACCGACAAAGCCATCGAAGCTATCGCCCGCCGCGAATACAGCCTGGTGGTGCTCAACTACGCCAACCCCGACATGGTGGGCCACACCGGCAACTTCAAGGCCACGGTGCGGGCGCTGGAGACGGTGGATCGCTGCCTGGGCCGTCTGCTGGCGGCGGTGGTGGACGTGGGGGGAACCACCTTAATCGTGGCGGATCACGGCAATGCGGAGCTGATGTGGGACGAGCAGGGCAACCCTTGGACGGCCCACACCACCAACCCCGTGCCCTGCATCCTGGTGGAGGGGGAAAGGCGCAAGATCCCTGGTCGCGGTGGCGATGTCAAGCTGCGCTCTGGCGGCACCCTGGCCGATGTCGGCCCCACCCTGCTCGAGATCCTAGGCCTGCCTCAGCCCCCCGAGATGACAGGGCAATCTCTTCTGCAGCCGGCAGAATACACCATCCTGCAGCGCCAGCCCAGTCCAGTGGGGCGCTGAGACCGGGAATTGCTCACTCGGCCACGGGGATCCCTTCTTGGATCAGCCAAGCCCTCAACTCCTCCCAGGTTCGGTAGAGGGCCAAAACCTGCGAGCGCTCAGGGTGATAAGGAGCGCTCAGGCGCTCCAGTTGCAAAAAGCGAGCCTGGGGAGGGATCACCGCCACTTCTGGATCGGGGGGCGTAGCCCGCTGCAGGGAGCAGCTATAGCCACGGTAGATCAGCACCAAATCAGCTTCCCCCTCGCTTTCCACCTCCACCCGCAGCACCTCCTGGGGGTGGGCCTGGCTGTAGCGCTCCAGAGCCAGCGGCCAGGGCAGAGCACTCATGCCAGCTCCCCCCTGTCTGCGCCAGGCCGCAGCCGCCAGACAAAGTAGACGCTGTAGAGCAGGTAGGCCACCAAGCCCCAGGCCCCCACGCTCCCCAGCAGCTCCGGCGGCACATTGGGATGGAAAATTTCTCGAAACCCCAGCGGCGGCTCAAACCAAGCTCGACACTCTGCCGATAGGGAAGCCCGGAAGGCACAGGGCACAAAGGCCCCCGAAAAGAGGATCCCAATCCCCATGTAGCCAGTCAAGATCCAGCGCCAGAGCAAAAAAGCTCGCGCCGCCCCGCTTCTCGACTGCTCAAGGGCAGTGCTCCAATCCTGCCAGAACCACAGACCCATTGGGATCAACAGCCGCGCCATCGCCCCGCTCAAGAAACTGATGGGCAGACCGCCGATCATCAAATACACCGTCACCGCCAATAGGCTGGATACCCGCCAGTAGACGATCAAGAGCTGAATCAGAGGACGCAACCCCACCGCAAAGGCCCAAATTAGGAGAGCCAACGGCAGCACCACCGTCAGCGCTACAGCCAAGCTGTAGTCCACCCAGATCGCCTTGACCAGCCAACTCACTGGGATCATCCTCGCCCTTTCTTCTCACTGCCCCATAGTATATAGAGCAACAGAATCGGCGGGATCCACCTCAAAACAACAGGAGGTAACAGAAGATTGCAGCTTCTCAGCCACCCCAGGCAAAACTTTACATCCGCGGTCTTTCAGAAAGTTTTCCATTTTTGCCGTTGCCGATCCACGAAGGTGGTAAATTCTTAGAGGAACATCTCCGTCTGTCGAAGGGCTAGTCGTCTTTCGAGGCGATAGTTGCAAGGTTCCATCCCGCCCTGGCCTCGCCCAACTCGTTAAGTATTGTTACTTAGTCGTGTTATTTTGGGTTAAGGCCAGATCCTCAGAGGTGGTGACCTCATTCCCATGGCACGTTCTTCCCGACTCCTCTCCCACAGTCCTGCCCGTTGGAAGGCGACCCCGTGGAAGCCTAAGCCTTTGCCGCCCCTGGAGGAGGCGGCGCCTCCGCCACAGCAGGAGGCGGGTCTGGGCTGCCAGAGTGCGTTGCAGCCGTCGCTTGCCCCGGGCAAAGCGGATTTGCGGGAGAAGGCGACAACGGCTGGCAGGAGCTATGAAGCACTGCAGCTATGGTTGGTGCTGGTCACCTTGGGGGTGAGCCTGGCCATTGCGGTGGGGGTGGCTTTGGTTTACTCGCCGGCGGTGGCTGCCAATTATTTGCTGGGGGCAATCGTCGGCGTAGTCTATCTGCGCATGCTGGGCCGCGGCGTCGCGGAACTGGGCAAAAGTCGCAGCCGACTGGGGGTAACGCGTTTGGCTTTGTTTGTCGGGCTAATCGTCCTGGCCACCCAGGTGAAGTCTTTGCAGATTTTGCCCATTTTCTTGGGGTTCATGACCTACAAGGTCACCCTGCTGATTTATCTTGTTCAGACCTTGACCCGTTTATCTTCTTCTGCGTGATGCTCATGAACCTGTTCTTCTCCGCTCCTCCTCTGGTAGCAGAACTTGAGGTTGGTCATCACCTTTACTGGCACCTGGGCAAATTTACGGTTCACGGGCAAGTTTTGATTGCCAGTTGGATTGCCATCGCCCTGATCTTGACCGTGGTGCTGTTGGGGACTCGTCAACTGCAGCGGGAGCCCGCTGGTCTGCAAAACTTTATCGAGTACACCCTGGAGTTTGTCCAAAGCATTGCCCGTGCCCAGATTGGTGAGAAAAACTTCCGGCCCTGGGTGCCCTACGTTGGCACCTTGTTCCTGTTTATTTTTGTCTCCAACTGGATGGGCAATCTCTTCCCCTGGAAGTTGATTCCCCTGCCGGAAGGAGAGCTGGCCTCTCCCACCAACGACATCAACACCACCGCCGGCTTGGCGCTGCTCACCAGCGTCATGTATTTCGTGGCCGGTATCAGCAAGCGAGGGCTGTCTTACTTTAAGAAGTACATCGAGCCCACGCCAGTTCTGTTGCCCATCAACGTCCTGGAAGACTTCACCAAGCCCCTCTCCCTGAGTTTCCGTCTGTTCGGCAACATCTTGGCAGAAGAGCTGGTGATTGCGGTGTTGGTGTTGCTGGTGCCGTTGTTGATCCCGGTGCCGGTGATGATCCTATTTCTGTTTACGGGGGCCATTCAGGCTTTGATCTTCTCCACCCTCTCGGCCGCTTACATTGGAGAGGCGCTGGAAGGTCATGGGGGTGGGGATCACCACGATTGACCTGCGGAGGGAAGGTGGGGACTTCTACCCAGTTCAACGCCCCCTCTCCTTCAAAGGTCGTCGCAAGGGATCCCTTCTCTGGTAAGGTTTGTTGGGGCCGAGGGCTTGAGCCTGGAGGCCGCCGACAAAGAGGCGATCGGCTCGACTACTCCGGTCAGATCACCTCAAGCTCAAGACGCTGTTGCGTTCGTGTCAACATCTGTTTTGTAACGACAAGGAGCATCTTGCTATGGATCCGTTAACCTCTGCTGCTTCTGTGTTGTCTGCCGCTCTGGCAATTGGCCTGGGATCCCTGGGCCCGGGTCTGGGCCAGGGGAATGCTGCTGCCGCTGCCATGGAGGGGCTGGCCCGTCAGCCGGAAGCAGAAGACAAAATCCGCGGCAACCTGTTGGTTAGCCTGGCCTTCATGGAAGCCCTGACCATCTATGGCCTGGTGGTGGCGCTGGTGCTCTTGTTCGCCAACCCCTTCGCCTGATGTCTCTGGGGGCGGCCCGGATCAATAGCTCTGTTGCGCCGGTTCGCCCCCTGCCTTGTTCGATGTTGGATCCCGTTTCTGTTGGTGCGGCCCCATGATCTGTCCAACCCTGTTGGCCGTTGAAGCTGCCGAGAAAAATGGCCTCTTCGATCTCGACGCCACCTTGCCCATCATTGCCGTCCAATTTCTGTTGCTGGTGGCCGTGCTCAACTCCCTCTTCTACGAGCCGGTTACTCGGGTTATCGACAGCCGCAACGACTACATCCGCACCACCCAGGCGGAGGCCCAGGAGCGGCTGGACAAGGCGATGGCCCTGACCCGCCAGTACGAGGCTGAGATCGGCCAGGCCCGCCTCCAGGCGCAGCAGGTGATCGCCGAGGCGGAAGCGGCTGCGGCCCGTATCCGTTCGGAGAAGCTGGCGGCGGCCCAGGCGGAGATCCAAGCTAAGCTGGAGGCGGCGCGGCGGCAAATCGAGCAGGAAAAGCAGACGGCGCTCGAACAACTGCAGCAGCAAGTGGATGCCATTGCCGCCCAGATCACCGAGAAGCTGTTGGGCAGCGCCCGTTAAGTGGCCAGTTGAACATTCCTTTGGAGTAGCGCGTGATGCTGGTGTGGAGCCTTGTGCCCGCTTGGCTTTTGGCCGTTGCCGAGCCGGTGACGGAAGCCACTGAGGGTTCTGCAGAAAAGGGGATCCTGGATGCGATTCTGGAAAGCAACTTAATCAACATCGCCATCATCCTCAGCCTGCTGTACATTTTGGGCCGCCGGGTGGTGGGGGAAGCTCTGGCCAAACGGCGAGAAGGCATCCTCGAGGAGCTGCGCCAGGCGGAGCAGCGCAAGCAGGAGGCGATCGAGAGGCTGGCGGAGGAGCAGCAAAAGCTGGCGCAGGCTCAGCAGGAGGCGGAGCGCATTCGCAAACAGGCGGAGGCCAATGCGGAAGCCCGCCGGCAGGAGCTGTTGCAGCAGGCGGAGCGGGAGATCGAGCGGCTGCGCGCCAACGCCGAAAGGGATCTCTCTGCCGAACAAGAGCAAATTCTCCAGGAGCTGCGCCGCCAGATCGTGCGCCAAGCCCTGAGCAAGGTGGAGCAGGAGCTGCCGCAACACCTCAACGAGCAGGTGCACCAGCGCCTGATTGAACGGGGGATCCAGATGATTGCCCGCTAGGAGGAAAGGGGAAGTTATGATCAGCAGCACCATGGCCGCCAGAGTGGTGGATCCCTACGCCGAAGCCCTTGTTTCGCTGGCCTCTGCGCAGGGATTATTGGATACCTTTGAGGCCGACATCCGTTTCATTGCCGCGGTTGTGCAGGCCACGCCGGAGCTGGGCCAATTCCTCGCCAGTCCCCTGGTCAAGGCGGAAGCCAAGAAAAACCTGTTGCAGCAGGTGTTTGCCGACCAGATCCACCCGCTGCTGCTGAACGCGCTCAAGCTGTTGAGCGACCGTCGCCGTATTATGTTCCTCGGGGCCGTCTGCCAGCGGTTCTTGGAGCTGCAGCGGAAGCTCAAAAATATCGTCCTGGCCGAGGTGACCACAGCGGTACCTTTGACCGAGGCGCAACAGCAGTCGATCCGCGAGCGGGTGAGGGACTTCACACAAGCCAGCGGCGTGGAGCTCCAGACCAGCCAAGATCCCACGTTGCTGGGTGGAGTGATCATTAAGATTGGATCCCAGGTGATCGACCTTAGCCTGCGCGGCCAGTTGCGCCGGCTGGCGCTGCAGTTAGCCTAGATTGGCCGAGCGTTTTTCCTTAATTTTGGATCCCTTCCCATTCCCTCGAGAGGACTGCCATGCCTACAATTCGCCCAGACGAGATCAGCACCATCATCAAGCAACAGATCGAACAGTACAACCAGGAGATGCAGATCTCCAATGTCGGCACCGTCCTGCAGGTGGGGGACGGCATTGCCCGCATCTACGGCTTGGAGAAGGTGATGGCCAGCGAGCTACTGGAGTTCGAGGATGGCACGGTGGGCATTGCCCTCAACCTGGAGGAAGACAACGTCGGCGCGGTGCTGATCGGCTCCGGGCGCAACATCCAAGAAGGATCTATCGTCAAAGCCACGGGCAGAATTGCCAGCATCCCGGTGGGAGAAGCCCTGCTGGGCCGCGTGGTGGATCCCCTCTGCAATCCCATCGATGGCAAAGGGCCGATTCACTGCACCGAGACGCGCCTCATTGAGTCGCCGGCCCCTGGCATCGTCGATCGCCGCTCCGTCTACGAGCCCCTGCAGACTGGCATCACCGCCATCGATGCCCTGATCCCCATCGGGCGGGGCCAGCGGGAGCTGATCATCGGCGACCGCCAAACCGGCAAGACCACCCTTGCTGTCGACACCATCCTCAACCAAAAAGGACAGGATGTCATTTGCATCTATGTGGCCATCGGCCAGAAGCAGAGCAATATCGCCCAGGTGGTGAACATCCTGAGCGAGCGAGGGGCGATGGACTACAGCATTGTGGTGGCTGCCGGCGCCGACAGCCCGGCCCCGCTGCAGTGGCTGGCCCCCTATTGCGGCGCCACCATCGCCGAGTACTTCATGTACCAGGGCAAGCATACCCTGGTGGTCTACGACGATCTGTCCAAGCAGGCGGTGGCCTACCGGCAGATGTCGCTGCTGTTGCGGCGCCCACCTGGACGGGAAGCCTACCCAGGAGATGTGTTCTATCTGCACTCGCGCCTGCTGGAGCGGGCCGCCAAGCTGAACAGCCGGCTGGGCGAGGGATCCATGACGGCGCTGCCGATTGTGGAAACCCAGGCCAACGACGTGTCGGCCTATATTCCCACCAACGTTATCTCCATTACCGATGGGCAGATCTTCCTGGAGTCGGATCTGTTCAACGCCGGCATTCGCCCGGCCATCAACGTCGGCATCTCTGTCAGCCGCGTCGGCTCGGCAGCCCAGACCAAGGCGATGAAGAAAGTGGCCGGCTCGATCAAGGTGGAACTGGCGCAATATCGCGACCTGGAAGCCTTTGCCCAATTTGCCTCCGACCTGGACGAAGCTACCCAGAAGCAACTGGCCCGCGGCCAACGGCTGCAGGAGATCCTCAAGCAGCCGCAGTACTCGCCCCTGTCTTTGGATCAGCAGGTGGCCATCATCTACGCCGGGACGCGGGGGTATTTGGACGACATTCCGGTGGAGAAAGTCTCCAGCTTTAAGCAGGGCCTGCTGTCCTACTTGGGCACCGCCCATCCCAAGTATGGCGAGATCGTCCTCTCCACCAAGCAGCTTACCGACGAGGCGGAAGAGATCTTGAAAACCGCCATCGCGGAGTTCAAGCAAAGCTTCCTGGCCAAGGCGGCCTAGTTGCCGGGGATCCCCATCCAGTGACCACAGCAGAGAGGATCGGTTATGGCAAACCTAAAGCGGATTCGCGACCGCATCAAGGCGGTGAAGAACACCCGCAAGATTACAGAGGCCATGCGCCTGGTGGCCGCGGCGCGGGTGCGACGGGCTCAGGAGCAGGTGATGGCCACCCGTCCCTTTGCCGATCGCCTGGCCCAGGTTTTCTACCGCCTGCAGACGCGGTTGCGGCTGGAGGATGTCGACCTGCCCCTGCTGAAGCAGCGGCCCATTGAGACCGTGGGCCTATTGGTGGTGGCTGGGGATCGGGGCCTGTGCGGCGCTTACAATGCCAACGTTATCAAGCGCACCGAGGAGCGGGTGCGCGAGCTGCAGGAGACGGGGCAGCAGGTGCGGCTTTACCTGGTGGGCCGCAAGGCGGTGCAGTATTTTCAGCGCCGCTCTGCCCCCATCGCCAAGACCTACGTGAATCTGTCCCAGATCCCCACTGCCGCTGAAGCTGCTCAAATTGGGGATGAGCTGCTCTCCGCTTTCCTCTCCGAGAAGGTGGATAAGGTGGAGCTCATCTACACTCGCTTTGTCTCGCTGATTAGCTCGCGGCCAGTGGTGCAGTCGCTGCTTCCTCTGGATCCCACGCGCCTGGCTGCCCGCGACGACGAGATTTTTAACCTTCTGGTGCGCGGGGGAGAGTTCACCGTCGAGCGCAGCAAGATCGTGGCTGCTGTTTCCGCTCCGCCGCCGGACATGATCTTCGAGCAGGATCCGGTGCAGATTTTGGACGCGCTGCTGCCGCTGTACTTGAATAACCAGTTGTTGCGGGCTTTGCAGGAAGCAGCGGCCAGCGAGTTGGCGGCCCGCATGACGGCCATGAGCAACGCCAGCGACAACGCCACCGAGCTTATCCGCACACTGGGCCTTGCCTACAACAAAGCTCGGCAGGCGGCCATCACTCAGGAGATCCTGGAGGTAGTTGCCGGGGCTGAGGCCCTGTAAACTTCCCTCCAGTGACCCACTCCTGCACTCAAGCTGACGCATAGAGGGCAGCCTTCTCTAGCCCAGAAAAGCCAAGCGCCTCGCGCCGCGACCCTCACCCCCAACCCCTCTCCCTCTAGGAGAGGGGAGTAGGGAGACGTTTCATTTCATTTGAGGAGCCTAGATTGCGTCGCTGGGCTATCTGGGCGTTGAGCAGGATCACCGGCAAAATCCCCACCAGGACAATCGCCAAGGCAGGAGCGCCGGCCTCGGCCAGCCGTTCGTCGGCAGCCATGCGGTAGGTGTGGACGGCCAAGGTATCGAAGTTGAAGGGGCGTAGCACCATCGTTGCCGGCAGCTCCTTCATTACATCCACAAACACCAGCAGCATCGCCGCCAGGATCCCGCCTCCCATCAGGGGCAGGTGCACCCGTAGCAAGGTGCCCAGGGATCCCTGCCCCAAGCTGCGGGCTGCTTCATCCAGGCTGGGAGGAATGCGCGCTAGCGTCGCCTCGACCGTGGCCAGGGCAACGGCCAAAAAGCGCACCAGGTAGCCAAACACCAACGCCACAATGGTGCCGCTGATCACCAAGCCGGGCGGCTGTTGCAGTACCACCTGCCGCAAGTCGCTCAGCAGTTGATCCAGCCGCCCTAGGGGAATCAGAACCCCCACCGCGATCACCACCCCGGGCAGCGCGTAGCCCAGAGAAGACAGCCGCACCGCCAGCCGCAGGCCCCGGACAGATCTCGCCTGCTCGAACCCTTGCAGCCGCAAACCGTACAGCACCACCACCGCCACCAAGACGGCAATCACCGCCGTGATCGTCGAGAGGAGAAAACTGTTCTGGGCGTAGCTCCAAAAGCGGCGGCCCAACTCTCCCTGGCGCAGAGTCATGTTGAGCAGGATCAGGGCCGGCACGACAAAGCCCAGCCCAATCGGGATCCCACAGGCCAGCCACGCCCCCACCGCCCGCATCCCCTGCAGACGGTAGCGGGTGAGGGACGGCTTGAACCCTTGGCGATAGTAGCGCGCCCGCCGGCGGGAAAATTGCTCCAGGGCCATCAGCAGCAGCACCAACAGCAGCAGCAGCGCCGAGAGCTGGGCGGCAGCCACCGGATTGCCCAAGGCCGTCCAGGTGCGGTAGATGCCGGTGGTAAAGGTATCGACCCCAAAGTAGCTGACCGTCCCAAAGTCGTTCAAGGTCTCCATCAAAGCCAGCAGACAGCCGGCCACGATCCCCGGCCGCGCCAGCGGCAAGGCCACTCGGAAAAAGCTGGCCCACGGCCCATAGCCCAAGGAGCGGCTCACCTCCAAACAGGCCACCGACTGTTCCTGGAAGGCCAGCCGCGCCGAGAGATACACATAGGGGTAAAGAGTGAGGACGAGCAGCAGGATCGCCCCCCACAAGGAGCGAATGTTAGGGAACCAGTAGTCGCCGATGCCCCAGCCGGTGACCCGCCGCAGCCAGATCTGGAAGCCGCCGGTTACTTGCAAAAAGTCCGTGTAGGCGTAGGCCAACACATAAGTAGGAGCTGCCAGGGGCAACACCAGCATCCACTCCAGCCAGGCCCGCCCCCAAAACTCGCACATCGTCACCAGCCAGGCGGTGCCGCTGCCGACCAGGATAACGCCCACTGCCACACCCACCATCATCACCAGGGTATTGCGCACATATAGCCCCAAGACCGTGTCGGCCAGGTGCTGCCAAACCTGCCGCTCATCGGCAAAGAGGCTGAGCAGCACCGTCAGGACGGGAAGGAGGATGAGGCCGCTGAGGGTTAAAGTCAGGAGTGCCCATCCGCTGAGAGGGGGGAAGCCAACTTTTTGCAGAGATTTGCTCAACAACTTTAGCCCAGTTCCTGTGTGCATCTCAATTTTTCAGGGACACCTGCTCCGGCAAGCTCTGAGAAAAAAGGGAAATCCGTAGGGAATTTCCCCCTTTTGACAGCTAGGTTCTCTTTCAAAACAAACCCTTTGGCAACTTAACAAAATAGACAATGTTCTCGTCTAGCTTGTTGTCTAGGTAGGGCATCTTTTTCTCCTGAACCACGCCTTTTTCCGAGACAATGCCGAAGTCGTCATCGTTCACTATCGCCAGAGTATTTGCGTCGAGAATGACCAATCCCTCTGGCTTATCGTGGAGATAATTGGGGATCGACGTGATGTCAAAGACTTCTTCTTTGGCAACAGGCTTGATCCCTGCTGCGGCCTTTTCCTCTTGGGTCAACTGCTCCAGCGTTTTGCCGTCGACCAACCGGCCGTTTGGGCCAGGATCAAAGACATCGGTAGCGCCAGAGATGTCAATTTTGTAGATTTTCTTGGTTACGTCTTTGTCGGCTCCCGGAGTTTTGCCGTCCCGCTCGAGGACTAGGAAAGTCGTGTCTGTGATGGCGGCAATTTCGCTAACGGCCGTGCCTGTTCCCTCCAGAGGGTAGAGGTATTCCCTAAACTTGCCCGTGGTCAGGTCATAGAAGAGTATTCTGCAAACGGTCGCAGTCTTTTGAACGTCTTTGTTTGGGTTCAAAAGCGGCGACTGCATGATGCCAACCAGATAGTTCTGATTGGGCGTCAGCGTCAGCCCCTCCATGCCGCGATTGGGGCGCCGATGTTTGTAGACTTCTGGCAGCTTTTTGCCACCGACTCCGCTCCCAAAAGGATTTAGCCACTCGATGGCCTTGCCGTTGGCGTCGAAGTGGATCAAGTGAGGTCCATATTCGTCGGCAACCCAAAAACTGCCATCTTTGGCCACCGCAATGCCTTCTGGATCGATGCCCTTGAGATCCGGCGCTATCTGTTTGCCACTGAGATCGTAAGCTTTTTCTCCTGTTCCCCCCAAATCAGATGGATTGGGGATCCCCGTGAGATTTTTGCCGGTTTCGTCTTGCAGCAGGATGACTTTGTCTAACTTGAAGCCCTCGCCCTCCAGGGATAATCTGGCAACTTGAGGGGTAAAGTCGGGCTTAGGAAAGATCTTGTCGTTGGATTCAGCTCCGTCGATATTGGGGCCGCGATCGGTGAGAGCATAGAAGTACTGGCCATCAAAGGCAAGGCCAGAGCCAAACCCGCCATTATAGATTTTGACGCCGTTTTCCGTGGTTAAAAGCAGATCCCGCTTGGGAACGGGAGCCTTTTCGGGGAGGCTTTCAATGGCCTCTGCCGGGCTACTGCTGTAGGAAGAAGTTAAAAAAGGGAGGAGCAAAAACAAGACTGCAGTGCGCAGTTGCTTCATTGGCTGAGCCTCCAGAAACCTTGAAAAAGTATAGACAAAAGGCCCGAGCGGCCTCGAACGGAGGCAACGCCGTCCTAGAGTATCAACGTTTGGCCAAAAACTGTCAAGCTGCTTAACGTTTGCGGCTCTACCAACGGGAGGCTGCGCTCAGGGCCTGTCCTGGAGGCCTGATCTACTTCCAACCGGCCCGATCCATTACCTTTAGGGCATCAGGGGTGACGCGGCCAATGCTGGCGGCGTTGATCGTATCTTCCTTAAAGGTGCCAAAGCTGGCCACCAACGAGTCGATCTCAGCCCCGGGCAGTACCGGGTACTCATTGTTGCTCTGGGCAAAAATGGCCTGCGCCTCTGGCCCGGAGAGAAACTCCAAAAATTGGATGGCCGCTTCTTTGTTGGGAGCTGTTTTCAGAATGCCGGCCCCGCTGATGTTGACGTGGGTGCCACGATCCTGCTGGTTGGGGAAGAAGACGCCGATTTTCTCGGCTACGGCGCGCTCTTCTGGATTGTCGGATTTGATCAAACGCGGCAAATAGTAGGTGTTGGCCAAAGCCACGTCTCCCACCCCGGCGGCCACGGCCTTGATCTGATCTATGTCTCCCCCTTCCGGCGGACGGGCAAAGTTGGCCACCAAGCCTCGGGCCCATTGCTCCGTTTCCGGGATCCCGTGGGCCAAGATGATCGAAGCCGTCAAGGATTGGCTGTAAACGTTGCTGGAGGAGCGGGTGAGCACCTTGCCCCGCCATTTGGGGTTTGCCAAGTCCTCATAGGTGGACAACTCCTTGGGATCCACCTTGTCTTTGTTGTACATGATCACCCGCGCCCGCTTGGTGAGGCCAAACCAGTACCCCTCTGGATCCCGCAGAAACTCGGGAATATTTTTGGAGAGCGTCTCCGACTGGATGGGTTGAAACAAGCCCTCGTTCTGAGCGCGCCACAACCGGGCAACATCCACCGTCATGAAGATGTCGGCGGGGCTGTTGGCTCCCTCGCTGCGGATGCGCTGGACGATCTCATCGGCGTTGCCCTGCACCCAGTTCACCGTAATGCCCGTTTTCTGCTTGAAGAGGTCGTACAATTTTTCGTCTGTGCCGTAGTGCCGAGAGGTGTAGAGGTTCACCTCCCGGTTGGCGCCGCGGGCCGGACGCCCCAACGAGCCTGCCGCCAAGGCTACAGAGCCCAGAGCGGCCCAGCTGACAAATTGCCGTCGCGATAAGCGCATACCCAACTCCTAAACTCAAAAACATTTCAAGAAAGGCTGCTGCATTGACCCAGTCAGCAATGCCTTTACCCGAGAAAGCACTTGAAAGTCCCTCCCCTGAAAGCAGGGGAGTTTTCCCAAATGCCGGCCTTTTGATCTTTGTCTAGGCCAAGCTTATTGAGATTTTTATTCAAGAACTTTGCTCTGGGGCAATGATAGGGGATCCTAAGTACCGAGTCAAGCTGTTGGGAGTTGTTCTCATCTTTGAACCGTTTGGCCTCAGATCCGCCAACTCTCGCTGGAAACAAGAGCCAAGGTCGCTCCTCATGCGGCTGGCCGGGCAAGGGGATCCCTTACTGGAATATTTTGGGTAGGTCGGGGTTTTAGAGCTGCCTTGGGTATAAAGGGAGCAGGGTGGATGGTGGAGTATGGTGGGCTCCCCTTCTCAAGGGCCGGATGAGCAACTGCAAGACAATGGCCGGGATCCAGGTGCTTTCCTCCTAGTCTGTGGCTACAACGACTTGGCAGCGTTGACGCTGCAGATTCTGGAAGACTTTGGACAGCGCGCGGTGGTGGTGGCTCCTGGCCCGCGGCCTTCTTTGTTAAAGGAACCGTGGCAATACGTAGAGGGGGATCCCCATCAGCCGGAGGTGCTGCGCCGGGCTGGGATCGAGCGGATCAAGGTGGCGCTGCTGCTGGAGGACAACGACCAGGCCAACTTCGAGCTGGCCCTCTTGATTCGAGATCTCAACCCGCAGGCGCGCATTGTCTCTCGTCTGTTTAACACCGGCCTTGCCCGCTACCTGGACTCGATTTTGCCGCAGCATTTTTCCCTATCGGTTGCCGGCTTAGCGGCTCCGGCCTTTGCCCTCAAGGCTGTCTCGGACGAATTTGTCGGCTACTTCGAGCTGCCCCAGTTGGAGGCTCAGCCGGCCACGCTGCCGCCGGAGCTGGCCGATCCGCTTTATTTGGGCGCCCCCCAAGAGACCACCCTCTGGAACGTGGTGGAGCTGACCATCGGCTACAACTCCCGTCTGCTGCACATGCCCCTCGCGGAACTGGAGGAAACCTTTGGGGCGCGGGTGCTGTTCCACTACCCGGTGGACGGGCTGTCCGACTTTTCCGAGTCTCGGGTTTTCGACGATTTCGACCACGAGGCAGAGCTGCTGGAGGGGGATCGCATTTTGGTGATCTGCGACCCCAGATCCTATCTGCAACTGTTGGAGCGCAACGGGCGGCGCGGCTCTTCGCGGGCCCAACGCTGGGCCAGCGGACAGGCGCAAGACAGGCGACAACAACGGCGAGGCAAGTCGTTCGGGCGGGGCCTCCTATCTTGGCTGCGCAGAAGCCTGCAGGGACTGCTGCAGGTCAAGCCCATCGTGCATACCCTCACCTTCACCTTGGGGGCGATGTTGGTGCTGGGGGTCATTAATTTCAGAATTATCGGCAAATCTGTGGTTGACGGGCTGCTGCTGACCATCGTGGTGTTGACAGGGGGGTATGGCGACATCGAGGCTTTTCAGCAGGCGGAGACGCCGCTGGGGGTGAAGGTGGTGGCGGTGGTCATGACCTTGGTGGGAGCTGCCCTGGTGGGGTTGATCTACGGGTTGGTGACCGACAAGTTGGTGAGCAGCCGCTTTGGCTTGGGCCGAGCCGCCCGTATGCCCAAAGCGGATCATGTGGTGATTGCCGGTTTGGGGCGGCTAAGCTACTTGGTGCTGCAGTTGTTGCGGCAGATGGGCTATGAGGTGGTGGTGGTGGAGCCCGACAGCGACAACCCTCTGGTGGAAGCGGCGGAACGGGAGGGGGCGGTGGTGATTCGGGGCAACTACGCTCTGGCCAGCACGCTGCAACAGGCTCGCATCCAAAGCAGCCGCTGCCTGATCTGCACGACGCCTGACGATCTCACCAACCTCGAGACCGCCCTGACCGCCCACAGCCTGCAACCGGGGATCCGCACCATCTTGCGGGTTACCGATCCCCAGGTGGCGGCGCGGATGCAGCGGCATCTGCAGACGCTGGGAACCAGCTACAGCACCACCGCCCTGGGGGCGCGCGCTTTTGCCACGGCAGCGCTGGTGGGATCCGTTTACGGCACCTTAACTTGGGAGGGGGAAACGCTGCTGGTGACGCTGCTGGAGGTCTCGCCTTCCAGCCCTTACCTGGGGCTGTCCCTGCGGCAACTGGCCCAGGATTACGACCTGGCAATTTTGCTGCATCACTCCCGACCGGGCCGGCCCTGTGTTTTCCCCAAGATCTGGCAGAAAGAGGGCGAGACGGTGTTGAAGCGGGGGGATCGCCTGTATGTGATGGGGACGGTGGGATCCCTGATTCGCCTGGCCCAGGGACGCCCTCTGCCGCCGGAGCTGTATCAAGTGCGCCTTTTGGAATGTCGCAACCCCTACTTTGAAGACGAGATCCTCTCCACCTTGGCGTTTTATGCGCGGCTGCCCAAGACGGCCCTGAAGCCGCTGTTGCGCTGTCTGCCGGCGGTGGTGAGCCCCCCTCTCCCCCGCGACAAGGCGATTAAGTTGGCCCGCCAACTGCGCAAAATGAGCACCGAGGTGCAGGTGTTTGCCCAGGTGCAGTCCGGCGAGCGGCGGATCCTTGAAGTCCTCTAGGGCTTTTCGGCCACAAGACGCACAAAGCGATTTTGCCCGTAGAGCTCCTGGGCCACGACTCTTAAACCAACCTTCTCCAACAGCCAGGCCAAGTCCTCGGCGCTGAAGCGGTTGTGCTCGTAGAAGTGGGTAAATTGATCCACCAAGGTATCTAGGGGGGTGTCCGGCTGAAACAGTTGGGCCTCGGTGGCGGCATCGAAGTAGAGGCTGAGGGGGGCGCGCACCCAGTCCACTAGCAAAAATCGTCCCCCTGGCTTGAGTAGACGCCGCACCGCTTGCAACAGGCGCACCGGCTGCACCATCTCGTGGATCACCACCACCGCCTGGGCCGCGTCAACGCTGCTATCGGGCAGGGGCAAATGGGGATCGTGGAGGTCCGCTTGCAGCAGTTGGATGCCGGGGATGTCTTTGAGGTCGGCTTTAGCCCGCTCCAACATGTAGGGCATCAGATCTACGCCGATCAACTGTCCGCCGGGGTAGCGCTGGGCCCACTGCCGGAGGACATACCCCGGCCCCGTTCCCAGATCCAGCAGGCAGGGCGCAGCAGGCAAGCAAGGCTCAACGTGCTGCTGCCAAAACCGCCAAAAGGCCTCGTTGAAGCGCCCAGGAGCCGTGGCCAGCATGCGCTCGCAAAAGCTGGGGCCACGGTGGTGCTGGTAAAGAAGCTGAAAGGTATCGAGGCCGGTTTGGGGCATGGCTGAGCATTCTCAACGAATCCTGGGAACCAGGTCAGCAGCGCAGGAAGGGCATCGAAGCAAATCAAAAAGGAATGTCGGCCTAGCGAGCGGAAGAAGCGGTGGAGAAGTTGGCGATGCCCGTCTCTAGGTCGTCAAAACAGGTCAAGACCTTTTCCATGGAGGTGAGGCTGAGGACAAGGGAGACACTTTCGGGAACGCAACAGAGGCTGAGGTTGCCGCCGGCAGCCCGGCACTTGCGCAAGGCCGAGATCAGCACTCCCAGGCCGGAGCTATCCATAAAGGTAACCGCCGACATGTCGATCAACAGGTTGTGGTAGCCAAAATCCAAAACCTGCTGCAGCAACTGCCGGACTTCAGAAGCGGCTTTGGCGTCAAAGCGACCCTCTAAGGGCACGATTGCCAGCTTTTGCCCCTGGGGGGTTTCGGCAGTACGGATGCGCAGCTTAAAATCCATCGTTTCCAGTCAAGACCTCATGCCCCACCTTAGCACCATCGGTTGCTGCTATTACCCCCTCGGCAGGAAATCCCTCTTATGCAGAAAGAGAGGGTATCCCTCTTTGCCATGGCAATTTCCAACTGGTTGAGATTGTCTGCGGGGCCCAGCGTTGAGGCAGCTACCCTCACTTCCTCTTCAGACGGGGAGCAATCCCTCACCCCCTACCCCTCTCCCTTTGGGAGAGGGGAGCTAGCCGCTCCGCCTGCAGGCAGAGGGATCCAACCTTGGCTCCCCATCTCAGATCCTGGCCGGATCGAGCGCATAAGTCGGCTCGAGGGCGGGAAGGGACATACGCAGGCGAGGACGGTGCATGGCCAGCAACTGGGCCAGGCGCCTGCGCAGCTCGGTTCGCGGCACAATTGCGTCGATGAGCCCGTGGGCCAGCAGATATTCGGCCGTCTGGAAGCCCTCCGGCAGCTTGCCCTTGCCGATGGTTTGCTCAATAACATTGGGCCCGGCAAACCCCACCTGGGCGCCGGGTTCGGCCAGGATCAAATCCCCCAACATGGCAAAGCTGGCAGTCACCCCCCCATAGGTGGGATGGGTGAGCACAGAGATGAACAATTGCCCGGCCTCGCGGTGCCTTTGCAGAGCGGCTGCCGTTTTGGCCATTTGCATCAAGCTGAGGATCCCTTCCTGCATGCGGGCTCCCCCCGAGGCGGAGAAGATGACTAGGGGCAGGTGATCGCGGGTAGCTCGTTCGGTAAGACGGGTGATCTTCTCGCCCACCACCGAGCCCATGCTGCCGCCCATAAAGCGGAAGTCCATCACGCCCATCGCCACTGGGATCCCTTCCAAGCTGCCCAGCCCGGTCAAGACGGCATCTTTAAGTTGGGTGCGCTCCTGATAAGAGGCCAGTCGCTCGGCGTAGGGCTTTTGGTCGAAAAAGTGCAGCGGATCGGTGGGGGCCAGGTGCTCGTCAAGGGGCTGCCAGGAGCCGGGATCCAAAAGCTGCTGCAGCCGCTGCGGGGCCGTGATGCGATGGTGATAGCCGCAGCTCGGGCAAACCTGCCAGTTCTGCTGCAGATCCTTGGTGTAGGTGAGGGCGTCGCAAGCCGGACACTTCTGCCACAGGCCGTCGGCGATCTCCCGCACTTGCCGCTCTTTGTCGAAGGGGCTGCTGCCGGTCAAGTTAAGGGAAGTCTGCTTGCGCCGCTCGGCAAACCAATCCAGTAAAGACATAGCCGCTGAGGTACCCCCCTAGCTAGGGATGGCCAGAGCTGAATCTGTAAGCCCTGCCGGTGAGCTGCGAAACTCATCTTAACGTTCTCAAGCTATCAAAGAATCGCCAAGCTGGAAATAGAGACTTGCAATAGCCCATGACCGCAGAAACCCAGTGGCAGGTGTTGACCACAGGGGATGGATCCCTGACCTTTTTCTCCCAAGAGTTCGGGCAGGCTTTCCATAACACCAGCGGCGCTGCCCAGGAAGCGCTGGAGAAGTTTGTCCGCCCTTGCCGGCTGGATCGCCTGCCGTTGGAGCGGGATCCGGACGATCCCATTCGCCTCTTGGATATTTGCTTTGGCCTCGGCTACAACTCCGGCCTGGCCTTGGAGACGATTTGGCAGGTGCGGCCCGATTGCCCTGTGGAAGTCATTGGCCTGGAGCGATCCCCAGAGGTGCCCCGCCAGGCCTGGCAGGTGGGGGTGGGATCCACCTGGAGCTTTGGCCAGGAGTGGCAACACTTGATCGAGCAGGGATCCTGGCAATCGCCGCGCTGGCGGGGAACCCTGCTGTGGGGAGATGCCCGGCAAACCCTGCTCCAGGTGCCGCCGGGATGGGCGGACGCGGTGTTTTTGGATCCCTTCTCCCCTTCGGTTTGCCCGGAGCTGTGGACGGTGGACTTCTTGCGGGCAGTGGCCGAGCGAATGCGCCCCAGCGGGATCCTGGCCACCTATTCCTGTGCGGCGGCGGTGCGGGCGGCCTTGCTGGAGGCGGGGCTATTCATTGGCTCGACGCCGCCGGTGGGCCGCCCCTGGCCGGGCACGGTGGCCTCGCCCCAACCGCATCACCTGCCGCCCCTCTCGCCCATGGAGTGGGAGCACCTGCGAACCCGCGCCGCGGTGCCCTACCGGGATCCTACCTTGCAAGGGGATAGAGCCCAGATTCGGCTGCAACGCCAGCGAGAACAGCAAACTTCACCCCTTGAGCCCACTTCCGCCTGGAAACGCCGCTGGCCTGTGCAAGCCTAGCGACCGGAGTGCAGATCTGGGCAGCTTTTGCCGGAATTGCTGTCTGAGTGTATCCAAGACACCTGCACCAGTCCCGTACCCTTACGCAAGCTGCCGTGTCTTGACAAAGTTAAGCTAAAGTGAAGCCCTCTCTCCGGTGAGCTGCTATGTCTCCTTCGGCCTCTGCCGGTACACTGGTTGTCCTTTGTGCTGAACAGCACCGTGTTACCCTGCAGTTCTTGGCTCGCCTCTCTCGAGCTCCGGAGTTAGATCTGGAGCAGCGGCGTCTCTGTGTGCAAAGGTTGCGGCAGCGCCTCTCCCGCCACATTCAACTGGAGCGCCATGTCCTTTACCCGCTGCTCAGGACGGCTCTGGCGGCGGATCCCCACCGCAGCGCCCAAATTGACCGGCTGGAGCAGCAGTTGCGGGATCAGATCCCGGAGCTGACGCGCTTTTTGCACCAGGCGGAGCGCGACCCGCAGCAGTTGGATCCCACTTCTGCTCTTCACTTCTATCGGCAGTTGCGGGCCCAGTTCGAGCAGGAAGAGAAGCTCTTGCATCCCCTCTTTGCCCAGCATGTTTCCCCCGCTGCAGAGCAGCAGCAGTTGCGCCTGTTCCGCAAGCGCCTGCAGGCCAGCGCCTCCAGTTCTGCTGCCGGTCGTCGCCCCAGCTTGGAGGAATGGGAGCGGCAGGCAGTGACTCGCCCTGTCTTTCCCCACGAACGCCTTTGGCCTCCGCAAGGTAGCACGGCGTCGATGGCCACCCCTTAGCCAAGGACGGTCTTGTCTTTGGATTTTGCCTTGGGTAACTTTCTGCTGGTTTTGGCAAGCTGGCTTGTGGTACTTTTTCCCCAGCCGACCCCTTGCATCGATGCAACCTTGGGATCCCGAAACCTACATCGATCAGAGGGCCCAACTCCTGCATCCCGACCATCGAGCGGAGGTGATCGAAAACTTCGCCCGCTTCTTGCCCCTTGCTCAACAGCTGCTGGAGTTTCCGTTGCTGCCGACGGTTGAGAAGATGAGCCTCTAACCCAGCCCCTCTCCTTTGTCGGCCTGCCAACATCCCTGCCCTTTGGCGTACAACTGGTGGCTGCCCCCTACCAAGAGGCCAACCTGTTGCGGGCCGCCGCCCATCTGGAAGCGCTGGGGATCCCGGATGCGCGGCCTGCCTGAGCCAGGAGATGCTCCCTCTAGGCGCGTTTGAACCATATCTAGTGTTTTAATTTTGAATCCTTTGCTCCAGACGCTAAATTTATAATCTCCTCGATAGGGGTAAAAATGTGCCACTCTTGAGGGCCGCTTTTGCCCCTTTGTTTTTGCCAGAGAGTTTGAATCTTGTCGGGGCAGGACGTGAGCTGTTTGCCCAGAGAGAGGAAAATCTTAAAGTAAAATTAATCCCACGGTTGTTGTAGCGAATAACCTCTTTTCCGGCTTGGGTCGATAGAATGAGCGGCATAAAATGGACATGGCACCCCCACCTGGACTCTGCATTATGGATCACCCTACTTTTCTGGCCCAGCGCTACACGAAACTGTGCGAGGCTTATCTCTCGCTCAACGAAGCCTTCGCCAAATTAGATCACTCCCACAGCCGCCTGCAGAAGAGCTTCAGGAGGCTTCTGGTCACGGCCCGGAAAGCTTTGGATGAACTGCCTATCCTGCGGCAGGACGTCGAACAGTTACAACAGGGCGTCGAACAAAGGGATCGCTTGGTCCGTTCCCTGCGAGAAGAACTTCGGGAGAGAGAAGCTCGGCTGGGCGAGCTGATTGCCAACTATGACCAAGTCTGTCACGAGCTGGAGTCCACCAAAGCAGATCTGTTGAGCGGTCAGGCGTTGATTGAAAAACTGGAAGCAGAGAATGCCCAACTTTTGCAACAGTTGAGTCGCCTCACCAGTTTGGAGGAGGAATTGGCAAGCTTGACAGAACGGCTGAACCAAGCAGAGGCAGCCCGCCAAGCGTTGGAGGCCCGCAACCGTGAGCTGGAAGCAGCCCTGGGAGAGCGAGATCGGCAAGTGGATAGCCTGCAAGCGCGGCTGGCGCAATTGGAGCGAGAGAACGCCTCGCTGAAGGCGCAACTGTCGCAGGTGGCTGACCTGCTTACCGAGGACTCGATCAATCTCCTGCAAGAAACCGAGAATGCCGTCAAGGCCGATGAGGAGGTGCTGCCCCTGGTGCTGGCCTCGCTGCCAGAGACTGAGCGCCTTATGCAAGAGGCCGAGCAACTCCTCTCCTCTTGCTCAGAGCTGGTCCAAGTGAAACCACAAGCGGCTTGATCTGAGGGTTAGCCTTCCAGCCAGGGCTGACAACTGCACACCAGGTGACGATCCCCGTAGGCGTTGTCAATGCGGCTGACGCTGGGCCAGAACTTGCGCTCCTTGACCCACGGGAGGGGATAGGCGGCTAGGGAGCGAGGGTAGGGGCGATCCCAGTGGTCGGCGGCCACTACCTCGGCGGTGTGGGGGGCAAGTTTAAGGGGATTGCGCACGGGATCCATCTCGCCCCGCTCGATGGCAGCAATCTCCTGGCGAATGGCGATCATTGCCTCACAGAAGCGATCCAGCTCTTCTAGGGATTCGCTCTCGGTGGGCTCCACCATCATTGTCCCCGGCACCGGCCAGGAGATGGTGGGGGCGTGGAAGCCGTAGTCCATTAGCCGCTTGGCTACATCCTCCACCTCAATGCCGGCGCTTTTCTTGAGGGGGCGCAGGTCCAGGATGCACTCGTGGGCCACCCATCCCCCCGGCCCTTTGTAGAGCACCGGGTAGTAGGGATCCAGCCGCTTGGCGATGTAATTGGCATTGAGGAGGGCCACTTGGGTAGCTAGGGTAAGGCCGGCGGATCCCATGAGGCGGATGTAGGCCCAGGCAATGGGCAGGATGCTGGCACTGCCCCAGGGGGCGGCGCTGACCGGGCCGTTGCAGCCGGGCAAAAAGGGGTGGCCGGGCAAATGCGGCAGCAGATGACGGGCAACGGCAATGGGCCCCACCCCCGGCCCGCCGCCGCCGTGGGGGATGCAGAAGGTCTTGTGCAGGTTGAGGTGGCAGACATCGGCCCCCAGCTCCGCAGGACGGCAGAGGCCCACCTGGGCGTTGAGGTTGGCCCCATCCATGTACACCTGCCCCCCGGCCTCGTGGATCATCTGGCAAATCTGGCGGATCCCTTCCTCAAACACCCCATGGGTGGAGGGGTAGGTAATCATCAGGGCCGCCAGGCGTTCCCGGTGCTGCTCCACCTTGGCCCGCAGGTCTTCGAGGTCGATGTTGCCGGCCCTGTCGCAGGCCACGCTCACCACCTGCATCCCAGCCATGACAGCGCTGGCGGGGTTGGTGCCATGGGCAGAGGTGGGGATCAGGCACACCTGCCGCTGGCTTTCCCCTCGCGCCTGGTGGTAGCGGCGAATGGCCAGCAAGCCGGCGTATTCCCCCTGAGATCCGGCGTTGGGCTGCAGGGAGACGCCGGCAAAGCCCGTGATCTCCGCCAGCATCTGCTCCAACTGGGCAAAGAGGGTTTGATAGCCGCGAGCTTGTTCCAGGGGCACAAAAGGATGGAGCTGGGCAAACTCCGGCCAGGTCATCGGCAGCATCTCGGCTGTGGCGTTCAGCTTCATGGTGCAGGAGCCCAAGGGGATCATGGAGTGGACAAGGGAGAGATCCCGGCTCTGCAGGCGGTGGATGTAGCGCAGCAGCTCCGTTTCCGAGTGGTGGCGGTTGAACACCGGATGGGTGAGGTAGGGAGTGGTGCGCAAGAGCTGGGGGGGCAGGCTTTGGTTGGCATCCAAACCCAGGCCCTCGACATCCCAGGCTGGCTCTTCAGAGCCGGCAAAGATCTGCCAGAGATCGCGCAGATCCTGAGCGGTGGTGGCCTCGTCCAAGCTAATCCCCAGGGTCATCTCGTCGATCCGGCGCAGGTTGATGCGCCGCTGGGCGGCCCGCTCTTGGATCTGCCCAACCTGGGCGGGGGACTCTGCCCTTACCCAAAACGTGTCGAAGAAATACTCTGGCCCCACCCTGTAGCCCAGCTGGCGAATCGCGGCCGCTAGGTGATGGGCCTGGCGGTGGATGCGTTCGGCGATTTGCCGCAGGCCTCGGGGGCCGTGATAGACGGCATACATGGAGGCCACCACGGCCAAGAGCACCTGGGCGGTGCAGATGTTGCTGGTGGCCTTGTCGCGGCGGATGTGCTGCTCCCGGGTTTGCAGAGCCAGGCGCAGGGCCGGCCTGCCCTGAGCATCCTGAGAGATCCCCACCAGGCGCCCCGGCAGCAGCCGTTTGTGGGCCTCGCGAGTGGCAAAGTAGGCGGCATGGGGGCCGCCGTAGCCCAGGGGCACCCCAAAGCGCTGGGTGGATCCCACCACGATGTCCGCCCCCCATTCTCCCGGCGGCTGCAGGAGAGTCAGGCTGAGCAAGTCGGCAGCTACGGCCACCACCATCCCCCTTTGGTGGGCCCGCTCCACCAGCTCGCGGTAATCCCGGATCTCTCCATAGGTGTTGGGATACTGCAAGAGCAATCCAAAGCCGTTCTCCAGCTCCAACTGCGAAGGATCGGCCACACGCACCTGGATCCCCAAGGGCTCTGCCCGCGTCTGCACGACGGCAATGGTCTGGGGATGGCAGCCGCGATCCACCCAAAAAACTGGGGATTGCTTGCCCGCTAAGGTGTAGGCCAGGCTCATCGCTTCGGCGGCGGCAGTGGCTTCGTCCAGCAGGGAGGCATTGGCGATCTCCATGCCTGTTAGATCGATCACCATCGTCTGGAAATTGAGCAGGGCCTCTAGCCGCCCCTGGGCGATCTCCGCCTGGTAGGGGGTGTACTGGGTGTACCAGCCGGGGTTCTCCAGAATGTTGCGCTGAATCACCGGCGGCGTCAGGCAGTTGGAATAGCCCATACCCAAAAAGGAGCGCCACACCTGGTTCTGGGCCGCCATCGCCCTCAGCTCCGCCAATACTTGTTGCTCGCTGCAGGGGGATCCCAGGCCCAGGGGTCGGCTGCTGCGGATGGCCGCCGGTACCGCCTTATCCACTAATTCCCGTAGAGAGCTCAGCCCTAAGGCGTGCAACATCTGACGGATTTGCTGGGCGTCCGGCCCGATGTGCCGCCAGAGGAAGAGTTCTCGCTGCTCTAGCAGCTCCAGCTCGGCATCGACGGCAGAGAGGGGTTGAGGCGTCTCCCGTCCAGAGGGGCTGAGGGGATGGAGGATGGTGGAGTCGGACATGGGGCAAAACAAAAGCGATGGAAAGTCGGTCAGCCGCCAAAAGGCTATTCCCCGATCATAGTTGTTAAAAATTGTTTCTGTCGGGATCCAAATTTGAATCTGGGTCTCGATTCGGGGGAGCGGGGATGAGACACTAAATGGTCGGAGAATGTTAGCGACCTATCCCCTGAGCGTTGTCATGACTGCTTTCAACTCTGTCTGGAGAGGTGGTGCTATGCGTCGGCTCCTGTCCGCCTTGGTGTCTATCCTGTTGCTGCTCTGTCTGTGCTTGGTCCCCTTGGGGATCCCGGCGGTGGCGGCGGAGCTGCCGCCGGTGAAACATCTTGACACTCCCATCGACGTGAACAACACCATCCTGCGCAACTACCGCCAGTTGCCCGGCTTCTATCCCACCCTGGCCCGCATCCTAGTAAAAAATGCTCCCTACAACAGCCTGGAGGACATGCTGCAGATCCCAGAATTGACGGAGCAACAGAAGGCCTTGATCAAGGCGAACGCGGAGAACTTCGTGTTTGGGGAGTACCAAGAGGGAGCCAACCAACTGGAAAACCGGATCAACCAGGGATACTACGGCTGATCCTGGCAGGGTCTGCAGGGGAGAAAGCTTTCTGCTTCTCTGCAGCTTTTATGAAGCCTGCGTCGACATACCCCCCATCCCTAAAGGGCGGGGATTCTTGTTCTTGGTTCCACGACAGCACTTACTAACTAGTGGCTAGTGGTTAGTAATTAGTGACGGGCCACTAACTTCTTCACCTACTTGTCACTACGCCAGATCTCCCCAAGCGTTCCCGAACCCCCCTCTGTCCCCTCGTACACGGGGGGATGAAAGGGGGGCCCAGTAGTTCCCCAATGGCCTTGGGAATTCCCCCGCTAGTTGTGAGACCCAAGGGGAGCTGCCCTCCTCAGTCTCTATCCCCCGTCGCCAGAGTACCCCGAAGGTTTTGATGGGCTTAAAATAGCCCATGGTGCTCATCGAGCCAAGTGGATGGAGCCAACTTCGAGAACATTTCCAACTGCTGTCTCGTCAGCCCAGGGAGATCCCCGCATCGCCGAGATCACGCAGCGGGGAGTGGCCGAGGTCTTCCCAGGGGGAGCGGCAGCCTTGGCGGAGCGCCTGGCCACCACCGATCGCCCCTTGCGGGTGAAGCTGGGCATCGATCCCACGCGGCCAGATCTGCACCTGGGCCATGCAGTGGTCTTGCGCAAGTTGCGCCAATTCCAGGATGCTGGCCATGTGGCCATCCTCCTCATCGGGGATTTTACAGCCCTGGTCGGGGATCCCACTGGCCAATCGGAGGCGCGTCCCCGTCTGACGCCGGCAGAAGTGGAGGAAAATGCCCGCACCTATCTGGAGCAGGCTGCCAAGATTTTGGACTTTGCCACCCCTGGCCGGCTGGAGGTGCGCCGCAACAGCGAGTGGCTGGCCCGCCTTACCTTGAGCGAGCTAATCGAGCTGCAGGCTCAGATGACGGTGGGGCAGATGTTGGCCAAAGAGGACTTTGCCCAGCGCTACCGCTCGGGGACGCCAATTTATCTCCACGAATTTCTCTACCCCCTCCTGCAGGGCTATGATTCGGTGGCCCTGGCAGCCGACGTGGAACTAGGGGGGACTGACCAGCGCTTTAACCTCCTGGTTGGCCGGGAGCTGCAACTGTGGAAGGGCCAAACCCCTCAATTTTGCCTGACGGTGCCCCTGTTGGAGGGCTTAGATGGCTACCAGAAAATGTCCAAGTCCAAAAACAACTACGTGGGCCTGACCGAGGATCCCCTCACCATGTACTCCAAGCTAGAGAAGGTGCCGGATCAGCTGGTGGAGCGCTACTTTGAGCTGCTCACCTCGGTGCCCCCCTCGGAGCTGCCGGCGGATCCCCGCCAGCGCCAGATCCTCTTGGCCAAGACCCTCGTGGCCCAATTTCACTCTTCTGAAGCCGCAGAAGAGGCGCAGCGCACCGCCCAAGCGCTGGTGTTACAAGGCAATCTCGTTGAAACGGGATCCATCCCCACTTTTGCCATCCAGTGCTTGTCTTACCCGGTAAAACTGAGCTACATCCTGCGCGAATCCGGCCTCTGCAAGAGCGCTGCCGAGGCCCGTCGGCAAATCCAAGGGGGCGCCGTGCGGCTGGACGGGCAAAAGGTGGAGGATCCCGACCTGGAGTTTGCCCAAGCCTCTGAGCTGGACGGGCGGGTTTTGCAGGTGGGCAAGAAGGCCTTCTGCCGCTTGGTGGTCGGCACAAACTAGTCAGCTTTGGTTTTCTCCCCTCACCCCCAACCCCTCTATGAGGGGAGCTCGATGGTTCCACAACTATTCAACAGGTGGGGATGGGCTTAAAGCCGAGCCCGGCTTTCTTCTGCTTGGTCTTGGCTGAGGGGTTAAACAGCGGCGAAGCTAACACGGGCTCTGGCCGGGGCCGGATCGATCTTGCCTCCGCCACAGCTTCGGCGAGCTTTTGCCGCACCAGCTCTTGGGTCTCCAAAATATTGGGATCCGCCGCCCATTCCGGGGCTTCTTTGACCGGATCGTCTTCGGAAGTGAATTCCAAATCGTAAACCTCGTTGCGGTAAGTGGGGCTGAAGCACTCCCAGGCGCGCAGGCTGTAGAAGTAGGGGAATAGCCGCACCATGCGCTCGATATCCAAGTGTTCGGCAAAGCGCCGAAAGGCTTCTTCTTCGGAAACCGGAAAAGGCGCATAATGCTCGGAAACAAACCACTGCAAAAACTTTCGCGCCTCCGGAACGATCTGCTCTGGGGCCATGGATCCCAGCGCTGCCGCGTTGAAGCAGTTGACCAAAAGGTGCTCCAGCAGCACAGCGTTGTACTCGGCAAAGCAGGTTTGCTCGCGGCTTTCTACCGGCTGCCAAGGCATCTTGCCGTTGGCGGCAATGAACAAGTGAACCAGGTCATGCGAGGGATTGGTTTGGATGGAGCCGTGCCCCTCCAGCTTGGCCCCGTCACAGCTAAAGATCTGGTACTGAGGGCTCCAGTAGAACTTCAGTTGCTTGGCCGCCATGTTTGACCGTCCTGATACATTTACGCTGAACACTGCTGAGCATTACTGCTCAGCGGTGAAGCGATAGCATTCTGTCCGTTTCCGTTGTCACTACGCGACGCTGACGCGACCGCGCTACTCGGACGGAGTCCAAACA